>Ga0302275_10006639_pt1 | contig 10913 bp, 12 predicted proteins | sample III_Bog_N2_2_FD_200229 | JGI IMG/M metagenome (GOLD analysis project Ga0302275, IMG submission 200229) | Peat permafrost microbial communities from Stordalen Mire near Abisko, Sweden - III_Bog_N2_2 | ecosystem: Environmental > Terrestrial > Soil > Wetlands > Peat | place: Sweden: Abisko... | reverse complement strand
GTATCAAATGGTATCAAAAAGTAACCTTACGGTTCAATTAATCCATGGGGCCCGTCCGGAAGGGTTGGCAAAGAAACGGTAAGTTCCGGGTGCTCTATCAAGCACTTACAATAGTTGGTATGCTGAGCGTTTGAAGAAATACTGTAGCCGTTCGGAGCGCGGATTTTTGGGTTTTGGCGAGTCTCCGACGAAGGCGCAGGTTCGAAATCTCTGCCTCGTTTGGCGGGGCGGCCACGCTTTTAATCCAAGGCGGCGGCGATGACTTCGGCCATGTGCCGGGTACGGGTGGTGGCGAGATGCTGGACCTGATGCCGGCAGCTTGTGCCGGAAACCACGGCGGTGGTACCGTAGGGCTGGTGGTTGAGCAGCTCGATCAGCGGCCCGGCGATCTTCAGGGAGAGTTCGTATTTTGACTCCAACATGCCGAACGTGCCGGCCATGCCGCAGCAGCCGGTGTCCAGCAGGATGGCGGTGCGGCCGGGCAGCTGCGCGGCGAGCCGTTGCATGGCGACGGGGTCGGTCAGCGCCCGGGCATGACAATGTGCGTGGATGACAATGCGCTCCTCCTCCGGCTTGAACCGGAGCGCGTCCGGCTCGCGCTCCAGCAGTTGCCCGATGAAATCCTCGAACAGAAAAGCGCGCGCGGCCACGGTCGCCGCGCCGGGCAGATGCAGTTCCCGGTTATCTTCGGCGAACATGGAATAGCAGGACGGTTCGAGAAAGATGATGGGGGCGGTTTCGGCGGTGGCGGCGAGCAGCGCGAGGTTGTGTGCGCCAAGTTGCTCCGCCGCGGCCAGATGCCCGGCGCTGAAGGCCGGTCGGCCGCAGCATTTCCGGCCCTTGAGCAGGGTCACGGCAAAACCGGCGGCTTCCAGAACCCGCACGGCGGCCTGGCCGATGTGCGGCTCGTGATAACGCACAAAAGTATCGTCCCAGAGGATCACGTTGCCGCGGTTCGGCACGTGGCTGCTGTGATGCCTCGCAAACCAGTGGTCGAACCGTTCGCGGGCGAATTCCGGCATCGCCCGTCGGTCGGTCAGGCCGAACAGGCGGCCGAGCATGTGCCGCACGGAAGGCGAGTTCATGACCCGGTTGGCCAGCCGCGGCATGATGCAGCCGACACGGCCCAGCAAATCCAGCGAGCTGATGAGGCGCTGTTGCAACGTCAGGCGCTGCTGCCGGGTGCGCGCGTGCAGCAGCTCGGCTTTGAGGAGCGGGAGGTTGACGTTGGAAGGACATTCGCTCACGCACGCGCGGCAGGCAAGGCAGTTGCCCAGCGCGTAATCCAGGTCGGCGGTGCGCAACGGGTCGGCGCCGTCGCGCGATTCCAGCGCGGCGCGGATCAGGTTCGCCCGGCCGCGCGTGGACATGCCTTCCTCGCCGGTCGCCAGGTAAGTGGGGCACATCGTGGGCGTCCATTTGGTGCAGCCGCCGCAGCCGTTGCACTGTTCGAGATTGGCGATGAACGATTCGTCGCGCGCGGCGAACGCCAGCCGGGGCGTGAACGGCAGGACCAGGTGATGATCCACGCCCTGGCGCAAATGCTGGTCGATGGTGAACCGGCCGTCGCCGATGAGCTTGCCGGGGTTGAACAGGTTGTTCGGATCAAATGCCGTCTTGATCTCGCGCATGACGCGGTACAGCTCGGCGCCGATCTGTGCCGGCAAATATTCCGTGCGGGCGATGCCCACGCCGTGCTCCGCCGCGAGCGAACCCTTGAACTGCGCCACCAGCGCGGCGGTTTCATCGGCGATCTGCCGGAATTTCTTCAAATCGTCCGCGCGGTGCAGGTCCAGCACGGGCCGCACGTGCAGCAGCCCGGCCGCCGCGTGGCCATAGAACGACGCCTCAACGCCCGCGCGCGACAACATTTCCTGCAAGCCCGTGACGTAAGCCGGCAGATCGCGTGGCCGCACCGCCGTGTCCTCGATGAAACACGTGGGCTTGGCGTCGCCTTTGCGGCTGGTGAGCAGCGAAAGCCCGGCCTTGCGCATGGCCCAGACCAGATCGCGCTCGCGGCCGGTCTTAAGGATCAAGCGCCGGGTGCCGATTTTCAGCTGCGCCAGTTGCGCGAGCTTGTCCCGGGCCCCGTCAAAAAATTCCACGAGCAGCATGGCCGCGCACGGGTGGACGTCGAGGTTCAGCAGAAGGCGCACGGCCTGAAATTCCCGCCGCCCGCGCGTCTGGTCGAGCAGCAGCTGATCCAGGTGCTCCACCGCCGCCGGCGCCAACGGGAGCAGTTCCGGAGCGGCTTGCATGGCCTCGGCCACGGAATCGAAGAATACCACCGCCACCCCGCGCTCCGCCGGCAGCGGGACCAGATTCAGTTGCGCGGAAAAAATTCCGGCTAGCGTCCCTTCGCTGCCGCAAAGGATGGGGATCAAATTGCCGGGCTGCTCGGCCGCGCGCGCTAGTCCGTAGCCCGGCCAGCGCTTCAACAGCCCCGCCGGAAACTGTTCGGCGATGAGCAGCGAGTTCAGCGAGATCAAATCCTCCACGATGGTCCGGTGGCGGCGGAGGGTTTCCAAGTGCGCGCCGATGCGCGTGATCTTGCCGTCGGCCATGATGATTTCAATCTCGCGGAGGTGCCGTCCGGTTGTGCCATAGACCGGCGTGTGCGCACCGGAGGAATCGTTCGCGATCATCCCGCCGAGCGTCGCGCGCGAGCTCGTGGCCACGTCCGGCCCGAAGCCGAGGTTGAACGGTTGAAGAAAGGCATTGAGCTGATCCAGCACCACGCCCGCGCCGACGCGGACGGTGCGCGCCTCCTTGTCAAAATCCCAGATGGCCCGGTTGTGCCGCGCAAAATCGATGATCAAACCGTCGCCGAGCGCGCCGCCGGAAAGCCCCGTGCCGCCGCCGCGCGGCGTCACCGAAATGCCCGCCGCCAGCGCCGCCTCAATGAGATGCGCGGCCTGACGGGTGTTTTTGGGAAAGGCCACCGCCGCCGGAACGAGCTGGTAGGGTGAGGCGTCCGTCGCGTAAAGCTGGCGGGTGCGATGGTCGAACGCGATCTCGCAGTTCGCCGCATTGAGCGACACCATCTGTTGGGCGGAGAGCACGGTTCACAAACTACTGCCGCGCCCGGTGGCTGGCAAGCACCGCCGCGCCGGGCCGAGAACTATATCGCGCAGGCCAATGCGGCAGATAAGCCATCCCGCATCCTGAGGGCGCTTTAATTTTTGGTTAAGCCCGGCTGCGTGACGGCGTTCAGGCGGGGGCCGGGAAAAATTCTTGACACAAATTTACGGGCCTGTTCCTATTCCCCCATTGAAACCGTTGGGCAAAACCGGTCGATGAACAACGCTTCGCCGGCAACCATGGGATGAATATGAACGACGACACGGAAATCTTGGAAGAGCCGTTGACGGATTCTTACCAGCCGATTTACGCCCACTTTGTTTTTGTGCAGGAGCAGCAGGCACTCGCTTTTGCCCGGACCATCGTTGAGCCAGAGTGGACGGCGAACGTGGCCTATGCGCCCGAGCGCAGACGGTGGCAGGCCACGGTACGGCGACAGATTCATCCGGTGTTTCGCGACATCACGGTTTGGCTGGCGACCCTGACCGCCCGGGCCGCGACAGTGAACGGTGAACGCGATGGTTGGGGACACAAATAGGATGAGCATGGCGCGACCCAACCGGCGGCAGCGGCCAATCGCCCGGAACATGCCGGGACGGCAAGAGGTTTCCATTTCGTTGCGAACCCGATGACGAATCTTTCCAAATCTTTAATGGCCCTGTCGGTGGCGATGTTGGCCGGATTTTTATGGTCGGCCAACAGCCGGATTTTAGCCGTGGTGCTTTTTTACCTGTGGTTTTCATCCATGTCCCTCTGCATCGTCTGGGGATTTCACATTTCCCGCCGGAACCGGCGGGAGGGCTGGTGGTGCGTGCTCCTGGCGCTGATCGAGGTTTTGGTCATCATTTTGAAGCTGACCAAACGATTCTGAGACGAGTTGTCACCGGATCGTTTCGAATCATCCATTGACGCGATGCGGGCGAAGTGTTTGGATGGGCACCGGAGCAGGGTGGCACGGCGAGCCCCGCTGACCGCTGGGATCGGGGCAGTGCCGACCCCAAACCAATATCCGCCTATGGCCAATATTGCATCCAAGTGGTTGCGCAAACAATTCCGGGATTTAACCCGGCCGGCCTTCAACATCTGGCTGGTTATGTTTCCGAAGCCAAGCGGCTGGCAGCCGCCGAAAAAATCCGCTGCTCAGCGCAAACGGGAGAAGAAACAATTGCTCATCGCCAGCTCGGCTGGCGTGATTTTGGGGGCCATCATCGTCGGCATCACCCTGCTTCGGATGGCCACGGCCAAGTAAACTCCGGTCGGTGGAATTCGCACCGGAGTCGCCGCCCACTCTGCCCATTGAGAAAATCGATGCGGCATTTTGACCAATTAAACGGCAACCGACGAACGTGGTCGATTTCCGGTTGGGAACAAACCGCCGTTTAATAGAGAAGGACCCGCTGGGGCTGACGTTTCACCTGGCTTACGTAGGCTATCGGCTCGCAAAGTTTAAATTTAATTTCTCGAAATAGCGAAGCCCGCCAGGAGGGATGAACCAACCGGCTCATGGCGCAGTGGCCGCGTTTATTTTGACCACTTCCGCCACAATCTGGGCGGCGGCCTGTTGGATGGCTTCATCCGTGGTGCCGGCAAAGGCGGATTTGCCGGACCTCCCTTCGGCGGCAAATGACTCGATTTGACTGCCGGAGCTTAAATCGGTGACCGTCACCTGAACCAGAATTTGCGCCTGGCCGGCCAAAGCCCCGGCCCAGTCCCGCGCCTGATCGGAGACGTTATGGATCGCCTTGATCTCGGCGGTGATTTTAGTTCCGGCAGCCTGATTGGTATCCGCTGGATTTCCGCTCACGTTGGGGAATAGCTGTGTTTCGCGCAGCTCGGAAACAATCAAGTCGTTCAGCAACTGTTGCTCGGCGGCCAGACCGCCGACAGCGCTGGTGGTTTGCACCCGGATAAAGTCCAAGGAGACCGCTTTGCCGATTAAAAACGGACTGGAGTTCAACACCACACCCGATGGCGACGCGCAACCCGCGATAGTCAGCAGGACCAGGTGAACTGCTGCCATTCTGAATAAGGGTTTCACGGAGAAGTCGTCACGGTTTAGTTTTTTAGATCATCATTTCGATGACCGGCAGGCTAACGTTTGCCAAAAAATCTTGCCACGCAAATCGGCAACCGTTAATCTTTTGACCGGTGATGAACGCGTATTCGCAGGCAAAAATTGCGATGAAGCATTGACTTAAGCACGGTTTGCCGGGTTTCCATGGCTGGCACAGGCTTTTCAAATCTCCGAAAAAATCTTTTTGAACAGTTTGCGCGGTTAGCTCAGTGGTAGAGCATTACCTTGACACGGTAGCAATTTGAAGCTAATGCGCTAACAATAATGTGCTAATGTGCTAGATGGATTGTTCCCATCAAGCCGGATTAAGTGTTTTTACAGTATGCGTTACCTTTCATAGCTTCGTTTTCCAACTTCAACCGAATCCGCCAGCGTTTGCACCCCCCGCTCAGATCTGTGTAGTGACTGGAACTTGACACCGTCGGGGCAAGTTCTTACATTGTGAGGACATGAAGCAAAATAGCTTGCTGATGGAACAAAGGCGACGCGAATTCGGCGCTCTTTTACGCGGTCTCCGCTTGAAGCGCGGAGTGGCGGGTGCTGCTCTTGCCGCAAAAGCTGGTAAAATTTCCCGGACAACGCTTGCCTCAATTGAGTGCGGAAAACGGCAAGCAGGAGCGAAGGTCAGCGAACGTTTGGCTGACGCATTGGAATTGGTTGGTGAGCAACGTGATAATTTTTTGATGGCTGCCTTGCGGACGACAGCGAGCGAGTTTCTGCCGCAGAAAGCCGCAGGTTTGGATCCTCAGTTACTAATGCCAATTTGGAAGATTTTGCCTCCTGCTTTCCTCGAGCCGGAAGCGATTAAGCGAATATCACGGAAAGGGAAGCTGACGCATGAATGCTCGTACCCGACTATTGAAGCTGCATTTAAGCTTGCCGAAAACGCTCAAAGCCTAGCCGACCGTTTGCAGAGGGCTATTATAAGTGGAAATGGTGATTCGTGTTTCGACTTGGAAATCGAGACGCGCGACGGCAAAATTATGCTTATAAAAATATTGGCAGGCGAAAGCTGACAAATTTTTTTGTGGACATGACCTCTCGTTGTGAGTACATTGTTGGAAACACGGTGAAAACCTCTCGAATGAATAACATTTCAGCGCTGAAACTCGGCTACCGCCGGGAAGAAGCTGCCGAGGCCGTCGGCAGCCGCCAGCTTCTGGATGATATGCAACGTGCGAATTGGCTAAAGCCTGTAATCAACCGGCATAAATTGGTCATCTTCGACCGCGGTGATCTCATGCGGGCGTGGGGAAGAATTTTAGCCGGCGATCAACCACCGGCCCGGGTTCGGAAAACCAATGGCCGGGAAAATCACTCCGAAGACTAAATTTTTTAAAAAATGCCACCTCCCCGTAGACCATCTGCTCCGATATCGCCGGACGTTCTCGAAGCCCGCCGGGTTCTGGAGGGGTTCGAGCGTCAGATTATTCTCGGAGCTGCCAACAGCTACTTTTTCTATCAGTACATAAAACCCTCGGTGTGCCCATACGACCCGGACACCCTGTCCCACCGCCAGGACTTCAACACCGGGCGCTACAACTCGCTCTGGGCACTCATAGCGGCTTTCTACTACCGGTTCGAGCACCTGACCCTGGAGAAAGACATCAACATCCCGGTGCCCGTCCTGAAGAACCTGATCGCCGATTCCTGCAACAAAAATCGGATTGCGATTGACCTGGCGGAGCAGCTAACCGAGGAAGTCACTTCCGAAGAAGCCTTTACGGCCAGCTTGACCTACGATTCCTCCATGGCGTTGGCACAGAGCCCGGCCTTTGCGGACTGGCTCCAGTCCCGCATCACGGAACAAACTTTCGGCCTCATCGGGCTTCACCGCAGCTTGGGATCGCTCACGCTGGGGACACTCGACGAAATCGTTTCAAAGGCCAAGACCGCCGGCGGTCAAGTTGGTTTGGCCAAAAGAATCGCCGACCGCGCCTACCGCACGGATGTCGAAATTCCGCCGCCGCTGGTGCGCTACGCCGTCGGCGACACCGCCGTCTCAACACCGGGCAATCTGACAACAATCAGCGGTCAGAGTAAAGTCGGGAAGACCGCGATCGTCACGGCCATGATTGCCGGCACATTTGCTGCGGAAGGCGCGGACTGCCTCGGCTTCAAATCGTCAAACCCAGACGGCTTGAGCGTGATTTATGTCGACACCGAACAGTCAACATATGACCACCAAGAATTGCTCAAACTCACTGCCCGGAGGGCCGGCCAAACACTGCCACCGTGGACCAAGAGCTTTTGTCTGACCGGGTTTACGCCGACGGATATCCGCCAGGCGGTGCCGGTTCTGCTGGATCAGGCCCAGCTAGAGTTCGGTGGCGTCCATTCGCTAATTTTGGACGGCGTAGCGGACATCGCGAATGACGTAAACGATCAGGCCGAATCGAACGCCATCGTGGCTGAGTTGCATGCGCTCGCGATCAAATTCGATTGCGCAATTGTACTATGCATTCACCAGAACCCGGGCAAAGATCCCAAGATGCGCGGCCACCTGGGTAGCCAGGCCGAACGAAAAGCGGAATCAAACTTAAGAGTCGAAAAGGACGCCGACGAGGTCAGTGTGCTTTGGGCGGACAAAAATCGGCGCAGCCCGATCTTCAAGAAAAACGGTCCGCGGTTCGCGTGGAACCATGACCACAAAATGCACCGGCAAGTTGAGTCGCAGAAGCAAGCCAAGCTGACGTACACCAACGAGCAGCTGCGGAAGACTTTCGCGCCGGCCCTCGATGGGCATCAGGCTATGACCCACACGAAACTCAAAAAAGCCATCATTGACCGCGAGCGATTCAGCGAAAGCACCGCCGAACGCCGAATTACTGAAGCCATCACGACCGGGATCATCCAGAAAAATCCATTTAACCATTACGTATTAAGCATTTAACGATATGAACCATCAACCTTCAAAGTACCCTCATTTAACCGTCATGAGGGCTCACCCTCACACCCTCAGCCCTATATATATAGGGCTGAGAGGTGAAGGTAACGGTGGCGAAGGTCAAATCACTAACCATAAAACCAATCATTCATCCCGGATTAATTCTCTCCAAACATGAAAACTTTCCACTGCAACTTCGGCAATCGAGTTGGCGTCACCGTCAAAGCATCCGATTCCCCGCCGTCCCGGGGCGCCAACCATGTGCACTCGATCACCTGGACGCGCCGACCACCGCCGGAGGTGGTCCCGCGCTACATCGAGTGGATGCACGAGGTGAACCAGACTTTGGCCGCCGAGTGGCGCGTAAACCTGATGCACGTCTTTTTCGTGTCCCCAACCCGTGCCGAGACCTGGTGTTATGCGCCCGGCCAAATTCCCAAAATGATCGAGCCGGCAATACCGCCGTTGACGCCGAAATGAACCATCACCATTTATGACCACACCCAACCAAAATGAAATTACCGGGCCGGACCGCCGGCATGACCAATACGAAAACAGTTTGTATTTCGATGGCTACCCCCGGGTGCCACTCGAGATTTTCGAGGAACACCTACTGCGGCTAGCCAACGCGCGCACCGCGCTAGAAGCTGCGCTTGATGCGCGGATGCGCGGCTGGGATCTGCCGCATAGTCCGGCCATCGATCAGCTCATCTCTGCGATGCCCGTCCAAGACCAGATCGCTATAATCGACCGGAACCTCGGACTTTCAACCAAGTACGAAAACATGATCGCGAAGAATCGAGCCGCGCTTGAGACTTGCAGCGACGCGTTGGCCGCGGCAGACCATGCGGTCGGACGGTTTTTAACCCAACCATCATTCACAGACCCAGCGAACATCGACGCAGTGGCACTCGGCATGGAACAGGCATTTTCACAATTGGAGGCTGCTTATGCACGCTGAAATACTGCGAGGTCAGGTTCTCACCACCGTCCTCGGCTTTTACAAGCTGGACGACGACGACCAATTCGTTGATCGGCCGCACTTGTTTACGCCAGACCTGTGGCGCAAGACCTCCATCCACGAGTTCGACCACCTCGGCTCGCGCGATCAGGTACGCCAGGCCTTACTATGGCATGACAGCCTCGGCTTCATCGAGGTAGGCATGCCCGCACCCAATTCGGATGAGTTTCTGCTGCGATTTTGCGCGCAGAACGTAAAACATGCCTTTCAAGAAATGAAGAGGGCGGAGGGAAAATTATGACCACCATTGTTCCTGCTGCTATTGAATCACGAATCGAAAAGCTAGCCCGGGTCGCGCGGTGCCCTGGCGCATTCAGCGCAGAAGCGGCTAACGCGGCCACGAAGCTCGTGCTGATTGCTCGAAAGAACAACGTAAGTCTGGCTGGCTTCGAAGATATTCTGGCAAAAGTAAACATCCCATTACCAAAGTCGCCGGGTCCGACGAATTCAAATTCAGGGCCGCCGTTTGCAAGGTACTGGAGCCAAACGTCGGATCCCAATCCGTTTTTTACGCGGCCGTCAACTCCCGAGCCCCAGAAATCACGGCGGCGGCCTTATAAGCCGAGGGTTCCTAAACCGCCGAAGGCAAAGTCGCCCGATGCACCGCCTGCGCAGGGATGCGTGCCATTTGGCCCTTTCAAAGACTTCGCGTTTGAAAAGATATATCGAATGGAGCCCGGTTACCTGACTTGGCTGATCGAAACCATTCTCATCAGAGAACCGCTTCGGAGCCAGATCGTCGAGTTCCTAAAAAATATAGAAAACCCCGAAAAAATATGAATCGCGCCGAAGCCTCCGCGGCAACTACCCTCCCGGACACCGCTGGCCAGACTGTCGTGAGTGACACCACGCCAGCCGCTGTTCCGACCGTCGGACCGAGTGATAACGAACCAATGGCAGGCTCACCTGCCCCGGGCACAACCACACCATCTGTTGGTGGGCTAGGTGCCACCATTCCGCCCAGTACCGCGCCAAAGCCGCAGCCAACCACAGCAGATACCATCCGCCAAGTATTCGGAGATGGGACCGCGTTCGAGCTCTTGGCGTTAACCGATCCGCGTTTGGATCCGGCCATAATACAAACATGGAAAAGCACGGACGAAGGCCTCGAACATGTGGCGGTCATCGAAAGTGGCCAGGCTTCGCAGGGCTTGTGCACATTGATTGTTCCCAGCCGATCGGCAGCTGAACAGTTTTTAAAAGCTAACCCCGGTCTTGCTGACAACTTTGTGACTTCAGCTGGCGATGCTCATTGCATCTGGATGCGCCTGTCCGGCTGGTACCCCGACAATGTTTCCTGCGGCGGCATGGAATGGATTTCAACCGGCCTTGTGCTGGTCCCGGACCTGACCGCGCGCTACTCGCCAACCGCGACGGTCGTCAGCACGACCTTCGCGAGCTTGCGCTGGCCGCCGGAACTTGATTTACAATTTTTCGAGGCTAGAACGGTTTCAGAATTTGGGCCGTTCTTCTCGGGCACCGGGAAGAAGCGGCGTTTGAATCATGCCACATACGCCCGGGTCTTTGCCCGTTCCACGGAATATAAATATGATCCTGATGACGGGTCTTTTTATCTGCAGGGGCGCTTTGCAGCATCCCGCGTCGTAATCCCGACGGCACACATCTCCCAGATGATCCTCCAGAGCCTGTGCAAAATGGCAGCGACCGATCCAGGTTTTCCGAAGAACGAGTTGCGCCCACCCCGGATCCAAGCAGTGGTCGAGCACTTGAAGCTGGTGACGGCGGTTGTCCGCCCCGATGCCCACGAATCCCTTGTTGAATATTTGCACGACTGGATTTGTCATAAACCCGGCAGCAATTTGACCACCGCTGAAATCTGGTCAGATTAT
>Ga0302275_10006636_pt1 | contig 10916 bp, 6 predicted proteins | sample III_Bog_N2_2_FD_200229 | JGI IMG/M metagenome (GOLD analysis project Ga0302275, IMG submission 200229) | Peat permafrost microbial communities from Stordalen Mire near Abisko, Sweden - III_Bog_N2_2 | ecosystem: Environmental > Terrestrial > Soil > Wetlands > Peat | place: Sweden: Abisko... | reverse complement strand
ACCCTCATGGATGCGTAACTTCAGCTCGAAACGGGTCTGCGATCCGAGATTTGTCTTCAGCCGCTCCGGCGTGTCGAGCGCGAGAATCTTGCCGTGATCGACGATGGCGACGCGGTCGCACAGCTCGTCGGCCTCCTCCATATAGTGGGTAGTCAATACGACAGTGATACCCTGGCCGCGAAGACCCTCGACCGCCTCCCACATGGCGATGCGGCTTTGCGGGTCGAGTCCGGCGCTGGGCTCATCGAGAAAGAGCACAGCCGGCCGGTGGGCAATCGCCCGGGCGATCTGCACCCGCTGCTGCATACCTCCGGAGAGCTGTGCCGGAAAAGACTTCCCACGCTCGGTGAGCAGGAATTGCTTTAATAATTCGTTCGCGCGCGCCTTGGCGTCATGCGCGCTGAAACCGAAGTAGCGGCAGTGGAAGAAAAGATTTTCATAGATGCTAAGCGCCCGGTCGAGGGTGTTGTACTGCGGAACGACGCCGATTTCGCGACGCGCCTGCGCCGGATGCGCAACAACATCAGTGCCCGCAATCCGCACCTGTCCCGAGGTCGGCAGAGCACGCGTGGTGCAGATGCTGATGGTGGTGGTCTTGCCCGCTCCGTTGGGGCCAAGCAGACCGAAGAGCTCCCCCTGGTTCACCAAGAGATCGATGCCGTCGATGGCAACCACGCGCTGCTTGCCTTCATAAATCTTGGTCAAGCCAGAGACTTCAACAATCACGCAGCGGACCCTTCGGGAAAGATAAACAATGCATTCTAGCTGGATTATACGGGTGTCTACCCGCAGCCTGAGAGCAGGCGGGCTACGCATGTTGAGGAACTCTTCAGCGGCAGCGCACTAAGTCGACGCCCTCAAAAAGTGTGCAGCAAGAGACATCAACCACAATCGCTCCTGCAGGCGCTTCGAACCGAATGAAGCGCGTTGCATTCGCGATTCTGGGCTTACTTCTGCTTGTAGACATTCGCTAAGCGGAATGGCTTCTGGCCGTAGTTCTCGATCTCGAGCTGTTTGTTCTTGTTGAACTTGACCTTGCACAGCGGCGCGAACTTGCCCGTTCCCTTGCCGTCCTTATCGACGTCAATGGTCACGATGCCGAATTTGTATTCGGTGGAGCGCGTGCTGTTATAGAGCTCGGGAAACGAGATTGGCCGGTCGGTGACCATGACGATGTGCTGGCCTCCGTTAGCAGTGGGGCGAATGCGCACGAAGCGAACGCCGGTGCCCACCGAGCCGGTCGGCGAGACGCGGCCCAGGTCCTTGATGTCGCCGAAGGCCTTGACCAGACCGTCCTGGCCCTTTTGCATCAGGATGGTCGCTAGCTGTTGCGTCTGGTCGTCGCTGGTGATGTCGGTGACGAAGACGGTCAGCCCGAAACTCTTGCCGGCGGCTGAGCCGGCCTGTCCGAAAGCAGTCGCCGCATACTGTGAGGGAAGTCCGAACTGCTCTTTCTGAGCTGGCGTGGCTTGCGCAAAGACTCTCGCTTGCAGCGAGATTGCCATCACGGTGATGGCGGCGTAAATCCAGAGATGATTTGTTTTCATGGTGACTCCTGACTTTCCGGAGGTTGGTGAAGTCTCCCGGCGTCTGAATCATAATCGCTCCGAAGCGGATTGCCATCAGCTAATCGAAAGAGGGTATTTGCCCTGTCAAGTCGAAGACCCAACCAGCGTTCCTTGCTACGAATTACACTGGAATTCGGCTTATGAGTCTTTATTGTGCCGTCGGCGGAGTAGATGCAGATTTGTCTCCCGAGCAGTTGCAGAATCTGCTCGCCGAGAGTCTGGCGATGCTTGGCCCTCGCAACTCTGTGTTGGCGGTGCCGCCTGACCAGACCCGCGCCCACTCCGGCGCCGGTGAACTCACCCGCTATGCCTGGCAGTATTACGGCGACCGGCTGAAAGCCGTGCTGCCCGCGCTGGGTACGCATTCGCCGATGCGAGCGGAGCAGATCGGCGCGATGTATGGCGATATGCCGCTGCACTTGTTTCGAATTCATAACTGGCGCACAGATATTGAGACCCTAGGCGATGTGCCAGCGGCCTTTATTCATGAGCAGTCTGAAGGCAAGCTCGACTACGCGTGGCCTGCGCAGGTCAACCGGATGATCTCGCAGGGCGGATTCGACCTAATCCTGTCGATCGGCCAGGTCGTACCTCACGAAGTCATCGGCATGGCCAATTACAACAAGAACATCCTGATAGGGACCGGTGGCCGCGAGAGCATCAACCGCAGCCATTATCTCGGCGCTGTCTATGGGATGGAGCGCATCATGGGCCGCGCCATCAACCCCGTGCGCAATGTTCTGAATTACGCGTCGGACCGCTTCCTTACTCATCTGCCGATCGTCTACGTACTGACGGTCCTGGGACGCCGCGCTGACGGCACCCTGGCCATGCGCGGGCTGTACATCGGCGACGATATCGAGTGTTTCGAACTCGCCTCGGCCCTCAGCCTCAAGGTGAATTTCGAGGTGCTGGACGAGGAGATTCACAAGGCCGTCGTCTATCTCGATCCCGAAGAGTTTCACAGCACGTGGCTCGGCAACAAGGCCGTCTATCGCACGCGCATGGCGCTGGCCGATGGCGCGGAGCTGATCATCCTCGCGCCCGGAGTGAAGGAGTTCGGCGAAGACAAAACTATAGATGGATTGATTCGCAAGTACGGCTACAACGGCACTCCGGCGACACTCGATGCGGTCGAGAAGAACGCCGACCTGGCGGTCGACCTGAGCGCGGCCGCGCATTTGATCCATGGCTCCTCGGAAGGGCGATTCCGGATCACCTGGTGCCCCGGTCATCTGACGCGGGCCGAAGTGGAGGGCGTGGGTTATCGCTACGGCGATCTGACAACGATGCTGGCGCGCTATGATCCCACGCGGCTGAGCCATGGATGGAACGAGATCGATGGCGAAGAGGTCTTCTTCATCGCGAATCCGGGGCTGGGGTTGTGGGCGCATAAGTCTCGGATAGGAGCATGAGTCCGATCATGGGCAAATACACGCGTCGCCGCTTTATCGCAGCGGCATCCACCGCTGCAGGAACGTTGTCGCTGGCGAATCGCCTTGGTTTCAGCGAGCTTTCTCCGAAAAACTCTCCCGAAAACTCTAATGATTTGAAGCTCTGGTATACCAGCCCTGCCTCGCAATGGGTCGACGCGCTTCCCATCGGCAACGGCCGCCTCGGAGCGATGGTCTATGGGGGAGGCGCGATGAATCCGCTCAGCTATGCTCCGATGGATCTAAGAAATCCTCATCCTGATCACGAAGCCGGCCCTGTGCCGACCGATCCCGCAAAAGAGACGCTGACGCTCAACGAAGACACGCTCTGGTCAGGGCTTCCAGTCGACGGCGACAACCTCGATGCGCCAAAGTATCTGCCCCAGGTGCGCAAGGCGGTATTCGAAGAGAAGGACTATCACCTCGCCGACAAGCTCTGCCAAAAGATGCAGGGACTCTTCGCCGAGTCCTACCAGGTTGTCGGCGACCTGCACGTCGATTGCATCCACTCCGGCGAAATAGTCGGATACCGCCGCGAACTCGATCTCGCGAACGCGATTGCTTCAACGCGCTATCGAGTTGGAGAGGTTCAATTTGAACGAACTGCCTTCGCCTCCGCTCCAGATCAGGCCATCGTGCTGCGTCTCGCCGCCAGCAAGCCAGGGAGGTTGAACGCGGCGATCTGGATGGATGGCCCGCTGGTCAACTCCGTGCAGTCCGCCGGGCGCAACCGCCTGCTGCTCACCGGCAAGGCAGCCAAGCACATTGCTGGAGCGGGCCATCCCGGAAGCGAAATTCCGGTGGTGCTCTCCGACGCTCCGGGTGAAGGCATGTACTACGCGGCCGCGTTGCAGGCGAATGTCGAAGGTGGACAAATCTCCGCCAAAACCGACAGGCTGGTCATTCAAGGCGCAACGACGGTGACGATTGTGCTAACAGCCGCGACCGGCTACCGCGGATTCGAAGCAAAGCCGGATACGCCGCAATCCTCAGTGAACGAAGCTGCAGTGCAGCAGTTGAATGCGGCTTTGAAGCAAGACTATTCTGTCCTCCGCCAGCGTCATACTGCGGACCACAACAAATTCTTCGAACGCGTTTCGCTGAATCTTGGGCCGACTTCCGCGGCATCGCAGCCGACTGACCAGCGACTGGCGAACTTTGCAACCAATCCCGACCCATCGCTTCTCGCGCTCTATTTTCACTACGGCCGCTATCTCTTGATAGGCAGTTCGCGACCCGGTACGCAACCAGCGAACCTGCAAGGCATCTGGAATTACCAGGTGCAGCCGCCGTGGAGCAGCAACTGGACCTCGAACATCAACGTACAGATGAACTACTGGCCATCGGAGACCTGCAACCTCGGTGATTGCGCGGCTCCGCTCTTCGATCTCATCGACGGCCTGAGTACGACCGGCGTACAGGCGGCGCGGGAGACGTACAGCCTGCCGGGATGGGTCACCCACCACAACATTGACATCTGGCGAGCGGCTAACCCGGTGGGCATGGGTGTGGGCGCGCCAACCTGGGCCAACTGGGGGATGAGCGGGCCGTGGCTGTGTGCGCACCTTTACGAGCACTACCGTTTCACCCGCGACCGGGAATTCTTGCGCTCCCGTGCCTATCCGTTGATGAAAGGCTCCGCCGAGTTTTGCCTCGCCTGGCTGATCGAAGATGGCAACGGTCACCTCACGACCTGTCCCTCGTTTTCGACCGAGAACGACTTCCTCGCTCCCGACGGCAAGCCAGCCATGACCAGCGCAGGCTGCACGATGGATATGGCGCTTATCCGCGAACTCTTCACGAACTGCATCGCGGCATCGAAGGAACTCGGAGTTGATGTGGATTTATCTGCGAAGCTTGATGCCGCTCGTGCTCGTCTAGTTCCTTATCAAATCGGCAAATACGGCCAACTGCAGGAATGGTCGGTCGACTTTGCCGAGAACACTCCCGGACAGCGGCATATGTCGCATCTATACCCGCTTTATCCTGGAGGCGAGATCACACCGCGCGGAACTCCCGAACTCGCAAAAGCAGCGCGGGTTTCGCTGGAACGGCGACTCGCCAACGGCGGCGCCTATACCGGCTGGAGCCGGGCCTGGGCAATTTGTTTCTGGTCGCGGCTTGGCGACGGCGACAAGGCCTGGGAGTCGCTCGGCATGCTGATGAAGCACAGCACCAACAAGAATCTTTTCGACACGCATCCGGCAGGGAAGTCGTCGATCTTCCAGATCGATGGAAATTTCGGTACGACGGCAGCAATTGCCGAGATGCTGATGCAGAGCCATACCGGCGTGATCGATCTGCTGCCCGCGTTGCCCGCAGCATGGCCAAGAGGGGAAGTGAAAGGATTGCGCGCTCGAGGTTCGCTCGAGGTCGATCTGCGCTGGGAGAATGGGAAAGCGGTATCCGCAACCCTTCGTCCTGACTTTGCCGGGGAGTACCGGCTACGCGTTCCCGATGGACAGAAGATTCGTAGCGTTGCCGAAGAGACCGAGATTGCGCTCAGACCGAACGCAGATGGAAGCGTCGCAGTTCCTTTGCAAGCCAGCCGGGCCTATAAGGTGAAGATCGGGTAAGTTATCTTGCCGGTGTCGCAATAATTGTTCCTAGTCAAGCAGTCCGCCGCGCAGGCTTTGACTCCGCACAGATCGACGCATGATTTGTCGCAAATTGCTTGACGGAGTCGCCGCTCTCGGACTCGGGGAGCAAACTCCGTCCAAATATTCATAGAAAGATAGTGGCGCGGTAGCAGTATGTCGAGTCATGGCCGCAGCACAACGCCAGGAATCGGGAACGCGGTACAGTAAAACTGTGGTCGATTCGGAGCTGATCCTCATCACGCTGCTGGTGAAGCTGGGCGTTGCCGCCGCAGTTTCGAGCGCGCTTGCGCGTTCGCGCAGCTTTCAGAATCTCCTCTTCAAAGAGAACCGCACGGTTGCACAAACCCTGGGTCTACTGGCTTGGGTCTGCATCCCGCTGACGCTCGGCGTCTGGGTCCGGCTGATCGTGCCGAACTTCTATGCCGCCGACATCGCCTTCGAAACGGTCATCATTCTCGGCGTGCTGCTCGGCCCGCTTTCGGCCATGGCGGGCGCGACGCTGCTCGCCGTTCCGGCAATGCTGCACCACGAATATCTCACCCTGCCTTTTAACCTCTCGGTCGCCGCTGTTGCCGGCATCTACGGGCGGCTGGTGACCGCCGAAGAAGTGTGGTCGTTTTCGCCCTTCGTCGATTTGAGCATCTATCGCTGGGTTCGCCGCAACCTGCGCAAGCCGCGATTCGACCGGCAGATTCTGCTGCTCATCCTGATCATTGGCATGGAGATCGGTCGTGAATGGCTGGCTGCGGAGTACCCTCTGCGGCTCTTCGCGCTGGAGCCGCCAACCTGGGCCATCCGGCTGGCGGTGTATGCCTGTGCCGCGATGGTGGTTGGCCTTCCGCTGAAGATCTGGAACGCCATTCGCATCGAGCGCAAGCTTGAGGAGCAGAAGCGTCTGCTGCTCGAAGCGCGTTTCGATGCACTCCAGCGGCAGATCAATCCGCATTTCCTCTTCAACACGCTGAACTCGATTGCGTCGCTGGTGCGCTTCCGCCCCGAGATGGCGCGGGAGATGATCGTGCGGCTGGCGAACATTCTGCGGGCGCTGTTGAAGGACCATGACACCTTTGTCGCGCTCCGCGAAGAGTTGAACTTTACCGAAGACTACCTCGGCATTGAAGTCGTTCGTTTCGGCGCGGACAAGTTGCGGGTCGTCAAAGATATCGACCCGGCCACGCTCGAAATGCTCGTTCCCAGCATGCTGCTGCAGCCGCTGATCGAGAACAGCATCAAGCACGGCATCGAGCCCCGCATCAGCGGCGGAACCATCACCATGCGCAGCCGCCTGCACGAGACCAGCATGATGATCGAGGTCGAGGACGACGGCGTCGGTATCACCGAAGGACGAGTGCCCGATGGTGGCGTCGTTCGCAAAGGAACTGGGATCGGCATGCGGAATGTTCGCGAGCGGCTTGAAGTGCTTTATGGCGAAGCGGCTCGGTTCGACGTGATGAGCCGGCCGGGCCGGGGAACGCGAGTGACGCTGGAGATTCCGGTTATGCTGAATGAAAACGGGGAACCGGTTCTGGCCGCCAGTCCCGTTCGGACGACGGCGCCAGGGATCCGATGACAAACCTGAGATCTCAGTTGCGTTGGCCGACAAGATAGAGACGGAGCTCTATCGGGATACCATCGATGTACCCAGACCGCTACATCGATCATAGAGCTGAGGACGCTTTACGGCAGTTGATGGCTCGCCGATAGGCTGCTCACGACCAGCTCCGATCCCTGCTCTGAGAAGTGGTCCCTATCGAACATCAGGGGTACTTTCTTTTGCTGGTCGGCGTATTCCACGCAGCCATCCCGCTGGCAAACTGCCTGGAGCAAAGAGATGTATTGCACGTGCCAGACATTGGCGGCGAGGTCTTGCAGTTGCTGGTCGAGCGGAGCGAGCGCTAAGTCTCGATGCTTGTAGGCATACTCGGGGTCGCTTCTCGTAATGGAGTAAGCCAACAGCCTGGGTAGCAGATCGTCGTACTCCTGAGTTGGGCCGAAGATCACCAGCGGGAGGTTGTTTTCCTTGGTCCATGCGACCAGTTTTGACAGTGCCGGAATGTCCGCTGAGCTCCACCGGCCCGCAAGCAGAAGGTAGTCGACGCGATGGTTAGGAAGAAAGTCGTTGTAAATGAAATTCATGACGCGCACGCAGTCGGCGCTACCCAGTTTCTGGGTGCCCATGATTGGCTTGCATCCACTCGCTGAGGCCTGCATTATATTTCTGTCTGGCAGCGCTGCGGAGAGGGAGTGCCACAGCATCGCCGAATGGCTGTCGCCGAGCAAAAGGTAATTCTTCCTGGCGGGATCCATGTGCAGGCACTTGTTGACGTCGAAATCGCTGAACCTGTTCGTGGAAGTGATAAAGCAGGAGCCAAGCCGGGTTAGAGAGATGCTCTCCTTGGCATCGATGTAGGAGGCAACTTCGTCGGCCTGCGGTGGAAAGCGACTCGGGAACCCCCGCGCCACGATGACGACCAGCGCAAACACCACGAGGGCGCCGGAAGTAACTGCCGCCAGGCGGAACAACGGGCCGCCGGCGAGACGCAGCGGGCCGCTGCGGAAGGGCCTTTCCACAAATCTCCATGACAGAATGGCCAGCAGGAAAGAGAGCGCGAGCACCAAAGCAGTCCCGAGGACGTGAGATCCTCTGTTGCCGTAGATCACGCCTTTGCTCTGCAGCACGATCAACGGCCAATGCCAGAGATAAAGCGAATAGGAAATAAGCCCCACGAAGACCACCGGCCGCAGCGAAAGCAGCTTGCCGACGTAGGTTGGCCCGGCCTCCCCGGCGCCGATAATCAGGGCCGCACCCAGGCAGGGCAGCGCCGCGGCCAGGCCCGGAAAGGGGGTGGCCGGACTATAGAGGAAGCAGGAGATGGCGATTGCGGCAAGACCCGATATCGTTGCGAGGTTCCGCAGCATCGCCGAGCGCATGGGGGGAAGAAAGTGGAGAGAAAGTATCGTTCCGAGCAGCAGCTCCCACGCTCTCGTGTAGGGCATATAGAAGGACGAGCTGGGGTCTCGCCTGGTCACGACAATGCTTATCGCGAACGAAACCGCCGCCAGGACCAATACTCCGAGACGGATCTTTCCCGGGAAAAACCGCCGGACAATGATAAGAAAAATGGGAAACAGGATATAGAACTGCTCTTCGACGGCCAGCGACCAAGTGTGGAGCAACAGATTCGATAGAGGGGAGTCGAAGTACCCGGAATGTTGCCAGAAGTAGAAGTTCGACGCGGACAAAGTCGCTGCCAGCAGCGACTTCACGTACGTCTCCAACTCCGGCGGGAAAAGCGCGAAGTAGGCGGCCACCGAAATCAAGGCCAGCATGCAGGTCAAGGCGGGAAAGATACGCCGTATCCGGCGTTCATAAAAGGACTCCACCGAAAACTGACCGTTGGCGATCTCAGAGAAAATGACGGAACTTATCAGATATCCAGAGATAACGAAGAATACGTCGACCCCGACATACCCTCCGAGAAGATGCCTGCTCAGTGTCGGCATATGAAAAATTACGACTGCCAGGACAGCAACGGCACGGAGCCCGTCGATATCCGGCCTGTAATTCAAGCGGGCGGACTTCCCGGTTGGATTTGTCATAGAGTCTTTATCCCCAAGCGGAGAATCAACCTGTCTGGTCCTGGAGACCGACGATTATGTATGACGGTATTGCAATGAAATACCGTGGTGAGGTTTGATTCTTCAATTGCAAGGCGTGGTCGAAAGCGGTGAAACACCGCATAAACAAAGGTGAAAACTGCCGAAATACAATTCGAAAAAATATTTCCAGCGATTTCCAGGTGAGCGAAGCAGTAATTTCGGCCACGTGGCAATTGTACTGCATCGAAGGCTCGGAGCTTGATCGAACGAGCCCCATGAGCCAGGGAGTGCGGCTTGCGTACCGAGAATATAAACCTTTGCCGGTGAACTTTCCTGTAGCGAAGCGCGAACGATCGTCGCCAGCAGTCACATCGGAGAACCGTGCCTGGTGCTTGCACTGGAATCCCCCCGACGCACGGCGGGACTCTGCAAACTTCCAAAGCCTGCACTCTATCCTTTGGCTAAGACTTCCTCGTAATACTGCTCATACAACGGAATGATCCTGGACGCGCAGTAGCGCGCTTGTGCCGAGGTGCGTCCGGCCTTGCCCATGGCATCGAGTTTTTCTGGATTTGTCAGCAGTTCGATCGCGGCATTCGCCATCGCATCGGTCGCGCCAACCGGGAACAGTCGCCCGGTCACTCCGTCCTCAATGAGTTCTGGAACGCCACCTACTCTTGTCGCAATGGTTGGCACCTTGCAAGCCATCGCTTCGAGCGCCGCCAGCCCGAACGACTCGAGTTCGCTGGGCATGATCATCAAGTCGGCGACGGGTAGGAGTTCGTTGACGCTTTCCTGTTTGCCCAGGAACGAAATGCGGTCCTGGATGCCGAGGTTATGCGCGAGCCATTCGGCGGAAGACCGGTCCGGCCCGTCGCCAACCAACAGCAGCCGCGCCGGCACCTGTGCGACTATTTTCGCGAAGACCTTGACGACATCGGTGACTCGCTTCACTGGCCGGAAGTTCGAGAGATGAAGAAGAATCTTCTCGCCCGGATAGGCGTAGCGTTCCCGCGCTTTCTCCCGAGACTCCTGATCTTCAAACGGCTTGTAGACATCACAGTTCACGAAGTTGGGAATGACCCGAATCTGGTTCTTGATCTGGAATTCCTCAAGAGTTTTGTCTTTCAAATATTGCGAGATGGACGTGACGCCATCGCTCTCCTCAATCCCAAAACGGGTGATTGGCAGATACGACCTGTCGAGCCCGACAAGGGTGATATCGGTGCCATGCAGCGTGGTGACGAAGGGCAGCTTGCGTCCCCGTGCCGCCAACATCTGGCGCGCAAGCAGAGCGCTCACCGAATGCGGGATCGCATAATGCACATGCAGCAGGTCGAGATCGTAATATTCGCCGACCTCCGACATGCGCGTCGCCAGCGCGAGATCGTAGGGCGGATATTCAAAGAGCGGATAATTCGAAACCGGAACTTCGTGGTAAAAAATACCTTTTTCGCGGCCGGTGAGCCGGAATGGCTGCGAATAGGTGATGAAATGCACCTGGTGGCCGAGGGCGGCGAGTTCGATGCCGAGTTCGGTGGCTACCACGCCGCTGCCGCCGTAGGTGGGATAACACGTAATTCCAATTTTCATGAAGGCTCGCAGTTTTATTGGACGTGGAGTTCCAGGAATGGACGCAACCTCAAGCGGAATGGTCCTGAACTTTCACATCACCGCAGCAAAGCTCGCAGCTTTCAACTGTCCGAAATGGATAA
>Ga0302275_10006633_pt1 | contig 10919 bp, 7 predicted proteins | sample III_Bog_N2_2_FD_200229 | JGI IMG/M metagenome (GOLD analysis project Ga0302275, IMG submission 200229) | Peat permafrost microbial communities from Stordalen Mire near Abisko, Sweden - III_Bog_N2_2 | ecosystem: Environmental > Terrestrial > Soil > Wetlands > Peat | place: Sweden: Abisko... | reverse complement strand
CCAATGGATTTTGCCGCCGACCGCAAGACGTATTCCATTGACGATCAATATATGTTCGGTCCGGCCATCATGGTCGCGCCCGTGACGGAGTACATGTATCATCGCCCGCCGGAGGATGGCGTGCTGGTTGGGCCTGAAAACTTTACGACGAAGGACGGCAAGCCGGGCCTGAACGCAACCTACTTCTGCGATGACCAATTCAAGAATATTTGCCATGAGGATGTGGAACCGGATGTGAATCTCGATTGGTACACCGGCTGGCAGAGCTTTATTACCGGCCCTAAATTCTCCATCCGCTGGGAAGGCAAGCTGACTCCCACCGAGACCGGGAGTTATCGCTTCAACCTGAAGAGCTTTGGACCGCGGCGGGTCTATCTTGACGGCAAGGAGATAGCGCATAACTACGAATCAATGGAATCCTGGACCGTGCCCGTCGAGCTGGTGGCCGGCAAGGCATATGACTTCAAATTCGAGACGGCGAACAGCGTGCTGGGCGCCTTCCGGGCCAAGGTCTACTGGAAGACTCCCGCGATTCATTTGAGGGAAACGATTGTCGAGCCGAGGGAGAAGACAAGAAGCGTCTATCTGCCGGCAGGAGCGTCCTGGATCGACTTCTGGACGGGAGAGAAGCTGGAGGGCGGCAGGGTGATTGCCGCCGATGCTCCCATCGAGAAGATGCCGCTCATGATCAAGGGCGGATCGATTCTGCCGATGGGGCCGTTCCTTCAATACTCCACTGAGAAGCCCGCCGATCCCATCGAGTTGCGCATCTACCCCGGCGCCTCCGGCAACTTTACTTTGTATGAGGACGAGAACGACAACTACGACTACGAAAAGGGCGTTTATTCAACGATCGGCTTTCATTGGGATGACGCAAGGCGGCTGCTCACGATTGATGCGAGGAGAGGCGAATTCCCCGGTATGTTGAATACCCGGAGCTTTGAGATCGTGGTGGTAAGCAAGAACCATGGAACGGGCGTTGACGTTACTGCCAATCCGGACAAGGTGGTTTCCTACGATGGCCGGCGGCTGACCGTTCAGCTTCCTCCTGGATAGGCTGCACAGGTACGCAAAGCCGCTTTGCGGAGCTGAAACTGGGGGTCCATACCTCAACCGGGGGGCCTTTCTGTACTGGAAGTGGTTGAAGAAACCCATGTCTGCGTCGTTTTATGCACTATGCGTCGATTTATGCACCAGGATTGGTGAAATCCACAGGTTTATCTCTGTTTTGCACTTGCTTCCACAGATTGAACCGTCCTAAGCTCCTATCCAACTGGTGACCCTGTAGGGAATTGGAAACGCAGTTCCAGCCAGACAGGACGATGCAAGAGACAAAGGAAAATCGGTGTTCCACAGCTGGAAACGGCGGTGGGAGGCCGAAATGAGATTGAGGATGCATCCAGAGTTTGGTGGGAATGTGCAAGACCCGACTGGACACGAAGATTCATCCGCGGCCTAGCCGAGGATGCAAAGTTCGAGTTGAGCCGGGGAGTCATCATCGACCCAGCCGTAAAAGCAGGATTCGGGGAAACCCGAAGACGCGGATACGGTGCAACCGGAGGATGCGAGAACCGGGGAAACCTGGGGATCCATCGACAGCGTTGCCGAAGGAGTGGAGAATCGGGGCAACCCGAAGATCAGCAACAGGCGGCGCTGGAAGAGGTGAAGATTCGGGGCAACCCGAAGATTCAACGCCGGGAAAGCTGGAAGGTGCGAGAGCCGGGGCAACCCGGAGATCCACCAACCGGTACGCTGAGGGAGCGAGGATTCGGGGCAACCCGGAGACTCACCGTCGGCACAGCCGGAAGATGCAGGATTCGGGGCAACCCGAAGACTCATCGGGAGGCGAGACTGGAGGAGAGGAGATTCGGGGCAACCCGGAGATTCACTCGGAAGGGATCGCCAAAGGATGCGAGATTCGAGGAAACTCGAAGATCCATCGCCGGTACAGCTGGAAGATGCAGGATGCGGGGCAACCCGGAACCTCATCGGAAGGCTGGCAGGGACGATGCGTGGTTCATGAACCTATGAGTTCACCGTGATTGAGAGGCCAGGGACGCAAGTCTCTGGCCTCTTCGTTTTTGGGACGAACCCTTATCGAGGCCTCGCCCGGAACGGGGTCCGGGCAGCCGGTTTGCACTGCTTCTAGTTTCTGCTGCGCAGCTTGGAGAGCAGGCGCAGAATCTCCAGATAGAGCCAGACCAGGGTGACCATGATCCCGAAAGCGCCATACCACTCCATATATTTGGGAGCGCCGTATTGCACGCCTCTCTCGATGAAGTCGAAATCGAGCACCAGATTCAGGGCCGCGATGGCCACGACGAAGAGGCTGAATCCGATCCCGATAAACCCGGAGCCATTGATGGAAGTGAACTGGAAGCCGAAGAATCCCATCAGCATCTGCAGCAGATAGAAGACCATGATGCCGCCGGTGGCCGCGACGATGCCCATGCGGAGCTTCTGCGTGACCGGAATCAAGCCCGAACGATAGGCCAGCAGCATCACAAAGAGCGTGCCGAAGGTGAGGCTCACCGCCTGGATGGCGATGCCGGGATAGCTCTGTTCCAGCAGCGCCGACACGCCGCCGAGAAACAGCCCTTCGAGCAGCGCGTAGATGGGCGAGGTCACCGGCGACCACTCCTTCTTGAAGACGGTGACCATGGCGACGATCAACCCGCCGAAGACCCCCACAAGCATCAGCGGCTCCACATCCGCGAAATTGCGCGACTGAAGAAAGAGCCGCCATGTCCAGGCAGCGGTCGCGACGACGCAGAGCAGCAGAATGCCGGTCTTGTTGATCGTGCCGCTCAGCGTCATCCGGGTGGATTCGTCGATCACGCCGCCATACTGCGCGCTGGAGAGGCCGCGAAATGTATTCTCGCCCAGCGCCGGATTGGATGTCTTCATCAATGCCATTCAGTTTTCTCCGTTGCAACTCCGGCCGATCGCTTGGCCTGGACAGGCCGCGCGGAACGCGCGGCCCCTGCTTCAAGTTTAGCCTCCCCGCGCGGCTCCCCCTCAATGGCGCCTGACTTCGTTCTGGCCACTGACAACTGAAAACTGAAAACTGACAACTGTCTTTAGTGCATGGCCGGCTCGCCGGCTCCCGCGCCCGGCTTGTTCTTGCTGAGCAGGAAGGCCAACACCACCAGCCCCACCGACATCCACGACAACTCCATGTAGACATCCTGGTAGCCTTGCATCTGCGCCTGCTGGTTGAGCTGGTGGTAGATTTGCGCCAGCGCCATTCCCTTGCCGTTGGGCCCGCCGAAGTTCGATCCGAAAAAGCCGGTGAGCGCCTGCGTGTGTTGCTGGAAGGCGCTGTTGGCCGAGGTCATGGCGCTTTGCAGGTGCTGCTGGTGCCACAGCGCGCGGCTCGTCACTTGCGCATTGGTCACGGCGATCAGAATGCTGCCGCCTATGTTGCGCACAAAGTTGATCAGCCCCGCCACCTGGTTGCTTTCTTCCTTGGGCATGCCCACGTAGGCCGCCGTGGTGATGGAGATGAAACAGAACGGAATGGGCATCATCTGGACGACGCGCAGCCACGACGCCGCGGAAAAGGTCATGTTGAGCGTGGTCACATCAGCCGCATAGCGGAAGGTAATCACAAACAGCGTGAAGCCGCACATCGCCAGGTAGCGCGCGGCAACCTTGCCGGTGGCGTAGCCGGCCATGGGCATCACAAACAGCAGCGCGAAGCCGCCCGCGGTCAGCGCCAGCCCGGCGGTGGTCGCATTCCAGCCCAGCAGTTGCTGCATGAACTGCGGCTGCAACACGGTGTTGGCGTTGAGCACGCCGCCCACCAGCGCCATCAGGAAGCAGCAGATGGCGAAATTCTTGTAGCGGAAGAGTTTGATATTGATGATCGGATTCTTGTGCCGCCACTCCCACCAGACCAGCGCAATCATGCCCCCCACAAACAGCACGGCGAAGAAGCGAATGAAGCCGGAAGCGAACCAGTCGTTCTCTTCCCCCTTGTCGAGCATGATCTGCAGGCCGCCCATGGCGATGGTGAGAAAGCTGAGGCCCAGGTAGTCTATTTGCCCGAGGCGCGAGCGGTCGGCCTTGATCCACGGCGGATCGTCCACCAGGCGGCGGACCAGGTAGAAGGCCAGCATTCCCACTGGAATGTTGATAAAGAAGATCCAGCGCCACGAAAAGTTGTCGGTGATCCAGCCGCCCATCGTGGGACCGATGGAGGGCGCGAGAACGGCGACCAGGCCGTAGAGGGCAAAGGCCTGGCCGCGCTTTTGCGGCTCAAAGCTGTCGGCCATGATGGCCTGGGCCATGGGCTGCATGCCGCCGCCGCCGGCGCCTTGCAAGACGCGAAAGACGAGCAGCAAGGGCAGTGAGGGCGCCGCGCCGCAGAGAAAACTGGAAACAGTAAAGATGACGATGCAAAGAAGAAAGAAATTCCGCCTGCCCATCACGCTCGAAGCCCATGCGCCGATGGGCAGCACGATGGCGTTCGAGACCAGGTAGCTGGTGAGCACCCAGGTACCCTGGTCGGTCGAGGCGCCGAGCGCGCCGGCAATGTGCGGCAGGGCCACGTTGGCGATGGAGGTGTCGAGCACCTCCATAAAGGCGGCCAGCGCCACGGTGACGGCAATGATCCAGGGATTGACCCTCGGCTTCCATAGCGCGCCGGGGCCACGGTGCTCCATCTCCATGGGCCTGAGTGCTGAAGCGGGGCCTGCTTTGCCTGCCGATGCAGGTTCAGTATCGGACAAAAAACCAGCTCCTTGACTACTCTGTTCTCTTTTGCATGCCGGGGAAGCGCGGCGCATTCGAGGCGCGGAGCACACGAGAGTTGCCGCGGGCTGAGAGCCTCGCGAAGGAAATGCCTCCACAGGCCTCTCGGATCTGGCCTGCCCTGCGATTTAGATTCGCTTTGCCGCCGCCGGGGTTCATCGATCTGAGACCGTGGCAAGCGGCTGGGCCGTCCGCGTCATTGAAGCTGTAGGCAATTACGGCGAGATCTTCGAGCGCGGCCTCGGCACGGCATCCGTGAGGATGCTCCCTTGCGGGCCAAACAACCTCTGGACACGCGGCGGACGGGTGTACGCGCTCCCCATTCGCCAGAAAGCCGGCGTGAGCGGCGGCGGAATCGCCCTAAAAGACCCCAGCCAGACAGGATTCCGACCCGCGCGGCCTTCGCTTGCGGGAGCCGCACTCGGCCAGCACGATGGGCGACAGCGTGATCACCGGGCATTGCGCGAAGGCCAGCACCTTGTAGACGATGGCGGCGCGGCTGACGGCGGCAAAGCGGGAGGCGCCGTGCGCGCCCATCACGATCTGGTTCACGTGATGGGCTCTGCCCTGATAGAGCAGTTCCTCGGTCGGATCGCCGAGCACCGCTCTGCTTCGCACATCGATCCGGTTTTCAAACCCGGCGGGGATCAGGGAGAGCAGCTCGGCCTCCAACTGGCTGAGTGTGCGGCCGGCGAGGAGCTCGGCGCTCTCCTGGGGCGGGATCACCTGCTGCAGAATCAGGCTCGCCTTGTGCATTGCGGCCAGTTCCACGGCAAACCGGGCCACCACTTCGCCGGACTCTTCTGTGCTGACCGAGCACAGGATGGTGCGGCTGGCAAGGTGGCGATAGGCGCCCTCGACCACGTAAGGACCTACAATGTTGACCGGGACGTCGGCGTTGCGCAGCACGGCCTCGGCCACCGAGCCCACCAGCAGCTTGCCGACGGGGCCGGGCGAGTGAGCGCCCATCACGACACGATCCACCTTCCGCTCCCGCATGAAGGCGAGGATTTCGTCGGCCGCCAATCCTGGTCGAACCACGACCCTGCAGCGGATGCCGAGATTGCCGGCGCGCTGGGCGAGAGCTTCAAAGCGGCGCTTCTCGGCGCGGGCCTTGGCGTAGCGGCCGTAGCGGGACCCAAAGGCGTGGGATGCGGAAGTGTCTACATTCTCATAGGCATGAAAGACGATGAGGGTCGCGCCAAACTCGGCGGCCTCGGCCAGAGCAAAACCGAAGGCCCGTTCGTCGACGGGAATCTCTGAGGCGAAGAGGATGGTGGAGGGCTTGCTCCACCCCGGCTGGATGGCGGCGGCCATGGTAACCTCCTGAAATCTGTCTTTCCTGGCTGGACCCCCGGGGCGGCTTCACTGGGGAATCCGAATGGCAACGATCAACTTACCCGGAGAACTCAACGCGATAACCGCGAAGGGTCCGGCGAGGGAAATGCAGGGCTGGGGACCCTTCATGCGGAACGAAGGCCTGAGGCCTTCATATCTCTTCCAGGCTGCTCTCTTTTGGAGCGCGTCGCGGATCGAACTTGATGCATTATGGACTGGCTGGAGCGGAAGAAAGTGTTCAGTTTTGCACAGCCTATTGTTAAAATCCTGCGTTCGAGGTCAAAGGCTTCAGTGGCAACCAGCACCGGCGCGTATCCGTTACGGCGGCGATTGATTAACCGCCGCTGGAAAGACAACTCCGAAAAGACGGGGAGGCGGGCGCTTGGCCTCCGAGCACATCAGCGCGCCCGGCCACGGTTCCTTGCTGTGTTACCGTTCAATTACGGCGTCCCTCAAGCCGGGCCGGAGGATTGGCCTGCGCCGAATGCATGGAATTGGGCTTCGAATCGGGGGCGACGGGTGTGCATCCAGAATGTCCCAGCGGTCGGAACTGACATCGCCATCTCTCACCTCGAACCCGGCTCCCGCGCCTGGGTCCGCAACCGGCCCCGTCTCCGGTTCCGCAGCCGGCCCGACGCCTGAGCCTCGGCCAGCGTCGCAGCAGGCTGCCGGGCAAGCACCGCAGCGGATTCCGCGCTGGCTGGAGCGCTCCGAGCTGTTCTTGCGCGTCTTGCTCAGGATGTACATCGGCCTGGCGCTCGTTTACGCGCCGTGGTCGGCTCAGGTGTGGACGTTTCTTCCCTGGTCGCGCGATTTGTGGGAGCAGAATCCGCTTTTCGTGCAATTTCCCACGCTCGGCATCTACGCGGCCAACGGGGCGGTGCGCGGCATCATTTCAGGACTGGGACTTTTGAATCTGTGGATTGCGTTTCAGGACGCGCTCCGCCATTGGGATGGATGATATGGACGAGAGGGATCAGGGATCAGGGATCAGGGATCAGGGGACAGGCAACGCCGCCGTGCCGGCTGCCGTGATCCCCGGCAATGGGATTCCGCCGCAGTTGGAGAGGGCTCCGCTGGCCTATGAGAACTCCGGCTTTCTCAACAGTTCCGATGGGCGGCTGATCCGGATTGTCTCCGAGTACACGGAGCCGCTGGCGCGCTTCCGGCGGGAGCGGATTCAGGACACGGTAGTCTTCTTCGGCTCGGCGCGCTTTCGCGGCCGCGAGGAGGCCGATCATGAACTGGAACTGCTGGAAAACACCGGCTCCGCGCAGCCCGCGCCCAGCCATGAGCAGCCGGCCAGGGCGCCGGAGATTGCCGCGGGCCAGGCAACCGACTTGCAACTCAAGCGCGCCGAGGCGGCCGTGGAGATGGCTCGCTACTACGAGGACGCGCGGCGCCTCGCCGGGCTGCTGACCAACTGGGCCAAACAGATTCCATCCGAGCGGGCGCGCTTCGTGGTCACCTCCGGCGGCGGCCCAGGCATCATGGAAGCGGCCAACCGCGGCGCTTACGAGGCCGGCGGCAAGACCATCGGCATGAACATCCGTCTGCCCTTCGAGCAGCACCCCAACCCTTACATCACGCCCGCGCTGAACTTTGAATTCCATTACTTTTTCATGCGCAAGCTGTGGTTTGCTTACCTGGCCAAGGCGCTGGTCGTCTTTCCCGGCGGCTTCGGAACGCTCGACGAGATGTTCGAGATTCTGACCCTGGCCCAAACCCAGAAGCTGGCCAAGAAGATCACCGTGGTCGTCTACGGCTCGGAGTACTGGAAGAAGATATTCAACCTGGACGCACTGGTGGATACCGGCGCCATCTCCCCCAAGGACCTTGATCTCTTCCAGTTTGCCGACACGCCGGAGCAGGCCTTCGAACTGCTGCGCAAGGGGCTTATGGAGAACTACCTGGCAGCCGAGGCAGCTGCGGGCGCGCACGCCGGAAACCATGCAATGGCCGCGGACGAGGATCTAATGGCCGGCTCGACGGTTGAGGATTTTCTGGGGCCGGAGATGGCTAAGACGAGCAAATAGACCATCAGCGCCATCGTCGGATTTCGCTGCAATCTCCGAGAGTCTTCCCTGTTGGTCCGGGTTTGTCCGGTAACTCTATTGATTCCCCCATCAATTGAAGCACCATTCGCACGCCGTTAACCCCACGTTTATCTCCCCCCTGCAAACTGGCTCCAGAGGTTCCAGATCGCGAGCGGAACTTCAGGAGAAGAAATGGCCCAATCGACCATCTCGTACCTGTGGCGCGACGAAGAGGCGCCGCAAGGTTTCCGGTGCGGAGTTTCGCTGCACAGCCACACCAACCAATCGCACGAGACTTTGGACTTTCTGGCGAACTTCGGCAGCCAGTATCCGTGGATGCGTCCGCTGCTCTCCCGGCTGGAGCAGCGTTCGGAGCGGATGCACGGCGTGCGCATCAACTACGCGGAAAGCTACTGGACCCCGCCCATGACTCCTAAACTGGCCTTCGACCTGGAAACCCGGCAGATTGAAAAGCTGGACCTCCAGCCGATGATCTCCATCACCGACCACGACAACATCCGGGCTCCCATGCTGCTGCGCACCGTTCCCAGCGCGCGGCGGATTCCGGTCTCGGTGGAGTGGACCGTTCCCTATGGCGAACAGTCCTTCCATCTTGGCATTCATAACCTGCCCAGCGCCCGTGCCTCCGAGTGGATGGAGACGATGGCGCAGTACACTGCTCATCCGGACAAGGCGCGGCTGACAGAGATTCTGCGTGCGCTCGACGAAGAGCCGAATGTGCTGGTGGTCTTCAACCACCCGCTGTGGGACCTCTACCTGCTCGGCAAGGAGAGGCACGAGTTCATGGTCAACGAATTCCTGCAGTGGAATGGCGTCTTTCTGCACGCGCTGGAGCTGAACGGACTGCGCAACTGGGACGAGAATCGGGCGGTGCGGCGGCTGGCCGAGCAATGGAACATGCTGCTGATCAGCGGCGGCGACCGGCACGGCGTGGAGCCCAACGCCAACATCAACCTTACCAACGCAACCAGCTTCACCGAATTCGTGCATGAGATCCGGCGGAAGAAGAAGAGCGATATGCTCTTCATGCCCCAGTACGCCGAGCCGTGGAAGCATCGCCTCTTGCAATCGACCATCGACGCCATCCGCCACTACCCGGAGTTTCCGCAGGGTTCGCGCACCTGGGACGAGCGCGTCTATCATCCGGATGCAAACGGAGTCATCCGGCCGCTGAGCGAACTGTGGCCCAACCGGCAGCCGCCGAGGGCGATAAGCTGGGCGCTCGGAGCGGTGCAGTTGATGGGCATGGGCCTTGTCTCCGGCGGACTGCGCCTGGCCTGGAGCGAGGAACGCAAGTTGCGGCTGGCCCTGGGCGAGTAGGGCGGGCGTTAGCGGAGTTAGCGTCGCTCGCGGAGCTATCGTCGCTCGCGGAGTTAGCGGAGTTAGCGTCGCTCGCGGAGTTAGCGGAGTTAGCGTCGCTCGCGGAGTTATTGATTGCTGCATAAGTAATGGACGGGTAGCCGCGCCGGAGGCGCAATGTTTGTTAGCCCCGCGCTTCAGCGTGGGGAAAGCGGATACCACACAGGTGCTCCGGAGTCCCGTAGGGACGGTGCGGTACTGCGCGAAAAACGCCTGTTTTGTATCAGGGCACGGCTTCAGCCGTGCCGAAAACAGCTCCAAAATAGATGTGGGCTTTAGCCCCTGAGGGAATGGATGTCTCCGGAACGACGGCTGCTGAATGAAGGCGCGCTAGCCCCGCCAACTCCGCTAACTCCGCACTCCCAACCCCGCGTGGCTTACTTCCCCGACTCCTTCCATGAGGTCAATGGAGTGGCGCACACCAGCCGCCATTTCGAGGCCTTTGCGCGGCGGCGCAATCTGCCCTTTCTCTGCGTCCGCGCGGGAGATCGCGCCCAAGCCGTCATCGAAGACGGCAACGTGTGGACCCTCGAGTTGCCGCGCGGTTTCCTGTCGTTCGCCCTGGAGAAAGACCTGCGCTTCGATCCCGCGTTTTTGCGCCACATTCCGCTGATCGGCGAGGTGCTGGAGCGCTTCAAGCCGGACCTGATTCACATCACCGGCCCCAGCGAGGTGGGGATGCTGGGCGCGGGGCTGGCGCATCACTTTGGGCTGCCGCTGGCCGCCAGTTGGCACACCAACGTTCATGAGTATGCGGCGCGACGCTCGGGCTGGTTCCTGCGCCTCTTGCCGAAGCGCCACTCGGCTGGCGCGGGGCAGAAAATCGAGGACCTGTCGATGGCCGTCGCGGCGCAATTCTACTCCGTGGCGCAGGTGCTCTTTGCGCCCAACCCCGAGCTGTGCGCGCTGCTGGAGCGCACCACCGGCCGGAGCTGTCACCTGATGCCGCGCGGCGTGGATGCGGAACTCTTTCATCCGGCAAAACGCAATCGCAACCCCGAGGACCGCGATCTTGTCCTTGGCTTTGTCGGCCGCCTCTCCGTCGAGAAGAATGTCGCGCTGCTGGCCCAGGTGCAGGAAGAGCTGGAGCGGATGGGAGTTACCAACTTCCGCTTTCTTATCGTCGGCCATGGCGGCTTGGAAAACTGGCTGCGCGAGCGCCTGCCGCGCGCCGAGTTCACCGGAGTGCTGAAGGGTGAGGCGCTGGCCGAGGCCTACGCGAGCATGGACCTCTTCGTCTTCCCCTCGCACACCGATACCTTTGGCAATGTGGTTCTGGAGGCGCTGGCCAGCGGCGTTCCGGCCATCGTAACTCCCGACGGCGGCCCGCGAACAATTGTCCACGATGGAGTTACAGGCCGCGTCGTCTCCGATGCGGACTTCGCCTCCGCCGTTGCCGCAGTCCTCGCC
>Ga0302275_10006628_pt1 | contig 10926 bp, 9 predicted proteins | sample III_Bog_N2_2_FD_200229 | JGI IMG/M metagenome (GOLD analysis project Ga0302275, IMG submission 200229) | Peat permafrost microbial communities from Stordalen Mire near Abisko, Sweden - III_Bog_N2_2 | ecosystem: Environmental > Terrestrial > Soil > Wetlands > Peat | place: Sweden: Abisko... | reverse complement strand
GGGCGGACGCTCGCCGGATGCTCGCACGGGCTCATGCTTCCCCAAGTCCCAAACGCGGGACATGGGGCACCCGGCAGAGTTAGCCGCGCTGCGCGGGTGTTCGCGGAGTTAGTTGACCTGCTTGCTTGTTGCTAGCCGGAATTGTTCCGCGATCAGGTGCCTGGGCACATGATTCTCTGTCGGCGTGCGCTTTAGAAACTCCCTCGCCACCTCATTCCGTTTCAGATAGGCGTCCAGGAACTCAAGGGTGTACCGAGCCATCCAGTTATAGCTCTCCGCACCTTCATCCAACGAATAGTCCGCCGGTGAAAATTGCAGCGCCTCTTTGCCGAACCGTTCACTTCGCTGGTATAGAGAGCTGAATTGAATATGCGAAACACCAAGCAAATGGATATGCAGCAGATCGCCGTGCGTCCATTCATTTAAGACGTTCGGTGCTGCGTCGCCTTGCTGCTTCCCGTGACGCATAGCATCCCAGGCCTCCAACGTCTCCTCCGCCCTGCTGAACACAAGTATTGGGATCGTCATCTGGTCGGGATGAACATCGCCAGCTTCCTGCACCGTGCCGGCAGAGTAGCGAAAAGAGCCATCCAGAGAAATTAGAGCGCCTACTCGCTTATCCCGCGCAGCGTCGAACAGCGCCGCCATGCCTCCCCAGCTATATCCCATCGCCGCGACTTCAGACATGTCCGTGTTCGGGAGTGTCTTCGCGAAGTCGATGAGAAACGAGATATCTCGCGCCTCCGCGTTTGCACCAGCCATGTCAACGGTCATAGTTCGAGACGCTGCGCCCATACTTGGGCTTGCCATGACAACGTAGCCATTGCTCGCCAGATACTCGCATAGTTCAATGTTTTCGGTGGCAGGAGCGTTGAGACTCGGTGCGTAGATCACCACGGGAAATTGTCCCGCCTGCATGGTGGCGTCGCGCACTGCCCACGCAGGGAGTGCTGTGATTCCATGCATATACTGCTCCACAAACGCCTGAGGCTTTCCGTGCTCGATTGGTTGATCGAAACTGGTCTCCGTCTTGATCAATGCTGCATAGTCGCCAAACGTCATGATTTTGCCGCTGGACGTTTCTGCCGGATACCACACCAAAATCTGCAATGGGCGAGGGCCTTCAACGGTAACAGGCTTCTCATTCTCGTCTAACGTCGCCGCGAAGAGGCGAGAGCGATCATATTGCTCAGCCACTCTCAGCCCAACGGAATATGGCCCGGGCTTCTCAGTGAACCGGAAATGAAACTCTGGCGCGACCTGCGCAATAGCCGTCAAGCCAGAAGCAGCAAACACAAACAAGGCAATGGAATGACATAAGCGCACGCTCGGTCCCCTAAACAGAAACAAGTATAGATACTGCCGACGTCGACCTGCGCCTGGGGTACCCCACTGCCTGCGTCAGTTGTTGCGGAGGGCGACCATGGGGTTGATGCGGGAGGCGCGGCGGGCGGGGATGTATCCCGCGAGCAGCGCGACGACGGAGATAAGCAGGACCATGGCGGCAAAGGTGATGGGGTCGCCGGGCTGGGTGTTGAAGAGGAGCGCGGCGATGGCGCGGGAGACGGCGAGGGACGCGATGGCACCGGCGACGACGCCGATGAAGGCGAGGCGCAACGTGCGGGCGATGATGCTGAGCTGCACGTTCGATGCGGTTGCGCCGAGGGCCATGCGGATGCCGATTTCCTGTGTGCGCTGGGTGACAGAGTAGGAGATGACGCCGTAGATGCCGAGTGCGGCGAGTAGCAGGCCGAGAGCGGCGAACGCGGCCACGAGCATCATGAAAAACTGGCGCGACGAGTTGGCGTGGTTTACCAGCATCTGGATGGGCTTGAACTCGGCGGCAGGCTGCCTGGGGTTGATGTCGCGAAGGGTATGGAGAACGCTGGCGGCCAGAGTTGCGGGCGGCAACGTGGTGCGGAGGACGAGTTCCGCGCCGTTCGGCGTCGCCTGAGTATCGGAGTAGTAGATTTGCCAGCCGGTTGCTCCCTCGGTGCTCTCTTCGTGGACGTCGTCCACCACGCCGACGATGCGGGAGCCGTCGCCCCCGGTGTCGAGCATCTGGCCGATAGCGTCCCCGTTGGGCCAGTTCGCGAATGCGGCAAGGTATTTTGCAAATGCTTTGTCGATCATGACGACACTCTGGCTCTTGGGTCCGTCGTCCCAGGTGAAGTCGCGCCCACGGATGCCAGTGCCCATGGCGCGCAGATAGCCGGGCGAAATGACGTAAACGAGGGGTGAGCCGGGAGTTTTGTCGGGGGGCTTGATGCCTTTGGGCCAGGGCGTGCCCCAGGCGCGGTTCTGGCCGAGGGGAAGGTAGTCGGTGATGCCCGCGACCCCGACGCCGGGGATGGCGCTGGCGCGGGCAATCACCTCCTGGAAGATGACGGCGCGTTTTTGGGCGCTGAGCGTGCCATCTTTATCTCCAGGCACGGAGTCGTCGTATTCGACTTTGACGGCGGCGGCGCGTTCAGGCTGGAAGCCGAGATCGACATCGAGGACGTGGAGAAAGCTGCGCAGCAGCAGGCCCGCGCCGACCAGCAGCACGCAGGCGAGGGCTACTTCAGAGACGACGAGGATGGAACGGATGCGGTCGTGCTTGCGGCTTTGGCCCGAGCCCTGGCCGGAGTCTTTGAGCGACTCGTGGAGATTGCCGCCAGCCATGCGGAGTCCGGGGACGAGGCCGAAGAGCACGGCCGTGGAGACGGCGATGAGAAGCGTCCACGCGAGGGCAACGCCGTCGATGTGCAAGGTGCTCAGCAGCGGCAGGGCGATGGCCCCCTGATGAGCGAGCCAGAAGACAAGGATCCAGGCGAGGCCGAGACCGAGGACGGCGCCGGAAAGCGAAAGAATGAGGCTTTCGGTAAGGAGTTGACGGACGATGCGCAGGCGACTGGCGCCGAGAGCGCCGCGCATGGCGAACTCCTTGGAGCGAGAGGCGGCGCGGGCCAGCAGCAGGTTGGAGAGATTGACGCAGGCGATGAGCAGGATGGTGCCGACGGCGGACCACAGGACAACGAGCGATCGGCGCAGCTTGCCGCTGACGTAGTCCTTGAGGGGCACCGGAACGACTCCGCCTTCACCGTTGTGTGCCGCGTAATCGCCGCATGACTTGGGACGGTTGTTGTTCCAGCACATATGGGGAGCGGCTGCGGCGGCATCGTTCTGCGCCTGGGCGAGTGAAACGCCGGGCTTGACACGGCCGATCATGGTGATGATGTTTCCCCAGTTGCGGGGAGGGCCGTAGAGGTTAAGGGGCGTGATGGCGTCGACTTTTGCGCCCGGGGAAAAGACTGCGCCGAAGTCGAAGCTCCTGGGCAGGACGCCGATGATGGTGGTTTGCTGGCCGTTCATGTCGTAGGCTTTGCCCACGATGCTGGGGTCGGCGTTGAATTGCGTTCTCCACCAGGCATCGCTGATGAGGATGACCGGCGCAGCGCCATTGAGGCCATCTTCAGGCCGGAACACGCGGCCCATGGCCGGCTGGACGCCGAGGAGTTTGAAGAAGTTAGCGATGACGTCGATGCTGGTGGCAGGAATGGGAGCGCCGCCGCGGTTGAGGCTGAGGTTGCCGGGGCTGGAGAAGGCGAAGTATCCGGTCACATCCTGAAAGGTATGGGTGTACATGCGGAATTCGTCGTAGGCATCGGTGGAATAGGTGGCGCAGGAGAGGCCGCATTTGGTGGGAGGGGGCGCGATCCACATCAGTCGGTCCGCATTCTGGAAGGGCAATGGGCGCAGGAGGATGGTGTTGACGACGCTGAAGACGGCGATGTTGGCGCCGATGCCGAGGGCCAGGATGAGAATGGCAACCAGGGTGAATCCGCGGTCGCGGCTCAGAGAGCGGAGTGTGTAGCGGAGGTCCTGGAGAAGAATGTCGAGTTTCATAAGTCCTCGGGCTTCGCGTTGCTGGAATTTTGCGGTGTCGATGGCGCCGAAACGAACGAGCGCCTGGCGGCGTGCTTCAAGGGGAGTGAGGCCGCGCTGGATGTTTTCTTCAATCGCAAGGTCGATGTGGGCGGCGATCTCCGCTTCGAGGTCGGCGTCGAGCGGAGGCTTGCGGAAAAAAGAAAGGATGCGCCCGAGAGCCTCCCGCAGCGCGCCCGAAGAACTTGCGGACATCAGGCGCCTTCCTCTTGAGGCATGGAAAGCACGCGGCCCATCACGTCAGACAAGCGCTGCCAGTAGGCGGCGTCTTTGGCGAGCTGCTGCCGGCCGGCGTTGGTGATGGAGTAGAACTTGGCCTTGCGATTGTTGTCGGAGGTGCCCCAGGCGGCGGCGATCCAGCCGCGCTGCTGGAGGCGGACGAGGGAAGCGTAGATGGTGCCCTGGTTGAGAAGGACTTCGTCGCCGCTCACCTGCTCGATGCGGCGGGCGATGCCATAGCCGTGCTGTGCCCCAATGGCGGTCAGAGTTTGGAGCACCATCAGGTCGAGGGTGCCCTGCAGGAGGTCGAGTTTGGAATCACCCATTTGGGGCTCCTGTGTTCATGCCACATAAGTATTGCAGAACATGTGTGGTATTGCCACAGGAAATATCGATATTTTTTAGAGGGGTTTGGCGGATGTCTATGGTTGCGGAGGAGTTGATTGGCTGGATGAGGACGAGGTGTCGCTGGCGGGCTGTTCGAGGGTGGTGATGTGGATGGTGGCCTGGGATTCGGGGACCGTGCCGTCGTTGACCTGCGCCTGGGTGGGCTTGCCCTGGATGAGGATGCGCTGGACGGCTTTGCCGCGGGCTGGGACGAGCAGGCGCTGGGTGACGGAAGTGGCGTCTGACTGCACAGTGACGGGTACTTCGGCGGCGGCGTAGCCGTTGTTGGAGACACTTACGGCGGCCAGCCAGTTTCCAGCGGTGTTGGGAGCGGGGAAGAAGCCGTCAATGCTCAGATCGGGAAGACCTTTGTCGGCGTCGACCCAGTCTGCGAAGAACCAGGAGAGATATTTGCCGGGGCCGGTCTGGTTGGCACCGGATTGAAGGAGTTTTTCGAAGGAAGCGGGGTCGGCCGGAATCCAGGAGCGAAGAGCGGCGGAGAGTGCGGGGTCGCCGGCAAGGTCGCGCAGCATCCAGAGAACGTAGGCGGCCTTGGTGCGGTAGTAGACGGGCGAGATGGCTTGCGGGAGGGGCTGGCCGGCGCTTTCACCGGGGCTTGGGGGCTCGGCGAGTGCGAGTGCGGGGCGGGCGGCTTCAAGTACGCCGAGGGCCTGGGTGCGGCCGTGCTGCTTTTCTGTCCAGAGCGTTCCCATGAAGGAAGCGGCGCCCTCGTCGAGCCAGGCGGGCGGAGGCTGCGAGCCGTCAGAGGGTGTGAGCCAGGCGCGGGTCAGGGAGTGCACCAGGGCGCCCTGCAACTGATCGGCTGGGGCGTCGTGGAGGGGAATGGCGAGCAGTGCGCCGGTTTCAAAGGGCGCGTCCTGTGGGTCGGGCAGGTCGAGGAGGGTCAGCGGGGTGCGGGGTTTGGGGCCGAGCCAATCTTCAATGAACGGCTTGACGGCGGTTGCGGCGGCGGTAAAGAAGTCAACCGAGACTTCGTCTTCGGGAAGGGTGTAGGCGGTGAGGTTGTCGCCGGGGTGGGCGGTTCGGATGGCGAGAAAGAGGCTGGGGGTTTCGAAGCCGAGGAGAGTGGCGCCGGTGTCGGCGGTGGCGACGCCGGGGACTTCCTGATTTTCATCGAGCGTGCCGGACTCAGTAATGGCTAGCTTGGCTGGATGGCCGTTGATGACGGCGACTGTGGGCGGCTTGCCGTGGGGGAATTCAGCGGAGAGGCGGAGGCGGAAGCGGGTGCCGTAGAGATGGAGTTTCTGGCGGCCGATTTCGTCGAAGAGGCGCGCGCCGTCGCCGAGGATGATGGGAAGGCTGGAGACGGGATACCAGACGACATTGCCGAAACCGCGCAGGCCGGTGAAGGGGACGCCGATCCGATCCCAGTCGGAGTGTAGGGCGAGGTCGTTGGGGGTTCCGATGGACTCAAGGCGCTGGGCTGAGGGGGCGATGGCGCCGGAATACGTGACGTCGAGCGAGAGGGTTGCGCCGGGGGCGAGGGGCTGGGCGAGAGTGATGGCGGCTTCGTGGAGCTGTCCGGTGTGGTCGGTGTCGGAATTGAGGGTGGCGACGGGGAAGGGGACGTCTTTGCCGGCGATGCGGATGCGCTCCCAGTTGAGGGAGGAAGAGATTTGGAGCGGGATGTGGGCGAGGGGGGATTTGCCGTCGTTGCGGACGGTGACGAGGGCGCGGACGGCGATGTGCTGCTCGGCGGTGCGGAGATGGACGTCCATGTCGTAAGCGGTGAAGGTTAGAGCCTGGCGTTCGGCGTCCTGGGCAGTTGGCTCGGAGGCCATTTGGATGGCGGGAGTGGTTGCGGCGGGACCGACCTGGGTGGTGGTTTCGCCGTTTTCGTCGGTGGAACGGGAGAAGATGACCTGGCCTTTGGGCTGCTGGGGGGTGGGCGCCGGAGTTTGGGCCGGGGGTGGCGCGGGGACCTTTGCTGGAGTGGATTGGGCCGCAGCAGATAGGGCAGCGACGGACAGGAAGATGGCGGCGAGGAACAGTTTCAGCGTGCAGGGGCTAAAGCCCCCTCTCTCATTTTCAGCAAATTTTGGCACGACTGAAGTCGTGCCCCTTTGCACGAAAGTCGTCCAATTTCGCACATCTAGGGTAAAGATAGATTTCAAGAACCGAGGCCTTTCTGTTTCTTTGGCTTGGACGCGGCGTTTGTGCCGGGGCGAGCAGCGGCGCCTGAGGTGCGACCAATAGCGCTTTTGGCGCGGCGCTGACGGGCGGCCTCATAGAGGACTACAGCTCCAGCGGCAGAGACGTTGAGGGAGCTGACTCCGCCGGCCATGGGGATACGCAGGAGGTGGTCACAGGTGCGGCGGACGAGGTCATGGAGGCCAGCGCCTTCGCGGCCGAGGACCAGGACGCAGTCACCCGTGAGGTCGAACTGGTCATAATCGGACTGGCCGCGCTCGTCGAGACCGATGACCCAGATGTTTTGCCTCTTCAGGTCTTCAAGGGCACGGACGAGGTTGACGACGCGGGCGATGCGGAGGTGTTCGGTGGCGCCGGCGCTGGCTTTGACGGCAACCGGACTGATGGGAGCGGAGCGGCGTTCGGTGAGGACTACGCCGTCGACGCCAGCGCCGTCGGCTACGCGGAGCAGCGCGCCGAGGTTTTGCGGGTCTTCGACGCCATCGAGAGCGAGCAGCAGGCGGCGTGCGCCTGGTTTGTTCGATTCAGGATTAGCGCCGTCGGGCTCGAAGAGATCTTCGATGGTGAGGAACTCGGCGGGGCGGACGAGGGCGACTACGCCCTGGTGGGAGGGCGTCTGGGCGAGCTGGGTCAGCTGCTCGCGGGCCTCGTGGCGGACGCGGACACCGGCCTGGCGGCAGAGGGCGACGAGCTGGTCGAGCCGGGCATCCTGGCGCTCGTGGGCGACGAGGACGTGATCGAAGCGGCGGCGGCCGGCCTTGATCGCTTCTTCAACCGGATGCACGCCATAAAGGACTTCCATAGAGATAGTGTAGAAGATTGGTGGAGAACGGTTGGCGGCGAGGCTCGTCCGATAGGCTTAATTCATGCAGGGTGAAAAGAGGATGCTGGCCTTTGCCGCGCTGATTGGCGGGGTGATTGCGGTCGGATGGTCGGCGATTTTTGTCCGCTGGACGGAGATGCCTGGGGTGACCTCGGCGTTTTACCGGATGCTGATTGCTTCAGTGGCGCTGTGGGGGATTGTCTTTGCGAAGCGGGGACGGCGGCTGCAGATTCCAGCAAAGGTGATTCCGCTGACGCTGCTGGGCGGGGTTTTCTTTGCCGCGGACGTGGGGTTCTTCAACGTTGCGGTGATGCGCACGTCGGCGGGAGGCGCAACATTCCTGGGGAACAATGCGCCGGTGGTGGTGGGACTGCTGACGTGGGCGATTACGCGGAAGCTGCCGTCGGCGCGGTTTTGGCTGGCGCTGGTGACGGCGGTGGTGGGCGGAGCGCTGATTGTTTCGATCGACTGGGGCAAGATGCAGGCTGCCTGGACGGGCGACCTGATGGCGGTGGCGGCGTCGGTGGCGTTTGCGTTTTTCCTGGTGGCGACGGAACGAGTGCGCGCGATGGCCGATACAACGACGATTGTGACGCTCTCGGCGACGGCCAGCACAGTGGCGCTGCTGGCGTGCGCGCTGGCTGGACATATGTCGTTGGCGGTCGACGGTGCTGGTCCGTTGTTGGCGGTTCTCGGCTTGGGGCTGATCTGCCAGGTGGGCGGCTACACTTGCCTGACGTACGCGCTGGGACATTTGCCGGCGACTGTTTCTTCTGTTGTCATGTTGGGGGTTGCGCCGGTAACGGCGATTCTGGCCTTCTTTCTTTTTGGGGAAGCGATGACGGGGATTCAGTTGTTTGGTGGAGGGCTGATTTTGGCGGCGGTGTGGATGATCAGTCATCCAACGCGGAGGGAACAGGGACTAAGGGACTGAGGGACTAGGGATTAGGGATTAGAGATTGCGGGGCTGGGATCTGAACGGCATACTGAGGTCTTATGGGCGGGTCGAAGGCAAAATCGTTTACGGCCGTGCTGGAGCCGCTGCAGACGGGAATGGGATGGGTGATTGCGCGGATTCCGTTCGATGTCGCGAAGACGTGGCCGGAGCGAGTGGGTTTGCGCGTACGCGGCGAGATTGAGGATTTGGCGATCAAGACGACGCTGATGGCCGGCGGGCCTGGCGGGAAACATTTCCTGCTGGTGAACAGGAAGATGCAGGCTGCGGCGAAGGTCAGCGTGGGATTGAAGGTGAAGATTCGGCTGGAACCGGATCTGGAGGAACGGCCGGCCGTGGTGCCGGTGGAGCTTGAGAAGGCTCTGAAGGGTGACCGGCGTCTGCGGAAATGGTTTGACCGCCTGGCGACCTCGCTGCGCAGGGACGTTGGGAAGTGGGTTCTGGAGCCGAAGAGTGCGGAGTCCCGCGAAAAACGCGCTGAGCAAATGGCCGAGTGGCTGCTGCTGGCGATGGAAGGCGAAACCGATACGCCGCCGATTCTAAAGGCTGCCTTTCAACGCCAGCCACTGGCGCGGGTGGGGTGGGAGGCGATGACTCCGGTGCAGCGGCGGAATCATCTGCTGGGAATTTTTCACTATCGGGGCGCGGAGGCGCGTGAACGGCGGGCGGCGCAGGCGGTGGAAGAGGCCACTCGCCGTGGGGGCGGAAGCTCGCTAGTCGCTCGCACTGGCCTAGATGCCTCCCAGCAACAGCCAAAGAAGGCCTCAAAGGCCTCGGGATGAACTTTTTTTGTTCGAACAGCGAATTTAATGTGACCAGATTGGCGCTTTGATCGTCTTAATGAATGAGATGAGTATTTCCGCGTCTATTCGCCCTCTTTTTGCACAGAATGCCACCACCGCGGATCAAGAGCTGGTGCGGCAGGAGAGCCTCGCCGTTGCCCAGGGATTGAAGCGCCAGGATGTTGGGTTGCTGGACGAGCTGATCGTCCGCTACCAGCACCGTCTGCTGCGTTATCTGCTCTACCTGACCAGCAACCGGGAGATGGCGGAGGACCTGTTCCAGGAGGTCTGGATGCGCGTTCTGGTGCGGGGCGGGCAGTTCAATGGCAAGGCGCGGTTCGACACGTGGCTGTTCACGATCGCGCGCAACCTGGTGATCGATCAGCGGCGCAAGCGGACGATGGCGAGCCTGGATGAGCTGTTCGAGGGCGGCAGCGAGGACGACCGGCCAATGAGTTTCGAGATCGCAGCGGGTGGGCCGACGCCATTTGACAGCCTCTCAAACCTCCAGGACCGGGAGCGGATTGCCGGGGCGCTGATGGAGCTGGATACGCTGCATCGCGAGGTGCTGGTTCTGCGCTTCCATGAGGAGTTATCCCTGGAGGAGATTGCGAAGGTGACGCGGGCTCCGCTTTCAACTGTGAAATCAAGACTTTACAGAGGCATGGCCGCAATCAAACCTAAATTGGAACGGAACCATCCTCGCCGCCAGGAGGCGGTGTGATGGTGGCTGACCTGTTGAGCGGCGCAGACGGCGACGCGAGAACCCCGGGGGATGCGGATCGCGAACTGCTCTCGGCATTGGCTGGGAACCAGGGAAACCGGGAGAGAGCGGTGGCGTATCGCACCGCGCGGGTGGTAAACGCCTCGCTGGGTGTAATGAAGGACCAGAAAGCCGACCGCAAGCGGGTGCGCGCGGTGGCTCTTGCAGCGGCGCTGGTGATTCTGCTGGTGCTGAGCCCGCTGATCTGGTGGGCTGTCAATACGCTGATTGAAGAGGAGCACCTGACCGGGCTCACCGGCCAGCTCACGGTCTGGATATTCTTCCTGAGTGGCGCTTTGCTGGCTTCGGTGCTGCTGGCGGGCTGGGTTCGCCGCAAGTCCTGAGGCGGATCAGGCCCAGGACATTGCGCGATTGAACTGTAGATCGCCGCAACTTCTCATTTCTCTTTTGCGTCCATCACAATAGGGGTAAGCTATGCTTGAACTCCTGAAAGGCCCTTCGAGGAAGGGACTGTCTATGCGTAAACCTGAATCCATCGCCATGAATGAGGACGAGCGGGTGATTCCCGTCTGGTCGATCGTCGTGGCCATTACCGCCTTTGTCCTGGTTGAATACTATTTCTGGCTGATTTTGCCGGAACAACAGCACCATCCGCCGCCGATTGGTTTCCGCATCTACTTCAACCTTTCCTGGGGAGTCCTGGCGGCGCTTTACTTCCTGATGGTCGGCTACGTGAGCAAGGATGCTCCGCGGCGGGCCATGAGCTCGCGCTTCTGGATGGCAATTTGTTTTGTGATGCCGTGCGGGATCGGCGCGGTGCTCTACTTCCTGCTGCGGCAGCCGGAGGTTTCGCGGTGCCCGGCCTGCACCACGCATGTGCAGAGCGATTTTCATTTCTGTCCGCAGTGCGACTACCAGCTCACGGCTAACTGCGGGA
>Ga0302275_10006610_pt1 | contig 10940 bp, 9 predicted proteins | sample III_Bog_N2_2_FD_200229 | JGI IMG/M metagenome (GOLD analysis project Ga0302275, IMG submission 200229) | Peat permafrost microbial communities from Stordalen Mire near Abisko, Sweden - III_Bog_N2_2 | ecosystem: Environmental > Terrestrial > Soil > Wetlands > Peat | place: Sweden: Abisko... | reverse complement strand
ACAGGCTCGGTTGCCCGTTATTGATTCCCTTGGACTCATCCAGCGCAATCAGGACGTTTTGATAGAGACGCCTGGGATCGGCGTCCTCGGTCAGGAGGCTGCCACCATCGCCCATCAGCGTCCACGGTCCCGGACCTGCAAATCGTTCTCGTGGAACCTGCGCGAACGCGGCAATCAGCGACGCCGACTGCATGTGCGCCAACACCCGCAAACGCTCCGCGTACCTTTGGCGCGCGGCTTCAACCGAATCGCTCATCGTTCAGCTTCAATCGGTTCCAGGCCCAGGCGGTTGCGGCAATCTTCCAACATGGTCTGCGTTCTTGTTGCACCCGCGCGGCTTACGCCGATGGCCCGCACCGCCAGCAGCGCGTCCAGGTCGCGAATACCGCCCGCCGCCTTGACCTGGACATGCGGCGGAGAATGTTTTCGCATCAGTTCGAGGTCGGCGAGCGTCGCCCCGGTAGGAGCGTAGCCCGTCGATGTCTTCACCCAGTCGGCGCCCACCTCTGCGCAGATGCCGCAAAGCCGGATCTTGGCGTCGTCTTCGAGGTAGGCGTTCTCGAAGATCACCTTGATCTGCGCGCCGCCCGCGTGCACCGCATCGGCCAGCGCCGCAAGTTCTGCACGCACATACGGCCAGTCGCCGCTGCGCGCCTTGCTGATATTGATCACCGCATCCAGTTCCTGGCCTCCATCGGCAAGAGCCTGACGGATTTCTGCCAGTTTGATCGCCGTCGTGTGCCCTCCATGCGGGAAGCCAATGGTGGTGCTTGCTCTCACGGTGGTACCGGAGAGCACCGCAGCGCAGCGCGCCAGGGCATAGGGAAGAATGCACACGCTGGCCACGTTGTAGCGTACCGCCAGCGCGCAGCCATCTTCGAGATCGGGCGTAGTCAACGCAGGGTTCAGCAGCGAGTGGTCGATCATTTTGGCAATGGAAAGATAATCGTAATCGGGTGTCATCGTGCTGCTCCGCGACGGTGTTTCGCTGGTGTGCGGGCCGCGTGCTTCTTCTCGGCCCGCGGCGTGGCGCTCGCCTCGGAACTGAAGCCTGGAAGGTCGACGCGCCTGGCGATGTGATCCTGGATCCAGTGCGGATCCCACCACTCCTTGGGATCGATCTGCACGCCGTCGAGTTGCATGGCAAAGTGAATATGATCGCCGCCGGCCATGCCGGTTTGCCCGCTCAGGCCCATCACCTCGCCGCGCTTGACCACGTCACCTTCGTGTACATGGATCTCGCTCAGGTGTCCGTAGATGGTTTGCAACCCGTAGCCGTGATCGACGACGATGCAGTTCCCGTAAATGCCGAGCGGCGCCGCATACACAATGCGGCCATCGTTTGAAGACTCGACGCCCACGTGCTGCGTGACTGCCAGGTCGTAGCCCAGATGTACCTGTTGGTCGATCTTCTTTCCCTGGTAGATGTAATTACGCACATCGGCAAAGGTGGCCTCAGCCTGGGCATGCGACTGACGCGTGAACGTCTGGGACCACAGAAAATGGTCCGCCGACTTGAAGCGCAAATCCGAGAGCGTTTTGTTGTCAGCTTTGCGCATGTCGGTGTTGATTTTGACGAAGCGCGCCACCATGTCGCCCGAACCTTTCGGATCGAGCTCATTCACGACTTTCTGCATAAAGGCAACGCTGATTTGCAGATCGTGCGTGGTGTAATGCGGCTGTTCTTTCTTGGGAAACTGAAAGACCATGGAGCCTGTGGCATCGTTGCCCGCGCCGTTTGTAGCGTAGACCAGGGGTACCGTGGCTGACGGCATATTCCACGCGAAGGCAAACAGCGAGAAGAGTCCCGGCTTGCCTCCCGGCATGGGCCAGGCGCGAAACGTTTCGTCGCCGACCCGCACGCCTGCTGCGGTCCAGGTGCCGGAAACATTGAACGTGACCAGGTCGGCCATGCCGAGGTAGAGATAATGCTGCTCGGCGTCCACGCTGACGCTGGGAGGCTGCGTGACCACGTTGACCTTGCGCTCAAGGTGCGCCGACTTGTGCAACAGATCGTTCGACGTTGCTTCCAGAATCAGCGTCGCGGCGCCGCTTTTGAGCGCCGGGGTCGCTTGCGCGCCGGCAGTGAAGGTGTAGTTCGTGTCCGCAGCCTTCGATGCCTGTTTCATTTCCCATACCGGATAGCGTGCGCCGTTCTGCTCCACGAATGCGGCGGCGCTGCGCACGCCGCGCGGGTCGTGGGCCTGGAACGAAATCGAGGTTGCTTGCCCCAGCATGGTTACGGATGCAGGCAAATCCAATACCGGAGTGGCCGACCGCATCAGGACAAAGACGACCAGGAGAAGGACGACGACGAGGAAAGCAAGAAGGACTTTGCGCACAGAGAGATTGTAGCTTTCGAATGCGGTCTTGCGGTTGCTTAGCTCCGAACTCCGGAATCAAGATGGGACCCGTTGCAAAACAGGTAACTCCGTCGAAGTTTCCGCGGCGTGGTTCTTTCCGGTGATTGCAATCCAAGTCCTCTTCGGTCAATGTGGAAGAAGGACCATTTTCAAAACAGGAGCTCCGGCTCATGCGGGTGAAGTTCAGCTTCCCGGTTGTCGCGGTGTCTGCGGTTGCCATGCTTGGGCCATTGGCGACACTCGCTGCGTTCGGCCAGGGTAAGCCACCTGCCGATGCCGAGAAGGCTCCGGCGCAGGTTATCGCTCCTGCGGTAGCGCCTCCCGAATTGCGAACGGACGTCCCCGCGTCAACAGCCCCCATGAATGCCCCGATCATCGTTCAGGAACTTGCCGACTTCAGACCAACCGACGTCAAGTTCTCTCTCGATGCCCTGGTGGACATTCTCCAGGACCGTCGCCACGAGGGATGGGTGCTGGCGGCGTATCCCGATCCCAAGACCAGCCGTCCCTTGATCGGCGCGGGCTTCTCGCTCGATCTCCCGGCGCGCGAACATCCGCAAACTGATGCGCTGAATTCGCATCCTTTTCTTGAGCCGGCTTCGGCAGCGCTCTGGCAAACCGCGGGGCTTGACGGCGCGCGTTTGGAAACGATCCTTGCTCAGTACGCGCAGAACCTTGAAAAGTGGAAGGCGAAAAAGTTTCGCAAGAAGATCAGAGACCTGGCGCCGCAGATCACGGAAGAGGATGCCAACGCCTTACTGAGAATTGGCGTCGTTCAGGCGATTTATAACGCCAGGGGCTATTGCCGCAACTTCGATCGGCTCTCGGCTTCGCAACAGATGGCGTTGACCCAGCTTGTGTACCAGATGGGCTTCAACCTGCAGGAGTTCAGCCAGTTCCTGGGGCTCATCAACAGCCATGCCGCGCTTCCGCAAGCGGACGAAGCCGTTGTCGATGCAAGCCCCGATGGCGGCTATTGGAAAGCCGTGCAGGGGTCTCTCATTCAAAGCCAGTGGGCGCGACTCTATCGCACTCGCGCTGTTTCGGTCATTGCCATGCTCGATCCGCAATATTCCGATGCGCCCGCCATGGCCGAGCATCGCATCAGTGCGATTCTGCGCCCCGCTGTCGTGCATCGGCGCCGTGGGCATGCCGCGGCTTCGTTGCAGGATGCTTCGTTGACCAAACCCGGGGGGCACGGTCTCGCGAAAAAGCCGCGCCACTCCCGATCATCGAAGACTCGGCGCAAATAATCTGCCCAAGCACCAGCGTCAATCTATTCTTGCGCGGCGACTCACACGATCTTCGATTGAACGCCGAGCATTTGGAAACAGAATTGGCGAATTGAACGCTTCTCCGGTAGACTCTCACCGAACCGAAATCGTCGGGCGTGGCGGAGATGAAACCGGTCTTCTTGACCGAAATGAAGCCATAGTGAAGAAGTTGGCCGATTTTGGGCCCGGCGATGCCCCGGTTAAGCACTTTGAAAAGGAGATCCTTTGCGCGCAATGAAGAGTGTTCAGCTTCTGCTTCCAATCCTGGTGGGTTTTGCCATTTTCTGTCAGAGCGGCGGAGCGGGAGCACAGGCCGTGGGAAATGCCGGCCTGCCGCCGGTCCCGCACGCGAAAGAAACGCACCTGAAACACGTGTTGGTGATCGGTGAGACCAAGGGGTTTCAGCACGACTCAATCTCTTCGGCGATGGCTGCAATCTTCAACATGGGCAAAGAGAGCGGGCTGTGGGACACCGAAATGCGCACGGACACAGAGCTTCTCACGAAGAAGGAATTCAAGGGGAGCAATGCGAAGAATCTGAACTACTTCGATGTTCTTGTCTTTGCGAGCACGACCGGCGAACTGGCCATGGATGATAGCCAGAAGGCAGATATGCTGTCGTTTATCAAAGACGACGGCAAGGGATTCGTCGGCATTCACGCAGCGCTCGATACGAACTACACCTGGCCCGAATACGGCGAGATGATCGGGGGATGGTTCGATCAGCACCCGTGGATGACCTTCAACGCGCCAATAATCAATGAAGATCCCAGTTTCCCGGCGGTGCGTCATTTTCCCAATGCGTTTGTGAAATACGACGAGATCTACCAGCCGAAGTCGTGGTCGCGCGACAAGGTGCATGTGCTGCTCAGCCTTGACGCCTCAAAGCTCAACTACGAAAACAATCCGCGCATTCATCGCACCGATCACGACTTCGCCGTTGCGTGGGACAAGATGTATGGCAAAGGTCGCGTCTTCTATTCCACGCTGGGTCATACAGAAGAGTCCTGGAACGATCCGGATATTCGCAAAATGTACTTTGAAGCGATCAGGTGGGCGCTGGGCATGACGGAGGGCAGCACGGCTTCGCATCCCAATCCCGCAGGGAACGCATCTCCGGCGCAATAGGCAAATTTTCCCCGGTCCCCATGCGAGGGACCGGGGTAACCACGTCTTGGCGGACTTCTGCCGCCTGTTCGCGGTGGGCGGTGTGCGCTGATACACTCTCGACGGGCCGTGGAAATTGAATGGCCGAGCAGTCTGATCGATCCCATGACCGCAATCGCACCGATCTTCACGATTAACGACCTGTTCCGTCGCGTCTCTTCGACTGCTAACCCGCGTGCCGTTCTTTGGCAGGACGAGTTTGGAACCTGGCAGCCGATCTCATCGGATCAGATGTACCAGCGGGTCCGGGCTCTCGCAGAGGCTTTTCTCAGCTGGGGCGTGCAGAAGGGGGATCGCATTGCGCTGATTGGCGAAAACCGCTGGGAGTGGGCCGTTACGGACTTTGCCTCTCTCGCCATCGGTGCGGCAAATGTACCCATCTATCCCACATTGACCGGCGAACAAATGGCCGCGCTCATGCGGGACGCCGACAGCCGGATTGCCGTGGTTTCGACCCGACAGCAGTTTGAGAAATTGAGCGCCGTTCGCGCGCAGACTCCATTGCAGCGCATTGTCATCATGGATTCGGCGATCCCGCCGGAAGGAGCGCACGCATTCAGTGCGGTCATCGCCGGAGCGGATGCGCGCGGGGCCGAGCGCGACCCGGTCTTCGATGCACTCGTCAACGCAGTCCAGCCCACCGACCTGGCCACGCTCATCTATACGTCGGGGACCACCGGAGAGCCCAAAGGCGTGGCGCTCACCCACGGCAATATTGCAGCCAACCAGAATTATGCGGCGGCCGATTTCAGCTTCGACGCCACCGATTCCTGCATCTCGTTTTTGCCCTTGTCGCACATTACGGCGCGTGCCCTGGACTATGTGATGTACATGTCGGGCGCGCAGGTGGCCTATTGCTCGCAGTTCGACAAGCTGCCGCAGGCCATGAAAGAGATTTGCCCGACGGTGCTGGTGGGCGTGCCGCGCGTGTACGAGAAGATTCGCCAGGCGGTCGAGCAGAAGTCGGCGGCTTCTCCAGTTAAAAAACGCATTCTGGCCTGGGCGGTGGGTCTCGGTTCCAAATATCGCGATGCGGTTTACGCGGGGAATAAACCCACTGCGGCTTCCTGGAAGCTGGCCAACAAGCTGGTGTACTCCAAGGTTTACGAGGCATTCGGCGGGCGGGTGCGGATCTTCGTCTCCGGAGGCGCTCCGCTCGGAATCGACACGGCGAAGTGGTTTGCTTCGGTGGGAATCGCACTCTGGGAGGGCTACGGCTTGACCGAAACGTCTCCTGTGATCGCTCTCAACACCCCGAAAAGTCATCGCATGGGCTCGGTTGGGCGGCCGTTAGACAATGTGGAACTGAAACTGGCCGAAGACGGCGAGTTACTGACCCGCGGACCGGCGGTCTTTCAGGGGTACTGGCACAAACCCGAAGCAAATGCGGAGTGCTTCGACGCCGAGGGATGGTTCTACACCGGCGACATTGCCCGCTTCGATGAGGATGGGTTTCTCTATATCACCGATCGCAAGAAGGAATTGCTGAAAACCTCGGGTGGCAAGCTGGTGGCGCCGCAGCCGATTGAGAACAAGCTGAAGAACAATGTCCTTGTCGCCAACGCCGCACTCGTCGGCGATAAGCACAAGTTCATTTCCGTACTGCTGTCGCCGAACTTTGCTGCCCTTGAAGAGTGGTCCCGGCACCACGGAATTAAGGCTGAGACACACGAGGCGCTGGTTGCCGATAGCCGCGTAGTTGCGCTTTATGGGGAGATCGTGCGCGAGGTGAACAGCGGCCTGGCCAACTTTGAGTCGCTCAAGCGCTTCCGCATTGTGGCGCAGGAGTGGACGCAGGAGTCGGGTGAGTTGACGCCTTCAATGAAGCTGAAGCGGCGTGCCATTACGGCACGATACGCGGCGGTAATCGACGCACTCTACGCGGACGAAGCAACCGCGCGCGGTGAATAGGAACGACGAGTTTCCCGCGAAAAAGAGAACGGCGGGTCCAGATGTGTTGCAGGCCGCGAAAGAATGGGGCGCCCCAAGCCCCAACGGCAAGCAGGCTCCCAAACAAAATGACCGCGTCGATGCTTAGTCGACCTTCGTGGGTCCAGTATGCGTCCGGCTCAAGGTTAAGCCACAGCGCAAATTCGTCGAGAGTAAGCGCAGCGCCCACGCCATAGCTGACGGACATGAGACGGCCGAAGAAGATGGAGAGCGCCGAGTGCGATCGGCCGAGTTCCAGCAAATATCCGTAGCCGACAAGCAGCAGGATAAGAATGCCCCAAACCAGGTGATGAATGTGGTGGCCGCGCACGGTGACCCAATTGAACGGGCCGACCCCTGCCCGAATCGACATCACCAGCAGCCGCACCCCGCCGAAGGTAATCGCAAAGGCGACCGAAGCAAGGAACATGCGTTGCCGCGGCCGATCGGGGATGGTGGCGCGGATGAGATACCCCAGCCGCGTCAGCTGCAAGAGCACCAGCAGCAGAATCACGACAAAGGTTGCAAAGGCAAGCAGTAACAGCGCTCCAGTTCCGGGCATGCCCTTATTGAATCATCCCCAGGCGCAATTCCTGCGAGCGAAAGTTCGAGAGATTCAACTAATTGCGTGAGCGGGATCACGATTTGGCTTTACATCCAAGCGTTACACTGGTTAAGGTCTTGTTCCGCCGCGCTGTTGGTATCTGACTTGTCAAGACAAGCGCCGCAATCGGGATGAGGCTTTAGCCTCGGCCTACGGGCCGTGCAAGTTCGATGAGGAGAGTTTGCAATGCGAGTTGCTCTATTGACCGGTGGCGGTGACTGCCCCGGATTGAATGCGGTGATCTACGCCGCCGTGAAGAAGGGAATCAACCACTATGGCGATGAATTCATCGGCTTCCTGAACGGCTGGCGCGGCGTGCTGGACAACAACTTTATCCCGCTCACCCTGGAAAACACCGACGGCATCCAGTTGAAGGGCGGCACCATTCTTCACTCGTCTCGAACCAATGTGAAGAAAATTCCGGGCGGCATTGAGAAGGTCCAGGAAGTTCTGAAAGCCAACAAAATCGATGCCCTCATCGCCTTGGGCGGCGACGATACACAGTCGGTCACACTCTATTTGAGTGAGAACGGGGTGCCCAGCGTCGGTGTGCCAAAGACCATCGACAACGACATTAACGGCACCGATCAAACTTTCGGATACGACACTGCGGTGATGATTGCCACCGAGGCGATCGATCGCATTCACACCACCGCCGACTCGCACAATCGCGTCATCGTAGTCGAAGTGATGGGCCGCGATGCCGGCTGGATCGCTTACGCTTCGGGCGTCGCGGGCGGCGCCCACGTCATTCTTGTTCCCGAGAAGGACATCGACATCGATCACGTTTGCGCCTTGCTGAAGTACAACTACGATCACGGCAAGCACTATGGCGTGGTGGTTGTGGCGGAAGGCTGCCACTTGCCCGAGGTTGGTCAGGTGATCGGGTCCGCGCAGGTTGACTCGTTCGGCCATGCGCGTCTTTCAGGAATTGGCGAGGCACTGGCCGAACTGATCGAAAAGAAAACCGGTTTTGAAACACGCTCGGTAAACCTGGGGCATACCCAGCGCGGCGGCGTGCCCACGGCCTTTGACCGTACCCTTGGTCAACGCTACGGGCTCCATGCCATCGACATGGTTCACGACAAAAAGTGGGGGCGGATTGCCGTTTTGAAAGGCACCGACATCACCGACATCACCATCAAAGAAGCCATCGCGACCAATCGCCGTCTCGATCAGCGCTTCTTCGATGTAATTGCGGGCCTCGAAGCCAAGGTCTAGGCCTTTCCCACATTTTAATTTCACAAGGAGCCATCTCTCTCGCGGGATGGCTCTTTGCTTGTGCGCATGAGTTCCACCCTGGCTGGTTGGGTTGGGATACAGTGAAGCTGTGTTCTATCGACCTTACACTTCCGATGATTTCCCGGCGCTCTATGCGATAGAAGAAGCGTGTTTTCAAGCACCACTTCGCTACAGCCGCAGCTACATGAGGCAGCTGTTGAAGAATCCGAATGCGGCCGCCTGGATCGCCGAAGACGCTGGCATCATGTGCGGCTTCGCGATTGTCGAGTGGACGAGGGAATCGCAAGGCGTGGTGGCATATGTGCAGACGATTGAAGTCTTGCCCGAGTTTCGCGGATGCGGAGGGGGCAGGGAACTTTTACGACTTATCGAAGGCTCGGCATTGGCGGCAGGCGCTGTATTGATCTGGCTTCACGTCGACGTCAACAATTCCGCGGCCATCCGGCTTTATGAGGCTCACGGGTATGTCGAGGATGGAAGACGTGAGGACTACTATGAGCCCGGTCGAGCGGCATTTCTCTACGCTAAGGAGTTGGAGACGTAATTCTGCAAGAATGAGATCGGCATCTCAGAATTGTGTTGATCGCAACGGCCTGCCGGAAATGAAGAAGGCGCACGAGCAAGCGAAAAGCCTGCCCGTGCGCCTGTTGGGGGAGTTATCGAGCTACCAGCGGTAGAAGGTCAGATTGTCGAGATAGAGAGTTGACGATCCGCTCTTTCCATGGCCATCCACCTGGAAGTTCGTCATCAGATCGCCATGCGACCATCCGAGGTTGAATGCACCGAAGACCGTTTCATTGATCGGGTACTCTGTGCCATCCAGCCAGACCGAGTTATAGGTGATGTTTCCGGTGGTGTCGCGTGAGTAACTGATTTGGACGTGGTGCCAGGTATCCTGGGTCCAGCTCTGCGGATTGCAAGGCTGGCTGGAGTGAAGCCAATGCACATGAGGATTCTTTGCTGTGCCGGTGTTCGCACTGTAATCCCAGGTGTTGCTGTCTCCGGCGCACTGGAAGGCATAGATAATGGTGTCGCCGTTGGCCGCGACCTGGTTGTTGTCGAGTTCGAGATTGCCAATAGTGCTGCCCGAGTTGATCCAGATATAGCCATCGTAGAGAAAGTTCAACGCATTCGGATCATTGCCGTAAGACTTCGAGTAGATTTCGCCGCCGGCGTTCTGGAAAGTGGTATCGAACTGCGCCGCCGATCCACTCAGAGAAGGATCGCTTACCAGGGTCATCGAACCATCGGAAGATCCGGGGGTGGCAGGATCGTGATTGACCTTCCAGTTCTCTTGCGTCTGGATCTGCGATATGGCAATAGCGCTTGCAGGAATCTGCGGTCCGGATCCGGTGGACTGTCCGATCACATAATCACCACGAGCGAGACCGCTGTTCGCGTCGCCGGGCGCCGCTGCTATGGCTTCAATTGTTGTTGTCTGATCCACCGCGATCGGGCCCTCATACTGGGGCGACGAGGTCGAGGGTGCACTTCCATCGATTGTGTAATAGATGGTTGCACCTGTTGTTGTGGTCGACAAGGTCACAGACTGCGAAGAAGAGAAGCGGCCCGGAGCGGGCGAGAGAACGGGTGTCGCTGCCGTCGCCGGGGGCGGTGTCGAACTGGAAAGGACGGTGATATTCAGGAGCTGATCCTCGTGAACCTTTTTGCCCCAGCACTTGACGTGCAGAATGTGGGTTCCTGCCGGTGCAGTTACCTGCACGGTGAAATTTGTTGTGACGATTGTTGTCCCACCATGATCAAGTGAGTATCCCATGGACACTGCAGGCTTCGAATCGCAGACGCTGGTGCTCGCAGTAAGGCTGAACGGCGACGTAACCTGTGCCCCATTCGCAGGGGTTTGGACGGTGATGGCGAGCGCCGGGGTTGAAGCTGCCGCGAGCGCTAAGATAAAGCAAAAAAAGTTCTTCATGGATTGGCCTCGAAAAATAATTTGCGCTGCAATGCTGTGATTGGTGGCCCTCATCGGCGCCATCGATGCAATCAGCCGTTCGGTTTTTCCCGTCATAGCTCTCAAAAGAGTCTGTCCCAATGGCCTCATCGTCCTCTCCTAAGTCCGGCATTTGCCGTAACAGGCCGGTCGGAGTCGCTCATCAAAAAAAGACACAAAGGGCCGGTAGGCGCAGGAGACCTGCGTCGTTGGACAATTCCCTTTAAAGAAGTACGCGGGTTGGGAGAATGACCATCGAGGTGCCGGACAATTACGCGGTCGTGTCACCGTCTGGTTCCGATCGGAAACTAAGTCAGAACTGGGATCTATTTCACGAATGCGTAAAGGCTGTCATTGAACCCGAGCGATTGATGTTGCTCTTTTGCTCTGTAACTCAAATGACTGCCTGA
>Ga0302275_10006598_pt1 | contig 10953 bp, 9 predicted proteins | sample III_Bog_N2_2_FD_200229 | JGI IMG/M metagenome (GOLD analysis project Ga0302275, IMG submission 200229) | Peat permafrost microbial communities from Stordalen Mire near Abisko, Sweden - III_Bog_N2_2 | ecosystem: Environmental > Terrestrial > Soil > Wetlands > Peat | place: Sweden: Abisko... | reverse complement strand
GAGCATAAGCGACGTTTTCACGGTCAAGACGGCGGGTTCCTTTCATGGAGCAATTTCGTTGTCGGTTGCGGGGCTGCCCTCGGGGGTAACGGCGACCTGGTCGCAGAGCAGCTTCACGCCGTCCAGCGCTACCAGCACTACCACCTCCACACTTACCTTCAACGTTCCTTCCTCGGTTCAGCCCTCATGGTATCTCTACTCCGTGACTGCCGTGGGAGATGGCCTGAGCGTCACTTGGACTTTCGGACTTGTAGTCGAGCCAGCAGTCGGCATGGGGCTGGCGGTGAGCACCATAACTCCAATGGTCAACGCGGGTCAGAGCACCGCGATGACGGTCACGATTGTTCCGAAGAACGGAATCACCGTTGCCTCCGGCTCACCAACAGCCTCTATTACCTCGACGCTGCCTGCGGGTATTACGGCAACATTTGGAACTCCTGTCACCAACTCGAACGGCTCCATCAGCTGGACGCTGACCCTTTCGGCGAGTTCCAGCGCCGCAATAGGAGATGTCCCGTTCACGTTGCAAGCCGGCATCACGGATACCGTCAGCGGGGAGCCGTATAGCCTTTCGCAGCAGTTGAATCTGCTCGTTTCTACGCTGGCGACTATCGTGCCGAACACCACGGCTGGTTCGCCCATGCCGGCCGGCTTCTTGGGCCTCTATAACGAATGGTGGTGCGCTCAAAACGTGATGGGGAGCACTGCGACCGGAGTGAATACTGTTTATCGCAAGCTCATCAGCAACCTGACCGCCTACAATACGGGTACATTGAATTACCGCGTCGGGGGCGACAGCACAGATAAAACTACCGAGCCAATCTCTACCACGGCAGTCCCGTTTGCCCAGCTTTCCGCAGCGGTCCCCGTCGACTTCGATCTTGGAGTGAACTTGGGTTCGGATAACGTGGCGCTGGCGGTGGACCAGGCCAACGCGTATATCAGCCAGATGCCTACCGGCTCGCTCCAATATATCGAGATCGGCAATGAGCCGAACTTTTATGCCAGCCACGGTCTGCGCTCTCCCAGCTACACCTATACCGATTACCTCGCCGACGACACAAACTGGAATGATCACCTGACACCAGTGCTTCCCCCCGGAGTCAAGCTTATGGGACCGGCTTGGTCTACCTACCAGTCGCCGGCGGACGCGGCGACGTTCCTGGCAAACCAGCCCAGCGCCTTTGGCGCTTATTCCATCCACTATTATGCGGCGGCTTCGACTCCCGTTCCTGCCGCCGATTACCTGCTTACCAGCGCCGCGGCAACCACGCTGCCGTCGAATGTGGCCGGCTCTGTACCCGAGGTGCACGCAGCGGGAGCCGTCTACCGCATCGATGAAATCGGGACCCAATCCGGCGCGGGGACAGCGGGGCTGAGCAACGGATTCCAGAGCGCTCTCTGGTCCCTGGACGTGATGTTCGGACTGGCGCAAGTAGGCGTGGATGGCGTCAACTGGCAAACATCGCCCGGAAACGTCAGCGCCCCCTTCGTATTCAACGTCACCGCTGTCACTTCGACGACTAATTCCTACGCTCTGCAGTCCGTGAGCCCACTCTATTACGGACTTCTGCTCTTCCAGCAGGCCACCGCCAACCAAGCCAAGCTCGTGCCGGTCACGGTCACCACTGGCGCCAACGTTACGGCATGGGCTACTTTGGATTCCACTGAAGACGAGGAGCGCGTGGTCATCCTGAACAAGGATGAAGCCAATTCCGGCAAAGTGGCTCTGAACGCTCCCGGCTACACATCGGCTACCGTGACCAGGCTGCTTGCACCCTCCTACTCGTCAACCTCCGGCGTCACCCTCGGTGGCCAGACCTTCGATGGTAGCAGCGATGGCTCCATCCAAGGCACACTTACCCAAGAAACATACACCAGCTCAAATGGCCAATTTGAAATCAACATGCCTACCGTCAGTGGAGCCATGGTCGTACTTAAACCCTGATCACCACGCGCAATACTTTGCCAGAAATTCGAGGGTAAAGCGCCTATTCCACCTGCTGCCCGAATCTGCGGAATGCGCCGTGACGAAACTACGGTGCCTGTCCACTCGCTGGACAAGCAGCAAGAAGGTCAACTTGCTGCTTGTCGGGCAGTTCAATCATCGGTATGAGCGCTGTAGCCCGATACGCCATCGCGTCGCTAAGTCTCATCCAGAGTTTTATTCGATCTCGGTCTCAGGACGAAATCGTTACTACCTCATATAATTGGGATGTGATCTGTTCTTCGACGGCAAACTCCCCAGTTGATTATCGAAGTTTAATGTTGGCGGCGGCTTGTTGGATGGCACAAAGTGGAACAACAGCAATGGCTATTGCTGAGTCTCCCGCTCCACCACCCTTAGCAGAAATCCAGATTGGCGCTCCTGGCCGGCAAATACCCTCCAACTTCATGGGTCTCTCTCATGAATGGGGCGATTCTCGCAATTTCCTCGGCAGCGCAAGCGTCGGAAGGAATCTCATTTATCGGCAATTGATTGCAAATCTGACCGCATATGGAAACGGACCAATTGAGCTGCGCATCGGCGGTGACAGCACAGACGCCACCAAGGAGCCGACACCGGCGTTTATCGCTCCCTTTGCCGACGTGGCAAGAGATACCGGCGCGCACTTTATTTTGGGTGTGAACTTGGCCGCCGGCGATCCCCAACTGGCAGTCCGCCAGGCAAAGTTTTATCTCTCGCTAATGCCACCGGGTTCTGTGGACGCCATCGAGGTGGGAAACGAACCGGATCTTTACACCCGTCATGGCCGCCGCGATCTATCCTTTTCGATCAGTGCTTATTTGGCGGAGATCGATCAATGGCGAAAAGCCCTTTTGCCGGTGCTTCCTCCTGGGGTCAAACTCGCTGGCCCCGCCTGGAACTCGTACGGATTTGGGAGCGTTTTTATGCACTCTCACCTTGATGAGTTTGAAAAGCGACAGCAAGGAGCATTGGGTGTTTTTACATGGCACTACTATCAAACGAGTCCGCAATCGCACCCGGGGCCGGACTACTTTCTCGATTCGCATGCGGCGACCGACGGACCCGATCAGGTGCAGTCGGTAGTGCAGCTTTCGCACGCGAACGGAATTCCTTTCCGTGCGGCGGAAATCAATAGCATCAACGGAGTTGGTGTGCATGGAGCGAGCGACGATTTTGCGACGGCCCTCTGGGCGATCGATACAATGTTTGAATACCTCCGGGTGGGCGTTGATGGCGTCAACTGGGAAGCCTCGGATGGAAACTACGACAATCCCTTCTACTTCAGCGTTAACCAGTCAGTAAATCCAAACACTTTCTCTCTCAAATACGTTAGTCCGCTCTACTGCGGGTTGCTTTTCTTTCAAGCTGCAACTGGAAACCGGGCGCGCATGTTGGCGGTGAGCCTTCACACGCCGGAGAAAGTGAACCTGAAAGTTTGGGCCACGCTTGATGGAACCGATGCGGAACATATCGTCGTTATCAACAAAGACAAGTATCGCGGGGGAGAAGTTGTATTTCCGTCGGGTGGTCGCACCCAAGCTACCGTGCGTCGTCTGCTTGCACCCTCACCAGAGTCGACTTCAAACGTCACCTTCGCTGGGCAGTCCTTTGATGGCAGTAAGGACGGCCGCCCCTTGGGAGCGCCACAGGTGGAGAAACTTAATTGCTCGAGGCAATCTTGCTCCGTTCCCGTCCCGCCAGCCAGCGCCGCGCTGGTCACGCTCGCCTACTAACTGTCTCAGCTTCATTCATGTCGCAAAAAGCCCAATCGGTCCGCCCAATCATCCTCTTTCTGCCCGGTTCTAGTACTAGTCGATCCTGAAAAAGTGATTTTCAGATCGTCTCGTACGACCTGGCCGGGCCGATATGGGCCGGGATGAACTGAATGAGAGTACCGGGACATCCTTTACGTTTTAGACCGGGGACATGGTTTACAAGCCCCTTGCGGTGAGAGTGGCTCTGGTTGCGGGTTTTCGGCAGGCTTTGCCGGTCTTCAGATCCATGATAGTCGTCGTCGTAGCCGTGGGAATGTGGGAATCCCCGCAGGGATTTCCAAGGGGTGTGGGAAGGGTGGAAAGCCGGCTTCTTGGCTTTCCATGCTTTCCATACCCCGGCATTTCCATGGCTTGTTTTTTGGGCCGCGCGCGAATCTCAGCGAATCACAAGGTCGTCTACGAGCATGAGTCCGAAGTCATACTCCATAGGTCAACCTTAGGTTTCCCTTCGACAATTCTGATTCCGGCTATAACGAAGCCCTTTTGCTTCCATTCTTCTCTTGTGGCATAGCCGCAACCGATCATGATGAAATTTCCCTTGTCGACCTTCACCTCGCGCAATTCAAAAGAACGCAGGCGGGGGTATCCAGTGCCGATAGTTTCTCGCATCGCAGAAACGAACTGCTCCTTGCTTAGATCGGGCGCATCTCGGTGTCCCAATAAGAGCTCGTTCTTCAGGCCGGACGTCTGATCTTGAATATCCCAAAGGTCGGCCCAATCCTGCTTGATTTGATCGTGCACGTACCGCTCAACGACGGGCTTCAACAAGGACTTCTGTTCTGGCGCCAATGTCGAATACGGGTCACTTGTGGCTCCAAGAAGGCCCAAGGTCATAAGAAGAACCGCCGGATAGACTAAAGCTTTCATGGCGCCAAATTATAGCGGACCCGGAGGTCTTGGGTATGTGCGGCCGAGAGAGTTAAGTGCGAATCGCAGGGCGGAACCGCATCTCCGAGCTGTTGAATTCGCCCAGTTCAGTATTGCAGAAGAAGACGCGGTGCACATCTTCATCCATCTGCTCAAGCCCAATCTCCTCGTTACGGAACACCTCGCTGACAAAAACGCGCCCCTTGTGCCAGCTAATATCCCCGCTGTTGTTCACTCGCCGCGTCTGAAATGATCTGGGATACACGAAGCTCGCTACTCTGCTTGGAAGCAACCGAGTGCTGGGCACGTAGATGCTTCCCGGTGTCTCATTGGCAAGCGCCTCATGCGGACGCTCGAAGTTGAATACCAGGCGGAAGCGATCGAACTTCTTCTGTTGTGCCGTCACCGTTCCCGCTGGCGGCTTGGCCGTATCTTCTTTCAGAGTGCGGTGCATCCGTTCATGTCTTCCGTTTTGCTGAGGGCGCCCTGGCTGAATGCGTTCGTGAACGATCCCGAGCTTCATCCATCCCAGCGATAACTTCGACAGGCCCAGTAGGCCGACGCCCGCGAATGGCGCTCCGTTATCCGTGCGGATACGCTCGGGCATGCCGAACTCTCGCATCGCTGCATCACAAACGGCGCTTACCTGGGCCAGGTCCATGCGCGCGACCGCCTGACACCGGATTAGAAACCGGCTGTGCGCATCTGTGATCATGAATGGATCGCATCGATATCCGTCGCCCGTCAAGAAGTACCCTTTAAAATCCATGCACCAAAGCTGGTTCGGCGCAGTCACCATCGAGAACGGTTGCGAACTGGGCGTGGCACGCCGCTTCTTCCTCTTCGGGTTAGTAAGTCCGGCACGGCTGAGGATCTGACCCACCGTACTTGCTGCCGGCCAGTCCACGTTGGGGTTCATGCGCTCCAGTCGGGCTTTAAGCTTCCTCGCTCCCCAGGAGGGGAAACGCTTCCGTAGCGCAAGGACTTCGTTCTCGATCTCGGCTGACGTGGCGTACGGGGAACTGTGTGGCGTGCGCGTCAGATCGAGCAGACCCTCAGGCCCAACTTCGTCGTAGCGCTTGATCCACTTATAAGCAGTTGGCCGCGAGATTCCGTACTCGTGACACAGATCGGTCACGGACATTTCTTCTTTTTGATAGCTCGATAAGAACTGCAAGCGTTGATCCACGGTTCGAGTCTCTTTCCAAGGCATAAACGCATCTTCATGCGTGAAGCCAAAGCTGGGAAAGCCAACTGTTCTCCGCCATGGTGTAAACCATGTCTCCGGTCTGTTTTGTAAAGCATTTCCCCGGTATGCTCATGAAATCGGCCCCTGGCATCCGACAGGGGGTGCAGAAAATATAGCCAGAAAGCTCCCAGGAGCTTCTGGAAGTTCATCGCCGCGGCGCTCAGGATGGCATTGAGTGCATCGCTGGCGACACCCTTAAGCCGATTGCGCTCCAACCGATGTTCCATCTTCAGATGTCCGATGCTGGGTTCGACCGCGGCACGGCGTTTCATCCATCGCCAGAGTGCTGGCGTCGTCCGGCCTCTTGCTCGTTTGTCGACATGCACCGTTGCTCAGCCCGTGTAGTCGTGGCCGCGATAGCCCATGTCCACGTGCACCTCACTAACGCGGTCGCCAATCAAGTTATTCACTCGCTTCATCTGTGCATTCAGCGTGTGGCCATCATACGGTTTGCCAGTGAAACTACTTGCACCAACGAACCATCCACCCTGGCTTGTAACTGCTACGCCGACCTTATTGCCGAACTCGCATTGCTTGTCCGCCTTACCTTTTGCAATGCACTCGACTTCCGGCTCATGCGCGCTGTAGATATTGTTCTTGTCGTGCCTTTGCTGGGTATGGATGCGATGCGCTGTCTCCAGTAATCGCGCTAACTTCTCGGTTGGCTTTGTAGCTTGCCGATCTATCTCACGAATAACGCGTCCTAACTGCGTGCGCAGTTTGCGCGTACAAGCCCGCGCCCGCTTAATCTGCCGCGTATGGGCGTAGCGGCTCGATTGCATCAGCAAGCGGCGGCCGACATGCTGATAACTCCGCTTGATCACCAGGCCTTGCTGGCGCGCCAACTTCACCAGCCGCTCCCGGCAGCGATTGTAGAGCCGCGCATCGGTGGGAAAGCGAATCGCCTTGGTTTGCACGGTCGTATCCACGTTGATGCGCTTCAGTTGCGCGCCACCGATGGCATCTATCTTGATCCCCGTCTCGATGGTGGCGCGGAGCATCTGCTCGGCCCCGCCCTCCCCCAACCGCTGGCGCCAGTGCGTCATGCTGGAGGCATCGATCGGCACCTGGTGCTGAAAGTAGCGCTCCCTTCCCCGTCGTCGACACAACAACAACGTTGAACCAGCAGAGCTGACTTGCCAGAAAAAGGCCTTCTCACAAGTCAGCAATGACAAGGCTCATTCATTCACCAATTCTGAGATTCTGCACTACGAACCCAGCAAGTCCTGCGGGACATATTCCCCCCGTTAACGAGAAATGCGGCACACGTGTCGCGCACGTCGTCGGTGCCGTCGCGCAGAAATGCAAAGACCCACTTCTGCTGAACGACATTCTCCGCCTCCTTGCCGCGTGCCCGAAGAATCTTCTCGGCCTGCGCGACCGCGCATTAATCCTGACGGGATTCGCGGGAGCGTTTCGCCGCTCGGAACTCTGTGCGATGCGATATCTGACCTGAGCTTTTCGGATTCCGGCCTCGTGATCAACATACCCCCTTCGAAGGCCGACCAGGAGCAGGCCGGCGAAAAAGTCGCGATCCCGTTTGGCGAGCACGAGGAGACTTGCCAGATTAAGTCGCTTCGCAAGTGGCTTACCGCAGCCAAGGTGAGGCCCAAGAGGACCGCTTTGTCATAGGCACACGCCCATTCATCAACATGGGGCAGGTGGGTGGCTCAACGAACTAATCCCGTTTTTGCGCGTTGCAACGGAACATGAACTCTTGGACGGGTAGATTCAGGAGCAAGAGGTAAAGCACAAAGCGAAAAGTGAGGCGACGAATGACCTGTGAAGCTCGCCGACTAGCATTCCTGGGCCTGGAGGTAGTTTGAACTAAATCGTTGGTCTCTGCGATCGCTGAGGGGCGACCCCAGCTTCCGGTTGGCGAACGATCCGATCCGAACTAAACGCTGGCTTCACCTCTGACCAAATCCACGCCTGCCGGATGATGACCAAGGTGCATACAGTTTCGATCGTCGCGAAGAACAGGTACTCAGGAAGAGCGGGCGTCCGGGCGCCGAAAAGAGGTGGAACGTAGGTCAGGAGACCGTTCACAAGGGTCAAGAATGCACCCGCGATGATATTTGCCAGACGGTTCGCTCTAAACGGAAGCAGTCGAGACGCCACAATCATGGCGATGGGTATTTCCATCAAGACCGCTGAACCCGCCAGGGCCCATGGTGGGAGATGTGGATGTGGGGCGTCGGCTACATTTAGCGAGCCAACAATATCCCACAGGGCAAGCACGTCCGCATACAGGTAGTTCAATAACGCGAAGATCCACAATAAAGACAACCGCTCCTTTGTGTCATGCATATCAATCTCCCGGGCTATGCAGGATATCTGAGTTGGGCTACCGATCGGAATTTACACTAACGGAGAACGCTTCTTGCCCATTTCACGCCGAGCCAAAACACATCCACTCTTGCAATAAGGTCCATTCAATCCTCGCGCAGCAACGTCATCGGATCGATCGACAGGGCGCGCTGAGCAGGGATCCATGTAGCCACCAGGCCCAGCAAAAGCATGGTCAGCACAACGCCTGCCAGGATCAGCGGATCGCGCGGCGTGGCTGTGTACACGATGAATGCAAGCACCCGGGAAGCGAGGACCCCAAGCAGCAGTCCTGCCGCTGAACCAATGGCGAGCAATCTAAGTGACCGTCCCAATGCCGCCTGCAATACTTCGCTGCGCCGCGCGCCGAGAGCCATGCGAATTCCCAACTCGCGCAGCCGCTTGCTCACCGAGTACGCAGCCATTCCAAACATGCCGGTTAACGAAAGCATTGCTCCCATCAGCCCGAGCATCCCCAGCGCCACTGTTGCCACGCGCGAGGGAAACATGGCTATATCCAGACCCTGGGTCCAGGTCTGGATGAACATTGGCAGGCCGTCATCGATTCCTCGCAACTTGATCCGAATCGCTCCCGCCAATTGTTGCGGGTCGCGCTCCGAGCGCACCACAAGGGTCGTCATTCCAGTGGGAGATTGCAGGAATGGAAGAAACATCGCCGGCCGCGGATCCTCGGTCATTTGATAGTATTTTCCGTCCTCGGCAATTCCGACAATTTGGACCCGTGTTCCTTCTTCTGTCTTGTAGTATTTGTCCAGCGCGTTGCTGACCGAGCCGAAAACCCTGCGCGCAAACTGCGCGTTCACGATGGCTACGCGTGGTGAGTTGCCGTCGTCCTGCCATGAGAAGCCTCTGCCGGCCAGTAACGATGTGCCCGCTGCACAAATGTATTCGGGAGATATCTTGTACACCTGCACATTCGCTGCAGCGTTCGACGTCCTCAAATCTGTCGTCTGTTCGGTGAAGACATCCGCGGTCTCCCCGCCTCCGCCGAGTGGGATTTCACTTACGAATCCCACTGACCTCACGCCGGGAATCGTCTGCAAGGCGTTGATCATGCGCCTCTGCATGGCGGGCACTTTATCGCCGCTGTAACCGGCCATGCTGAGAGTTGTATCCACCAGAATCGCGTTCTCGGGCTCAAAGCCGAAGTTGCTATGTATGGAGCGCGCCAGGCCGCGCACGGCGACCAGCGAAGAAGTCACCAGCACGGCACAGATGGCAATCTGCACCACCAGCAACACATCTCGAAGAGTAATCCGGCGGCCGGCGTTGCCCGCTATGATTCCAGTCGATCCTGCCTTGACCACCTCGTAAGGATTGGTGCGCAGTATCTGCCTTACCGGGACCGCGCCGAAGAGAAATCCGCTGGTCAAAGCCAAAAGCAGCGCGACCAGGTAGACCTTCGCGTCGGGGTACAGGGGAACGTGCATGGGGTATTCGGGAATTGGTTGCCAGGTGCTCAACTGGCGCAACAGTGCGACACTTCCCAGAAGTCCCAGCACGCCGCCAACGAGCGAAATCAGCAATGCCTCGGTAAGTACTGCGCGGAGAATGCGTGTGCGGCTCGATCCAAGTGCAAGGCGAAGGGCCACCTCGCGGGAGCGGTCTGCGGCGCGCGCGGCAAACAGGCTGCCCAGGTTGGCGCAGGCGGCCAGCAGAATCAATCCCGCCAGCAGCATCAATCCCGTCATGAATCCCTTCACCGCTGGCCCAAGCATGTCCCCGATAAGACTGGGACGGGCCAGAGAATAGGTCATGTAGGCATCGTCCTTGGGATAGGTCTTCTCCAGATAGGCCCCGATCGAGTTTAGATCGGCAATGGCTTGTGCGGGGGTCACTCCCGCTTTTACATGTCCGAGCACCATGAAAATGTTGCGCTGTCCGCGATTGCTCAGAAAACTTGGCCCATCCTCCCTGTTGACCATCGGCACGAAGAAGTCGGGAGAGAAAAACAGCAATGTTCCCCTGAAGTCAGGCGGAGTGACTCCCAGTACGGTGTACGGATGCTTGTTTACCTGAACGACGCGGCCCACAACGCCCCGATCGTCCTGAAAATGGCTGTGCCAATAGGCATACGCCAGCACCAGGTATGGTGCGCTGTTCGGGCCATGCTCATCGGCGACGTGGAAGAAGCGGCCTAGATACGGCTGAATCTTCATCGCATCAAAGTAGTTCCCAGTCACTTCGTAGCCCCAGACCTCGGACGGGTTCTTGCCTGTATCAAGCGCGACCTGGATGAGGATATATGCCGTCAAACCGTCAAAGCTGCGATTGCGATCGCGCAGATCGAGATAGTCAGGATACGATGTCGCCTGTTCTTTATAGCCGCCCCGCTCAATCGTGTAAAGGCTCTGCGCATCAGGCACATTCAGCGGGCGCAGAATCAGCGCATTCAATACACCAAACACTACCGCATTTGCGCCGATCGCAAGTGCAAGGGTCATGACGGCGGCGATTGTGAATCCGGGAGAGCGACGGAGATTTCGCATGGCAATGCGCACATCGGCCCAGATGGATTCCAGCGTAGGCCATTGCCACACCAGCCGGCTGCGCTCTTCCAGCAAAGTTCGGTTTCCGAATGCACGGCGCGCTGCCTGCTGTGCTTCCCGAGGGCTCATGCCCTCGGCCATCAAATGCTCGGCCCGCTCTTCAAGATGCAGCTGCATCTCTTCGGAGAGATCATCGTAGAGTCTGCGGCGGCGCAAGAAACTCGGAATCCATTCCATGGAAGGCCTCCTAACTGG
>Ga0302275_10006590_pt1 | contig 10960 bp, 8 predicted proteins | sample III_Bog_N2_2_FD_200229 | JGI IMG/M metagenome (GOLD analysis project Ga0302275, IMG submission 200229) | Peat permafrost microbial communities from Stordalen Mire near Abisko, Sweden - III_Bog_N2_2 | ecosystem: Environmental > Terrestrial > Soil > Wetlands > Peat | place: Sweden: Abisko... | reverse complement strand
ACCCGCCGGGCTGTTGGGATTGGCGATGGCGATGATCTTGGTGCGTAGAGTAATCGCAGCCAACACGCGTTCAAAAGGAAAGGCGAGATCTTCGGCAGCCTGAACGGCAACGATGCGCGCGTCCGTTGCCGACGCATACACCTCATACATCGTGTAGGTGGGGACGGGCAGCAAAAGCTCGTCGCCCTCTTCAAGAAACGTCTCGAACAAAACGTGGATGGCCTCGTCCACGCCGTTGGTCAGCGCCAGCTGTTCCGCTTTTACCCCAACGTGCGCGGCCACAATCGCTTCTACCGGTTCGCGCTCGGGATAGCGCGTGAGCGCCCCGACAGAGATCTGCCCAAGCACCTCGCGCACCTTTGGCGAGCACGCAAGCGTGTTCTCGTTGAAGTCAAGCCGCAGTGCATCTCTGCACCCGAGTGGAGGGTGATACTCCTTCATGGCCTGCACCCGCGCGCGTGGCGCGGGAGTCTGGGTCTTCACGGCATCAGCCACGGGACCTCCTCTTTCGCGCGCGACTGCGAAGTCTCACGCGAATTGCTTCTGCGTGACCTTCAAGTCCTTCAGCCACGGCAAGCAGTGCGGCCTGCCGGCCAAGCGCACGAATTCCCTGGCTTGAATACTCTTGAACGGTGATCAGCTTCACAAAGTCATACACGCTCAACCCGCCGCGTACACGCGCCATGCCGCCTGTCGGCAGCGTGTGATTGGGACCGGAGATGTAGTCGCCCATTGGTTGCGCAGACCAGCGCCCAACGAACACCGATCCCGCGTTCTCGATCCATTTCAAATCGGTTTTCGCATCCACGGTCAGGTGCTCCGGCGCAAGCTTGTTTGTGATCGCGCGCGCCTCTTCCACACTTCTCGCAACAATCACCAATCCATTTCGATCAAGCGCTTCGCGAGCCACTGCATTTTCCCGGCTGCGAACTCTTGCCTCCGCTATGACTGCTTGTGCGAGATCCCCGCGGGTGGTGATGAAGATTGCCAACGCTTCGGGATCGTGCTCAGCCTGCGCCACAAGGTCTGAAGCGATATCCCGCGCATGGCCGTTTTCACTGGTGACCACAATCTCCGTCGGCCCTGCCAGCATGTCGATGGCGCAATCGAAGGCCACCAGCCGCTTTGCAGCCGTGACATACAAGTTGCCCGGTCCCACGATCTTGTCTACGCGCGGCACGGTTGGGGTTCCGTAGGCTAGCGCGGCCACAGCGTGTGCGCCGCCCAGCCGGTAGAACTCTTTCACGCCAAGTAAATGCGCGGCGGCCAGCGTTTCAAGCGCGGGCTTTGGAGAGACGGCAACAATGCGCTTGACGCCCGCCACCTGCGCGGGAATCGCCGTCATCAGCAGCGTTGAAGGTAGCGGATGCCTGCCGCTTGGCACGTAGCAACCCACGGACCCAAGCGGCCGCACAAGTTGGCCGGTGCTCAAACCCCGGAGCGGAGACGAACTCCACGAAGCCGGCATCTGCTTCCTGGCAAACGTACGAATCTGCTTCGCGGCCGTCGACAGAGCATCGCGCAACTCCGGGCTAACCGACTTCCACGCCGCGGCCATCTCCTGCTCGGTCACCCGCACACAATCAGCGCCTGCCAGGCCATCAAATTGCGCAGCGTACTTGAGCAGCGCACGATCGCCTCGGCTGCGCACATCGGTCACAATGCGTCGGACAGTTGGCAGCACAGTGTCCAGTGCCGCCCCACCGCGCCGTTCCAGCGCGGCAAGGACTTCATGCGTCTGTGCCGCGCCCCGTCCTCTTGTACTGATCAGCTTCATCGTTCCCTCAGGGGCTAACGCCCATATCGTTCTCCAAAAATGCGCTTGCGCAACATTGGTTCAGGGCAAAGGTTGTGCGCTCAACTGAGTAAGCCAGTTCTTCTTTTGTTCTTTGAGCAGGTCGTCCACCTCCATAGGGTGGATGTCCTCATCGATTCCGACGAGGATCTCATATTCAAAAGCCGACTCGCCTTGCTCGTTCCATTCATCCTGTAGAGATCTTTCACGGTGCAATCCATTGCGCAGGGTAAACCAGCTCCCGTTCTTTGTGGCGTCGAGATTCCGCGAAACCCCAACCCAGACGCGTGCAGTGGCGGTGCAGCGGATGGCATACGCCCCGAGAAGCGGCTTCCGTTCCTTGTACTGCCTGATGGCTTCTTTTCTCGATTCCTTTGAAGGCATTTCAATCCCTCATTCCTTGAATCCGGGTTGCGTGCGTGGCACCAGTCCTTCGGTCAATAAAGGCGGGGCAAAGACCTGTGACAAGGCTTACACCCGCACCATACTTACAGCACGACCTTGTTCAGGGGATACTCAACAATGCCTGTTGCCCGCGCGGCCTTAAGCCGAGGAATCACGTCGCGAGCCGTACGCTCATCCACAATCGTGTTCACTGCAACCCACTCCGAGTTGCTCAACTGCGAAATGGTCGGCGAGTTCAACGCAGGCAAAACCGCCAGCGCCGCTTCCAGGTCAGAGCGCTTTACGTTCAGCATCAGCCCCACCTGCGATTGCGCATCGATTGCCCCACGCAGCATCAGGGCGATCTGTTCCAGCTTCTCGCGCTTCCAAGGATCAGCCATTGCCTTCTTGCCTGCGATCAGGTGCGTCTCGCTCTCCATCACTGTGTCGATGATCTTCAGATGATTGGCCTTCAGCGAGCTTCCCGTCTCAGTCACCTCGACAATGGCGTCGGCCAGCATCGGCGGCTTCACTTCGGTTGCGCCCCAGCTGAACTCCACCTTGACATTCACGCCCTTTGAGGCGAAGTAGCGCTTGCTCACTTCCACCAGTTCGGTTGCGATGATTTTGCCTTCCAGATCTTCGGCCTTCTCAAAGCCGCTGCCTTCGGGCACGGCGAGAACCCAGCGCACCTTTCGGCGGCTCTGCTTGGCATAGGTCAGCGTGGTCACGCTGGCCACATCGAGTCCGCTCTCCACGACCCAGTCAATGCCCGTCAATCCCGCATCGAGCACGCCGTGGTCAACATAGCGCGCCATCTCCTGGGCGCGGATCAGCATGCACTCAATTTCGCCGTCGTCGATCGACGGAAAATAAGAACGCCCGTCCGCGTAGATATTCCATCCCGCGCGCTTGAACAATGCGATAGTCGCGTCCTGCAAGCTGCCTTTGGGAATGCCGAGTCTCAGTTTATTAGCCACGTGCGGCCTCCGTTTCCTTGTCGAGTGCAAGCGCCTTGGTAAAGCAGCTTACCGTGCCCTCGTGGCACACCAGCCCGTCGCCTTCAACTACCACGCGGAAAAGCAGCGTGTCGTTGTCACAGTCGGTCGCGGCTGAAACCACGCGCAGACGATTACCGCTCGTCTCGCCTTTCATCCAGAGCTTCTGGCGCGTTCGGCTCCAGAAGGTTACAAATCCGCTCTCCAGCGTCTTGGCATAGCTGACGGGATTCAAGAAACCCAGCATCAGCACTTCTCCGGTATTCGCATCCTGCACGATCCCGGGTACAAGCCCATCCATCTTTTCAAAATCGATTGCCGCGTTTTCGCTGCCCATCTTCATCCTGTCTCTTTTCCTCAGATTGGTGCTTCAAGACACTAAAAAACCCGCTGGCGTCTGTCGCCGGCGGGCTGGTACTTATTTTGAGATCTCTCTGGCCTTGTTACTTCGGGCCATAGCAGTCCGCCGGCATGGGGGTCCCATGATGATGGTGGTGACCATGATGGCGGGCGCTCTGCATCTGTTACAAAGCTAAAGGCAATGCCCCTTGGGTGTCAACCGCAACCTTGCGGCGGCGAAGCAAAGCTTCAGCGCGCACTCCAGCTTTCGTCATGCGGCAGGGGCGGGGGTACTCTTTTTCTGCAGCAGATCAATTGCATGGCCGTACAGACGGTTTCGCACGTCGAATCGCTCTGAAGCGCGCGTGATGAAGCGTATTTGCACGTCGGTTCCGCTACCTGTCGGGCGCAGACTCACCATGGGAGCGGCACTGAAGCGGCTCAGGCTGTCGCCGTGTGTCCCGCGTTTCCATTCGCTTTCCGCAAGGCGGGAGTCTGCTTCTGTTTCCTTTTGAGCCGCCTCGTGAATCTTGTCGACCAGTTCACTTACGTTCTCATCCGCGGGTACGCTTATTGTGATGTCGTCCCACATCCACTGGCCAGCCGTGGAGAAGTTGAAGTACTGGCCTTTGATGGCGAAGCTGTTCAGGAACGAGATGCGACGGCCGGTCGGATAACCCTGGCCGGCCAGGCCGCCCGTTTCAAGAAGCGTTGTGCTCAGCAGGCCAATCTCAATGGCTTCGCCGCCTACGCCATTAATCTCCACCCAGTCTCCGATGCGAAGGCCGTTTTTCCCCATCAGGATGAACCAGCCGAAAAACGCCAGAATATAGTCTTGCAGCGCGATGGTGAGTGCAGCGGTGGCCAGGCCCAGGATGGTTGGAGTTTGCTGAGGCGTACCGAAGATGACCAGCAGGATAAGAACACCGCCCAGCACCTGCACACCCAGCCGCACAATGGTGCGCAGCGTCTCCATCTGCCTTCGGTCCATTTTAGGATTGGACATCAGGCGTTGCGCCAGAGCATCGCAGAGCACCACGGCAATCAGGATGAAGACGATCCATGTAAATGAACCGAGAATCAGGTGCTGGATAATGCCGTGTTGCCGTTCCACCTGCGCGCCCCATTGACCGTAGACCTTGGCGAGCTGTTGCTCTGTCTGAATTCGATCGTCGTCGATACTCAGAATCTGCCGTTCCTTGCTTCGGTTTTTCAGATAGGCAAGCCGGGCGGTTTGATTGGGCGCTTGATCTGGCGTTTGCCCCGCCGTCCCGCTTCCGCCAGATGACTTTGCGTTTGCCGATGCTTCAAGAGCATTGTGTTCCGAGGTTAGCGTGCGAGCGCCGCTCTGTGCGTCTGCAATTGCCTGTTGGATCAGGCCGGAGCGTTGACGCTGATCAAACCAGGCCTTGATCAGCGCAGCCATCGTTCGGTATCGCCCCACCGAGATCACGGCCACCTGCGCATCGCCCTGAGTTTCGGTGTCGTATTTTTTCATCGACGCTTCGTGCGCTGCCAGCTCGGCTTGAATCTGGGCGCTCTGGTCGCCTGAGGCGCGCTGCAGGTCTTGCTGGGCGTCGGCAAGTTCGTCTGAATCCAATCCAAGTTGTGCTTTCGCCACTTCAAGATCATCGTCGGGCGCGGTGTCATTCTTCGCCGCGCCCGCGGCCGGTGGCTTGGGCGACAGGCTTTCCACCTGCGCCTGGTCCTGCTTCACAAGTTGCTGGAGTTGGGCGACCTTCTGCGAGAGAGCCAGGGCATCTCCGCTGAGGGTTCGGTGAGCGGTGGCAAGACCAGCCTGCCGCAAAGCAGCAGCAAATGCCTGATCGACCTCGTGATCGGCAAGCCTCTCGGCCTCGCGCGCATACTCCACCTCTTCTGCGCTGACTGCGAGCGGCCGAAGAGCCTGGGCTGTCTGCCAGGGTAGCAAGTCCACAAGCGGCTGCTTGACGGTTTCGGTACCGGGAACGACCGACTTTTCGCTCAGAAACGGGAGGTGTGCCATCGAGCCGTGCGTTGCAATCGAAAGCGCAATGCACATGGCGAGCACAGCAAGCAACGGGATCAGGAAACCAAGCTGTGTCTTGTTAAAGATCCGCGAGCCTGTCGAACCGTCACGGACGGGAGCAATCGGGGGAATTGCCATAGTTGTATTGTTGCAGAAACGGCCTCAGCGTTTGCCTGAACAGAAAACTTGTTCGAGCGCCTGCCCGCCGGTTTGCCACCAGGCCGACCTGCGTCAGAGAATGGAGCCGTGCACGGAATGATCCGATCGGCCGCACTTGCGTTGCTGCTGCTGGGCGCCTGCGGGGCAATCCCGGCCCAGAATCAGGACCGCGATACGCGCGGCGTGCCCGCAACATCGGAGAAAGCCCCCCCACCCGAAGACCGCGTCGATATCAATCACGCCAGTCTGAATGCGCTCCTCAAGGTTCCCGGCATGACGCCCAGCTGGGCCGGGCGCATTGTGCATTTCAGGCCGTACCGCTCCAAAGCTGATCTGCTCGAAAACGGCATCGTCACGTCTGAGGTCTACGCAAGGATCAAGGATTACATCATCGCCCATCGCGACCAGCAATAACAGGGGCTAAGCCTGCTCTTCAACATGGCTGTCGCGTCTCAGCAGTCCGCTCAAAATCACGTACAGCACTGGAATGAATACCAGGTTCAGCACGGTGGACAGCAACATGCCGCCCACGATGGTCGTTCCTACCGAACGGCGTCCCAGGGCTCCGGCTCCGGTGGCGAACACCAGCGGCAGAACGCCAAGAATGAACGCGAATGAGGTCATAAGAATCGGCCGCAGTCGCAACTCGGCCGCTTCAATGGCGGCTTCTGCAATGGACCGCCCCTTGCGGCGCATCTGCTCGGCAAACTCAACAATCAGAATGGAGTTCTTTGCCGACAGGCCGATCAGCATGACCAGACCGATCTGGCAATAGACGTCGTTTGAAAGCCCGCGCAGCGATACAAGACCAAGCGCTCCCAGAATGGCCATCGGCACCGCCAGAAGGATGATGAACGGTAGCGCAAAGCTCTCGTACTGGGCTGAAAGAGTCAGATACACCACCAGGAGTCCCAGGCCGAAGATGATCATCGTCTTGCCGCTCGATTCGATTTCGTCCAGCGTCAAACCGGTCCACTGGTAGGTCATTCCCGGCATCATGAGAGGCTTGGCGAGCGAATCCATGGCCGTAAGCCCCTCGCCCGAACTGTAGCCAGGTGCGGGCGAGCCATCAATCTCAACTGAGCGGAAGAGATTGTAGTGCGAAATGACCGGCGGCCCTGAGCTACCCTGGACCGTTACCAGATTGTCCAGCGGAACCATCTCGCCGGAATCCGAGCGCACGTAGTAACTGTGCAACTCGCCTGCCGTCATGCGGAACGGCTGATCGGCCTGGACAAACACGCGATAGGTGCGGTTGTTGTAGTCAAAGTCGTTGATGTATTCCGAGCCCATGAACACGCTGAGAGTATTGGTGATCTGTGAAAGCGGAATTCCCATGGTCTTGGCTTTTTCGCGGTCAATCGTCACCAGTTCCTGCGGATCGTTGGCGGAGAACTGAGTCAGCAACCCGGTCAGGTCTTTGCGCGTGCGACTCGCGCCCACAATCATGTGCGCCACGCGGTCCAGGTCGCCCAGCGTGTTGCCGCCCTTGTCCTGCAGCATGAACTGGAATCCGCCAAAGCTTCCCACGCCCTGCACCGCCGGCGGTTGGAACATGGCCACCAGTCCGCCGTTGGGAGCAAACATCAACATCTGCAGCTTGGGTCCAAGTTCGGCAAGGATGTCGGCCGCGCCGTGGCCTTTGGCTCGCCTTTGATCCGCGGGCAGAAGTTTAACAAACATCATTCCAGTGTTTGAGGCACTCCCGGCAAAACTGAAGCCGATAATGGCGAAGGCTCCGTTCACATCCGGGTCCTGCCCGATGATGTACTCGGCGCGCTCTGCAAGCGACTTCGTATAAGTTAGCGATGAACCTGGAGGCGCCTGGATGATGACCATCAAGGTGCCCTGATCTTCCTGGGGAATGAATCCGGTGGGCACATGCTGATAGATCCATGCCGTCGCGCCCAGTCCCGCAAAAAAGACAATCAGGAGCAGGTACCGTAAACGGAGCGCCACATGAATCAGCTTCGCGTAGGTCCTGGCCAGCCAGGTTACAGCGGCATCCGCTCCATGAATGAAAGCTGCAAAAGCGCGCGACACCGGCCGGATGTGCAAGAAGTCAAGCTGGCGGGGCCGTTCCTCTTCTCCACGAAGGAACATGGCCGAAAGCGCCGGCGAGAGAGTGAGCGCGTTGAATGCCGAAATGGCAATCGAAAACGCGATGGTGAGAGAAAACTGCCGATAAAGAATGCCGGTGGTTCCGGGGAAGAAGGAAACCGGCACAAACACGGCAATCAGCACCAGCGACGTGGCGATAACGGCGCTGGTCACCTCGCTCATGGCTCTCGACGTGGCCTCATGCGGGTCGGAGTGTTCCATGGCAATGTGCCGCTGCACATTCTCAATCACCACAATGGCGTCGTCGACGACCAGTCCCGTGGCAAGAGTAATGCCGAAAAGCGTGAGCGAGTTGATTGAAAACCCAAAGAGCTTGATGAACATCATGGTGCCGATCAGCGACACCGGAATGGTCACGGCGGGAATGATCGTCGCACGCCAGTCAAGCAGGAAAAGGAAGATCACCGCGATGACGATCGCGACCGCCATCGCCAGAGTGATCATGACTTCGCGGATGGAGTCACCCACCACCGTGGTCTGGTCGAAGGCAATGGCATACTGCAATCCCGGAGGAAAGCTCTTGGCGAGTTCCGCAAGTGCGGCTTTGGCCGCTCTGTCCACTTCAAGCGCATTGGCATTCGACAGCTGTTCCACGCCAATGCCCAGAGCCTCATGCCCCTGGTACTCCAGCAACGAACTGTAATCTTCAGCCCCCACCGCCGCGTGGCCCACATCGCTCAGCAGCACCAGCCCGTTGGCTGAGTCCTTCACAATAATCTTGTTGAATTCTTCAGGACTGCTGAGCCGGCCCACCACGCGCACCGGAATCTGGAAAGCCTGCTTTGCGTCTGAAGGCGGCTGGCCGAGCTGTCCCGCGGGAATTTCAACGTTCTGCTCCAAGAGCGCGTTGACCACGTCGGTAGCCGTAAGCCCACGCGCAGCCAGGCGCACCGGGTCAAGCCACACGCGCATGGCGTACTTGCGCTCGCCAAAAATCATCACGTCGCCCACGCCGGGTACGCGCTTCAAAGCGTCCTTCACGTAGACGTCGAGGTAATTCGAGATAAATTCGCTGGAATAGCGCCCGTCAAGCACCCAGAAACCGGCGCCAAACACAAAATTGAAGTTCGACTTGGCGATCGTGATCCCCGTCGCATTCACTGCCGCGGGAAGCCTGCCCTGCACGCTGGCCACACGGTTCTGCACGTCAACCGCGGCGATGTCCAGGTTGTATCCGGTGTTGAAGGTCGTCGAAATCTGGCTGGTTCCGCTGTTTGTGCTCGACGAGCTGATGTAGCGCATCCCCTCCACGCCGTTGATGGCTTCTTCCAGCGGAATGGTGACTGCCTTCTCCACCGTCCCCGCGTCGGCTCCCACGTAGTTCGTCGTCACGCTCACCACGGGCGGCGACAGAGTCGGATACATGGCCACCGGGAGATTGGGGATGCACACCGCTCCGCCCAGGATGATCAAGAGTGCGCAAACAGTCGCAAATACCGGCCTATGAATGAAAAAGTCGACAAACAAGGTATGCCTTCCTTTGAAACCCCGAACCGATTACCAGATCAAGAACGAACTCATTTGATTTGCCCAGACTCGTCGCACATTCTTCTGGAAGGATGAGACGAAGGATCAGCCGCCGATTGGTATCACCGGCATTCCATTTACCAGGAACTGGGTTCCCGAGACGATCACTTTGTCGCCCGCGCTCAAGCCCGACGATATGGAATACTGGTTGCCGACCGTGTCGCCCAGCGTGACTGCCTTTTGGATTGCGGTGAAGTGCCCGTTCTGCTGCTGCATCACATAAACGAACGGCAGCCCGCCCTGCCGCGTTACCGCCAGCACCGGAACCACGGCCATCGGCTTGGTGCTCCATACCACCCGCGCCTTCACCAGCTGCGCGGTGCGCAGAATCTCCGCTCCCGAGTGCACCGGAGCCTTCACCAGGATTCCTTGCAGCGTGGGATCCACTTCCTGCGAAATGAAGTCCACCTTCGTTTTCTCCAGCACATTGCCGCTGTTGTCCGTCAGGTCCACTTCCTGCCCCATCTTCACCTCGCTGGAGCGCTCGGTGGGAATGTAGATGTACGCTTCAAGATCCTTGTTCTCGTCCACGGTGGTCAGTATGCTGGGCGGAGAATTCATCGGCGCCACAAAATCTCCCACGTGCACGGGAACATCGCCCGCCACACCGTCGAAGGGCGCCTTGATGGTGTAGTAATCCAGCAGTTGTTCCTGGGTCTTGCGCGCTTCCACCGCCGATTCGTAATCAGCCTTGGCATTCTGGTACGCCTGCTGCTCCGTGTCGAAAGCGTCGTGGCTGGTCACCCCGGCTTCAAACAGCTTCTGCTGCCGACCCAGTTCAACCGTATTGAAGTCGTATAACGCCTTCTTCTGCCGCTCCGTGGCGCGCATTTGGTCCACCGTGGCCTGTTGCTGGCGTGAGTCGATCACCATCAGCACCTCTCCCGCCTTCACCAGATCGCCGGAGTGGACATGGATCTGCGTCAGCATCCCCATCACCTGCGGTTCAACGGTTGCTGAGCGTCGCGACTTGATGGTCGCCACAAACTCGCTGCTCTGGGCCACCGGCTGAAGCGTGACTGCCACGGTTTGTACCGGCAGGCCTTGCATTCCGGCCCCAGCCCCGGCCGCCGCCGCGTCTTTCTTCTGGCAACCCGTTGCCACCAGCCCCATCAACAGCAGGCCACCCACGATCGTGTTTCTCAAAGCGCTCTCTTTCACTTGTCCTGTTCCTCTTTCCGGGTAACATCGGCCCGGCGTTGCAATGTGCGCCGGGATCTCCGGCTTCAGCTCCGCAGGTTAGGCAGTCGCGCTCAAAAAAAGGTCCAGCGGTCTGCGGGGTCTGGGCTTTTTTATGGTATTCAATTCTTTTTACGGAAACACTCGCCGGTCCGTTCCGCATTGCCCGTCAGTGCTCCGCGACCCGGCCGTCGAACCTGTTTCTCTTTTGAGCGTCTGCCTTATCTGACTCCTCAAACCGTGTCCAAGACGCAAAAATACGCCCAGAACTCTGTCGGCGGTCCCGTTTCAGGCTCGTTTACCGGCCCGCCGTCATGCAGAGCGACTGCAGACCCGCAGAGGGCATCCGATTCTCGATCCCCTACGAGGATATCGCAACCACCTTCTGACTTCCCGGTTCCTTGCTGACGACTCACAGCCCCAGCCCCCTTGACCGCTGATCTCTGATCG
>Ga0302275_10006588_pt1 | contig 10964 bp, 6 predicted proteins | sample III_Bog_N2_2_FD_200229 | JGI IMG/M metagenome (GOLD analysis project Ga0302275, IMG submission 200229) | Peat permafrost microbial communities from Stordalen Mire near Abisko, Sweden - III_Bog_N2_2 | ecosystem: Environmental > Terrestrial > Soil > Wetlands > Peat | place: Sweden: Abisko... | reverse complement strand
CTCGAAGTTGAGGAACTCCTTGAGCCGCTTTTTGACATCCTTGAAGGCCAGCTTGTCGATGATGCTGATGGAATGTTTGAGAAGCTTGCCCAGCACCTTGACCATCGGCCGGGTCAATTCCGGTTCCCGCAGCATGTAGCGCCGAAATACGACCGTATCGGCGAGCACGATGTCCGTTTCCTCCATGGCCGTGACATAGGCCCGGGTGTGGGTGCTGTAAACGTCGCCCGGTTCGAGCAGGGCCAAGGTGAATTCCTTGTCCTCATAGGCCAGGTACACCCTGGCCCGGCCGCGGGAGACGATGAAAACCGCATCGCTCTCCTGCCTGGGCATGAACATCGCGGCTTTTTTCGCGAACCGCCGCGTCCTGAACGTCCTGGTCAATTCCGCGTAGCACGGTTTGGCCAGCTCCTTGAATATGTCGACTTCGGAGTGCAACATGCGACTCACCCCCCGGATCATGGTCTTCCGATAATACAAAAACTCCTCAAAGTGACAAGCCCGCTCCCCGTGCATTGACGGCCGGCGGCATGGCGGCGGTCCGGCCCCGGAGCGCGGCGTCGAGCGTGCCGCACAGCGTGTCGATCAGGTCACTTTCCGGCAAGTCGAGGACCGACGCGGAATGCAACTGACGCCGACGCAGTCCCTCAAGCGGCGGGACGATCAGGGCGAGCGGCGGCAGGCCGGGCCGGTCGAGCCAGTCGGACAAGTCGGGTTGGCCGGGGCAGCGGTTGAGCGCCAGGACCTGATTGGTCAGCCCAAGGTCGAAGGCCAGGCGGCCGACTTCGGCGGCGGTTTCCAGCGAGCGCAGGCTCGGTTCGCTGACCACCACCAAGGCGTCGACATGGGCCACCGTGCCCCGGCCGAGATGCTCCACGCCCGCTTCCAGGTCGATCAGCACGCATTCGCGCCGGTCGAGCACCAGGTGGGCCAGGACGGCCTTGAGCAGCGTGTTGGCGGCGCAGGCGCAGCCTCCGCCCGCGCCGGGCACCACGCCCATGACCATGAGCCGCTTTGTCCCGGGACGCACCCCGGGAACGATTCCCGCACCGAGCGGCAAGGCGGTGGACAAGGCTTCGGGCAAATCCGAGACATCGGGATTTAACCGCATAAATCCCGCGCCGATCCGTTCCCGGACCACATCCTCGCGCCCGGCCAGCGGTTCGGGCAGACCGGCCCGGCCAAGGCCCGAGGCCTGGCCGAGCGAGACGGCCGTGTCCGCGTCCACCAGCCACACCTCGCGGCCTTGGCGGGCGAGATAATCGCCCATCCAGGCGGTCAGAGAGGTCTTTCCGGCGCCGCCTTTACCGGCGAAAGCTATTTTCATGGAGAACTCCCTCAATGGCGGGCCGGACCAGGCGGCTCCATGCGCCTGGTCCGGCCCGCCGGCTGGTTAACCGGGCAAACCGAGCGCCGCGCGTTTGGCGGCGATGTGATCGTCGATAAGCTTCGCGGCGATAAAGGGATTGGGCTCGACCGCGAAGACCGCGCCGGTCACTTCGCGCAGGCCGCTCAGAGCCAAATCCGTCACCACGGCGCTGCCCAGGATGTTCGGAGCCAGGCCCAGGTGGGTGTAGACGCCGCTGGCCACGGCGTAGAGGCCGATGGCCGCGGCCTTTTCCGAATACCATTCCGGGGCGCTGGCCGCGACCGGCAGGTCGGCGATGTCCAGGCCGAGATGGTCGGCCAGCAGTCCGCACAGCTGCATGATGCGCGAGTTGTCCACGCAGCTTCCGACGTGCAGCACCGGCGGGATGCCCAGCGCCCGGCAGACCGAGGCCAGGCCTTCGCCGGCCTTGTCCGCCGCCTCGGGCATCAAAAGTCCGGCCTTGCCCATGGCCACGGTGGCGCAGCCGGTGACCAGGACCAGCACGTTTTTCTTGATCAGCTCGCCGGCCAGATTGACGTGGACGTGGTCATGCTGGAGTTTGGGGTTGTTGCAGCCGACGATGGCCGCCACGCCCCGGATGGCCCCGGATTTGATCACGTCCGCAAGCGGTTCGAGGCTGCCGCCGAGCGCCGCGAGAATGGCCTCGTTGGAGAATCCGGTCATGATCGCGACCGGTTCGGCCGGGATCTCCACCTTTTCCGGGATGCGTTCGGAAAAGGCGGCGACGGCCATTTCCACGACTTCCCAGGCTTTGTCCCGGGCGTTCGCGGCATTGAATTCGATATGCTCGCCGCCCGGGAATTTGGCCTTGTCCGAGGTGCTCACGAACCGCGTATGGTAGCATTTGGCGACGTCCACCAGAGAAGGCATGATGCACTGGTAATCGACGACGATCAGCTCGATCGCGCCGGTGACGATGGCCAGTTCGGTCATGAGGTGGTTGCCCGCCATGGCGACGCCCTGGCGCATGAGCACTTCATTGCCGGTGCAGCACAGTCCGGCCACGTTGATGCCGCTCGCCCCGGCTTCGCGCGCCGAGGCGATCATCCGGGGATCGCGGGCGGCGGCCAGGATCATTTCCGACACGATCGGGCTGTGGCCGTGCACCAGGATGTTCACCTGGTCTTTTTTGATCACCCCCAGATTGACCGTGGACGCCCTGGGCGTGGGCGTGCCGAAGAGGATGTCCGAGAGCTCGGTGGCGATCATCGCCCCGCCCCAGCCGTCGGTCAGGGCCGTGCGGGCGGCGTGCAGGCAAATCGAGACCGGGTCGCAGTCGACCCCCATATGGGTGCGGTGCATCATCTCCACCACGTCGCGGTCCACGCCGCGCGGCGTGATGCCGAACTTGGCCCATATCGCGCGGCGCTTTTCCGGGACCCGGCCGATGAACGACAGCTTGCCCGCGCGGCTGCCGTAGTCCTCGAAGAGCCTGTCCGCGAGACCGGCCGCCAAAGCGCGCACGTCCTTGCCTTCGGTGGCGAGGCCCAGCTCGCGGCAGATGCGCCCGAGCTTGGCTTCGTCGCGGACCGCGTAGGCGCTGGTCTTGCCAGCCCCGAAGGCCTCCAGGGTTTCCAGGAGGTCGCGGCCGTGATCGGAGTGCGAAGCCGCCCCGGCGGCCACAAACCGTCCGAAGTTGCGGGCCACGGTGAGATCGGCGCTCGCGCCGCACACCCCCCGGGATTTTTTGGTCCCCTTGATGTTGATGTTGCACGGCCCCATGACGCACTTCGAGCAGGACAGGCCCTGTTCACAGTACTTGCAATGCCCCCTGTGCTCGTGCAGGCGGTCCCAGACCGTATTCACCCCGTCGGCCTTGGCCTTTGCGATCATGCGCCTGGCGTCTTCCCAAATGGACAGCTCCTCAATCCCTCGTTCTTCCTTTTCCTTGAGCATTGCCGCTACCTCCCGACGACCTGTTTTTTACGGCCCAGCCGCGGGCAACGGCCGTAAAGTCTTTGCGCGACCCTACGGCCGGCCGCGACGCGAAACTGTCAGGAAGCCGACACATCTTATACAAAAAACGAAAAAAGATTCCTTGAACTTGACCGCGACACCGGCTAGTGCTGGCCCGCCGGTCCATTTACCCGGCAGGCGCACAATGAAATTAATCTTTACCAAATCCCCTGGTTTTTTGCCCTATTGGCAAAGCCTGATCTCCAGTTCCTCGGCGTATCAGATGCTGGCCGTGGCCATCGGCTGGCAGGTCTATGCGGTCTCGGGAAGCGTCATGAACCTGGGCTTGGTCGGTCTGGCCCAGTTCGCGCCCCAGCTCTTGCTCACCCTGATCGTCGGGGACGTGGCCGACCGTTTCGACCGGCGTCGCATCGCCATGGTCTGCCAGACGCTGATGTGCGCCGGGGCCGCGACCCTGGCCCTGATCAGCGCCCTGGACATGCCGCACGTGGCCACGATCTTTGCCTGCGCCGTGCTCTTCGGCGCGGCCAGGGCCTTCGAGATGCCCGTCATGCAGGCGATCCTGCCCGGTCTGGTCAAACCCGAGGAGCTGCCCCGGGTGCTTCCCTTGGGCGCCTCGGCCAGGCAGGCGGCGATGATCGTCGGACCGGCCCTGGGCGGAGCGCTCTATCTGCCCGGCGCTTGGGTGGCCTACGGCGCCTGCGCGCTGCTCTTCGCCCTGGCGGCCCTGTGCATGGCCAGGACCCCCAAAACCAAGGGCGGGGTCGCCCGCGAACCGTTCTCGATCAAGACGCTGCTCGGCGGCATCACCTTCGCCAGAAGCCAACCGGTCATCCTGGGAGCCATGTCGCTCGACCTGTTCGCGGTGCTGCTCGGCGGGGCCACGGCCCTGCTGCCGGTCTACGCCCGCGACATCCTGCACACCGGCCCGATCGGCCTGGGCGTGCTGCGGGCCGGTCCGGCCGTGGGCGCGCTGCTCATGTCCCTGGTTCTCGCCCGCTATCCGCTGAAGAAGCGGGTCGGCCGCAAGATGTTCACGGCCGTGGCCCTGTTCGGCGTGGGCACGATCGTTTTCGGCCTGTCGGAGTCCTTCGCCCTGTCGCTGGCGGCGCTCTTCACCCTCGGGGCCAGCGACATGATCAGCGTGGTCATCCGCCACACCCTGGTCCAGATCGACACCCCGGACGCCATGCGCGGCAGGCTTTCCGCCGTCAACGCGGTGTTCATCGGCACCTCCAACCAACTCGGCGAATTCGAGAGCGGCCTGACCGCGGCCTGGTTCGGGACCGTGCCGGCCGTGGTTTTGGGCGGCATCGGCACGCTGGTGGTGGTGGTGTTGTGGATGCGCCTGTTCCCGGCGCTGCGCGACCGGGACGCTCTGGTCGGCAACGGCGCGGCCAAGACCTGACCCCGGCTGGGCGCACGGCCCGGGAACGCCCAAAAACGGTGGAAAAGGACCGGAGGCGGCGCTCAGCGCCCGAGAACGCGCGCGATGGCGCACTTGAGATCTTCGAGTTCGACCGGTTTGGCGATGTAGCCGTCCATGCCCGCCTCCAGGAATTTTTCCCTGTCTCCCCTCATGGCGTGGGCGGTCAGCGCCACGATCGGGATAGTGCCGTAAGGCTTGTTCGATTCGCGAACCAGGCGCGTGGCCCGCAGGCCGTCAACCCGGGGCATCTGGATGTCCATGAGCACCAGATCGAAGGCCTCGCGCTCCAAAGTCTCCACCACCTTGTCGCCGTCATCGATGGAACGCGCGCCGTAGCCTAATTTGCCCAAATATTTTTCGATCGCCAGCCGGTTGACCGCGTCGTCCTCGACGACCAGCACGGACAGGTTCTCCGGCGTCTTGACCTCCAGGGCCTTGAGGCCTTCGCGGTCGGCGACGGCCAGCGGTCCCCGGGCGCTCATCTGCACGGTGAAGGATATTTTCGTTCCCCTGCCCAGCTCGCTTTCCACCTGGATATGCCCGCCCATGGCTTCGATCAGTTTGCCGGCGATGCCCAGGCCGAGTCCCGCGCCGCCGTATTTCCTGGTGAAAGAGCCGTCGACCTGGGTAAAGGGCTCAAATACGTATCCGATTTTGTCCTCGGGTATGCCGATGCCGGTGTCGGCGATCTCAAAAAACAGATGCAGCCGGTCGCCGACGCGCGATACCAAGCCGGCCTCGACGGCGATTTCGCCGCACCCGGTGAATTTGATGGCGTTGCCCACGAGATTGAAGAGGATCTGGCGCAGCCTGACCTCATCGCCGTAAACGACGGCCGGGACGGCTTCGTCCACCCTGCTGGCGAAGCGCAGGTTTTTGGCTTTGAGCTCGGCCTGGAAGATCTCGGGCAAAAGAGCCAGGGTCTTGCGCGGATCGAAACCGGCGCAGCACAAATCCACGTGGCCGCGCTCGATGCGCGAGAGATCCAGGATGTCGCCGATGATTTTCACCAGGCTCCGGGCGGCGCCGAGGGCGATGCCGAGAAACTGCGCCTGCTCGGGTGAAACCCGCGTGGCTTCGAGCAGCTGCAGCATGCCGATGACCCCGTTGAGCGGGGTGCGGACCTCGTGGCTCATGTTGGCCAAAAACTCGCTTTTGGCCCGGTTGGCCGCCTCGGCGTTCTCCTTGGCCAAAACCAGCTCGGCCTCGATGTGCTTGCGTCTGGTGAGATCGATGTTGACGCCGAGAACGCCCAAAATCCCGCCCTCGTGCTCGATCGGGGCCAGGATATTGAAAAAGGGGCGTTTCACGCCGCCGGGCAGGTCGAACTCGGCTTCGCCCCGGATGATCCGCCCGCCCATGACCGCGTCCAGGTTTTCGCGCCATCTTTTTTGGGTCGCCTCCGGCACATCCCCGGTCTCGAAAGGCAATCCCAGCAAATCGCCCCAGATCTCCCGCGAGATGTCGCTTTGCATGATGCACCTGAAATCCGCGTCCCTGGCCCAGAAATCGAAAGGCAGGTTGCGCAGCATGGCTTGTTGCAGGGCGCTTTGGCGGGCGCGCTCGGTAATGTCCTGGGCGATGGAATTGATGTGGCTGATCCGGCCGTCCGGGCCGCGGTGAAAATGGAAATTCCAGATGAGGTGGCTGATTTGTCCGGAGGCGGACACGACCCGGTTTTCCAGGGCGGCATGCTCGGCCCCGGATTGTATCCAGTTCTCAAAAGCCTGCCGTGTCTGGTCGCGGTCTTCGGGGTGGACGAATTCGAAGGCGAAGCGACCGGCGCAGGCCTCGGGGTTCGTGCACAGCACCCGGGCGGCCACGGGATTGACGTAGAGAAAGCGGCCCTGGCCGTCGACCTGGATGACGACGTTGTCCGTGCCCTCGACGAATTCGCGGAACCGCCGTTCGCTTTCGAGCAGCTCCCTGGCGGAGGCTTCCCGCTCCAGGAAACGCGCCTGCTGTTCGCGGGCCCCGGCGGCGCGGGCTTGGGACCGGCGCAAGGCCTCGGCGACCGAGGCGATCATGGCGCAGCTTACAATGAATACGCCAAGCCCGAGCGAGTCGGCCGGGCTCATGTGAAGGTGCGAATCTCCCGGCAATATCCAGCAGACGACCAGCAGCGCGGCGAAAAACGCGGCCGCGAGACCGGAGGAAAGCCCGCCGAAGAGAGCCGCGACGGTCACGGCCGGAAAGAAGGTAACGTAGGGTATCCGTGGGCCGAGCGGGCCCAAAAAGAACGCCCGAACCAAGGCGGCCAGAACCACGGCCGCCAGGGCGACAAGGATGCGCGCCCAAAGCCGGTGGGGGCCCTGGACCCAGTTCAGCCAGTACGAAGGCTCGCGAGGCGGCATGACGTCTCCCAACCGGCGGATGGGCGACTATGACCAATCCGGGACGCCAAGGCAAGGTTTTGCCGTGGGCGGCTTTACCCCGAAGACCAGATTGGGTAAGAGCCGTAGCAACCGTCGGGACAGCGGCCCGGCCGCAACGGGCGACCCCGCGAACCGGGTGGCGCCACGATCCTGAATAAACCGGGAGACGATGATGCAAGGCTTCCCGATCGCGATGTTGCGCGCCTTGCCGGCGGCCAGGAACCGCTACCCCGCACCCACCCGGCCATGGCGAACCCGCTGAAAATCCATCTGGCCGCCCTGGCCCTCGTCGTCTGCCTGCTCTTCCCGGCCAGCCTGTTTATTTCCAAGGACCAGATCGGCTCCCGGATCGATTTCCACCACGGCTGGCTCACGGCGCATGCGCTGCTGAGCCTCGCCGCTTACCGGGACTTCGGATTTTTCGAGCTCGCCGGGCTCTCCTGCGTGATCCCCAAAACGCCCGAATGGGAAACCAAGGACTTCGGCGAGAAAATCAAGCTCTACGTGAGCTTTCCCATGTTCCACCTGATCGCGCCTTATTGCGCCTACCGGCTGGTGAACCTGGCTCTCCCGGCGCACCCGGTTGCACTGGATTTCCCCTTCCTGCAAGCCTACCACCTGATTATCAACCGGCTCTTCGCCCTGGTCGCCCTGTATTTCGCCTTGTCGGCCCTGCTCGCGGCCCTATTCCCGGCACGCCTCGGCCCGCGCGAACGCGCCGCCCTGGCGGTCTTCGGCACGGCCGTGTGGCTGTTCACCCCCGGGGTTCTCTTTTTCACCCAAAACATCTCCTTTTCCGACATGGCCGTGTTCACGCCGGCCTTCGCCTTCATGTACCTGCTCGTGCGCGCCGATTTCGGGGCCAAATCCTCCCTCGGACTTGGTTTCGGGCTGGCGCTCACAAGTTTCGCCGCCTGCGGCATGGATTGGTACGGCTACGTGGTCTGCGGCCTGGGCGCGGCATTGGCGGCGCTAAACCAGTGGACCGGCCCAGCGGACCCGGCCTCGCGCCCGGCCCCGCGCGCGGTCGCAAAACCGGCCTGGCGTTCGTCCCTGCGCTCGTCCTGGCGCGCGGCCCGGCCCATCGCCCTGGGCGCGGGCCTGGCAACGGCCGTGTACGTCACCCAGCTTCTGGCCAGGGGCAACCGCTTCGCCCTGCTCTGGGACCGGCTTGCGCACCGCACCCAGGGCGCGGCCCACCAGCTCAAACCGCCGCTTTCGATGTTTGCGGACATCTTCAACCATTTCAAGATGTACCTGCCCGGCTTTTTCCACGATCTCCCGCCCTTCGCCGCCGGCGCGGCGGTGGCGCTTGTGCCCCTGGTCCTGTTCATTCCGGCCTGGCTTTGGGCCAGGAGCGAAAACCGCGCGGCGCTCCGGCGCGTCACCCTGTGCGTCACCTTCTTCTGGTTGCCGCCCGTGGCCCACATCCTGATTTTGCGGCCGCATTCGGCGATCCACGACTTCAGCGCCTTGAAAATCGGCCTGTTTCCCGCTTTGGGAGCCATGGGCCTGGCCGCGCTCGCGGCCATGGCCGCGCGACGGCCCATAACCCGGGCCGCGCCCCGGACCGCACTCCGCGCCGCCGTGCTGGGCCTGGCCATGGCCGGACTCTTGGCCGTGCAGGCCTTCGGCCTGCAAAAACGCTACGACGATTTCGTGGGCCATTTCGACAACCTGATCCGCTACGGGGAATATTTCCGGGATAATTTCAAACCCGGCGAAATCCTGGTCTCGGGCGACTTCCCGCTTTTGGCCTATCCCAACGGCGACAACGACGCGGTCACGGCCTGGTACGCCAAGCGCAGCGTCCTGCCGCCCTGGATTTTCTGCCAGTACCGCGAGGAAAAGCTCCTACGAAACGCCGAGCATCCCAAATACCTGTTTGCGGCCCAAGCGGCCAGCAGCCGGGATTGGGACATCTGCGGCCAGGCCGCCCAGGCGCTCCCCAATCAGGTCGAAGGCCAAACCGTGCTGTGGTGCGCCCCGGACGTGGACAAGCTGTGCCTGGCCGCCCGGCTCGACGAAATAAACGCCCCACCGGCAACCGCCGGTCCCGAGGCCATCGATCTTTTGCGGGAGGAGCCAGGGCGGGCGGCGGCCGTGACCGGGCTGTACGAGCTCGAATCCGACGGCGCGAAAACGTTCCGCTGGGCCGCCGGCACCGGCGTCGCCATCGTCTTCGAACTGGCCCAGGCCGGCCCGGCGACGCTCGCCTTGGCCGCCGAAAGCGTCATCCCCGGCCAAAGCATGGACGTCGGCGTCAACGGAACCTCGGTCTGGTCCGGTCCGGTCGGACGCGGGAACGGCGCTTCCACGCCGGAGCGCCGCCGATCAATCGAATTCACCGGCGTCCAAGGCCTCAACCTGATCACGATCTCGTTTGCGGACTATAACCGCAAAACCACACCCTACGCCCCGCGCGACACCCGCCTGCTGGCGGCGGCCTTCGCCGAAATGACCCTCAAGCGAGCTTCGCCCCCATGACCCCCACGAGAATCCGCCCCCGAGGAAAGATTTTCCCCGGTATATGAGGACGGCCACGCGGGCGGTGAGGCCACGCGGCACAAGCTGCGGGAATACAAAATTTTCAATCGGTACTCCAAAGAATATGAACAGTTAAACTCACAAAAAATCCGCCGCCGCTCCTCACGAATGGACGCCACTCAAAATACGTATTTTTGAAAAATCATTTTGCGATTCAAATATAGTTTTATGTCCACCCAAACTGCCGCAGGCTGCTCCTAAATCAATTATAGTAGATATATTGTTATCATCAATATATTTAGATATGTCACAACGGGAGTTGTCACCACGGCATTTATCCGAGCTTAACACCTCGATGGATGCATTCTTCATTAAAACAAAATATTGATAAATTGGATCGTTTTCTCTTGCAAAAATCAAAGTCCTTCCGGATATCCCTTTAAATACTGACGCATTATCAAACACATATGGATTACGCTGATTATACAGCTCGTCTCTATTTGTAATTGCCAAGCATATGTTGTTGTAATTTTTAATTATATTATCACCAAATGTAACGAAAGCAGAAATGCAAAATATGATTACAATAGGTATAATTGAATATTTTATATTGCGCTTATCCGCAATTATAGCCACAATTGGTGCAAGAGGCACAAAAGCAAAAGGGAAAAATCTGACCCACCAGGGATTCCATGCCAGCGAATAACATATGGATGCGAATAAAATAATAGACGTTGCGATCAAAAGACGTTCAAATTTTCCCCTCATAATCACAAAAAGAAGAGGAGAAAGACAAAAGATGAGAAGGAATAAACAGCCAACCCCAGCAAGGTCCTCGTGACCGCTCAATGTCATATTGTAATTTTTTGCAAAAGACATATCAGTACCAACAATTCCAAGATTTAACACTTTATCATGCAGAAAAATAACTAATTCTTTGTAATACTGACTACTTAATGCCGGCATTGTTAAAAGATATCTGACCATGTTCGACAACATGCCCAGGATGCCGTCATGATTTTTTTGCTGTGAAACAAATGTCTGATCGCCAAAAATACCTCCAAATTTTTTATAATTATTGCATAAAAATAGAATAAATAATAAAAAATGAATGAAACTCAGGACGGAAACCATCACACTAACCAACAATTCTTTTTTTCTCCTCCATATTTTTTGAAATTTAAGGCATTCCAATAGCTTGCGCCGAACAACATCAATGGAATTAAAATCGCTAAAAAATAAAGCTTTGATATTAATCCAAAAACCACGCTCAACATGATCATGGATAATTTAAAGTATCTATTTTCATTATTTTGTAACGACAAAATTGACGCAAAAATAGTCATTTCACAAACGATGAGAATAA
>Ga0302275_10006586_pt1 | contig 10965 bp, 10 predicted proteins | sample III_Bog_N2_2_FD_200229 | JGI IMG/M metagenome (GOLD analysis project Ga0302275, IMG submission 200229) | Peat permafrost microbial communities from Stordalen Mire near Abisko, Sweden - III_Bog_N2_2 | ecosystem: Environmental > Terrestrial > Soil > Wetlands > Peat | place: Sweden: Abisko... | reverse complement strand
GAATTTCCACTTCCGAAGGGGCCATACGTTCGCCTAACACTGATATTCCTGGAGCAATGGGCGTGATGGTCACTGCACCGATTTGATCGTTTGGATAGAGTCGATCCAGATAACTCAACTTTGTACCGATTTCCTTTTCGATGACGGGCAAGCGGGTCTCAATTGCAGCGTAAATCGAAACCGGCACTTCGAGGCGCAAAGCCCAAGTATAGGTTCCACCATTCCAGTTATCATAATTGGTTTCGTCAAAACGGGCGTGACTACTTTCAAGCAATTCCAATATTTCATTGCCTCCCTGATGCCGAAAAATCCCAGCGAGTGTGGCTATGACCTCACTAACAGGCTTTGGAAACTCACTTTCGTTACTCATGAAAACCTCTCCTCAACTTTGGTCACGCTCAATTCCTCACTCTGTAATTTCGGCAGTAGGGTGTCTCGCCGGATGGCGGGGATGCGGAATTTCTGGAGATGCGTTCCATGTCCGACCGCATAGTCCAACTTCAGCCGGCGGATGGCCTCGCGCAAGCGCCCCACCAGCACCACCTCGCCAAAGAAATCCCGTTCTGCCGCCGGTTCACCGGGAGCAATGTCCGGCCCATTCCCAAGCGCGTAGCCCAGTTCCCCAAACCAGCTTAGGGCAGCTTCTTCGACATGGGATTCATTGAGGGACATTTTTTCTCACGCCGAAATCTGTGGCCCGAAGTATGAATAATCAATTTCCATGATAGCTTTGCGTGTATTCGTGGCGACGGCTTGCAACGAGTTGTCCGCCAAGATGGCCCCAAGTGCGACGAGGTCTTCTCTTTCGTTGGCGGCATCAATCAGTAGTCGAAGAGCAGGGAACTTGTCCGAGTCCATATTGATGGTTCCGTCCCGCACGGAATCCAAGGGTGCGGCCAGCGAGTCCGCTTTCTGAACCTCTGAGATAAGAATTTCGTAAGAGGCTTTGAGTTTGCCTTTAATACTCTTGGTGCGGGCTAAGAGCTTGTCAGTGAGTGAGTCTCTCCGCTTGTCACGTGCCGTGACAGAAGCCGCCAGAGATTTCGCTAACGCCGAACTAGCGGCGACGGGTTTGGTATTTGCAGCGGCCACCAAGAGCGGTTCATAATCCGCCAAACTTTTTTTGATCTTATTGCTGTGAACCGCAGCATCCTTGAGTTGTTTCATCAGTTGGCCGATTTCACCTGACTTTAGCGACCGAAGGAGGAAGAAGCACGGCCCTTTAGTTCCGCTGTATTCAAGCGCGCTTGCAACGAAAGGCCAAAGACTGTGCGACGAGAGTCCGTTTTTTGTTTCTTCCTCGGGGAGTCCAATACTGTCGATGCCGATAGCGGAGAATCGATAAATTGAATCAACTGGAGGAAGCGACAAGACGCCTTTTTCCAACTCGCCGTTGGCGTTGCCAACGTAACCGCTCCATGCATCGGACAGCTTATCGAACTTCTTCTTCATTCCTTCGATATAGATTGGCAGAGCCTCGGGATTCGAGGATTTATCGACAATCTTCACTGCGGTCGCATTGGCTCCTTTCCCAACCTTGAACATCTCTCCAACATCCGCCTGCTGGAGACTCTTGATGAGGACAGAGATGTCCTGAGCGCGAGGTGTAACCTGAACCCGCTGCAAAATTTTCAACCATTCGGGTTCCGACTTGGTCAGCTCGGGCAGCACCAAATATATTCCAGTAATCGAAGCGCCTGCCTTTGATTTATCACCCGTTGAGAGCAGTGCGGTCAATTCCTGCGCGATAAGGGTTCTCTCCTTGGGAAGTGCAGGGATAGCCGGAACTTGCCTCAGGTATGGTCTCCACTTTGTGCTTTCCGCCAGTGCGAGGAGAAAATCTGCAACTGACTTCCCTGCCACGAAAGCCACATCGCTGGAAATACCCGCACCTCCGTGAACGGCACATGCTCTAGCAGTGAAGATGACTGGAAAGTTGCTACAAGCGGCATCCAACTTCTTGAGGTGACCGGAAGCATCAGGGATGCCGTGCGTTAATGCTGCGAGCCGTGGAATCTTCGAGTTCAAGGTGACTCGAAATGAACCGAGGGCTTCGGATGCGGTTAGGTAAAATCCGCTGTCTTTGCGAATGATGCCGGATGCGCCAAGCACTTCATATAAGCAGGCGGAAATCGCCAAATCCGCAGCGATGCCAATCAACCCTATCTCTATCGCACAATCAGTGCTAACCGGTTCGTAGCTCACGGGCTTCGGAATGGACAGCATTCCAAACGCCGTGGTCAACGCTCTCTGACTTACGGTAAGCCGCTGGTCTGTTTCTGATTTCAGGAGGCGAGGCATAGTAGGTCAGTTGGTCATTTAAGATCCCCGCTCAACAAGCGTATTGTGTAGGGTGGCTATCCAGTTCCCCGAACCAGCTCAGGGCAGCTTCTTCAACATGGGATTCGTTGAGGGACATTCTTTCAAATGAGCCTGTCAGCCTGGGTTACTGTGCAGAAGCGCGCTGGCTTGGATTTTTTGACCTTCTCAATCACAACTTCCTCGACCAAATGGGCGAGCCAAGCCTTCGCCTGCGGTTTCGTGACGCCTAGCAGGGCTGCCACTTCTTCCTCTGTGCGGGCTTCGGTGAGTTCACGGCGCAGAATCTCCCGCACTGTGTTCAATAGCTCCGCTTCGGGTGATAGCTTCTCGTTGATCACCGCTGGCTCGTCCTTCACCGGAACTGTCTCAGCAGGCTTTGCCACTGGGGCCGCTTCATAGGCGGCGGGCTCCTCCCGCAGGGTTAAAGGCAGCGTATCTTGTTTTGGTTCCGCAGTGGCAGCCTCAGCCGCAGCGACGAGCGTCCACCAGAGTTCATTTCCACTTTGAGGATTGGGCCATGGTTTGCCGCCACGATTTAGAAGAGCCGAGTTGCCTTTGCTTGCATTGGCCCCGTTGCGGACAAAGACCGGCACGAAGTGCAGACGGTCGAGTTGCTCAATGGCTCCGGCCCATGTTCCGCCCTTCTCGAAATCAGAGGTCACCACCAAGGCCGCGTCTGCGAGAGCGTAGATGAGCTTATTGCGCTGCATGGCGTGCCCCACGTTGAAGCCCGCCGCTGGGTCGTAGGGCGACACCAGCACCAGTCGGTCTTCCATCAGCGGTTCCCGGTTATCTCGCGCCAGCGCGGCTTTCTCCAAACTGTCCGCCAGCACTCCCGCCACATCCCCACCGGCCATCAATGCCCCGTGCATGGCCGCGCGGTCGATTCCCTTGGCACCGCCGGAGACGATGGAACAATGCGCTTCCGCGCTCAGCCTGCCCACGTTCTCCGTGTAGCTAATCAATTCATCATCGACATGCCGCGAGCCGACGACCGCCAGCCCGCCTTTCTCCAATAGTGCAATATCCCCGCAGCCATAAAGCAGCGGAGGAGCATCTTCCTTGAGCTTTGCTTTTAACCGCTTCGGATACTTGGCGTCAGCCCGGCTGATCACCCAGATCGCCCGCGCGTTCCACCGCTCCACAGCCTGACTGAGCAAGAAACCGCGACTAAGCAGCGCCTCCAACCGCGCTCGACCGAAAGGCTGGGCGCAAACTTCGATCAGTTCCGCCTCACCCGATGCGAGCAAATCCGCAGGTTGCTTCTGCTTTTGTCGCAGAATGAGGGCGAGCCGATTGTATTCGCCCAGACTCAGCAGTTCGCGTGAGGTCTCACCGCGTCCGGCAATCAGCGGAGCGGTCAGCAGCAGGATGGCCTGCGTGTTTGGTGTCAATGGCTCGGTCATTCGTCAGAGTTTGCAGTTGAGGCCAGTGCCAGAGGATACACCGGCCCACTGCCGTTGGAGGTTAAAAGATAGGCGGCGACCGTTAGCGTCCACTTGGAATCCACCATGTCATCGACTAGCAGCACGGGACCAGTTGGCACCTGCCCACGGACGGCCAGTGCGCCATCCACGTTGCGCGCCTGCTGGCTACTGTTCGCCATATCCTTTTGTGCGGGCCGGTCGTCCGTCTTTTCCATCACTGGTAGAAATGGCAGATTCAAAGCCACCGCCAACCGGCGGGCAAAATCCGGCACGAGATCGGGATGCCTCCGCGATGGAATGCACGTCACCCAAGCGGGTGCGGGTTGCGAAGCCCAGGTGCGGACCATCGCGGCACACGCCTCGACCAACTGATCCGCAAAGTGCCCGTCACGCGACTTACCCTGCCTCACCAGAGAGCCCCAGCCTGCATCATTCCAGATGCACAAGATTCGCCCAGGTTGCGCGCGGAACGCCTCTGCGATGTTTCCGCGGACATTCATGTGCGGCAGACCGCCACCCGGCCATTGGCAGCGCGGCTCCAAAGGCAGACTGGTGCGGCGTAGATAGGTCAGCGCCTCGCAGGCGATTCCTTCGTCGAATGTTTCCGGCAGCGGAGCCACGTCTGGCGATTGATGATCGCTTACCTCCCCGTCCAAAGCATGGACGAGGAACTCCATGTGCCCGCCTCTCAGTGCCACATAGTCCTGCATCTGCTGTTGCTCAGTCCGGCGCAACGCAGTGAGGCGGACGGCCCGCTGCCAGAATGCCTCGGTCAAGTTGGCTGCAGTGAGCCGCCACTTGCTGCCCTCCTTCACAATCGGTGCTGGCGATTCCAGTGCCATGAGTTGCAGCGCCTTGTCGATCCGCCCGCGTCGTGCATTCACCAGCGGCATCAATTGCAGGATTGAAAGTCCGTCCGGCGCGCCTTGCAGCGCAGCCAGCACTCCCGCCACCTCCTCGCGCGAAGGGAAAGCGCTCTCGATGAAGAAGTCCGTGATGTCGGTTTCCTCTGTGCCACTCAGCAGCACACCGTGGGCAGCATTCAGTGCCCGGCCAGCACGGCCCACCTGCTGGTAGTAGGCCACGACCGAACCCGGCGTCTGGTAATGAATCACAAACGCCAAATCGGGTTTGTCGAAACCCATGCCAAGCGCCGCCGTCGCCACCAGCGCCTTCACCCGATTCTCCAGCAGCGCGTTCTCCAGTTCCTCACGTCTTTCGCCGGTCTCGCCGCTATAGGCTTCCGCCTGGATGCCTCGCGATTGCAGCCAGCCCGCAATCTGCACCGCATCCCGCACCGTCAGCGTATAGATGATGCCGCTGCCCTCCATGTTTGGCAGATGGGTCGCCAGCCATGCCATGCGCGCCACTTGGCTTGGGATACGCATCGTCTGGAGCAGAAGCGATGGTCTGCCCAGTCCGCCACGCGACACCGTGAGATTCGGCCCGAGGACCACCTGCAAGTCATCGAGCACTCTGTTGTTTGCCGTCGCTGTCGTTGCCAGCACGCGGAGGTTTGCGGGCATCGTGCGCAGGATGCGTTCGATGAACCGGTAGTGCGGGCGGAAATCATGGCCCCAGTCCGAGATGCAATGAGCCTCATCCACCACCAGCAGTGAGATGCGTGCGGCAATCGGTGCCAGCACCTCCGTGCGGAAATGTTCGTTCGCCAGCCGCTCGGGAGAAATGAGGAGAATATCAACCTCGTTGCGCGCCATCGCCTCCTCGACCGCCTGCCAGTCGTCGCGATTCTCCGAGTTAATCGTTACTGCACGCACCCCCATCCGCTCCGCCGCCGAGATCTGATTCCGCATCAGCGCTAGCAAAGGCGAAATCAAAATTGCCGGTCCCATGCCCTCTTCGCGCAGCAGCTTGGTCGCGATGAAATAGACCGAACTCTTTCCCCAACCCGTTTTCTGCACCACCAGCAGTCTCCCCCGCCCATCCACCACATGCTGAATGGCCTGCTCTTGATCATCACGAAAAGCCGCTGCAGGGTTCTGAGTCCCGAGGCGGAGAAGTTCGAGAGCGCGTGCTGGGTTGTAAGGCATGACGTGAATTAGTTCTGAAGTTCGGTGACGCTCAACTCCCCGCTAAGCAGCTTCGGCAGCAGCGTGTCTCGGCGATTGGCAAGGGTGCGCGATTGGTTTGACGATATGATCATTTTTCATCCTTCCTCTCTGGCACCGGGTTCAGATTGAAATCGAAGGGCATGGGCTCATAGCGCCCGGCATTTCCTCCCCTTAGTTGTTTTAAGTTTTCTTGTGCCCGCTTCTCTGCAGACATTGATGGCACATGCGTTAATTGATAGGTAAGTTCACGAACTTCCAAGTCTGGCATGTTTTTGATATTTTCCAGGCGAACCGGCTGTAGGGTCCATGGCCTTTCTTCCTCCCGAATACTCCCATTTTCAAGCCGGGTCTTCCTCGCTCGCACGGTCTCCTCGATGGAACGAGAGTCCCAATTATCAGCCGGGCAAATCACACAGCCCTTAGTTTGCTCTACGGACTTGATCGATGCACAGCGTGCCGCCAGGGCAACTGGCTTTCCGAACACTGAGCAGTTATACCGAAGCGGTGTTCCCACATAGCCAACGGTCACTGTCCCAGCCGCAACCCCAATGTGCGGGCAGTATGACAAGCTGTCGTTCTCAATCATTTTACAGGCGCACCGGATGGCATCTTGAAATGGGTCTGCTGATCCGAACTCGCGTGCAAAGACTACCATCATTTCGTCGCCTATATATTTGTCCACTATACCGGGTTGATCTCTGAGCCCCTCGGTGGTTACCCATGCGAAAAAGTTTTGCACAAATATCAAGGTTTCAGTTGGAGTGAGTTCGAGGGTTCTGTGAGAAAAGCCAGAAATATCGATGAATAAAATGGCGGCTTCGACTTCACGGCCCTTTACCGGAAATGGCGCTCCCCATCCATCATTCAGCAGTCCATCCACTTCGAGAGGATTGGAAGTCAGGAAGTCTTCCAAAGAATTGTATCGATAATGGACAGAAGTTCTCATTGTAGATTAAGCACGCTCAACTCCCCGCTAAGCAGCTTCGGCAGCAGCGTGTCGCGCAGGGTTGTGAGGGTGAGGGATTCTTCACCTTGAGAGGCGATGCGTTGAACCAACGGGCTTACTGCTTCCTCGAAAACTGCCAGCAATGAGTCAGGCGGCATCGGGACGCGATAGGACTCTAGTGATTCCCATTTCACGTAGGGAATTGTTGTTCCGACTGAAGCGGTCGTTGAGTAGGCAACAACGTCGTCACTGAAGAAGTGGAGAAGCGCGAAATGGCGGAAGCAGTCCTTCCGTGGCCTGAGGACAAACGTCGTTGTGCGGGTGATGCCGTCGAAGAACGTCAAACCTACCTTGTGAAAATACGGACGCATCGATCCGAAAAGGACATCGCCTTTACGGAACGCAATGATGCTGCTGTTGACTGCGGAACCGAGCTGGAAGCCGGAGAGGTCGATGGACTTTGACGGCATATCTTCCAAGGCGATGTAGCGCAGGTGATCTTTCGAAGGTTTCGCGTCTAAGCGGTCGGTTCGAAGCTCCACCAACTCACCGAAGGTGCCAGTTCGCCAACCCTTTGGAATTTCGCCGAGGGAGGATTCCTCGAAGGCGGCAGGGAAAAGGGCTGCGGTTTCTGGATCAAGGCCAATGGGATCTCTGCCATCGAGTTTAGCGCGGACAGGATCGAAATCCACGAACCAGCTCTGGAAAAGCGCCCGCGCCATCGCCTCCAGCGTCGTGTCCATCCGTCGGTTCAACTCGATCTTGTCATCGAGTGTCCGAAGAACTCGTGCGATCTTCCGCTGTTCTTCCATAGAAGGTACTGGGAGGCTGATTTTACGAAGTTCGCTTTGGCGGATTCCCTGCACAGTGGTTCCAGTCGCTCGGGATCTGAGCTGATCCTGCACAGTCTCAGACTGAAGAGCATAACGGAGAAAGGTGTTGTCCATCAGCGAAGACTTGCCTCGGAGCGCAACGAGGCGCTGAGCGAGAGCAACCTTCCTCTCATCCAACTGGGCGACTTCGCCTAAAGGAGCCTCCATAGTCAGCAGGACATCACCGGGCTTTGGAAGCCCTCGACGCATCCATCCCTCATAGTCCTCTGGAGCGAGAAATTCATTCGGCTCTTCGATACGCCCTCCTTTAACTACTTTTGCTGTAATCAAAGGAATTCCTCTATCTACTTTTCGGGGCGTTTTTCCGCGATAGTCGATGATGGTTTCCATGCATTCCTCTAATGGCATCGTACGCCATTGTTTCTCTCTTTCGGGATGGCCAGGCGCGGTATTTGGCTTTTGCAGCATGACATGCTCCTTTTCAATGATGGAGCGAAACTCCGGCGAAATCCGATGAATATCCAGAACATCAACTTTCACTGGAAGGTAGGATTCTTCAAAAGCATCGCGAAGCCTACCTAGTCGTGACAGGGGCAGGGGGTGCGCGGCTCGTAGGGCCAAGTCGAGATCAGACGAATCTTTAGCCGTCCACTTTGCCCGGGAACCAAAAGCCAAGACCTCGCAATCGGGAACCTCCGCTAGAAGGATCGCGCGCACCGTTGCGAGTTGATCCGGGCGGAGATCAACCATGGTGTTTCCTCAACTCTGCAAGAAGTGATTGGGCATCCGAGAGAAACTTCAAGGCCACTTGGTAAACTTCCTCGGCTGTGTCTTCATCGTAGGTATGAGATGTCTCGTTCCTGGCCTGATGGTAATCGAACCACTTCTCTGCATCACTGATGAGGCCAATCTTAGCGGCCTCTCGAAACAGATCTTTCACAGTAGGGGGAACATCTGAAAAACCTGCCCAGACTAAGTGCCTTTTGATCATTTTCCATGAAAGCTCGTAGGTATATTCAAACCTTTGGATGGTTGCATCGCGGATGAACTCGTCTTTCGGTTGGGCAATAACTTCTGTGAGCGACTCAATCGCCTTTTGAAGTGGTGTAAGAATCAATTTTTCAATGCTCATAATCCAAGTGTCTTGAGGTTTTGCCGAATTTCCAACTCCAGCCGTGAGGATTCCGCAAACTCCTCCTCCAAGGAAGTCACAAGGCGAGAGATTTTTTCCTCGAAGGGTTCGCCGTCATCCACGACATCCTCAGCCCCAACATAGCGGCCCGGGGTAAGGACATAGCCGTGCTCGGCAATCTCGGCGGTGGTGGAGGATTTGCAGAAGCCGGGGATATCGGCGTAAGGAAGATCCAACTCACAAACGATGCCATGGTTTTCACATTCCTTAATGTGTTCACCGATATCCCACTTCCACTTGTGGTAGGTTGAAACGATCTTCTCGATGTCCTCCTCGGTCAACTCGCGGTGGACGCGGTCAATGAGAGTTCCCATTTTCCGAGCATCAATGAAGAGAGTTTCTTTCCGATGGTCGCGGATGCAATCCGGCACATCAGAGTCGGGCTGCTTTACCTTCCGAGCTCCTTTGCTCTTGGTCAGGAACCAGAGACAGACGGGAATCTGGGTGCTGTAGAAGAGCTGGCCGGGAAGCGCTACCATGCAATCCACGAGGTCGGCCTCAATGAGCGCTTTCCGAATCTCCCCCTCGCCAGATTGATTGGAGGACATGCTGCCATTCGCCAGAACGAAGCCAGCCATGCCGTGGGGTGCAAGGTGGTGAATGAAGTGCTGGACCCAGGCGAAGTTCGCATTGCCCTTGGGAGGGATGCCGAACTGCCAGCGCACGTCGTCGTCCTTACGGAACCAGTCGGAGTCGTTGAAGGGCGGGTTAGCGAGGACGTAGTCGGCGCGGAGGTCGGGATGAATGTCGCGTCGGAAGGTGTCGGCGTGCTCGGGGCCGAAGTCGGCCTCGATGCCGCGCAGGGCGAGGTTCATCACAGCGAGTCGTCTGGTGGTGGCGTTGCTCTCCTGTCCGTAGATGCTGATGTCGCCGAGCTTACCGCCGTGGGATTCGACGAATTTCTCCGACTGGACGAACATGCCGCCCGAACCGCAGCAGGGATCGTAGATGCGCCCCTTGTAGGGACCGAGCATCTCAACAAGGCAACGGACAATGCAGGAGGGAGTGTAGAACTGGCCGCCGTTCTTTCCCTCGGCGCTGGCGAACTGGGTGAGAAAATACTCATAAACTCGACCAAGGATGTCCTTGGATCGGTTTTCCTTGTCCCCGAGTCCTATGGTACCGATGAGGTCGATCAATTCACCGAGGCGGTGCTTGTCGAGACCGGGGCGGGCATATTCCTTGGGAAGGACTCCCTTGAGGCGGAGATTGTCCCTCTCAATGGCGACCATGGCGTCGTCCACGATCTTGCCGATAGTAGGCTGCTTGGCGTTTGCCTGGAGATAAGACCATCGGGCTTCCTTCGGTACCCAGAAGACATTAGCGGCGAGGTATTCATCCCGATCCTCGGGATTGGCCCCGGCGTAATCACCTTTTCCAGCAGTGAGCAATGCATGGCGCTCCTCGAAGGAGTCGGAGATGTACTTTAGGAAAATCAATCCGAGGACGACATGCTTGTACTCCGCGGCATCCATGTTGTTGCGGAGCTTGTCGGCAGCGAGCCAGAGTTTGGCTTCAAAACCAATGTGGGCCGCAGAGTCTTTGGTGGATGACTGGGAGGATTTACGAGCCATGGAAGCTGTCACGATAAACGGTTAGGGAGAGTTCTGACGAGGAGAGAGTCACGGGGAAAGCCATTCCCTGCGGAAGAGCTTTTTCCGGTACGGTTCCTACGTCTCCTGTGTCCTCAAAACTTCTTCCTTCCCTACTACTGCAAAGGAAAAACTCAGTTGCATCTCCTACGCTTCCGCCGCTACGGACTCCCAAAGCCATTGGCTATTGAGGAGTCCTTCGTTCTGGTCGTCTTCGGATCTGCGCTCTCGTTTCTCCTATGGGGGGGACGGAAAGGCCGTCGAGGATCAGGCCAATTTCATTGGCATCGGTTGCATCTCTCATGCAACGCGAGGGAAGGGAAGCGCACTTTGCATCCCTAAAAATTATGGAAAAGAAAAGAGATTGAACTTCTATGATGCCTTCTGCATTATCACCGCCCGCTCGACGACGGGCAAGAAACCAGCCAATTGGGAAACAATTGGGGAAGCGTCTGTAAGTCGTTGATTATTAGCGGAATATTTGCCTTGTGGTGTAACGGTAGCACAGCAGTCTCTGAATCTGCTTGTCATGGTTCGAATCCATGCGAGGCAGCCAATTTTCTAAAATCAGTTAATCTGAG
>Ga0302275_10006584_pt1 | contig 10966 bp, 8 predicted proteins | sample III_Bog_N2_2_FD_200229 | JGI IMG/M metagenome (GOLD analysis project Ga0302275, IMG submission 200229) | Peat permafrost microbial communities from Stordalen Mire near Abisko, Sweden - III_Bog_N2_2 | ecosystem: Environmental > Terrestrial > Soil > Wetlands > Peat | place: Sweden: Abisko... | reverse complement strand
AGGAAACCGACCTTCTTGACTGGATACGCGCGGAGATTTCTGCGGGCCAGCAGCGAGGCGCCGAGACAATTGCACTTGGAGTAATGAAGCAAGCGATTGCGAGTTGCGTCGAGTTTGCCACATCCATCTACTATGACGAGCGATACAAGGACCTCATTGTCGTTACAGGGCAGTCCGACTTTCAAATGTTCCGAAATCTGAGCGATGGTCAGCGCATCATGCTGACGCTGATAGGCGACCTGGCCAAACGGGCAATTATGCTTAATCCGCATCTGGGAAGGGATGTTTTGCTGCAAACTCCTGGCATTGTCATGATCGATGAGCTGGACCTGCATCTGCACCCAAAATGGCAGCGCCGCATCATACGCGATCTCAAGCGCACCTTCCCTCAGATTCAGTTCGTTGTAACGACCCATTCCCCTCAACTGATTGGGGAGGCACTACCTCAGGAAATTAGGGTTCTGGATCACGGATCAGTCAGTATTCCCTCTCGTTCATTCGGTGTCGATTCCAGCCGCGTTCTCGAAGAGGTGATGCATGTAAGTCGCCGAAACGTTGAAACCGGCGAGCTCTTGTCGCGATTGGCCGAGTTGATTGACAAGGAAGATCTGGAAGGTGCGCGCAATGCTCTGAAACTGGTTGAAGAGAAACTTGGGCAGGGAGATCGAGAGGTCACGGGTGCAAACACATTGATCCAACTTTTGGAATCGACGCAATGAGGAACATTGTCAAGAGGACTGAGCCGGCCAGCCTAACGCAGCATCGTCTGACACCGCATTCTGACTACGAAAACTACCGCAAGGATGCCTTGGTGGAGGCCTTGGTAGCGGAACAACGAGGACTTTGTTGTTACTGCCTTCAGGCGATCAAGGCCGACGGCGACAAGATGAAGATCGAGCACTGGCACTCTCAGGACAGGTACAAGGACGATCCGGATGAGCGGCTGCTGTATTGGAATCTTCTGGCAGCATGCAAGGGGAACGAAGGGCAGCCGCAGGCGGATCAGCACTGCGACACCTTCAAGGGCGAGAAGGACCTTTCGCGAAACCCCGCGAATCCGCTTCACAATGTTGAAGCTCTGGTCCACTACTTGTCCGCAAGTGGGCGGATTGCATCGTCCAACCCGGAGTTTGATGCGGAGCTCAACGATGTCTTGAATCTGAATGTAGCTTACCTTCGAAACTCGCGTTTGGGAGAGCTGCGGGCATTCCAGAAAATGCTTGACAAGAGGCCTGTGCTCTTGAGCCCGTCGCGCGCCAATCGTAGGAAGGTTAGACAGATGTGGCAGACCTTATTGGCCGAATGGGAGGGAGACTCAAATTACGGCAATTTGAGGCCCTTTTGCGGCGTAATTATCTACTGGATCAAGAAGAAGTTAGCCAGGATTCCCTCGTGAGAGTTTGCGTCTTACGCTCGCCAATTCAGGAGTCCGGTCCGATCGCCTTTAACTACTCTAGGCGCCGGAACTGAAAATCCTTTCGGCCTGGCTGCAACCACCCGCTAAACTGGAACCATGGTTCGCCTGAGCCGATTCAACTCCCGTGTTCCGTCCGGTTCGTGGCTGGTGCTGCTTGCCTGCCTTTGCTGCTGGCCGGCATTGCTTGGGGCCGCAACCGCGCCCTCGCCTAAACCCGTCATCGTCGCTTATGTCTTTCCGCAAAATGCTCTGATTCATCCGGGCGACATTGCGGCAGGGAAGGTTACACGCATCAACTATGCCTTTGCCAATATCGCCGATGGCCGGATTGTGAACGGCTTCCAGAACGACGACCAGAATATGGCCGCGCTGGTGGCTCTTAAGAAAGACAATCCCTCGCTCACCGTGCTGGTTTCAGTGGGTGGATGGCTTTGGTCGGGCGCCTTCTCGGACATGGCTTACACAGAAGTGAGTCGTCGCACCTTTATCTCGAGCGTAGCCGACTTTGTAACTCGCAATCATCTGGATGGGGTGGACGTTGACTGGGAGTATCCTGGGCTGCCGGGCTCGCAACCGCGCTTTCGGGTTCAGGACAGGGAGAATTACACGCTGCTGCTGGAAGATCTGCGCGCGAGCTTCGACAAGCTGGAAAAGAAGCTCAAGAGGAATCTCTATTTGACCGTTGCCACAGGCGCGCAGGCCGAGTTTCTGGCGCATACCGAGATGGACAAGGTGCAACAGTATGTGGACACGGTGAACCTGATGGCTTATGACTACTATGAGCCTGACTCGGATGCGATAACCGGGCACCATGCGCCACTCTACACCAACCCTGCCGATCCAAGGAAAGTCTCAGCCGACGATTCCGTTGCGTTATACGAGCAGGCCGGCGTGCAGCCAGAGAAGATTGTGCTCGGCGTGCCGTTTTATGCGCATGTGTGGGGTCAGGTGCCGGCTGCGAACCATGGCCTGTATCAGCCGGGGAAAAAGGTCGATCATGCGCGCGAACTATATGGCGCTTCGCCCGATGCAATGCTGCAGAATGGGTTTCAACGGTATTGGGATCCGGTTGCTGACGTTCCGTGGCTTTATAACTCGGAAAAGCAGGTCTTTGTATCGTATGACGATCCCGAGTCGCTGAAGTCGAAGTGCAAATATGTGCTCGATCATAAGCTGGGAGGCGTAATGTTCTGGGACTATGAGAGCGATGCGAGCGGGGCGCTGCTGGATGCGGTTGATGCCGGACTGCGAGGAGGCGCGAGCGCGGCGCGCCACATTGATAAATGAGAATCGGTCACTCATTGGCCGGACATAAAGGCCCGCGGCTAAAGCCAAATTGCTTGCGGTTCGGTTTCAGGGGCATGAATGCCCCTGCTCCCTCCGTTTGTCCCTGTTCCTCAGGGCAATCGCATGAACAAAGTCGAACAGGAAGAAAGAGATTCGCCGCAACCCTACGGGGCGCGAAAAATGCGTTGGGGCTCTGTCCCCGGATTGCGCTTCGCTTCATCCGGGGCTATTCTCATTTCTTCCCTCCGGGAAGACGGCGCTCGCATCCTCATTTCGGGCACGGATGGAACCACATCCGACAAGAAGAATCATTGATGCAATTGCCCTGCCTGTTCTTTCCGATTGCTCTTGGTCCTTCCGATTTCGCCTGTTCCTTCCGTTTGCCCCTGGTCTGTGCGACCGACCGGTAAACTGGAAACATGGTTCGTGTAATTCGCCCTATTCCCGTGGGACAACTTAGGCTGCTGGTCTTCGATCTGGATGGCACGCTGATCGACAGCGCCCGCGACCTTTGCAACAGCGTGAATGCAACGCTGAATCACTTTAGCTGCGAGCCGCTGCCGGACATGGTGGTGGCCAGTTACATTGGCGACGGCGCCGTGATGCTGGTGCGGCGAGCGCTGTTTGGCCCGGATGCGGAAGTGGTGGACGAGGATTTTCTGAGCAGGGCTTACACTTTCTTTCTGGATTACTATCGCGAGCACAAGCTGGACTTTACATATGCCTATGCCGGAGTGAAGGAGGCGTTGGAAGCGTTGCGGCAGATGCCGGATGGGCGGTCGCGGACCATGTCGGTGCTGACGAACAAGCCGGTGCGGCCCGCGCAGGCCATCTGCGAGGCGCTGGGATTGGCGCCCCATTTTCTGCATATCTATGGCGGCAATAGCTTTGCGTCAAAAAAGCCCGATCCGCTGGGGTTGCGCTCGCTGATGGACGAGGCCGGCGCGGGGCCGGAAGAGACGGTGATGATAGGCGACAGCGAGGTGGACGTGATGACGGCGCGGAACGCCGGCGTCTGGAGCGTCGGCTGCACGTTTGGGCTTTCGCCGCAGAGCCTGACGGATACACCCCCGGACGTGCTGGTGGATTCGCCACATGAGTGGACGGCTGCGCTGAATGCGACGACGGGCGGGTTGGGACCGGCGTGAGCGGATGGGGTGGATTGAGAGTCTATTTGGAGTGAGTTAGCGTCCAAACCCATAGGTTTCGGGGACGGATGAAAACGTTCCCACTTTGAACCATCCACCGCTTGAAGTTCTATTTGCTTGTAATGGGGTACCACGCTTCGGGTTACTATTGTTCTAAGTCCGCATTTTTTGCTATTTTGCGTTTCGCCCTTCATTGCCTTGGAGACTGTCATCATGCGCTCATTTGTCCTGGCACTTGTTCTGCTTGCTTCCTGCACGCCTGTTTTGTGCAGCACGTCTTCTGCCACGCCCCCCGCGGCGCCGGCGCTGCATGGCTCTGTTGCCGACCCAAAAGGCGGACCGATTGCCGGCGCCGAGATCGACCTGGTGGATACAAACGGCGCGGTTGCCGTCGTCGATCACTCGGGCGACGACGGAAGCTTCCAGATTACGGCTCCGCACGCGGGAAGCTTTACACTGGTGGTCTCCGGACCGGGATTTGAGACCGTCCGTGAGCCGGTGGCCATTGCGGTACCCGTGGGTTCTCTGGCTTCGGCTTCTTCGGCGTCGATTCAGGCGTCGAAGATGGCTGGGCAATCGCCTGCCTCGTTGCGCATCGTATTGCCGATCGCTCAATTTGCCACCAACATACAGGTAAACGCCGAGAACAGCGAGGACCTTACCGCGTCCGACGTGAATCGCGATTCCTCTGTTATGACTGCGCAGGAGCTGAAGCAACTGCCCATCTTCGACAACGATTATGCCGGGGCGATGAGCGCCTTTTTGGACCAGAACGTGGCGGCGACGGGCGGAACAGGGCTGATGGTGGACGGAGTGGAAGCCAACCGCGCCACCGTCTCCGCATCCGCGGTGCAGGAAGTGCGGATCAATCAGGATCCGTATTCGGCGCAATACTACTACCCAGGACGCGGGCAGATGGAGATCATCACCAAGTCCGCGGCCGACCACTATCACGGCCAGTTCAACTTCCTGTTCCGCGACTCGGCGCTGAATGCGCAAAACGCGCTGGCGCCATCGAAGCCGTTCGAGCAAAGGCGTGTCTACGAGGGGCACGTGACGGGGCCGATTCCCCATGCCGCGAAGAGCAGCTTTCTGGCTTCGTTCAACCGAGCCGAAGAGGATTTGGACCAGGTAATCAGCGCGACCATTGTTCCCGCGGTTGGGGACCCATCAGGGGCATACACAGCGAATGTTCCAGCGCCCACGCGGGACACCGAATTCAGCACCCGCGCGGCGCACCAGTTCGGCATGGGGCATTCGGGCTATGTGCAGTACAGCTATCAGGACTGGACGGGCCAGAACCAGTGGGTGGGCGGGCAAACACTGGCCAGCGCCGGAGTCAACAGCGAGTACCGTGAAGACGACGTGGTGGCACACATGGACTCGACTCTCTCCGCGACGATGCTGAACCAGGTATCTGTGGTTGGCGAGCACGATTCAAACCGCAACAGCAATCTGATCGAGGCGCCGCGAATCAGCGTGCCGGGCGATTTTCTTTCCGGATCGGCGCAAGCCGACAGCTTTGGAACCGAATACAACTTCCGCGTTTACGACATGGTGACGTGGACGCACGGACGCAACCTGGTGAAGATCGGCGCGGGAACGCCGCACATCAGCCGACGGGCCTTCGACGACAATACCAACGCGCTGGGAACTTATACCTTTGGCCCCACGCTGGCGGCCGATGGCGTCACCGTGCTGCAGACTTCGTTCCAGAACTACGCCGCAAACCTGCCTTCCGCATATTCACAGAACACCGGAGACGTGCATTTCATTTATCACCAGCAGGAAATGGGCGGATTTGTCCAGGATCAGTTCAAGGCCAATGCTCACTTTTCCATCACGCCGGGCCTTCGCTACGACTGGCAGAATTTTCTGGCCGGGCGCAAGCTCGGCTTCTCGCCGCGCGTTTCGTTCGCCTGGGTGCTCGACGAGCCCTCTAAGACTGTGGTTCGCGGCGGCGGGGGTATCTATTACGACCGTTTCGGATCGGGACCGCTGCTGGACCTGGCGCGCTATGGCACGGCACGGCGGCGAGCAGTGCTGCTCTCGCTGGACCCCGCACTGCTGCCTGCGACCGGTTGCGTGCCCATCACCGAGTGCCTGACGCTGACCGAGCAGCCGCCGGCGCTGGTGGAACTGGAGCCGAACGCGAAAATTCCCTACCAGATTCAGTATGGGCTTTCGATCGAGCGCCAGTTGGGCGAGACGGCAACCGGAGTGGTGAGTGTGTACTCGGCTCGCGGTATCGACAGCTTCCGTTCGCTCGACATCAATGCCGCGACACCCGAGTCAGGCTATACCTTGCGGCCGAATCCGGCTTATGGGCGCATCCGTCAGATGCAGCCGGCGGGCTTCTGGGAAGGCGACGGACTGAATATCTCCTACCGCGGAAAGCTGAATAAATACTTCACCGGCTGGGGCAGCTATAACTGGTCGCATTACGAATCCAATACCGGCGGGATCGGGTGGTTTCCGCAAAACCAGTATGACCCAAACGACGAGTGGTCGAATGCCGGGTTCGACCGCCGACAGCGCCTGGGAATGTACGCCATGTTCCACCCAGAAAGCGTGCTCAACCTTTCCGCGGGCATCTTTGCCAACACGGGCACGCCGTGGACCGTGTTGACCGGAACCGACGCTTACGGGGACGACCTGTTCAACACCCGGCCGGATGGAGTGGCCCGCAACAGCGAAACCAACCCGAGTTATGTCGATCTGGACCTGCGCTGGGGACACGATTTCGCAGTTACCGCAAACAAGGACGAGGAAGCTCCGCGGCTGGGGTTCTCGGCAGGCGCATTCAATGTGCTCAACCACGTCAACGGCAATGGCATCGACCCGGTGGAGACATCGTCCTCGTTCGGCCAGGTAACCTCGGTCGCGCCTCCCCGGCGCGTTCAACTGGGAATGCGATTTGAGTTTTAGTCGGCTTGTGAGCGGCAAGGTTTGCATCGCCCACTTGTTTCAAGGAAGCAACCCTGCGAACCGCGTAGGGCTCTCCCAGCGCGTCATCAGTGTATCCAACGCGGGAAATACTGAGGGGCGCTATGCCTGTAGTAATCGACAAGCCCTTGTTGGAGATACTGCTGGGAAGGACCAGGGCCTGAAATCTTGTTGAGGAGCAAAGCTGCAAACGCCGATACGATGCTGACAACGGTTGCAGCCAGCATCCAGTGGCGAATGCGGTTGAACCGAGCCAGAAGAGCGGGATTGCTGACGGTTGCATACAGGCTCAAGAACGCCAGAAGGTCGATTTCGGGATAGAATTCCATTCGGTATCGGTAGGTCATGCTGCTAGCCGTCAGCATCAGGACGAATGGCACAGCCAGCCCCGCGGCCAAGGCAAGGACCTGGGCTGGAGAAAAGATCCCAAATGACTGCCAGTGGTCCGCCAACCGCGCGATCATCCCGCCTTTTGGCAAACTGCCAGAGCGGCTGGGACGCTTCGACCAAAGCGCCATTGCAAGAAACACAATGAATGCGATAGGCAGCAGATCTGTAAGGAAGGGGCTGCTCGGTGGTAGCTCGGCACTGTCTAGCAGGCGCGTTTGCGTGTTCTCAAAAAGGAGCCGGCCATCGGCGCCCTGCAATGCCCAGATCGGCAGAAAATAGTATCCCAGACCGAAGAGAGTCCGGACCGGATTGAAAAGGCCGTAGCGGAGCATTCGTAGCATCCGGTCCGGGTAGTCGCGGTTTCCGATGTAGAGTGTGTAGTCTGCAAATGTCAAAGGATTTCCCCACCGGTGGTAATTGACCGTGCCCACCGCGATGAGAAGGACCGTAAGAATCGCCACGGGGATGAGAATCCGCCGCGTGAACAGGGCGCGCCGGGCGCGAAGCTCTTTGAGCTGCAGGGCAATCAGGAGCAGCCCGAAGGCAACGCACAGCCCCAGGCCGGTGGAAACACGCGTAAGGGTGGCAAGACCGGCAGCGAAGGCCATCCAGGAAAGCGTGGACGTGGTGAACTCACCTGCCACAAGGCCCTTTACCGCAAAGTAGACAAAGATAGCTGCAAAGGCGATGGCCCAGAAGATTACTTCCTGATAAACAGAGACTGTGAGATAGCCGACGCCGGCGCCTCCGAGAATTAGGTAGGCCAGCATGAGGCCGAACGCCCATCCGGAATTGGGAATAGGGCCACAATATCGCCGAACCAGGAGTACGGTTCGGATTTTCATCATGCCGGCGAGGCAGTCAGCGACGAGGCAGGACCATGGAGTGATGTCCAGGTCCATCCGATGGACGAGGAGAAGCGGCAGCCGCAATAGGGCGCATGTGATGCCCCAATACGAGTACACACGTCCGTCGCGCAGGAATCCTTCAAAACCGACCACCTCCGGATCGACATCGAACTGCCCATGCACCAAGTGATCGAGCATGCTGTTGAAGGTCATACCGAATGGCCCAGCGCTCCCGTGCAGCCTGAATAGGATGAAGCCGTAACACTGGGCCATGAAGACGAGCAGGATACCCTGCAGCCAGTGATCGCTTAGATACAGCTTGCGTACCGCATTGTTTCGATACATTGCGTATGGTCCTTCAATTCGAAGTTGTCCAAACCTATGCGAGGTCCGCCACAATCCTCAGGGCCAGAGTCTAACGGCTCATCTCTCTGGCAGCGCGCTGTTTGCTACCGGCTTCTGGGAGAGTGCGGAAGGAATTCTTCAGGCTGCACAGAAAATTGAACCGGAAGATATACCAGAGTGCCGCAATGCGATCCTTCATGCCAATTTTCTTTCCCTGCTCGTATGTACGCCCATGATAGGAGATGGGAACCTCGTAGATGGCGACGCCCAGTTTGGCTACTTTTGCAGTCACCTCAATCTCGAAGCCGAATCTGCTGCTGGTTATGGTCATGTTGCGGATGATTTCGCCTCGAAAGGCTTTGTAGCAGGTCTCGACATCGGTCATGTTGACGTTCGTACACAGATTGGAGAGAAACGTGAGCCCCTTGTTGGCAAGGTAGTGATAGAAGTACAGCACGCGCGACGCCTTGCGCACCAGAAAGCGCGAGCCGTAAGCCACATCCGCGTGACCTTCCACAATTGGCGCAATCACGTCGGGGATTTCCGCGGGGTCATACTCAAGATCGGCATCCTGCACGATGACGATCTGTCCCGTGGTCATGGCAAATCCTGTCTTCAGCGCCTCGGTCTTGCCTTTGTTCACCGGATGGTGGGTGACATTGACCTTGGGATTCTCTGCTGCCAGCCGGTCGGCAATGGATCCAGTCCCATCGGTCGAGCAATCGTTGACAATGACAATCTCGCCGATTTCAGGAACCGCCAGAAGGTGCGCCACAACTTCTGAAAGCGTGGCTTCTTCGTTAAATGCCGGCACAACGACGGAAAGCAACGGCAGGTTATTTGCGGGAGTGTCCATAATGCGTTATCGCATTGTAACTGAGCCGGCTTGCCAGCAATCACCGTCGAACAGGTGCGGAGCATTGTTTCGCGTTGTGGACCAGCTAGCGCAGCCTTCAATCCTCTCGGTTCCGCTATGGCGCGGAAGCATAACGAGGATGCGTGATCTTGCTTTTACCCTCTGAACGCTTTGCACCTGTTGTCGATGAGGTGGTTGCGACGATGCAGAGAATGCTTGTTGTCTGCCTGGCTGCCACTGCCATTTCGGCTGCCGCCACACCTGCACTTGCTGGCCCGAAGACGAGGACGGCATCGAATCGCCTGGCTTTTTCTTTCGGAAGCGCAGGCTTTCTCGGGGCGATCGTTCTGATGGCACCGCAATCTGCCTCAAGAGCGATACACTTGCAGGGATTCCAGGTCGAAATAGGCGATTCCATCTGGCAGGACGTGCTTGTGCGCCACAGCTAAACCGAAGGACCAGAATCAGGTCACCTTCGGCGCCGGACTGCCCGGATTCAAGAAGGAGACTCCAGCTTATGGATATAGGTCATGTACCTAAGGATCGAGATTTTACCTGGCCGGCGATCGTCATCATCTTTCTTTTAGGCATGGCTGTTCGCATATTGCTTTTGTGGTGGCGGCCACCTGCGCCGGCAGACCCACAAGAAGCACTCAACATCGCGATATCGCTGGCTCGCAACGGAACTTTCTCCGACCCTTTTAGAAGCGGCCCAAGCGGCCCGACTGCCCACTGTATGCCCTTGTTCCCATTACTCGCCGCGCTGTTGATCCGCATATTCGGCCTTGGGTCGAGCGTCGCTTTCGCGTTAAGGTGTTTCGGAAGCGCGGCGGCGTCATTGGGATTTGCCTTGCTGCCCGTGTTGGGCCGAAGCTGCTTGCTGAATCGGTGGGTTGGGATCTCGGCTGGTCTTTTTGGCGCGCTGCTGCCAGTTAATCTCTGGAGCGAGACCAGCGGTCAATGGGAAGCGCCATTCACCTTTCTCGCATTGGTCTGGTTGACCAGCATCGCAGCGAAACACTGGGAGAAGGCCGAATTCACCATGAAGGACGGAGCAATTTGCGGAGCTGCTGCAGCAGTTGCAACGCTGTTTAGCGCAAGTACCATTCTGATTCTTGGAGTATGGTCCGTCTGCGCATTCCTATGGTTTTCAAAGAACAGAGTTGCTGTAGTTCGTTACTTCGCAACTGTTTGCTTTATCGCGTTGCTTACTCTGGCCCCATGGGCCATTCGCAATCGGATGGTGCTGGGAAGTTGGGTTTTGACGCGATCGAATTTCGGCTTGGAGCTTCAAGTATCGAACAACAGTGTTTTGACGGCCGACCTTGAACACAACGTCTTGAGTCCCGCGTGGAAGACGATTCATCCGAATCTAAACCGTGAAGAGAGCCTGAAAGTTTTGCGGATGGGCGAGGTAGCCTACGACCAGGCCAAGAAAGATCAGGCCATTGAATGGATCCGTTCCAACCCGAAACAGTTCGCTGAGCTTAGTTTGGAGAGGATTGCTCTGTTTTGGTTCCCCCGGACAAGAGCGATTCTGTTCCCGTGGGGATATCGGTTGCAAACGATTGCAATACCTTTGATATCCAGATTGATTACCATCCTGGCCACTGCAGGCGTCATCAGGCTCTGGAAACCGAAACCTGAAATCGCTTTGCTACTGGGAGGCGCCTGCATAGCATATTCATTGGTCTACATTGTGATTCAAGTTTCCCCCCGGTATAGCTTT
>Ga0302275_10006569_pt1 | contig 10978 bp, 13 predicted proteins | sample III_Bog_N2_2_FD_200229 | JGI IMG/M metagenome (GOLD analysis project Ga0302275, IMG submission 200229) | Peat permafrost microbial communities from Stordalen Mire near Abisko, Sweden - III_Bog_N2_2 | ecosystem: Environmental > Terrestrial > Soil > Wetlands > Peat | place: Sweden: Abisko... | reverse complement strand
CCATCGATTCCAAAGACATTGCCAAAAGGGTCAACCATTTGTGCAATCGAACGAGCGTCGTCAATTGCTAGCGGTCCCCGATGCAAACGCGCGCCCTTCGACTCGGCTCGAGCAACGGCTACCGAATGATCGTCGACCCGTAGATAGACAACCGGACTGCCGCCGACGGAATTCTTCTTCGCATCAGAGGGATGAAACCCGAATTCAATGTCGCCGACGCTAAACCAAGCGAATCCGTCTTCGAAGCGCATGCGGTCATTTGGACATTCCAACAGATCGGCCCACCAGTGAGCTACCACCGCGGGCTCATCCACAAAGAACATCACGGCGCGAACGATCGACGTCATGCCTAGTTACTACCCTCAATCGCGAGGTTGTACACGCGCGCCGCAGTCCCGAAAAACATGGAGTCACGCTCGCTCGCCGAGTACGGCGCGGCGATCTTCTTTAGCGCGTTCCACAAGACGCGATATGACAGCGAATAACGATCGACCGGAAAGTTCGACTCGAACATGCACCGGCTTGGAGTGAAGCACTCGATCGCGTGCTCGAAGTAGCGCCCCTGGAGCGCGACGAACTCGTCGGAGGTCGGTGGACTCGCGGCGACGTCGAATCCGAAGCCGTTGTCGGGCATCGCCAGTCCACCAATCTTGGCAACCACGTTGTCACACTGAGCGATATCGGCAATGTCACGCTCCCACTGAGTGAAGATCTCGTCGCGTCGTCCGGCGTAGGTCCCGACACCCAGCGGGGTGCCGAAGTGGTCGAGCACCAGCATGGTGTCGGGTACCGCGCGAGCCAGGGCGGCGAACGCACGGTTCTGATGGTGGTAGTGCCAGGCGTCGTAGGTCAGTGACCGACGCCCGAGGGCGATCACTCCGGCGCGAAATGCCGGGTCGGCGTACATTCCCTCTGCGCCACGACCGGGAATCATCAGCGCCTCCGGGTGCGGATCGCGTGCTGCGGCGTCGCGGATTCCGCGTAGCAGTCCGTCACTGGCGTCTCGGTGCGCGTCGAGTGCCGCGTCGAGGTGCGTCGCGTCCGCCAGATCGACGTGGGCGACGAGACCGGCGATGAGTTGGTCGGGATCAACCGCCGCGGTCTGGGCGACGAATTCGGTCTCGCCCACCGACTTGAGGAACGACGGTCCGTCACCGCGATAACTCGCGCGACACTCCACGAACACCGTGTGCTCGACGCGGTGGCCGCTGGCGACGTCAGCCTTGAGCTCGTTTGGCCCGTAAGGCAAACGACCTCCGGCGGGCCACAGGTGATGATGTGGGTCAATGATCCGCTGCGCCGGATCGACCACGTCCTCGTGAACCTGCTCGTACCACTCTGGTGTTTGCGGTTCGGCCATGCCACCGTCCTCTAATTGGATCGCCTCGACCGTGCATTGGTCGTGTGATTCGTCAGTCCCATATCCGGTACCTGCCTACGTTGGTCTACCGCTCTTTTGGTAGAAGTCGCGTATTGGTCCTGAAAGCTACAGCGATGAGAGGAAGTCGAGCAAGGCTCCGAAGTAAGCCTCCTGGTCGTCGTACATCGCCATGTGGCTGCCGTTCTCGCAGATGTAGCACGATCCACGGGGCAGACGAGCCGCCATCGTCTCAAGAAACTTGGGATCCATGGTGTCGTGGCGACCGCCGAGGACCAGCGTCGGGGTGGTGATGAATTGGAGGTCGTCCGTGCGATCCCAGGAGGCCAAACTTGCCTCTCGCGAGATACCTAACTCACTCGGACCTTGCATCGTTTGATAAAGGTCTTGATTGAGGAGCGCGAAGGAATATGTCACCGGCTCCGGCACTGGGTTCATACGCACAATGTGGTCGACGTAATAGGAGCGAACCAGCAGCTCCATGTAGCGAGGATTCGCAAAATCCTTGGCGCTTTCGATCTTTAGGATCTCCGCCAGATCGTCTTGATTCATCGCCGGCATCAAAATATCGGTCGCGTAGCGGTTGTAGGCCGGGACGCTCGACATCATGTTCGAGATGACCAGACCCTTGAGCTCTTCGCCGTGCTTAAGGGCGTACTCCATCGCCAGAATCCCGCCCCAGGAATGACCCAAGAGGACGAAGTTGTCAGGTCCCAACTCCAGAGCACTGCGCACCTGCTCGACCTCATCGACAAAGCGATCCAAGTCCCACATGCGTTGATCGGCCGGATTGTCGCTGCGACCCGATCCCAATTGGTCGTAGTAGTAGTACTCGACACGCCCTGCCGGCAAGAAACTGTCGAATGCCTCAAAGTAGTCGTGGGTGCCGCCGGGGCCACCATGCAACAGAAGAACCTTGAGTGCGGAATTATTGCCGATCCGCTTCGTCCACACATTGAATGTCCCCAGCGGCGTCGTGATGGGAATCATCCGGACGCCGCCGGTGACGGCATCGGGACGGTCAGTTCGGTCATAGTACTGATCGGTCAAGAGGCCCCCAATGTGTAAATGCTGAGGAGTATAAGTTGCTCGCTGTCACAGGGGGCAATCAGTCCTCTATTGAATACCTGTAGAGCTTGGTCGTACGACTCTTGGTAGGAGCGTTGCCAGCCAGAATCGGCGGTTACGCTTTGCGCAATGGTTGGACTGGTTCTCTACGCGAGTCACCCGGACCAAATGGCCACTTTTTATGGTTCTCTTTTCGAGATGGAGCGAACCGAAATCGATGGAACTTCGTTCTCACTGGTTAGTCCTGGGATGGAGTTCCACATTGTGAAGATTCCGGACGGTATCGCCGGTGCACTCAACCTCTCGAGCCCACCGGCTCCACGCGAGGACACTCCCCTCAAATTCTCGATTGAAGTGCCCAGCGTCGATCAACGAGCGGCCGCCGCACAAGCCCTGGGTGGGACGCAACGCGGTGCGCCGTGGAACTGGAATTCGAGGCGACTCCTGGACATCGTCGATCTTGAGGGGAACATCTTTCAAGTGTTCGAGAGAGTCCTCTAAAAATATGAGCTCGAACTAGAGGCTCAGTCGATAGACATTGATCTATCGCGCTTCGGTCGAAGCACGAGCCGACTCCCTGACCACGGGCATCCGAGATTTTGCTCGCAAGAGCGGAGGGATGCAACTGCCACCGTCAAATTCGCTCAGCATTTGCAAGCCGAATGTCATATTGTTACGCGATGGTTGATGTCTATGACTTCATCGTGGTAGGCGGTGGTTCAGCGGGAGCGGTGATTGCTGCGCGATTATCCGAGGACCCCGATTGCCGTGTCGCCCTCGTCGAAGCGGGAGGGACTCCGCCGCCACACGAACTCATGCCGCTCGCCTGTGCGGCCCTGCAGCTCGATCCCAGCACTGACTGGATGTACACCGCCGACGCGGGCAACGCGGGACTCGGACTTGATGAAGGTCGAATGATGGTACCGAGAGGGAAGATGCTCGGCGGCTCTTCGGGTATCAACTACATGGCGTACGTCCGAGGTCACCCGGGCGATTTTGACGCGTGGTCGGCCGACGGTGCGGCGGGCTGGAGTTACGACGACGTCTTGGCCTACTTCAAGAAGAGCGAAGGCCTCGCAGCCAGCGGTGACGTCGTGATCGACGGCGATGCCCACAACACCGAAGGTCCTCTCGGCGTCTCCGTTCGCGCGCCCATCATTTCCGGTGCTCAAGCGTTCGTGCAGGCCGCGGCGGAGTCCGGCTTCGCCGTTGGCGACTACAACGGCCGTGACCGATTGAATCCAGACGGCGTTGTTTCGTTGATGCAGACGAGCACGAAGAACGGCAAGCGATCGAGCACCTACCACGCCTTCCTCGAAGGTCCGACGTCACTCCGGCCCAATCTTTCCATCATCACCGAGGCGTACGTGACGAAGATCGTCCTCGAGGGTGACGATGGCGCGATCGTCGCGAGCGGCGTCGAGTACCAATCCGCTGACGGGACGACGGTCACGATCGAAGCCCGAAAGGAAGTCGTCGTGAGCGCGGGCGCAGTGGGTTCCCCGCATATCTTGTTGCTCTCGGGCATAGGACCGAAGTCGGAGCTTGAAGCGGTGGGCGTCACGTCGCGCGTCGACTCGCCCGAGGTGGGAAAGCACCTGAAGGACCATCTTGAGGTTGCCTTCACGTTCAACGCGCCCGGGGCGGGAATTTCCAATCTCAATGCCGGGATCGCTTTAGGCCCGGACGCCCTACGCCAACCGAACGGACCACTTCCCGCTGATCCCAACGACGACGCCTCCATGGATCCGGCTCTACAAGCTCTCAAGACCGAGAGCGAGCGCCAACTCATGGAGTGGTTCACCACGGGGCGGGGCCTTGCGTCGTCGTCCTTATACGACGCGAGCGCCTGGTACTCGACTGGTCTCGGTGATCCCCACACGCACGACGCGCAGATTGCGATCCTCGTGGGTGGCGCCAACGTCGATCTCATTCGGAGGAACCTACGAGTCGATCCAGAGGTTCTGATGGCGAATGTGGAAACTCAGCTTGGACCTCTCAAGGAGAACATCTCCGTGCTGGCGAATCCGGTCCAACCGCATAGCGAAGGTGAAATCGTCCTCGTGAGTAGCGATCCATTTGATCATCCCGAAATCCGGATGAACTACTTCGACGACCCGCACGACATGAAAGTAATGATCTCGGTCATGCGAAAGGCGCTCGAGATAGCGTCGAATTGGCCATCGAGTCTCGAGCTCGGGCCACTGGCATTTCCGCCTTTCCTCGCGGCGAAGCACAACTTCGAAGAAGGTTCGGAACCGAGCGACGCACTGCTCGAGGACTATGCCCGGTACTACTCCTTCACCGTCTATCACCTGACTTCGACATGCCGAATCGGAAGTGTGGTGGATCCACAATTGCGAGTCAAGGGTGTCGCAAACTTGCGGGTGGCCGACGCGAGCGTCAGGCCCAACGTGGTGAGCGGGAACACGAACGCCGCCTCGACAATGATTGGCGAAAAGGCAGCCGAACTGCTCGCCGCGGCCCACGACGTGAAAATAGACGAGTTCGTAGGAGACCACTCTTCGTAGGCTGAGAGCCGAGTACTCTCATCCTTTGATCTGGTGCCTGTGGACGTTCGTCCAGCGCAACCAGCACGGAGTTACGTCGAGACTTGGATGGTTTTCACCAGAGGTAGGTGCTCGGGCAACGGATCACCATTCAAACGCATGCCCTCCAAGTGGAACGGGATTGCTTGGCGCATGTTTTCGATAATTTCGTCAACGGTTTTCCCAGTCGTAATGACGCCATCGAGACCAATGACGTAAGCGGCGAAGTTGGGGCCCGCATCTTCAATCACAATCGTATCTTCGGTCCCCGTTTTCTCCTCTCGATGCCTGCCTGTTTCATGATGCTAGCGAGCGTGTTCCGGCGGGTACTTCATCAGAAAGATGACCCGGAACGGTGACGCAACCCTTCTTGACACGGTGATGAAACTAGCGATGACTTCCGCGCTGTCGAGTGAAGAACCAGCCGTCATCTTCAATCATCCGGATGACGTTTCGCACCTTCACGATTCACATCGGTTGTGAAATGCATCAATTTGCGAGTGAGAACGATCTACTTTTCCAGTTCTTCACTCTCTAGGAGATAACGATAGACATTCGTTTACCAATTGTTGTCTAGAACTCGACGGATAGGTTATGACTTGCCATTAGTGCGCACTACCGGTGGCGCCCGGAACAAAGGGCGTCACATCGAAGTAGCCACAGACAAGCATCCGATCCTTGAGGGCAATCGGTCTCAGGCCACCAGGCATGTTTACCCACAGTGAGGTGAGCACGGTACACCCCGGCTGTTGTGCCGTGCCTCCGTCCGCCCATTGGACCATGGACGACGCTCCGCCGTTTCGAGCTCGCAAGACAACGAATGGCAGAGGTCTCGACTTTCCGTTCTTGTACCCCATCCAGCCGCCCAAGTATCCATCACGGATGCGCCCCGCCGCCCGGCTCTTCTCGGTTCCGAAATTAATTCCCACGACGTCGGAGTACCCCGTCAATGAACACGCGGTGGCGCTCACGTTTCTGTAACGAATGACCAGACCCGCGTGCAGAGAGCCCCCTGGAGCCTCGACGCCTGTGACCGCGAGTTGCGAATCGACACAGTTCGCCATTGCGATGGCGCCCGCCGCGGAGTTGGACGAACGTAACGGCAAAGCGGCCAACAGTGCGGTGATCAACAGTACGCAGAGAATGGCTCCTGCAGTGGCCCTGAACCGGATGGCGTGCGTAGTGGTCATTGTCACTTTTCAACCATTGAGACTCACAGTTCACTTTATGTGTAACACCTCATTGATTCACGACCGGTCGTAGGAGACGCCGCATCATTCCTACGATCGAATGGCCCTCAGTCCTCGACGGGGTACCAATGCACGTTCTAGTACCCCGTGTTGGTGGGAGTGACTTGCGCCCTAGGGGGCAACCTCGACAAGAACGACCTGGGAAATCGGATGGGGGATTTCTTCTCCCTGGGCGAGCATCAACTCAATGTGTAATTCAATGGCCTCATGGATATTTGCAGTCACTTCCTCAAGCGTGTAACCCGCTGATACACACCCCGGCAAGTCGGGAACGTACGCACAAAGGTTCGGGCCTGCATTTTCAATGACAACGGCATACTTGCTCATCGTGGCCTCCGCTCAAGTCCTGCCTGCTTCACAATGCTAGCCAGCGTCGGCTTCGACAGTTCAATGCCGAGAGCACCTGGCACGGTCACCGTGCCCCTCCTATCCGGATGCTGAAACTGGCGATGGCTCCCGACCTGTCGGACTTGTATCCATCCTTCTTGATTCAATTCACGAATCATCTCACGAACCCTCACAGCTCACAATGGTTGTGGGATCAGTGAATTTCGCTTCGGCGTGGCAGCAAGTTATTCGTCCTGGTGATCGAGAATCCTGGAGACGGCCTCATCGATGGTGTCAACTTCGGCGTCGGGCCGCGCGAGGGTCGAGCCTACGTCAGCGTGCGGCGAGTCTCCGACCATCCACCCATTGAGCGGGACCTCACAGATTTTCGCCGCCTCTTCGAAAATCCTGCGCTCAGGCTTTCTCGAACCGACAATCGAGGAAACGCAGATTGCGTCAAATTCGCCCGCGAGATTTGTGGCGTCGATCTTCAACAATTGCGAAGGTGGCCCGTTGGTTACCACGCCGACTTTCCATCCCTCGTCTCGAAGTCGCCGAACAGCGTCAACCGTCTCGTCGCAAACCGTGTAACACCGTGGGTAATCGTCGCGGTACGCGTCAAGAAGCCTCGTCAGTGCTCGCTCTGATTGATAGCGACGTCCGAAGGAGATCGAAGAATTGATCTCGTGGGCGCATGCCCTCTTCGTCCGCCGATTCGATTACCGTCCATGCATCGTGGTCGAGGTCGTGGATGTTGATGAATAACAAAGCCCACTTTGCGAACGCCACGTCACGATCAAGCAACGTATTGTCCAGATCGAAGAGAACCAACCCTCTTGCGGCCTTTGCGGAGATGACCGAACTGATGAGCACGTGCCCCTATGAGGCGACTTGCACGACGGCTACTTGTGCAGACGGCGGCGGGACGGCCTCGCCGTGCTCGCGCATCACCTCAATGTGCATTTCAATTGCGTCGGCGATGTTCGCCTTGACTTCTTCAAGCGTCTTGCCCGTCGAGACACATCCATCGAGATCCGGAACCCACGCCCCGTAGTTGTTCGGAGAGTGTTCAATAACGACTGCGTATTCAATCATCGCCTTCTCCGTTCAATTCCGGCCTGCCTCATAATGCTACCGAGCAGTTCTCGGTGGAGGTCGTCTCCCATCGCGCCGGGGCACTGTGACGGTGCCGGGCTTCGTCGGATGGTGGTAGTGACGATGGCTCCCCCTGTGTCGAACCTGCATCCAGCCGTCGCGCTCAAGTTCCTTGATGATTTCTCGAACTTTCACACCTCACAATGGTTGCGACAATTTCGAGATCAAAGCCGGAAAAGATGGGGAGATCGCCGACTAACTATCTTCGAGGAAAAAACGGTAGACATTCGTCTCGCGTAACTCGAAACCGAGACGTGCGTACAGCCGATTTGCCGCGTCGCGAGAAGGTCGGGTCGTGAGGTCGAGCGAGCGAGCGTGTCGGCGGCGCGACTCTTCTATGGCCGCGTTCGTCAACGCCTCGCCAATGCCCGTTCCTCGTGCGGTCTCATCGACGACGACGTCTTCGATCCACGCTCGGCGTCCAGTGGGGATCGCGAACACGACCAGTGTCAGCGAGCCAACGATACGGCCTTCATCACGTGCGACGAAGACGGTCGTGGAAGGCGAGGCAATCAGCTCGTCGACGTCCTGAATCGTCAAAGGTGCGGCGTTGGTCGAAAGTTGCGGTAGGAGACGATTGAGACCTTCCACCAGCTCGTCACTCGCGTCGGTCGCGATCTCGACGTGCACGCTCATGGCTCCCCCCTCCAGACCGGACGACGAAGGTCGTCGTAGAAGACGTCCCGGTGTTCGCCGTCAATGGCCGCGAAGATCGGGCCGGCCCAGCGCTCGGCGCCGATGATCGGCGACGGCAGATTGTCACGCGTGAACCAACCGGCGTCGGTGCACTCCAGTGGATGGATCTTGATCTCGCCGCCCACGGCGCGACAGAAGAACAACAGTGAGTAGAGCGGTATTCGCGACGAGCCGAGGCGCATACCGTCAAGGACCCCGATGAGACGCACGGGCTCGGCTTCGATGCCCGTCTCTTCCAAGACCTCCTTCACGACGACCTCGGGCGCGGAGTAGCCGACGTCACACCAGCCCGTCGGGTACAGCCAGACACCGGAGTCGGCGCGTTGGATCAGGAGCAACTCGCCGCGGTCATTCGTCACGGCGGCGCCCACGGCAACTTTTGGCGTCTGATAGCCCGCCACGCCGTTGCCGACCTCTTTCATCCACTCGGCGACGTAACCGTCGGCGTCGAGCACCCCGGCGAGTCCCGTCTCGGCGGCCGACTTGATGTCGCCGGCGATCTTCAGGACCTCTTCGAAACGCTCGCGTTCGTACTGGCTCTCGGTGAATCCCAGGCCGGTTCGTGCGACGCCGGCCAAAGACTCGGCCCAGCGCAGAAGGGTTTTCTCGGGGATCGGTTCCACGTTGACGACGCTAGCAACGCGACTCAGGCCAACGTGGCGTCGAGTACCTCGTCCAGCGTGCCCACGAGCCCCGTGTAGAACGCGCCGAACTCGGCGTAGAGCGTCGAGGCCTCGTCGTAGCGCATCGTGTAGACGCACTCCTTGAGGTCATCGACGTGCACGCCAAAGAGAGTGACGCCCCACTCCCAGTCGTCCAGACCCGTCGAGCCGGTGACGACCTGGAGGATGCGGCCCTTGAACTCGCGACCGAGGGCCCCGTGTTGGCGCATGAGCCGTTCGCGTTCGTCGTAGGCGAGGGCGTACCAGTTGTTCGTCTCGTCGCGACGCTTGGACATCGGGTAGAAGCAGAAGGCGCGCTTGCCCTCGGGCGGCAGCGTCGGGAACAACCGGTCGTGCAACATCTGCTCGGGCATGCCGGCCGCGTACTCGCTCACCTCCGTGACTGAGACGTAGCTCTCGGCGACGAGGAATCCGGCAGCCTGGATCTTCGACTGCAGCTGACGCAACGCCCAGAGGTCTTCGCCGAGGATCATGAAGCACACGTCGGCCTTCGCGCCCATGATCGCCACGCTCACCACTTGCAGACCGTCGGCCCGAGCGTCATCGACCGCTTTTCGCAGTGCGCCAGCGTCAATGTCAGCGCCGGGGTGACAGAACAGGTGCAGTACGTTGAGCCCGCGAGCGGGTGCGAGCGGTTCGGGAGTCATGTCCCAATGCTAGGACCTCGCTGCAAACGCTGAACTTGGGAGCCGGTTGAAAGAAAAACCGTGGGGCCCGAAAGCCCCACGGTTCTCCGTCGATCTGCGAAGCGGACGATTTAGTAGTCGTCCATCCCGCCGCCGGGCATCGCCGCGACCTTCTCTTCGGGCTTGTCGACGATCACGCACTCGGTGGTCAAGAAGAGCGCCGCGATCGACGCCGCGTTCTGCAGTGCCGAGCGCGTCACCTTCGCCGCGTCGATGACGCCGGCCTTGATGAGGTCTTCGTACTCGCCCGTTGCCGCGTTGAGTCCTTCGGTCGCCTTCTTCAGATTGCGAACCTTGTCGACGATGACGCCACCCTCGAGTCCGGCGTTGACCGCGATCTGGTTCAGTGGCGCTTCGACGGCCTTGGCGACCATACGCGCGCCCGTCGCTTCGTCGCCGCTCAACTTGTCGGCCGTTTCGAGGATTCGGACCTGGCTGCGAAGAAGGGCCACGCCGCCACCGGGCACGACGCCCTCTTCGATGGCCGCCTTCGTCGTCGACACCGCGTCTTCGATGCGGTGCTTCTTCTCTTTCAGTTCGACCTCGGTCGCGGCGCCTACCTTGATGACCGCGACGCCACCGGACAACTTGGCCAGCCGTTCCTGGAGCTTCTCGCGGTCGTAGTCCGAATCGGTGTTCTCGATCTCGGCCTTGATCTGGTTGATTCGTCCCTTGATGTCGTCTTCGGAACCGGAGCCCTCGACGATGGTCGTCTCGTCCTTCGTGACGACGATCTTTCGAGCGCTGCCGAGCATCTCGACGTCAGCGGTCTCGAGCTTGAGACCGATCTCCTCGGAGATGACGGTGGCACCGGTCAAGATCGCGATGTCCTGGAGCATGGCCTTGCGGCGCTCGCCAAATCCGGGCGCCTTGACGGCGACTGACTTGAACGTGCCACGGATCTTGTTCACGACGAGCGTCGCGAGGGCCTCACCTTCGATGTCCTCAGCGATGATCAACAGGGGTCGGCCGGACTGCATGACCTTCTCGAGGACCGGGAGCACGTCACGCACCGACGTGATCTTGTTCGAGACCAAGAGAATGTAGGCGTTCTCGAGTACTGCCTCCATGCGCTCGGTGTCCGTTGCGAAGTACGGGGCGATGAAGCCCTTGTCGAAGCGCATTCCTTCGACGAGGTCCATCTCCATGCCGAAGGACTGACTCTCTTCGACCGTGATGACGCCGT
>Ga0302275_10006568_pt1 | contig 10982 bp, 7 predicted proteins | sample III_Bog_N2_2_FD_200229 | JGI IMG/M metagenome (GOLD analysis project Ga0302275, IMG submission 200229) | Peat permafrost microbial communities from Stordalen Mire near Abisko, Sweden - III_Bog_N2_2 | ecosystem: Environmental > Terrestrial > Soil > Wetlands > Peat | place: Sweden: Abisko... | reverse complement strand
TCGCCATCGGCACCATTATTGCCCGCCTCCTGGTCTCCATCATTTTCATCAAGCCGTACTACGACTATCGCGTCATCTCCATCTACGATTTCCTCCGCGTCCGCTTCGGTGAGACCACAAAGAACGGCGCCTCGATCGTCTTCCTGATCACGCGCGCCCTGGCCAGCGGCACCAGGCTTTATGTGGCCGCCATTGTCCTGGTCCTCGCCTGGGAGAAGCTCTACCACGTCACGCTTTCCCCATCCCAGTCCGTCTGGATCTATTTCGCCTCGCTCCTCCTCCTCACCGCGTTCACCGCGCTCTACACCGCCGTCGGCGGCATCAAGGCTGTCGTCTGGACCGATCTCATCCAGGCCTCGCTCATGATCAGCGCACTAGGCTTTGCCATCTATTTCCTGCTCCGGCTCATCCCTGGCGGATGGGCCACTGTCATCGAGCGCACCCATGAGGTCATCCCCGATCCCATCGACGTCGCAAAGCTCGGCCCCGCCGCCGCCATGCGCAACGCGCGCGATACCGCCAGCCACGCCCTCGAATTCTGGAACACCGGCATTACCCCCGGTGCCGGCTTTTGGCCTAATGTCCGCAACATCCTCGAGACGGAGTACACCGTCTGGGCCGCCTTCTTCGCCTCGACCTTCACCACCATGGCCACCCACGGCACCGATCAGGACATGGTTCAGCGCATGCTTACCGCGAAGAACTACGTTCGCAGCCGCATCTCGCTGGTCCTCTCAGGCCTCGTCGATCTTCCCCTCTCCATCTGCTTCCTCGTCGTCGGCATTCTCCTCTGGGCTTTCTATCGCACCCCCGGCATGGAGAATCCCTTCGCCTATTATATAGTGAACCAGCTCCCTCCCGGAATCCGCGGCATCCTCGTCGCCGGTCTCTTTGCCACTGCCATGGGCTCCCTCTCCACTGCCCTCAACGCACTCGCCACCAGCTTCACCGAGGATTGGTACATGCCTTACATCAATCCCGGCGCAACCCCCTCCCGCGTCGTCCGCGCCGCCCGCATCAGCACTGTCTTCTTCTCGATCATCCTCGTTCTCATCGGCGCCTTCACCGCTTACTCCGTCCTCATTCTGCACCTCCGCATCATCCCCATCGTCCTCGGCATTTTTGGTTACACCTACGGTTCTCTCCTTGGCGTCTTCCTCGCCGGCATGCTCACAAAAAGCCGCGGCAACAACACCGGCAACATCATCGCCATGATCATCGGCTTCATCGCCGTCTGCATCCTGAGTGGTCTTCACAACACCCTCTGGGAAATTATCCGGAACAATCCCGCGGAGATCCTCTGGAAACCCGCATGGCTCCCGGAGATCGCCTTCCCTTGGCGCATCGCATTCGGCAGCATCATCACGTTCGCCATCGCAATTCTCTTCCCGACCTCGCCCTCCCAGCAGGAATTCGCCCGCGCTCACGTAGCCAACGTTCCCCCGCCCGCGTAGTTCCTATACCTCTGCCGCGACCGCGGGATCCCATTACTCCCATTTCTGCGACCCACTCCTCCTTTCCCCTGCGTGTCCACCCGCCCTTTCTCACCCCGGCAAAGCGATGGCCCATGCCAACCTCCGTTTTTTTACCGCATTACCTCATTTTCCTTGTCTGCCCATCCCTCGGATTTTACCCTCGACCCGCTGTCGGCGGATGAGCAGGACGCATGTGAATAAGTTGTGAATAAGACCCAGCAAATTTTTGAGATTTTCCCACGCGAGCAAGGAAGCGCCTTTGCGCCCGTATTTATACGTCATACTTCGCATCCATCAGTGTTCCACAATTTCTCAAGTTATAACTCCCTGATTTCCAACATCTTTCATTTATATGATTTTTGCCGGAAATCTGTTGCCTCGCCTTTCTTCTCTCCGGCGCGCCCGAAAAAGCGCCTCTCCCACTACCCTTGGATTGTGACATTTGGGTACGTTTTTGACCGTGGATAAATCCTATGCAGACCCAATTTCCGACCAATCTACAAACCATCTGGGAGGCCATCGGCGAACACATCGCCGCACACGTCTCGAAGGACACCTTCCAGCGCTGGTTCCAGGCCATTACGATGACCATTGCGGACGAAAACGAGATCACTCTCACCGTCCCGAACAACATCTATCAGCTCTGGATTGAATCCAACTACATCGCCCTTCTTCAAACTTCCGTCGCCTCCGTTCTCGGCGGTCCCCGCACCATCCACTTCGTCACCGCCGCCGAGCCTGTGGCGAAACCCGCATCACCGTCACTGACCGCCGGCGAAGACATCGAGGATGTGGAAGAGGATGAGGAACCCTCCGTCCACCGTCGCACTCCTTCCCTTCCGGGCAAGCGCTCCCACAAGTCCGCTCCCGCCGAGGCAGCCTCCCGCGCCCGCTCCGCCGAGGTCACCGCCGAAGCCGCACATGCCGCCGCCGTCGCAAGTGGCATGAATCCTCGCAACACCTTCTCCACCTTCGTCGTCGGCGCCAACAACCAGTTCGCCCACGCCGCCGCCCTCGCTGTCTCCCAGGCGCCGGCCCGCACTTATAACCCCCTCTTCATCTATGGCGGCGTCGGTCTCGGCAAGACCCATCTCATGCAGGCCATCGGCCAGCAGGTCGCCCAGCGCGGCTCCGGTGGCAAGGTGATGTATCTCTCGTCGGAGAAATTCACCAACGAGTTCATCGATGCCATCCAGAACAATTCCCTCGTCAAATTTCGCAAGCGCTATCGCCAGGCTGATCTCCTCCTCATCGACGATATCCAGTTCTTCTCCGGCAAGGAACGTTCCCAGGAGGAATTCTTCCACACCTTCAACACACTCTTCGATGGGCACAAGCAGATCGTCCTCTCCAGCGACCGCCCTCCGGCGGAAATCGCCAATCTCGAGCAGCGCCTCGTCTCCCGCTTCGAATGGGGTCTGACCGCCGAGCTTCAACCTCCCGACATCGAGACGCGTCTCGCGATTCTCCGCAAAAAAGCCGAGTCCCTCACCATCAAGCTCGAGTCCAGTATCCTCGAGTTCCTTGCCCAGCGCATCCGCACCAACGTCCGCCGCCTCGAGGGTGCGCTCATGCGCGTCGCCTCCTTCGTCTCCCTTAGCGACACCAAGATCGGAACCGATACCATCGAGCATCTGCTCAAGGATATCCTTCACGAGGAAAGCAAACGCACTGTCACCATCGATCTCATCCAGCGAAAAGTCGCCGAGCACTTCGACGTCCGCGTCGCCGATATGACAAGCAAGCGTCGCCCGCAGAACATCGCCTTCCCTCGCCAGATCGCCATGTATCTCGCGCGCGAACTCACCAAATCTTCCCTCGCGGAAATCGGTGAAGCCTTCGGTGGTCGCGATCACGGCACCGTCCTCCACGCACATCGCCTCGTGCACGAGCGCATGCGCACCGAGGAAAAAATCCGCCAGACGGTCTCCTTCCTCGAGTCTCATCTCAATCGCTAAGCTCCGCTTTCACATTGAGGGATCTTGCAATTCTCCCCGCTGCGCGCGGAATATTTCGGTGCGCAAAATGCAGACTCATAAGTCCTGTCAGTCCCATCCGTCCCGTTCCCCTCTCTTTCGATTTTATCATTTCCTCCTCCCTTCCCATTGACATGGCAACCCAATCCGCCATCATTCCGTTTTTCCTCCAGCCCTGATTCCATGAAGCTAAGCGTCAGCAAAGAAAAGCTCCTCGAGGGATTGCAGACCGTTCAGAACGTGGTCAGCACCCGCACCACGTTGCCCATCCTTTCCAACGTCTTGTTGGAAGCAGAGGATGGCCAGCTTCGCCTCACCACCACCGATCTGGATGTGGGCATGCGCGGCAGCATTGAGGCCACCATCGAAAAGCCCGGCGCCGCTACGCTTCCAGCCCGCCGTCTCTTCACAATCGTTCGCGAGCTCCCCTCCGCCGAGATTCTTCTCGAGATTGATTCCAAGAGCGTTGCCTCCATCCGTTGTGGCCCCAGCTTCTTCAAGATCCTCGGCCTCCCGCAGGAGGAGTTCCCTCCCCTCCCCAAATTCGAAGGCGCCAAAACTTTCACTCTTCGACAGAAGGATCTCAAGGACGGCCTGCGCAAAACTTCCTACGCCATTTCCACCGACGAAACCCGCTACGTCCTCAACGGCATCCTGTTTTCCTTTAAGGATAACAAGCTCACGCTCGTCGCCACCGATGGCCGCCGCCTTGCCCTCGTCGATATCGAACTCGAATTCCCGCGTAGCCATGAGGTGGACATCATTCTTCCCACCAAGGCCGTCACGGAGCTCGCCCGCCTCGTCGCCGAGGAAGGCGACGTCCGCATGAGCGTCTCCGAGAACCAGGTCGCCTTTGAGGTGGACGGCACCCTTCTTGTCTCAAAACTCATCGAGGGCAATTATCCCAACTATCGTCAGGTCATCCCTCCGGAGGCCAAGGAACGTATCACGCTCGAGCGTGAGAGTTTCCTCAACACTGTCCACCGCGTCTCCCTCCTCTCCAGCGAGAAATCGAATTCCGTAAAACTCGTCTTCTCCAAAAACAACATTGATATCATCGCCAACACTCCGGAAGTCGGGGAAGCCCGCGAGTCCCTCGCCGTTGCCTACAAGGGCCGCGATTTCTCCGTTGCCTTCAATCCCGAGTTCCTCATGGCCCCGCTTCGCAATCTCCCCAACGACGAAGTCTTCCTGGATCTCATCGACGAGATGAGCCCGGGCGTCATCAAGGTCCAGAGCCCGTTCCTCTACGTCCTGATGCCCATGCGCATCTCGTAGCTTCGGCTCCTCACAATTTCGGTTTGCGAAATCCCAGCGGCTCACTATCTTGGCTCCCCGCTCGCGGTCGGCCATGGCTGATCCGCGGCACAACAAAGCTCTCGTGGCGGAACTGGCAGACGCGTACGGCTCAGGACCGTATGGGGTAACCCGTGGAGGTTCAAATCCTCTCGAGAGCACCATCCCCACATCGTCAGCAGTTCACCAACCATATCCGTATTTTAACGGATAAAATAATTTGCTCGCTCAGCTTTCGACCCCATTTCGAGAGGGCTGGATCCGGCGATTCTATTATCATTTGACCACCCATTTTGGGGACGCTTGACTTGTCAAACACCCCCAATTGCATGTCTTGGCTTTCCTTCCTTCAGAGCTTCCTCGTTGCCCTCTCGATCCTCACTGCAATTGGCTTGGTTGTCATCATCCGCCTCATCTGGCCCCGCAAATAGCACGCTCCCATCCTGCAAGAGCCTAAGTTTGTCCACTCTCTCTTCTCGTCGATAGCGGGAAGGTACGATTTCGCCAATCACCTCCTCTCCGGTGGCCTCGACTTCCACTGGCGCGCCCGTGCCACCGCGATCGTCACCTCCTGGAGCCCCTCAACCCTCCTCGATCTCGCCACCGGCAGCGGCGACCTCGCCCTCGCAATCGAGCGCGCCTGCCCGCAAACTCAGGTCACCGGCGCGGATTTCTGCGAGCCCATGCTCCAGCGTGCCCGTGAGAAAGGCCTCCGCCGTACCGTCGTAGCCGACGCACTCCATCTCCCCTTCCCCGACGCTTCATTCGACGCCGTCACAGTCGCCTTCGGCCTGCGCAATATGGAATCATGGCCCGCGGCCTTGCGGGAAATGTCCCGTGTACTCACCCCTGCCGCCCACCTCCTCATCCTGGATTTCTCAATGCCCGCCTTTCCCCTGCGCGCCCCCTACCGCTTCTACCTCCACCACCTGCTCCCCACCATCGCCGGCATCGTCACCCGCGAGAAATCCGCCTACCAGTACCTCGGTGCCTCCATCGAGAAATTCCCTGCCGGCCGCGCGATGCAATCCCTGCTAATCGAATGCGGTTTCTCATCCCCCACCTCCACTCCTCTCTCCGCCGGCATCGTCTCCCTCTACACCGCAGCGAAATCCCCTACTTCCCCGGCAACAATCCCGCCACCAGAGCATCGTGATCCGGCCGGTTGATTAAAAACGTCCCGTCCGCTCCGGTCGCGCTCCCATACCAGTAATCCCCCGACGCCGCTCCCACCTTCAAGGTGTTCACCTGCTTGTTCGCCGTCGTAAACGTAATCGTCACCGCGGGCTTCTCCAGCCCCTGATCCGGCTTCGCTGCTCCTGCCCATTCGACGGCCCGCAGCGTCGCAAGCGTATTGGCCAGCGATTGGATATTCACCGTGTTGAGCGCGATATCCCCCTTCGCCAGCTTCCATTGCCCCTTCTCATTAACTAGCGAAAGCGTCGCTTGACCTTGGACCGTCACATCCATCGCCACGATGTCATCAGGCTTCAGTTTATAAATCGCCAGGTCCTGCCATTTCAGCGGATCCCCATAAATCGTATCAAGGATGCGCTTCGGCACCGACACGATGAACGGCTCGTCATCCAGCTTCGCATAGATATTATCCCCGTCGATCTTCCCAAACAGGATCGTTTCCAGCGGTTCCTCTCCCGCCTTCGTCTCCGCCGTATTCTCACTGGCGTATGAGGAAAACGTCACCTTCACCTGCGGTGCATCCAGCCCATACTTCGGCAGGTCCGTCGCCACATCCGATACAAACGCCGTCACCAATTGATTCTGCAACGCATTCGCCATGGTCTGCACCCCGCCACTATTGGCTGCCTTGTCATTCATGCTCTTAATCGTCCAATCCTCCCCTTTGCGCGAAAGCAGGACCTCCGGCACTCCCGCCGGCGCCACGTGGATTCGGTCCACCGTATCCAGGTCCAGCCGGATCAAATGATGATCCCGCACGTCGTTGGGCCGCGTATCCAGGATCGAACTCACCGACCCTGACAACATCAACGCCGAGTCCCGGCCTGACACCTTCGCGTAAACCTTCCCCGCGTCGGTGGGCTTCGATAGCTCCAGCACCAGCGGTTTGTCCACGCCTTCGGCGGTAAACGTCACCGTCCCCGCCGGCTCATTGAGCGCGGTATTCGCCGCGCCGGCCTGGTCACTGCTCACGAATGATTCCACCTTCGTATTCAGCGTCTGCGCCACCATGTCCCCTATCTTCGAATCATCTCCGCGCGCCTTGATCGGTTTGTCGATATCCCAATGGTCGTGATCTTTCTCCATCTCGATCTCACCCGCCCCTGTCGTGATATCCGCCTTCGTCACTTGCGCCGCTCCCATGTCGGAGAGACGATGAGCCCGATAATCGTCCGCCGCCTTCGTGACTTGCGCCCGCAAATCCGTCGATACCACATACACCTCATCCGCGTTCGCCAGCCGGATATACTCCTTTCCCTCGATCGCCGTGTCCTTCCCGAACAAAATCTCCGGCGGCGCATCCTGCCCCTGCAATTGCAGCGTCACATTCGGCTTCACCAATCCTAACTCCCGCGCATCGTCCTTCCCTCCCTCCGGCTTCAGCGACGTCTCCTTCTGCAGCCCGTCCACCGTGCCCAACAACTGTGTCACCATCGCGTCATCCGCCCGATCCTTCACCGGCGCCTGCATCTCCCACTGCCCGTTCTCCTTCTTCAGTTCAATCTCCGTGCCATTGTTCGTAATCGTCACCCCATCGATCTTGTCCGTGTCCAGTTGCACCACATGTCCGCTCTGTTCTTCCGCCTCCTGCGTAGTCAACTGTTTGCTCTCATAAAAACGCATGTAACAATACAACCCCACGGCGACTAAGAGGAGGATGACGGTATTTCTCGGTTTCATATAAGTGCTGGTGCTCCCATCCGTCCCGTAAATCCAATCCTACCGCCTCCGCTGCGCCCACACTGCTCCCCCTACCATCGCCACCGCCGCCGGCATGATCACCATCACCAGCAGCTCGATCCGCTGTAACTGCTGCTCCGTCAGGTTCAGCGTGAATTGCTGTTCCGCCTTCGGCGGAATCCCGATCAAATCCTTCCGGTTCAGCAACCAGTTCAGCCCATCCACTGCAAAATCCACGTTCGCCTCACTCAGTGCGTCATTTCCCAGGAAGTCCGAATTCCCCGTCACAATCATTCGCGCCGTTTCAACCTCCACGGATTGATCCGGCAGCGCCCCTTTCTCCGCGGAGGCCGCAATCGTCAATGGCGCCGAGATATCCTCCTTCGGATCATACGATACCCCCGTCGTCTCCATGTCCTGGTACTTCGTCTCGCCCCAGTATCCCTCGCCCGCCGTCACCAGTGTGTCCGTGTGCACCGTCGGCACTTGCGAGATCGCCAGCGACTGCGTCTGCCCCATGAACATCGTGTCAACGCCCTTCAACCTTTTCGTGATGAGACTCGAGTCCGAGAAAATCCCCGCCACATCCCGTACAATACCCGTGACCTGCCCCAGCGCCATTGTCCTTAGTATCCGGTCATCCTGCGGATTGATCCCATTCTCCCTCAGGAACGCATCCAGCTTCGGCGTGGTCCCGCTGGGATCCAGCGCAATGAAAAGCCGCCCCTCTTTTTCCCAGTAATCTTGCAGCAGCTTCAATTCCCGGTCTGTCAGGTCATACTTAGCCCCGATCAGCATCAATGCCTTCGCATCTTCCGGTACGGCCGGCACATTCATCAGCGTCAGCGTATTCAACTTCAAGTTCTGCCGCTCCATGTAAGTCTTGAATCCCGATAGCAGATCGCTATCCAGTTCCGGGCCGCCTTTTCCTCCTATCACGTATATCGTATTCTGCTTCCCCTCCGTCACCTCCAGGATCGCGCTCGTCAGCGCCTGCTCACCCTTGAATCCCACCAACTTCGGCTGATCCTGCCCATACATCTCCCCGGACGTGTCATACTGCGCCATGTCAGACGCATTCACCAGCTTGCTGTGCCCGTCATAATCCACCACCACTACGTTCTCATTCCCAAACTTATACTGCGCCATTAGTTCCCGCGCTCGGCTCAGGTTCTTGTAGGGGTCAATCATCTCCACATCCACCTTTCCATGTCCCGCGTACTGGTACTCTTTCAGCAATTGCTCGATGTCAGGGAACACATCTCCGCCCGGCAGCCGTGGGTCCGGCGAGAAAAACGCATAGATCTTCAGCGGCTTCGGCAGGCTCTCCAGCAACTGCTTGGTTTGGTCCGCCAGCGCGTACTTCTGGTCTCGCGAGAAATCCCACCGCTTGAAGTGCTTGAACGCGATGTAATTGATCCCCACCAGGATGAACAGCACCAGCGCGATCTGCATCAGCACATTCAGCCCTATCGTGAGCCGGTTGATCCGGGCCACCTTCTTTGGTTTGGCTTCTGGACTATTCGTTGCCATTGCTGCTTACGCCTTCCATTTCCGGGTTTGGAATACCTGATAAGTCAACACCAGCATCAGTGTCGTCATCGTCAGGTACCACACGATCGGTCGCGAATCGATGATCCCCTTCGAGAACCCCTCCATGTGCTCGATCGCCGAGAAATACCCAAACACATCCCGCATTGTCCCCGATACATCCAGCATCACATATTGCAGCAATCCCGCAAACAGCAGCACCAGGATCATCACCAGGCTGATGATCGCCGCCACGATCTGGTTCTTCGTCAGCACCGACGCAAAACATCCCACCGAGGTATAAAACATCCCCATCAGCAGCAGTAGCAGGTAACTCCCCAAATACGCCCCCTCCGCATGCGCAGATTCCACCTTCGTCGCCCATGTAAACACCCAAAAGTAGATCCCCGTCGGTATCCACAGGATGATGTAAAAAATCAGGCACCCCAGCCATTTCGTAACCACCACCTGCCAGTCCCGCACTGGCGCCGTCATCAATCCCTCGATCGTGCCGAGCTTGAACTCCTCGGAATAGGACCGCATCGTGATCAACGGAAAGATCAGCAAATACGCAATCCAGAACAGGATCGTATTGAAGAACGCCTGCACCACCGTCACGTCCGATGGTCCACGGTTCAGCAGCGATACCCCGATATAAAAAGCAAACCCCGTCAAAAACAAAAAGAAACACATCACCACATAAGCAATGGGCGAATAAAAAAACGACTTAACCTCCCGTCCCAGCAAAGTGAAAAATTTTGTCATAGGAAAATTGAGTTGCCGTCAAAGTCACTCCGCATGCGTCATCTCCACAAACACATCCTCCAGCGTCGCCCCCCGCTGCGAAAGCTCGCGCACCCGCCAGTTCCTGTCCGCTGCCAGCCGGAACACCTCCTCCCGCAGGTCCGCATTCGCATCCGCCCTTACCAGGAATACCTTCCACTCCCCTTCCTCCTCCGCGCTTACATCCTTCACCCCGGTTATCTTCTGTAGCTCCGCCACGCCGTCGTCTTTCCCGGTGTTCGCCTCCAGCCGTATCCCGCCTGCCCCGCGCAATTGCCGCCGCAAATTATCCGGCGTATCGGACGCCTCGATCCTCCCGCGATTGATAATGATCACCCGCGAGCACGTCGCCTCCACCTCCGGCAGGATGTGCGTCGAAAGTAAAATCGTGTGATGCTTTCCAAGGTTCTTGATCAGCTCACGCACCGAGCGGATCTGGTTCGGGTCCAGCCCGATCGTCGGCTCGTCCAGGATCAGCAGGTCCGGCTCGTGCACCAGCGCATCCGCCAGTCCCACCCGCTGCCGGTACCCTTTCGAGAGCGTCCCAATGATCCGGTTCTCCACATCCTTGAGCCCGCACAGTTCCTTCACGTCCCCCACGCGCTCCTTCAGCCGTCGCCCCGTCACACCCTTCAGTTCACCCCGGTACACCAGGTACTCGGAGACTCGCATGTCCGTGTACAGCGGCACATTCTCAGGCATGTATCCCAGGTGTGTCCGCGCCTCCAGCGACTTCTCAAACACATCGTATCCCGCGATCGACGCCCGCCCGGATGTCGCCGGCATAAAGCTCGAGAGGATTCGCATCGTCGTACTCTTCCCCGCCCCATTGGGCCCGAGGAATCCGACAATCTCACCCTTTCCTACCTCAAAGGTTATATTATTGATCGCGGTAAATCCCGCGTACTTCTTGGTCAGATTTTCGACTTTGATCACAGCTCGTCACAGAATTGGGTCAAAGAATAATACATACACTCATTTTCGCCTCATTCGGCGGAGTTGTTAGACAGCAACGTACCGCTTCCGTTCAAGCGTTTTGTTCATT
>Ga0302275_10006565_pt1 | contig 10982 bp, 5 predicted proteins | sample III_Bog_N2_2_FD_200229 | JGI IMG/M metagenome (GOLD analysis project Ga0302275, IMG submission 200229) | Peat permafrost microbial communities from Stordalen Mire near Abisko, Sweden - III_Bog_N2_2 | ecosystem: Environmental > Terrestrial > Soil > Wetlands > Peat | place: Sweden: Abisko... | reverse complement strand
TCCAGAAGTTCTTTCTGAGTCGCGATCAGGCTGTCCACTCCATGCTGGAAGGACTCTGCCACCTGCTCTGCCGGCGTGCCGGTCAAGCCAAAGTATTGCTTGGCTTTTTCAAAGGCAGCCTTGCCCTGAGCCGCGGAGTCATCAAGGGCCTTCTTTTGGGCTATGACCGTCTGTTCCACCGTTGAAAGAAGGACCGCGGTTGCTCCCGAGCCGATCTTGACGGTCGCATAGGCGCTTTCCTTCACCATGCCGGTAAGCGCGTGGCTTTGCTCAAGAACCAGGTCAATGGCTCCCTTTTGTGTGTCGGCGTACCGTGCGAAGGCGGTGGCCGCCGAATCCAACATGAAAAGGCTCGAAAATCCCGGAACCGTTTGCGACATCTTCTTGCATGCGTTCAGGACCTCGGCATTCTGCTCCATAGCCATGTCGATCCCCTTCTTCTGCAGTTCGGCGATTCTCTCAACGCTCTTGCTGTAAAGGTTGCTGACCGTTTCCACTACTTCAGAATTCTCAGCTGCGGCAGTCGATACCGGCCCACTGGCTGTTCTCTTGGTTGTGCTCATATCGTCCTCCTTCGGACTCGAACTTTTCTGCAACTTGTGCTGCACTGCAGCATAAAATAATCATACCCCCATCCAGGATCTTGTCAAGCGGTATTATTGAAGTCGTGACACAGCCCAAGAAAGTCCTAATCAAGAAATACGAAAACCGGCGCCTCTACGACACCACCAACAGCCGGTACGTAAACCTCGACGAGGTGGCCGCGATGCTGCAGAAAGGCGACCATGTTCAGGTGGTCGATTCTGCAACGGGCGAGGACATTACCCGGCTGATCCTCACCCAGATCATTGTCGAGGACGCCAAGACGCCTGGATCCACTTTCCCGCTCGATGTGCTGCGCCAGATGGTGATTGCCTCAGGCCGCGCCAGCCAGGACAGTGCCCTGCGCTACATGAAGGCGATGCTCGACATCTACCAGAACACATACCAGGTCATGACCCCGCCTTTGAACCCTTTCGAATTCGTCCAGCGACGAGACGCCGCTCCTGGGGGTGTCGAAGAGCCTGCGGCAGCCAGCCAGACTGGTAAAAGTCCAGCCCCCCCGGTGCCGGATTCCGGCGCCGGAGAGGGGGACGAACTGAAGCGAAGAGTGCAGGAACTTGAGGCGCTTGTTGCTTCGCTCGCCTCAAAGAAGACAACCAGGACTAAGAAGACAGCTAAGACAAAGAGACGATAAGTTCGCCAATACGTTGAAACGCATGGCCTGGCTCAGGCGTGAGGCTGTGAGCCGAAATCGCTACTGAGCGGAAATCACCATGGCGATTCCCATGCCGCCGCCAATGCAGAGGCTGGCCACGCCATGCTGCTTTCCACTTCTCCGCAGCGCATGAATCAACGTCACCAATATGCGGCCGCCCGATGCGCCGATGGGATGACCCAAAGCGACCGCTCCGCCGGTGATGTTGACCTTTGCCTGATCCAGTGCCAGAGTACGAATCACGGCGAGCGATTGTGCGGCAAACGCTTCATTCAATTCGAACAGATCGATGTCGGACAAGCTCATTCCAGCGCGGATCAACGCTGCGGGTACTGCGGCTGCGGGGCCCATCCCCATCACTGCCGGCTCAACGCCCACGGTGGCGTAACTCAGGATCCTCGCAAGGACCGGGAGGCCATGCTCCTTTGCATAGTCTTCCGTCGTCACTGCAAGCAGTGCGGCCCCATCGTTCAGGCCGCTCGAGTTTCCAGCGGTCACGGTTCCGCCCTCAGGCTTGAATGCGGGCTTCAGTTTGGCAAGAGCTTCCGCCGTGGTGTCTGGACGCACGTGCTCATCCTCGGCGAACACCACCACCCCCTTGCGGCCGGGCACGTTGACCGGAACAATTTCCTCACGGAAAGCCCCGGTAGCCTGGGCCGCCGCGGCTCGCCGCTGGCTCTCCAGCGCAAACGCATCCTGATCTTCCCGCGTGATCTTCCAACGCTCGGCCACATTCTCAGCCGTGATCCCCATGGCGTAATTCAGTTGAGCGTCTGTCAGCCCGTCGCACAGAATCGAATCCACCATCTCTCCATGGCCGAAACGATTGCCTGCGCGCGCGCCGGGAAGAAGGTACGGAGCGCGCGACATGCTTTCAATGCCTCCGGCAATGTAAAGACTGCCGTCGCCGGATTTGATTCCCTGAACGGCGCTGACCACGGATTGCAACCCGCTGCCGCACACACGGTTGATGGTCTGCCCGGGGGTTTTCAGCGGAAGGCCGGCCTTGATCACAATCTGGCGCGCCGGGTTGATGCCTTGACCAGCCTGGAGAACATTGCCGACGATCACATCCGCAATATCATCCAGGATCAGGCCGGGCAGGATCTGACGCATTACCGCCACGCCGAGGTCGACGGCGGATACGTTTTTCAAACTACCCATAAAGGCGCCAATTGCCGTGCGCTTTGCTGCGGTGATCACGATTTCAGACATGCCGACTCTCTTCCAAAGAATGGCTCTCATCCGACGCCAAGTCGATTGGGAGTCAGGGCTAATGGCGCACCCAAGGTAATGCAAAAACTGTAGGCAAGTGAAATCGACTCTATGAATTGAGTCTCGGCGGGGCGATGCCCTGCGCCAAATTCGAACTTTGCGATCCGCTACCGGGTCCTGCCCCCGCCGAATCACGGCTAATCGGGCTAATCTGCCTCAAACGATCCCGAAGCACCAACCTCGAAGATCGGTTCTCCCAAGATGGGAAGGGCGTCAGAACAGGAACCGGAACTGGCAAGTTTTGCTGCAGATATTGACGCAGTGCAGCAATTGCTCTAGGCTCAATGTTAGCATTTCCGAGAGACGTGGAGCAAACATTTGCACAAGCCCCCTCCGCTCTTCGGAATGGTGCATGCACGATCGCACAAAGAATCGATGAGTCAATGAGGGTGTCATGGAAGAACAAAAGGTTTCAAGTAAAGTCGTCATAATCACGGGTGCTGCCGGCGGGATCGGCCTCGCAACGGCCTTGCGCTTTGCAGCGGATGGCGCATCCGTAGCCGGGTGGGATGTTTCGGATAAGGCAGCCGCAACTTTTGAGACGGAGATACGGCAGGCGGGCGGCGAGCCGTTTTTCCAAGTGGTGGATGTCACCGACCCGCAGGCTGTGGAAGCGGCCGTGAATGCAGTCGTCGATAAGTGGGGCGCCGTCGACGTGGTCGTAAACAACGCGGGAATTGTGCGCGATGCTCAGCTGGTAAAGATGAACGGCACAGGGACGGTGAAGAGCATGCCGGAAGAGTCCTGGGACTCGGTCATCGATGTCAACCTGAAGGGCGTTTTCATCACCACCCGCGCCGTCGTTCCACAGATGATCCGCCAGGGTCGCGGAGTGATCCTCAACGCCGCGTCGGTAGTGGCGCTGAACGGGAACTTTGGACAAACCAATTACGTTGCATCTAAAGCGGGTGTGATCGGAATGACTCGCACATGGGCCCGTGAATTGGGCAAGCACAACATTCGGGTCAATGCAGTCGCCCCTGGATTTATCGCTACGGACATGTTGAAGTCAATGCCTCCGGATATTCTCGACAACATGATCGATCACACACCGATAAGGCGTGTGGGAAAACCGGAAGATGTGGCCAATGCCTATTTTTGGCTGGCTTCAGACCAGGCCAGCTTTGTGCATGGGGCCGTCCTGTCCGTGGATGGCGGCATGGTGATCGGCACTTAAAGCTCTGTCCCCGTTCCACTGCCTTAAGAAAGTGGAACGGGGATAACTTCTCATCCGATTGGACCTGTACCACTAAGCGTGGGCGGCTTAGTACATATGCTGCCCGCCATTGATCGACAGAGTGGACCCGGTGATGAAGGTACTGTCATCGGCAGCCAGGAAGACAACTCCGCGCGCAATATCTTCGGGGGTCCCAAGACGCCCCACGGGAATGCGCGCAATGATCTTTTGGAGTACGTCTGGCGGCACGCTTCGAACCATATCCGTATCCACGTAACCCGGCGCTACTGCGTTGACCGTGATCCCGTACCGCGCACCTTCCTGGGCCAATGCCTTGGTAAATCCGTGGATTCCAGACTTGGCCGCGGCGTAGTTGACCTGGCCATACTGGCCTGCCTGTCCATTCACGCTGCCTATATTGACAATGCGGCCAAAGTGCCTCTCCCGCATCTCTGGAAATAGCAACTTGCACAGATTGAAGCAGGAGCCCAGATTGGTATCCATGACCGCGTCCCACATATCGCGGTCCATCTTCTGCAGGGTGCTGTCTCGCGTGATACCAGCATTGTTCACCAGGATCTCAATGGCTCCCACTTCATCCTTGATCCTTCGGACTGCCTCCTGGCATTGATCAAATTTGCTGGCGTCAAATTTGTAGGTTTTGATGCCTGTTTCCTGCAGAAATTCCGCCGCAGCCTGATCGTTGCCGAGGTAGCTGGCAACCACAGTGCGTCCGGCTTTCAGCAAGGCCCGGCTTATTTCGCTGCCGATTCCCCGTGTACCACCAGTTACGAGAGCCACTCGCGCCATTTCATGTCCCTCCCAAGTGTGAGTCAATACGCTCTGAATCGTATGGATTCGTTACAACGCCGGTCTTCCACTGTGTTTTGTGCATGCCGCACAGTATTGGCGCCACGAACTGCGTCTCATTTTGGCGGCCCGGTGAATTGCAGCGCTCCTATCATCTATGTTTTTGGAGGCCTTTTGTTCACACTCCATGTATCGTGCCCCTTGAAAACAGCGGGGGCGAACGGGAACTTTCACGGCCCGCATTGACGCTATGGCCCAAGCCGGCAAGCCGTCTGTGCATTACGATACAGTTCACCCCGCGTTTTTCTGGGGCGCCTCGGCTCCCAAGAGGGCCCTGGAACCATCCCCACGCCCAGAATGCAAGGGAGTGCCCGATAGCAATCTTCAGCCACTTTTCGCGCCGGATTTAACTGCTTCCGTTGCGCGCGACCCGGAAGCCGGGCGCGCTAACATGGGTAAAGAGAATAGTTATCGCGGAAGCGCACGACAACAATGTCCCGGCTGTACCCGATAATTTCACCTGCTTCTCGTATCTTCATTAACGCCTTGGCTGTGTGTTGCAAGTGGCCCACACGTCCACAATAGTGCTGCGCTATCCACGTCGCATGCGGGCCTCACGCGGCATGCTCCGCGCCCCAACCTGTTGCTCTCCGGCGTATTCGCGAACTTAGAAAGGTGAACTTTCAAGCCCGGGCACGCCAATTGGTAACGCTCAGAAGGTAGAGACTAATCATTACGGCGCTCGTCGCCTACTGCGCCGTGTAGGTGTAGTCGTTGTACTGCCAGGCGCCATTGATCCAGGAGTAGAGGCGAGCGTAGAGCTTTTCCCCGTTGGTTGGCAGACCGGTTACGCTGGCCTGTGCGGCGGTGATTGGAGTGGAGTTGAACAGGTCATACGATCCCACTCCCGTGCTGCCGATCCCGAGCACGTACTGCGTAACGCCCGAGCCGGCTGTCCACTGGAAGGTTGCGCTACTCGATGTCAGCGTGCTGCCGGGCGTGGGAGAGGTCAGTACCGCTGGCGTAGCGGCTGCTGTGTAGGTGTAGTCGTGATACTGCCACGCTCCATTAATCAACGAGTAGATGCGAGCGTAGAGCGTCCCCCCATTGGTTGGCAGGCCGGATACGCTGACCTGGGTGGCGGTGATTGGGGTGGAGTTGAACAAGTTGTACGATCCGACGCCGGTACTGCCGATCCCCAGCACGTACTGCGTAACACCCGTGCCGGACGTCCACTGGAAGGTGGCGCTACTCGATGTCAGCGCGCTGCCGGGCGTGGGAGAGGTCAGTACTGCCGGCGTCGCGGCTGCTATGTAAGTGTAGTCGTGGTACTGCCACGCTCCATTAATCATGGAGTAGATGCGAGCGTAAAGCGTTTCCCCATTTATAGGCAGACCGGTAACACTGGCCTGGGTGGCGGTGATTGGGGTGGAGTTGTACAGGTTGTACGATCCGACGCCTGTGCTGCCTATACCCAGAACGTACTGCGTAACACCCGAGCCGGCTGTCCATTGGAAGGTCGCACTGCTCGATGTCAGCGTGCTGCCGGGCGTGGGAGAGGTGAGTATCGCCGGCGCCGCCGTTCCGCCTGCCGTGTAGGTGTAGTCGTTGTATTGCCAGGCTCCGTTGATCCAGAAATAGAGGCGCGCGTAGAGCGGCCCGTTGATAGGCAGACCGGTTACGCTGGCCTGGGTGGCAGTAATTGGGGTGGAGTTAAACAAGTTGTACGATCCCACTCCCGTGTTGCCGATTCCCAACACGTACTGCGTAACACCCGTGCCGGCTGTCCATTGGAAGGTCGCACTGCTCGATGTCAGCGTACTGCCGGGCGTGGGAGAGGTGAGTACCGCTGGCGTGCCTCCGGTTGCTGTGTAAGTGTAGTCGTTGTGCTGCCAGGCGCCATTGATCCAGGAGAAGAGGCGAGCGTAGAGGGTCTCGCCATTGGTTGGCAAGCCGGTTACGCTGGCCTGGGTGGCGGTGATCGGGGTGGAGTTGTACAAGTTGTACGATCCGGCTCCGGTGCTGCCGATCCCCAGCACGTACTGCGTAACACCTGAGCCGGCTGTCCACTGGAAGGTCACGCTACTCGATGTCAACGTGCTGCCGGGAATCGGAGAGGTCAGTTCCGCTGCTACAGCGCCTGCGGTGTAGGTGTAGTCGTGGTGCTGCCAGGCTCCATCGATCCAGGAAAAGAGGCGGGCGTAGAGCGTCTCCCCATTGTTGGTTGGCAGACCGGTCACGCTGGCCTGGGTGATGGTGATTGGGGTGGAGTTGAACAGGTCGTACGATCCGACTCCCGTGCTGCCGATCCCCAGCACGTATTGAGTAACGCCCGTGCCGGCCGTCCACTGGAAGGTCGCGCTGCTCGATGTCAGCGCGCTGCCGGGCGTGGGAGAGGTGAGTACCGCTGGCGTGCCTCCGGTTGCTGTGTAGGTGTAGTCGTTGTACTGCCAGGCGCCATTGATCCAGGAGTAGAGGCGAGCGTAGAGAGTTGTCCCGTCAGTAGGCAGGCCGGTTACGCTGGCCTGGGTGGCGGTGATTGGGGTGGAGTTAAACAAGTTGTACGATCCGACTCCCGTACTGCCGATTCCCAGCACGTACTGCGTGACGCCCACGCCGGTCGTCCATGTGAAGGTGGCGCTGGAGCTGGCCAGGGTGCTGCCCGGCGCTGGGGTAGTGACCGCAGGTACCCCGATGCCAGTTTCGCTCAGCGCGATTCTCTGAGCCGCATTGGTCTGGTTCAGGTTGTTGTCTGTGAGCAACACACTGCCCGCGAGGGCGCCCGCGGCGGTAGGCTCGAAGCTCATCGACACGTCGCAGCTTGTGCCCTGGGCGAGCGGCGTGCCGGAGGCGCAGAGGTTGGTGTCGCTGGTGTTTTTGGGGAAGTTGGCCGGGTAGCCGGGATTGCTGCCGACGTCCGCGGCGAAGATCAGCGGCTGGTTGCCGATGTTGGCCACCTGCACTGTTTGCGGGCTGTCGCTACTTGTCGAACCCACCGCTGTGGTGGCAAAGCTGAGCGAGGGCGGGGCCGCGCGGTTGAGTTCCTTCACCGCGTTGGCCACCCCGTTGCTGAGGCCAGCGGCGAAGACGTTGCCGCTCCCATCCAGCGCCACGGCACCGCCGGAATTGAAGCCGCCGCCTAGCGTGGTTACGCAACTCGACGAGGCGCATCCGGCGGGCATCTCATGCAACTCGTTATCGCCGACATAAACGTTGCCGCTGCTGTCCACCGCAACGCCGACGGGCTCATTGAAGCCGCCGCCCAGCGTGGTTACGCAACTCGACGAGGCGCATCCGGCGGGCATCTCCTGCACCGCATTGCTGCCACCGGCGCGGCCATTCGCGACATAGACATTGCCGCTGCCGTCCACCGCAACACCATAGGGGTTGAGGAAGCCGCCGCCCAGCGTAGTCACGCAGCTCGACGACGCGCATCCGGCGGGCATCTCCTTCACCGCGTTGTTCCCCACATCCCCGACATAGACGTTGCCGCTGCCGTCCACCGCAACACCCCAGGGATAGTTGAAGCCTCCGCCCAGCGTGGTTACGCAGCTTGAAGTGGCGCATCCGGCGGGCATCTCCTTCACCGCGCTGTTTCCGAAATCGGCGACATAGACGTTGCCGCCGCCGTCCACCGCCACGCCACCGGGAAGGCTGAAGCCACCGCCCAGCGCCGTCACGCAGCTCGACGAGGCGCATCCGGTGGGCATCTCCTTCACTGAGTTGTTGTTAAGGTCGGCGACATAGACGTTGCTGCTGCCGTCCACCGCCAGGCCGGCGGGGACGTCGAAACCGCCGCCCAGCGTGGTCTGCGTGGCCGGGGTGAAGACAACCTGCGGCCCGGTGCCTGTACCGTAGAGGTAAGTTGTGGCAATCGTGCTGCCGCCAGCGTTCAGCAGCTCGACTGCGCCATTGCGCGGACCTGCCTTCGTCGGTGCGAAGGTCACGTTGACCGTGCAGGTTTCGCCCGTGGTGTAGGGTGTGGTCCCGTTGCAGACATTGGACCCCTGCGTTGCCGCCGCGTTGAAGTCCAAACTCGCCGCGCCCTGCGTCAGCACCTGGTAGGGAGTTGTGCTGCTCAGGCTCCCTGCGCTCTCGAAGGTAAAGGTCAGCGTCATCGCAGCGCTGGCGGTTCCCACCGGGACGGTAAAGAGGTTCACCTCGCGCGTCATGATCTCGCTCACCAGGTTGTTGGCTTCATCGGCGACATAGACATTGCCACTGCCGTCCACCGCCACGCCCCGGGGATCGCCGAAGCCGCCACCCAGCGAGGTCACGCAGCTCGACGAGGTGCATCCGGCGGGCATCTCCTTCACAGCGCTGTTTCCTTCATCCGCAACATAGACGCTGCCACTGCCGTCCACCGCCACGCCATAGGGCCAGTTGAAGCCGCCGCCCAGCGTGGTCACGCAGCTCGACGAGGCGCATCCGGCAGGCATCTCCTTCACCGTGTCGTTGTAAGTATCGGCGACATAGACGTTGCCGCTGCCGTCCACCGCCACGCCAAAAGGACCGCCGAAGCCGCCGCCCAGCGCCGTTACGCAGTTCGACGAGGCGCATCCGGCGGGCATCTCCTTCACCGTGTCGTTGTAAATATCGGCGACATAGACGTTGCCGCTGCCGTCCACCGCCACGCCGCTGGGATGGCCGAAGCCGCCGCCCAGCGAGGTCACGCAGCTCGACGAGGCGCATCCGGCGGGCATCTCCTTCACCGCATTGTTGTCGTAATCGGCGATATAGACGTTGCCGCTGCCGTCCACCGCCACGCTCCCGGCATAGCCGAACCCGCCGCCCAGCGTGGTCACGCAGCTCGACGAGGCGCATCCGGCGGGCATCTCCTTCACCGCGTTGTTTCCGTAATCGGCTACATAGACGTTGCCGCTGCCGTCCACCGCCACGCCGTCGGGAGATCCGAAGCCGCCGCCCATCGTTGTGATCGCGTAGTTGAAGGATGCGGTCTGCGCAAACGCAAGGGAGCCGGAGGCGAGGAGGAACAGGGCGAGCAAGGCCCGAGCCGTATGCAGGAACGGGGCGGCATGACGGTAGCTTGCGCGCAATGATGCATGCAGCGCACGCGTCGCCACGGTAACCCCGGCCCACGCCGAAGGAGCAAAAATGCCATGAACCAAGGAAAAATTGCGGACAGAGAGTCGCAGCATAATCATTCACCAAAGTAAGCTTTGGGGTTTGCTGAACTGGAAGAATCGACCCTGCTTACGAGGTCAACTCTCGGTGCGACGCCCGGCTCCGCACTTAGCAACCGTCCAAACCATCCCAGCGAATAAAGGAGGCGAGGGCTATCCGCGCGGCGAACACATCTAGCGTTAAAAAAACACTAAAACAGCGGAGGACTACAGTCTGCGCGTCACTGACCCGGATTGCAAGTTAAAACTCCCCGAAACGCGATTTTCGGTGGACTCCATGGCGGCCCACGCCGCCCCTCGCAACGGCGCGTGGCCCGCCTTCTCATTCTTCACTTTCCTTCCCCACCGAAACTGCGGGTGCACCATCCTCCGCGCCCTTTGCGAAGGGTGGGCTGCGGTGCATAGAGCGTAGTTTCTCAACGCGCTTCTCTTCGCTCCAGACATCGACATCATAGTAGCGTCGCTGCCAGAACTGGACTTCGCCGCGAGGCCGTAGAGCGGCTTCGATTCACATGTTGCCATTTGAAGGTCATGCGATGTGGCATTTTCCCCAACCGGGGTCCCCGGCGGCAGAGTCGGTCTTAGAAGTCCCAGTCCGCTTCTTCCTGTGACCGTCTTGGCCTTCCAATCGAAGTCTTCTCATTTGAGCACCAGACCCTCGCTCACCCGCAGGCAGGTGCTTCCAGAGAGCCTTCTCGCTGGAGAATTCGGCTTCGGAGAATGTTTCCCGGCGCGTCACGCCTTTGATCCGGTATCTCCACTCCCAAACATCATTGTCCTGCCGGTTGATTCTTCGGATGGATCCACCTGATAGGTTCCCAATGGTCCCTTTCAGGTCGCTGTGGAATTCGTGGGGGGTTTCGTAACACCATTTTACCTATAAATACTTTAGAATCTGGAGCGGGAGACCGGGATCGAACCGGCGACATTCAGCTTGGGAAGCTGACGTTCTGCCACTGAACTACTCCCGCCCTTTAGCCAGGCAAAGACAATTCGCTGGCCGTAGCTCGAACCACAAACAGTATCGCTCAGTGGATGGCAAATGGCAATTTGACTTTTGCCGGGAGCCGTTCACTTCGACGGAAGACTGTCCCGACAACTCGTCTGATCGAATGCAGCCCCCAAGACTCGAGACATGGGCGAAGAACTCATTCGAAAGTGGGCTTGGTCCGCAATCGAAAACCCGGTGTATCTCACAGCACATCAATCGGCAATCGGGGCAGGAATCTGCAAATCGGTTTCAGAACTCTCGGTCACAAAAATGCTTCGTTGAGCATAGCTGAACCATGAGTCGTAAGCTGCTTGCGATAAGCGCGGA
>Ga0302275_10006563_pt1 | contig 10983 bp, 10 predicted proteins | sample III_Bog_N2_2_FD_200229 | JGI IMG/M metagenome (GOLD analysis project Ga0302275, IMG submission 200229) | Peat permafrost microbial communities from Stordalen Mire near Abisko, Sweden - III_Bog_N2_2 | ecosystem: Environmental > Terrestrial > Soil > Wetlands > Peat | place: Sweden: Abisko... | reverse complement strand
CCCCCGCCGCCATCCACGGCGTAGCATGCCACCGTCCATGGGGCGCCGGCGAACCCGATCAGCGGCATGTCCGGCGGCAGGGCCTCGCGGCAGGCCCGCACCGCGTCCATCACGTAGCCCATTTCCAGGACCGGATCGTAGGCGGATAATTTCCGACCATCCCCGGACCGCAACGGATTGGCGATGCGTGGTCCTTCCCCTTCTCGGTAGGAAAGCTCGAAGCCGAAGGGCACGAGGATGGGAGGGAGGTCGGTGAAGAGGATCGAGGCATCCACGCCAAGGATCGCGGGCGGCTGGCAGGTCACCTCGGCGCAGGCCGCCGGGTCGTGGATGAATTCCAGGAAGTCTGGATAGCGCGCGCGGACCTCCCGGTACTGGGGAAGGAACCGGCCCGCCTGCCGCAGGATCCACACCGGCGTACGCGACGGGACCTCGCCCCGGCAGGCTTGCAGGAAGGGGGAATCCATCAGGCCCACGAGACCAGGCTTTCCGCCGGTTCGCGCGCGGTCCGGAAGGAATTGACGTGGGCGGAGAGGTCAGGTACCCCGAAGGAAATCCCGCACACCACCAGACGGTTGTCCGGAATGGACAATTCCCGACGCAGGACTTCGGGATAGACCGCCACCGAATACATGGTGGTGGATTCCAATCCTTGGGCGCGCAGGGAGGCGAGGAACGCGCCCAGGAACAATCCCCCGTCCAGGAAATTCCCCTTCTCGCTGGCCTTGGGGAGGGTGAGGATCGCGAAGGCGTGCGCCCCGAACAGCGCGTAGTTCTCGCGATCGTGCGCTCGCCGGGCCGGTTTGTCTTCCCTGGCGATTCCCTTGTGCGCGAACAGGGCGAATCCACAGGCGCGGGCCCGTTCCATCTGGTCGGGTGGAAGCTCGGCAGGCGAGTACCTGTAGTCGGGTGCCGGAGCCGTTCCGGCGTCGAAGGCCGCGGTCAGGGCGTTCCGCACGCGATCGGCGGAAGCACCCAATGCGAAATGCAACATCCAAGGTTGGCCGTTCTTGGAGGAGGGTGCGCGTCCGGCGGCCTCCACGGCCAGGAGGATGGTCTCCCGGGACGGCACCTCGGGCAGGAAGGCCCGGCAGGAATAACGGCTTCGCAACAGCTCCAACGTGTCCATCCTCATCTCCTCCGGCCGCATCCGGCCCACCATTCGCCTTCGGTTTCCTCGACGTCCAGCTCCAGGCCCGCGTGGCCGAACCATTCCAGGACCTGGCCCCGTTCCGTGGCGAGGTACCCGGAGAGAACCAGCCTTCCGCCAACCGGAAGAAGATCCAGCACCCGTTCCCGCATGGGGAAGAATTCCGTGCGCAGCATGTTCGCGATCACCAAGTCGAAGCGGGCGGAGTCGGGAAGGGCGTCCACCGACCCCGCCCAGGCGTTCCAATCCCGCACCGCGTTGAGTTCGGCGTTCTCCACCAGGCAGGGAATGGCGTCGGGATCGATGTCGCACAGCTCCAGATGGCCCGCGCCCAGCCTGCCCGCGTAGAAGCCCAGGATCCCCGTCCCGGCACCGATGTCGAAAACCGTCGCATCGGCCATGGGGATCCGTTCCAGGATCTTCGCCGCGAGCCGCGTGCTTTCGTGACCCCCGGTCCCGAAGGCCTGCTTGGCCTCCATGCGGAGCACCGTTTCAGCCCCCGCGGGCGCCTCCACCCAGGGCGGCACCACGGTCAGGCGTCGAGTGACCTGCAGGGGTTCCTGCTGGAGTCGCCAGGAAAGATCCCAGTCCTTGGCCTCCACGGCTCCCTGGTCCACGAGTGTCCAGCCCACGGGTACACGGGAACGGTCCCAGTCCTCGGGAAGCCACGCGCGCAACGCGCCCGCCGGAGCGTCCAGTTCCTCCAGCCCCAAGGCACCGAGCTCGAACAATTCCATCGAGGCCATCTCCGGATCGACGGAGGGGACCAGGTCCAACCACAAGGCGGCGCGCGCTTCCATGATGGGGCCAAAAGTAGTCGCCGGATCCCGTCGGAATCCCGATGTCGTGCAGCCGGGACCTATCTTTCGGACCTCGTTGTCCACCATCCAACCCCATCGCCGAAAGGCCCAGGAGACTCCCATGACACGCCGCATCGTGATCGCCGGCAACTGGAAGATGAACAAGACCGTCCCCGAATCGGTGGAACTCGCGAAGGCCGTGGTGGCCAAGTCCGCCGAGGCCCCCGCCTCCGTGGACCTGGTGGTCTGCCCCACCTTCGTGGCCCTCACCGAGGTGGCCAAGGTCGTGGCGGGAACCCGCGTGGCCTTGGGCGCGCAGGACCTCCACTGGGAGGAGTCCGGCGCCTTCACGGGCAAGATCTCCGCGGCCATGCTGGTTTCCGCTGGCGTGAAGTACGTGATCATCGGCCACAGCGAACAGCGGCAGTTCTTCGGGGAGACGGACGAAACCGTGAACAAGAAGGTGAAGCAGGCCCTCAAGCACGGCCTCCTGCCCATCGTCTGCGTGGGCGAGCTGCTGGCCGAGCGCGAAGCCGGCAAGACGGACGCCGTGAACGAGCGCCAGCTCAAGGGCGCCTATGCCGGGGTGAGCGCGGAGGACGCGGCCAAGACCGTGGTCGCCTACGAGCCCGTGTGGGCAATTGGCACCGGCAAGGTCGCCACCGTGGAACAGGCCCAGGAATCCCAGGCCTTCATCCGCAAGGTCCTGACGGGTCTGTACGGAGCGAAGGTGGCGGAGATCATCCCCATCCAGTACGGCGGCTCCATGAAGCCGGACAACGCCAAGGGGCTTCTGGCCGAGAAGGACATCGACGGCGGACTGATCGGCGGTGCGGCGCTCAAGGCGGACGACTTCATCGGCATCGCCAAGGGAGCTTCCTGAAGCCATTCGATCCCATTGCTTGGGATTTCAGGTCCGACAGCCGGCTCTTCGTCCTGACGGGAGCCGGCGTCTCTGCTGAGTCGGGACTTCGCACCTTCCGCGACGCGGGAGGTCTGTGGGAGGACCAGCGCGTGGAGGACGTGGCCACCCCGGAAGGATTCCGCCGCGACCCCGAACTGGTGATCTCGTTCTACAACAAGCTGCGCCGGAATCTCCCGAACGCCCAGCCCAACCCCGCCCACCGCGCTTTGGCCCGCTTGGAGACGGTGCTGGGAAATCGCCTTTGCCTGGTGACCCAGAACGTGGACGACCTGCACGAGCGGGCCGGATCCACGCGCGTCGTGCACATGCACGGGGAATTGCGCAAACTGCGCTGCCGCCGCGACCCCGCCCACGTGGTCCCGTTCGATGGCGACCAAACAGAGGACACTTCCTGTCCGCTGTGCGGCGCGCCCATGCGGCCCCACATCGTCTGGTTCGGCGAGATGCCCCTGCGCATGGACGAGATCGAAGCCGCCCTCTCCGACTGCACCCACTTCGCTTACATCGGGACCTCCAGCCAGGTGTACCCAGCCGCCGGATTCCGTCACACGGCCAAGGCCCGCGGCGCGAAGGTGCTCTGCATCAACCTGGAGGTGGAACCGGACCCCGGCACCGACCTCTTCCTGCGCGGAGCGGCCGGTACCGAGGTGCCGCTGTGGGTGGAGGGGTTCAGCCGAACAGACGCCACGCGGGAAGGGCCCAGATCGGTTCGCCTTTGGCTCCTGGAGCCAGACGGCGGACCCGTGGATCGGAACTGACCACCACCGCCCCGAGCAGGGGTTTGTCGAGGATTTCCGCGAGGTCGCGCAGGTGTCTAGCGTCGGAATCCGTCACCCGCTCCGCGAGTTTCGCCTCCAGGGCGACGTAGCCGCGGTCCAGCTCCAGCAGAAGATCGACTTCGCGCCCGTCGGAGGTGCGCAGGTGGTTGTACTCCACACCGGTGCGTGTGAGCGTCCCCTGCTTGATGGCTTCGGACACCACCGCGGTTTCCAGTTCGTGCCCGTCGGGGTCGCCAGTCCGTCGCAGGATGCCGCGGAAGTGCAGCTTGGGCGACTTGGACAGCCTCTTTTCCGCGTTGCGGAACCAGGGTTGCAGGAGCACGATCTGGAAGCTCAGCTCGAGGTACTGCAGGTAGCGCTTGGCGGTGGCCGCCGCCACGCCGGCCGCGGCTCCCAACGCGGCGTACTGGATCGGCTCTCCCGACCTCAGGGCCGAGATCTTCTGCGCCCGGGCGAACGGCTCCAAGTCGGAAAGGCGCGCGAGGTCGGCGAGATCGCGCTGCAGATACAACTCCTGGTAGTCGCGCAACCAGTCCATGCGGTCGGTGTCGTCCATGTCCGGCGCGATCAGCGCAGGCATTCCCCCCCACCGGACCAAGTGGTCCCACCAACGCCGCGAGGCGGCCTCGCGCACCGAAAGCGTGCGAACGGGATCCAGCTCAGCATCCAGGACCGCCTCGATTTGTCCAGGATCGGTCAGAATGGACTGGAAGGGCGTGGCCGGGACGGGAGTCTTGGCGTCCATGAGCTCGGGCAGGGTGAACGCGTGCAGCCGTAGCAAGGCCGCACGTCCCGCCAAGGTCTCGCGCGCCCCGTGGAGCAACTGGATCTGGCTCGAGCCCAAAAGCAGGTATCGCACCTGGGGCGCCTGGTCGAAGCAGCTCTTCAAGGTATCGAAGATCTCCGGGGATTTCTGGACCTCGTCGAGGATCGCCACCGGGAACCGGGAAATCCAATCGGCGGGAGTGAGCGCCTGGTAGGCCATGCGCTCGGCCAAGGCGTCGAAGCGCAACAGGGGAATGTCCGGATAGGCCATCCGCACCAGCGTGGTCTTCCCTACCTGCCGCGCCCCGGTGAGCACAGTGATGCGCCCCCGAGGGGTGTCCCATAGGGTTCGCAACCGTTCCTCAAGCAACCGCGAGCGCTCCATACATTAGAATATACGCTAATTCAGCTATGAGATAGATGTTTTTGGCGTAAATACAGCTATATCATAGCAGTATTTACGCCAAAATAGTATTTGTTGCCCTACCGCCCGGTCAACGCCGCAGGGACTCATACAAGGCCAGCAGCCACTGCCTCAGTAAGCGCGGAACACCACTCCCGTCGAACGCGACCTATCCCTCGTTGTTGTTATCTGAAAAGTATTGGTTCTAATCCTCGAGACAGCGCAACGAGTAGCCATAGGCCTTGACGTCGTAGCCGCGGCTCACGGCCTTGACTTCGATGCCGCGGATCACGTAGGGGGTGCCGAGGCTGAAGTCCCGACTCCAGTCGTACTCCACGTCGTTCTCGGACGCCGACCAGAAGTAGGAGTAGTTGCCGACGATGACGAACAAACCGTCGAAGTATTCGCGGACGCCCGCAGGCAGAACCCGGAAGCCGCAAGTATCCGTACCGTTGCCGGAGATGTTCCAACCGTTCGTGGACTTGAGCTTGGTGCCCGCAGAATCCTCACCCCCGATATAGGTGGTGAGGATCGTCCATTCCGTATCACTGGGAACATGCCAACCACTAGGACAGATGCCTTGGTGGGGCAGCGTCCCACTCCAAAGTTTGTTGTTGTAACTGGTATCCAATCCCATCACCGACGCCCACTGGTACAACCGCCCGTACTTGCTACATGAGTCCGTACTGTTGGCGTAGCACCATGAACTGTCCACCTTGTAGTTCAGGTTCTGCGCCATCCACGTCTGCGTCCCGATCGACACCGTCTTGTAGACTTGACCGTCCCGGCTGTCCGCCAAGGTGCCGTAGGTGATCCCGCTGGTCCATGGGATGTCCGCGCTCGTCGTGGACGTGTCGATCTCCTGCGTCGCTCCCGACGTGAACGATGTCGTCGGCACCCGCGCACGCACGCGACCGTTCCAGGAAAACAGCAGCGTATCCACCACCGCTGCCGCCGAACGGGCCGCCACGTCGCGGTTCACCGTTCGTAGGGGCGCAAAATTTTGCGCCCCTACGTTGGCATTCGATGTGCGGCCCGCACCGTCCACACCGTCGAATTGCAGGCGGATGCGGTTACCATCCAGGACCAGATGCCTTGTGGCGGACGTCGAGGTCGCCACTGGACGAACAGAAATTCCCGTCGTTACCGTGGCAAGGCTCCATGTCCCGTCCGCGGCCGTGCCGGTGGCAACGTCCGCCGTGGCAAGCGTGACCCCGGCACCATAAAGCGGATTGCCAGAAAGGTCGGTGACCTTGCCCGTGAAGGTTTCCGCACGAGCAATTGCCGGAGGGGAAATCGCTCCGGGTTGGGCTTGCAACTGAACTCGAGCTTCGGAGAAAACTGTAGCTCAATTCAAAATCTTCGGTCATAGGACCTCCGTCGGCCATATTGCGATGATCCTGCTTCAACCCCCGTCCACCTCCTCCACGGCCAACCCCATCGCGCGGGCGGCCTCGGCTTGGCGCCGGTCGGAAGTCACGAAGATGTCGGCCTCCAAGGCCAAGGCGCTTCCCACGTGGATCGCTTCCGACGACCTCACCGGATGGTTCTCCAGGGCGCGGACCGCGTGCTTGAGGATCGTGGGCGAAGCATCGCAGAGCAGGGCGTCTTCCAGGTCCGTGAGCAGATCGGATTTCGCGTCCCGGTACTGTTTTTCCCCAAGCCGACCATCGCGTCGCAATCGGCACAACGCCGAGACGATCTCAGGGATCGCGAGGGAAGAAAGGGCGAGTTCGTCGGCGCGGGCGCACCAGTCCAACACGGCTTCCGATCCCGTCTCCGCCACGTAGCGCTTGGCCAGCGCCGAACTGTCGAGGAACACCCGCATCAGACCTCGGATTGCCGATCTTCGAGGATCAAACGGCTGAGGGACGCCCCGTCCAGGAGCTGGGGACGAGCTTCCCGGCGCTTCCAGGAGGGAATGCCGGCACGAACGGGCACGATGTCTGCGATGGCTCTGCCGTTGCGCAGGACTCGAACGGGTTCGCCCGCCTCCACCAGATCGAAGTAGTGCTTGGCTTGGTTGCGCAAATCGGTGAACGAGGTTTCTTCCATGGGCCCTCCCGGAATGTACAGTTCGATGTACATCCGAAAGTTGGTGCCATGGTGGCCGTCCTCGGTATCCTCGATCAGCGTCCCTGAAGCGACTCGGTGGCCAAGCCCGTGGGTTGGCTGACGCCGATCCCCAGCCGCAGACCGTTCTGTGCCACACCGTGCCTACGGCCCAACGGGTCCACGCGCATGCCTTGGAAGGCCACGGGCAACGCGGGCCGGTTGTTCTCGAGGCCGGTGGTGACCACCTTCATGGTGGCGTCGAACTGGCTGGAGATCATGGACGCCAGGCTCGAGGCGCCGTTGAAGGTGGTGGCCTCGAAGACGACGTCGTGCGCATGGTCGACGATGAAGCCCGTCTTGGCGGCGATGGAAACGTTGTCGAAGGTGATGGAGTCCAGTGGCGCCTCGGCCAACCCGTAGATCTCCACCGAGTTGCTCCCGCCGGTGATGGTGATGTTCTTGAAGACGATGTCGTTCCAATAGGGCGTGGTGGCGGTGACGGCCTGGGCGGGATCCGTGACGGGATCGGTGGTCAGGTTGTAGTAGCTGGTCAGGAGAATGGGGTGCTGGACGCCGGTCATCACGATGTTCTCGTAGAGGCAGTGTTCCACCAATCCCCCTTCGGTGCGGTTGGCCTTCATGCGGATGCCGTTGGTGGTTCCGTTCATGGTGCAGCTGTCGACAACAAGACTGTCCAGCCCGTAGTTCGATTGTCCGCCGATGGAAATTCCGTGCCCCGTCCCCACATGCAGATGGGTGAGGGTGAAGTTCTTGCAGTAGGCATCTCCGGCCTTGATCGCCACGTCGTCGTCGCCCACCGAGAGGCTGTCCTGGGTGATCAGGTAGTCCGTGCCCGAGGGGTCGATGGCATCCGTGTTGGGGGCGGTGGACGGAGCGAGGATGGTGACCGAGTCCACCGTGACCTCCTTGTCTCCCTGCAGATCGATGTGGAACATCGGGGAGTTCTGCAGGGTGATTTCATGCACATGCACCCGGGTGGATGTCTGGAGGTGGACGAGGTAGGGCCGGTGCGGCATGGAACTGTTCGCGTTGAAGGCTGTCCACCAAGGCGAGCCTTGGCCGTCGATGGTGCCGCGTCCGCTGATGGCGATGTCCGAGGCTCCGCTGGATGTGAGCCAATCGGTGTAGCGGGTGGACCCCGATGCCAGCGGATAGGAACTGTACGGCAGCGGCTCCAGGAGAGCCCCCTTCTCCACCCGCAGGTCGATGGAGCTTTCCAGCACCAGCGGAGCGCTCCAATACGCCTTGGAAGCCGCCGGAAAATCGATCACGCCGCCGCCCGCCTTGGAGACCGAGTCGATCAGGGCCTGGATGGCCTTGGCGTTGTCGGTGGAGGCGTTGGCCACGACACCGTGCTGGGTGACGTCGAAGACCTTGGAGGGAATGGTGGGGAGCTGGGGGGTCACCACCGTGGCACGCGCCGTGGCGGCGATGCCCGCCAGCGCGAGCAGCACCACCCAGCGATGCCCAACCCGGTACTGTTCATGCATGGCGAGACCTCCTCAGGTACCGATCAATTTCCGCTCGCGATCCGAACCTGCAAGTCCGTTTCGAACCGGAATGCGTTGAAGATCGATCAACGCATCCGGGGCAGGTCGGAAGGCCGTGTTCCCTATCTGGTCCAGGCCAGCGGCAAGGTCTCCCCTGCGCACCGCGCGAAGTAGGCGCCGCGCGGCAAGGCAGAAAGGTCGATGGAGCCGGCCGGTGCCGCGTGTCCGAGGATCCTGCCGTCCGGGCCGATCAATTCCAGACCGTAGAGTCCATCTCCCTGGATCCGCGAACCGCTCCAACGGATCCCCAGGGCGCTCGGCCGGGCGGCGATCGCGTTGGAGATCCCGGTGCCGTCGGCCTCCAGGCGCAGATAGTCCCATTCCACCGTGGCGGATTCGCCGGACTTGATCTGGGCGATGGACAACACGTTCGCCCCGGCCTTCAAGAGGCTCGGACTGAACACGAGGGAGGTGTCCCAGAAGGCGCCGTGGCTTCCCAGCCGGACCACCGCGTCGGAGGCGTTGCCGGGGTAGAAGCTCGCGATCTGGGTGCCGTTGACGGCCACGGTCAGATGGGACGAATAGGAGGAGGCCAGTCCCAGGTAGAACCGCGCTTGGCTTCCCGTGGGCGCCTTGGGGAGCGTGAAGTCCACGTTCCAGGCGGGGAAGGGGGCCCAGCCCGCGGCGCTGTCGTTCATCAACGAGTAGTTCCAGACCTTGGCGGCACTGTCCTTGCCCGTCGTGAAGGTGACGCCGTTCGGGAACTCCTTGGGATAGAGGGTGTACGAGGTGGGCCAATAGGCGTAGAGGGAATCGCCGTTCAGGAACTCGTGGGAATCGCGATCCGGAGTCCCGATCTCCCACACCGTGGCGGCGGTGCGCGGCGGAGTCCAGGTCACCGTTCCCAGGTCCAAGGTCTTTCCCGCCGACACCGCAACGGATGTCTTCTTGAAGGTCCCGGGCGCCCCCGGACCGAAAGCGTACAAGGCATAAGTGCCAGGAATCACCTTGGGGATGGTGAAGGACCCATCCTGCGCCGTCTTGGTCCAGAACTGGTAGGTCTTGGCCTGGAACTGGAAATCGGTGCCGTTGTCCGGCGCCAGCCCGATCCACATCCCGGCAGGCGAGGCGTTCGGAGCGCCGGGATCGGCGATGGTGAAGGTCCCGGTGACGGTTCCCCGGCCCGCAGCTAGGACATAACCCGTGTCCTTGAACCAGGGGTAGGGCCAAGCCGCCTGCTCGGCCAGGGCCTGGGCGTTGGCGTCGGCGAACAAGGCGGCCGGAGCGTTGGCCGTCCCCGAGGCGACCTTGTTGACGTAGATCAGGAAGGGACCGAAGATCTTGCGGAAGGTCTCGCCCTGGGCCACGTCGTCGGCATCACCCATCCCGTAGTGCTGGCCGCCCAGCATATTCAGGAGGACCGGGCTCGCGTGGCACATCAGCTCCCTCTTCAGGGGACCGCCGTTGTAGTACTCCAGGCTCGGACGGGTCACCCACAGTCCGATGTCCTTGGTGGTCGAGCTCCAGCCCCAAACGTTCTCGTCTCCGATGTCCGCGCTGTAGCTGTACTTGCACTCCAATTGGCCCTTGAAGGTGCCCGTGGTGAGCAACTCCACTTCCTTGGGAGCGCCCGCGACGGCCACCGCGGCGTTCCAATCCGCCAGAGTGCACATCTCGCGGCTGCGCTTGGCGTCCACGCTCAGCCAATCGAACATCGACCCGGGGTAGGAGGCCATGCGCCATTCGCCCCCGGGATCGTCCGGATAGCTGGGAGGGTGCGAGAGCACGCCTGCCGCGTAGAAACCGGAGTTGCCCCGCAGCAGGGTGTAGTGGATGTCCACGTCCATGGCGGCAGTGGCCGTGTCTCCGGGCCATTTCATGTGCATCAAAATCTCGGCGCGGTTTCCGCTGTCGGACTTGGGGTCGGACACCAGCGTGTAGGTGCACCCGGCGGGGTTCTGGTAGTTGGGCTGGTTCCAGCTCCAATAGAGCTGACCACCACTGTACCCCCCGGAAAACAGGTTGCTTCCTCCGTAGGTCAGCGACGTGATGGTGGCGCTGGCCTTGGTCACGGTGAGGGACACGATGCCGTTGTCCAGGACCACCGTGGTTCCGTTGTCGGTCACGGTGACGTCCGCACCGGTGGATCCCCCACCAGGAACATTGGCCAATGCAGCGGTTGCTGCAACCAGCGACGCCAGGATCCATGTTCTATGAACGCGCATGGCGACACTCCCGGGAGCAGCGGATGCGAAGCCCCAGCGAAAAGCTACAGTCGATCCGATCAAACCGCCAGGGATTGATCCCTGGTCTGGATCTCAGCGGAGGGAGAGCAGGCGGAATCCAACGGCCACGGCAAGCAGCCCCACCGCCACCGCCACCCAAACCCACCTGCCGGGACCGAAAACTCCCTTTGCGGGAGTCGGTTCATCCTCCTCGTCGTCGTCGCCGCCTGGAAGGGAGATGCCATCCAGGTAGGTGTCCTCGCTCCAACCCGTGCGCTCGTCGGACCCGCATTCGGGGCAACTCTTGGAACCGCCGGGCAACTCCTCCCCGCAGTGCGGACAGACAAAATCCGGCTCGGGAGAAGACCGC
>Ga0302275_10006547_pt1 | contig 11006 bp, 11 predicted proteins | sample III_Bog_N2_2_FD_200229 | JGI IMG/M metagenome (GOLD analysis project Ga0302275, IMG submission 200229) | Peat permafrost microbial communities from Stordalen Mire near Abisko, Sweden - III_Bog_N2_2 | ecosystem: Environmental > Terrestrial > Soil > Wetlands > Peat | place: Sweden: Abisko... | reverse complement strand
CGAACTTCTTTGCCGCGCCCTTGTCGAAGTCCTTGTAGCCCTGCACGGCGTCGTCCAGCGTCACCACCGTGACGTTGACGGCCTTGGCGATCTTGATCTTGTCGTGCAGAATGGCCATCATCAACTGGCGGTTGTACTTCATCACCGGGCACTGGCCGGTGGTGAACACATGCGACCGCGCCCAGCCCAGACCGATGCGAATGCTCAGATTGCCGGTCTTGGCGCTCGAGTCCGCTGCGCCCGGATCGTCGGTTACGTAGAGGCCAGGAATGCCCAGCGCTCCGCCGGCGCGGCAGATCTCCATGAGCGAGTTGAGCACCGTGGCGGGGATCTCCTTGCCGGAGCTGCCCCCATGACCGCGCGCCTCAAAGCCCACGCAATCGACCGCGCAATCCACTTCAGGCACTCCGAGGATTTGCGCAATCTGGTCGCCGACGGAGGCATCCTTTGAGACGTCGACCGTCTCGCAGCCAAAGCTGCGGGCCTGCGCCAGGCGCTCCGGGATGAGGTCGCCGACAATGACCACCGCCGCGCCGAGGAGCTGCGCTGCAGCTGCGCAGGCCAGGCCCACCGGGCCGGCTCCGGCGATGTAAACCGTGGCGCCAGGTCCAACCCCGGCGCTGACCGCACCGTGATAGCCGGTGGGCAGAATGTCAGAGAGACAAGTCAGGTCGCGGATCTTGGCCATGGCCTGGTCGCGGTCAGGAAAGCGGAGCAGGTTGAAGTCCGCGTAGGGAACCATGACATAGTCGGCCTGCCCGCCAACCCAGCCGCCCATGTCGACGTATCCATACGCTGCGCCGGGGCGGGCGGGATTGACGTTGAGGCAGACGCCGGTGGCGCGCTCCTTGCAGTTGCGGCAGCGGCCGCAGGCGATGTTGAACGGCACGGAGACGATGTCGCCCACCTTGATGAACTCCACGTCGCGGCCGGCCTCGATCACCTGGCCGGTAATCTCGTGGCCCAGAACCAGCCCGCTGGGTGCGGTGGTGCGCCCGCGGACCATATGCTGGTCGCTGCCGCAGATGTTGGTGGAGACGATCTTGAGAATGACGCCGTGCTCGCATTTGCGATTGCCCAGCGCCAGTTTTGGGAAGTCGATGTTGTGAATTTCAACGACACCGGGTCCCATGTAAACAACACCGCGATTGTCTGCCATATCTTTTGTGCCTCCTCGAAGGGGAAATCTAGATTAAGTTACGCGCCACGCGAGGATATACCGGCGCTGTTACGGCTCGCAATGCTATTTCGAGGAAATTTTAATGCGGGCTGGAAAGCCGGAGCGGACGGCTCAGGGCTGTGGGGCAAGCCAGTAATTCGATCGCGCCACGATCCGGGCTCCGTAGTCCTGCGCGGTCTTCACGCGGATCGTATGCAGGCCTGGCGTCGGATTGGAAGGGCTGAAGGTGATCAGGTAGCGGTTGCGTACGTGCTTGGCGGCGTCAACCACCCGCGCCTCAAAGCCCTTGTCGCCGGTGAAGGTGGTGTATTCGCCGCCGCTCAGATGGGCAATTTCTCTGGACACATTTTTCTTGAAGGCTTGAACAATCATGGCGAGGCTCGAGATCAGGCTCATGGTGCGCTCATCGCCAGAGTCCTTCATGTCGTGCAGCAGTTCCGCGCGCGAGGGAGAAAACGAGATGCTCAAAACCAGAACATCGGACCGGCCGATCTTCTCGACAAGCTGCTCGGCCCGCGTGTGCTTGCTGCCGTGGTCGCGCTCCTCGCTGACGAGAAGCAGAACCCGGCGAAATTCCTTGGGCTGATTTTCCAGCAGGTCCACGGCATAGCTCACCGTATCGAGAATCGCGTCGCCGCCGTCACCCGGCTCCAGATGCTTGAGCGCGTCGCCGACATCGTCGCTCGCGTTTGTGAAGTCCTGAATGAGATGCGGCGTCGAATCGAATCCAACCAGCGCGGCCTGGCTCTGATGGTCAGAGAGAAACAGGTCGAGCAGCGGCCCCAGCTTGGCCAGCTTGTCGAACTCGAGTGCGCTCACGCCGCCCTCTTCAACGGCGACGACAAGCGAGACGGGCGCCGTGTCCATCTCCTCCTGCACGCGGATCTTCTGCGCAACGCCGTTGTCTTCGAGAACGAAATCCGACGGCTTGAGCCCGTAGACCACGCCGCCGCCGTGCCGCTCGACGAGGGTGGGGACGAGCACTTCGTTGGTGGTGACGCGCAGCGTGAGCGCGGCCTGATCGGGCTGCGGAAATGGCTGAGGCGGCTCGGCAGGCGGCAACTGCTGCGCACATGCGAGCTGGATCGCAGCAACAAACAGGCAAGCCGGGACGCCGGTCTTAATTTTCATGTTTCCCCATGAAGTCTCTACAATGCCCGTCTCTAGAGCCCTGGTCCCTTTGCCCCTAGAGCAGTTTCGGAATTTGTGTGGTCCTCATTGACGGTGTGCAGGCCGGCTTTTCTTGAGAAAAAAATCACTTAAGCTCGCGCTTCCGGTCTCCAGTAATTCCGAAACTGCTATAGTCCCTGCGCTCACGCCCGCTTCCGCGCTTCGCTGTCCACGTGGCCGGTCCACGCAAGAAAATCCAGCAGTTCCCACTTCGACGCCCACATGAAGCCGAATATCTTGCCGGCGGTCAGCGTCTCCGCGCTCATGCCGGAGTAGGTCTCAACGCGCCAGCGCAGGTATTCGCTGCGCCACGGCATCAGGCGGTGACCACGGGTTGCGTTCCAGAGAAATCGAATGGGAGCGAACACGGCCGAACCCTCTGCCCTCAAGTATAGTCGCCGTCCGCCGCCACCTGCGGTGGGGCAGACGGCGCTGGCGCGCCAGGGGGACCGAGGCTTCCGGATTGTCCGATCAAGTATGGATCACGACAGCCGCTACGCCGGCATCCTGCTGAACAGGCTATTGGATGACTGGTCGAGCTGGGAGATGACGTCTTCGAGCGCGGTTTGCTGGGTCGCGGCCAGCGAGAGCTGCGTGGAAACCTGGCCCACATCGGCCTGCATCAGGTTGCTCTGCGCGGCAGTCAGTTGCGTCTGCGTGCTGGTCACGGCGTTCGAGGCCGCCGTGAGCTGGGTGATGGAGTTGTCGATAGTGACCCGCTGCTGGGAGACAAAGTTCAGCGCTGTGCCCAGCGCCTGGGTATCGCTCACCGCCTGGGCAGTATTCACTGTGCCGGTCGAGTAGTCAGCAACCAGGGCGTTCAGCGCGCCGAAGACGCTGTTGGGTCCCGCGCCAAGAAATATCTGGCTCCCCGGGACATTCAATTGAATTTTCTGGCCATTGGGAGTGTGGATGTAATTCACATCCTGGTCCCCGTTGTACGTTGTGACGGAGGGCGACGTGTTGGTCGAGGTGGAAAACGGCGTGGTCCCCGTCTGCGCGCCGCCAAAGATGTACTGGCCCTGGTAGCTGCTGTTGGCGAGTGATTGCACCTCATCCAGAATGCCGGAAATCTGATTGGCGACCGACTCCACATTCGAGGCGTTCATCGTTCCGTTGTTGGCGCTGGTGGCCAGCGAAATAGCCTGCGTGAGTTGCGATACGACGCTACCCAGAGTAGAGTCGGCCACCTGCAGTTGGCCCGTTACCAGGCTCGAGCTCTGCGTGAACGAGTCATCCTGCTGTATCTGATTAAGAAGCAGCACATTTTCGCCGGCGGCAACCGGGTTCTGGCCGATCGAGATAATGCTCACGCCGCTCGAAAGCTCGGCGGTGAGTTGCTCCTCATTGGCCTGGGCCTGATCGAGCGAGTTGACCAGATTGCTGATGTAGGTTGGGTCCACCCTCATGAAGTTCCTCCGCGATGCGTGGGAGCGTGCATGCTCTTCAAGCGGCTCCTCGCAGCAACACGCCGCACACGTTAGTTCTATGAGACAGCCGTCTGCACGCCCAGGTTCAGCGCCGAAGTGATGATGACGTTGAGCATGTTGAACACCTGGGAGGCGGCCTGGTAACTGGTTTGCAGCGTCGCCATGGCAGACGCCTCGTCGTTCAGATTCACGCTGGAGAGCGCATTGTTCTGGATCTGAAGCTGCGAGACCGAGGCGTTCTCGGCCGTGTTCTCCGCCTGCACGCCGGCCACCGTCGCGCCCAGAGTGGAAACAAAGCTGGAATAGAAATCTGTCGGTGTTTGACCGCTGCTCAGACCCGCCGACCCGTTCTGGCTCTGCGCCGTCTGCGCGCTCGCCGCCGCGGTCTGCGTAATGCTGCTCGCGCCGCCGCTGCCAATCAGATTCCAGGTCAGGTTCAGGCTCGCTGCGCCATCGCCCAGGCCGCTGAATGCGATCCCGCTCACGTCCGATGCCGGGCTGACAAGTGCGCCGCTGGCGTTGAAGGTCAGGGTTCCGGTCGTCGCTGCCGAGGCCACCGGGTCCGCTATTACGCTCCCCGAGGTCGCCGTGGCGCCGGCGATGGTCAGAACGCCGCCAGTGTTCGACACGGTCACGCCGGTGATTCCAGCCGCTGTCAGCGCGCTATCGAGTGACGCGACGTAGCCTGTCGGTGGTGGCCCCGCGCTGCCGACTGCCTCGCCCGGAGTGATCGTGGGAGCAACAATGGTGGCCGTCCCACCCGTAGTCGCCCCGCTGATGGTCAGATTGGTGCCCGGATTTACCGTTTCACCGGCGCCAAAGTTGTAACTCACCTGACCGGCCACGCCGGTATCGGCCGTCAGCGCGTCCGGCAGAGAGATGCTGTAGCCCCACGAATTGGAGCCCAAATTGGTGTAGGTCACCGTGGCGTTGTAGCTGGTCCCCAGCGAATCGTAGACCAGAGCGCTCCCCGTCACCGTGCCACTCACAGGTGTCGTCGAGCTTAGATTCTGGGTCAAACTGAAAGATGTCGTCGCCACCGGCTGAAACAGAGATTCGTTGGCCAGGTTCGCCATAGCCACCGCGTTCGAGTTGTCGCCTGCGTTCTGACCCGCACCGGCAGCCGCAATCTGGCTCGGATCGGTCATCACCACGCTCATCTGTGCCGCCGCACCGGCAACCTGGGTAGGCTCGCTGAAGACGTTGAGCGGGCTGGCCGCTGTACCGGAGACGCCGTTCAGATCCGTGCCGGAGTTGTTCAGCGCATTCACCGAGGTGGAGACCCCGTAGGCCAGCTGATCGAGAGCAGCCATGGCGGAAGGGATATCGACTGTGGCCGCGGTCAAATAGCCGCCAAGCTGGCCTCCTCCGGCAGCCAGACCCGCCGTGACGTCACTGTTGCCCAGAAAAAAATGGGTCGCGCCGCTCACCACGCCGCTTGAGAGTTGGAAGCTGGTGCCTTCAGCGACCAGAAGCTGTCCTGAAGTCGTGGTAATCGAGAGGCCGTTGTTCTCGGTCTTGACCTGGTTGATGCCGATCAGCTGCGACAGCTGGCTGATGTCTTCGTTACGCTGATCTTCGAGCGTGCCTGCGTCGGCCGCAGGCGAGCTTGTCTGAATCTGGTGGTTCAGCTGCGCGATGGCCGTGCTCAGAGAGTTCACCTGGGAGGTGACCCCGGCAGCTTCCTGGCCCAGGCCCGCGCTCTGCGCATTCATGCTCGCCGCCGCATTCGAGATGTCTCCGGCCAGTGTGGTCGCCGAGGAAAGCACCTCCTCGCGCAGCGAGATGTTGCCCGGGTTCGCCTCAAGCGAGGCAAAAGATCCAAAGAATGTGGTCAGATCGTTGCCAATGTCACCCGCCGTCGCACTCGACGAGCCGGAGTCGGGAGGAAAGAGAGCTTCGAGTGAATTGAGCGCGGTAAGCCGCGTGCCCGAGGCCGACGCCAGTTGGTTTTGCTGGTCCAACCGCGCCACCAGTACGCTGTCGCGCAGCGACATGGCACCCGTTTCGCTCACTCCCTGACCGTACGAGATGCCCCCCACCGTGAGCGGCTGGTTCTCTTCCCAGTTGGCGATCTCCTGGGTGTAGCCCGGGGTATTGGCATTGGCGACATTGTTGGCCACCACGCTCAGTGCGGCCTGGTCGGCTTCGAGGGCTCTGGAGATGATGCTGAAGGCAGAGTTAATTGTCCCCATGCGGGCTCTCCTTCGGCAGCCATCCGCGCGCCTGGGACTCGCTGTACTCCAGCCGCCCGGCGCGCAGTTCGCGCAGTCGATTCATCACCTGGATGTTGTTGCGCGTTGCCTCAAGGACTCGCGCGAATACGGCCATGTCCCGGCCGGCCTGACGCGCCTGGGAGGCAAGGCGCGCACGGGCATCCGTGCAGGAGGCGCGGCCCCCGGCCAGGTCCCGGTCAAGGTCCCGATTCAGCGCCTGGCAGCTCAGCGCCAGCTCTTCCAGCCGCGCCGCGTCCAACCGGGCCAGCGCCTGCGAGGCCTCGGCCACCAACCGCCTCAACTCCGGCGGGGCATGCGTCTCACTCCCCTGCTGCGCCCTGTACTGCGGCAATGCCTGCATGGCTGTTCCTCGATGCCTGTCCCGTGACCGCACAGAGCGACCACGCCGTCGGCGGTTAGCGGCTGGCGCTCAGCATCGCGTCCACCATCTTGGACGCCACGGCCGATGCGGGCACGTTGTAGGTTCCCGCCGCCAGCGCGGACTGGATGCTGGCCACCTTGTCCATGCGCACATCCGAGCCGGCGGAAGCCTGCGCGGCTTCACTCCCGGCGCTGCTGAACGTGGCCCGGTCGCTCGAGAACGTCGCCGAGGTTGTGGCCGGTGTGTTCTTGCTCTGCGTAGCCGGTGTTGCGGGGGCGGGCACGCCGAGTAACGATTTCAATCCATCAAGACTGCTGCGAATGTCCATTCAACTTGCTCCTTAGGGGATGTATCGGTTGGTCTGCTAATCACGAGAGTCATTGGGCCGTTTTAATTACGGTATTACCGGGTTGGTTTCGGGTTACTGCCGATCCCGGAGGGTGGTTACCCTGCGGCGTCAGCTGTTTGACGATGCGGGATGCGATCCCAAAGCCGCCGCCCTCGCTGAGAGCGCGACCGAGTGCTTCTGAAGCGAACTCGCCCAGAGCGCCGCCCGACCCCTCCGCGTCGCTGTTCTCTCCGCTGCCGGTCAGGCCGTCGCTCTGGTTGAGCGGCTTGAGCAACTCCTTCATCATCTGCGCCTCAAACTCGTGCGCGGCATGTACCAGGCGCGGCTGCGGCGTGGCCGCGCCGCTGGCCGGAACTGTTGTTACCGCCACTGCTGGCGTCGCTCCCACGGTGTGCAACATACCTTCTCCTCAAACCGGGCATCGCGCCCCCGTCTGCTCAACCCTCGCCTCCAGCTCGCCAACGTCCACTCCGCCATTGCCTTCAACCCCGGCGTTCCGTCCAGCCCGAGTTAGAGAACTTCAAGATCGGCCTCGAGAGCGCCGGCTTCTTTCATGGCTTGCAGAATTGAGATCACATCCCGCGCTCCTGCCCCGGTTCGTTGCAATTCCTGGACCAGATCCTCGACTGTTGCGCCTTCTTTGAGATCAATTCTGTTGACCGGTTTATCCTGGGCCTGAATCGTTGTCTGGTTGACGACCTCGGTGGTTCCCGGGGAGAGCGCGTTCGGCTGCGACACCAGCGGTTCGGTGACGACGTTGACGCTCAGCCCGCCGTGCAGGATGGAGACCGGCTGCAGGCGCACCGTGCCGCCGATCACCACCGTTCCGGTGCGCTCGTTGACCACCACCCGGGCGCGCGGAAAGACCTCGACCTCGACCGCTTCCACGCGATCGAGCAGCGCGACCATGTCTTCTTCCGGGGCGGATTGAATCTCGACGCGGCGGCTGTCGACGGCATGGGCGCGCGAGAATCCGAGCGCCTGGTTGATGGCCCCGGCCATGCGCTCGGCGGTATGGAAGTCGGCGTCGTTGAGCACCACGCTCACCGTATGCATTTGCTTCAGTTCGAAGGCAACCGCCCGCTCCACCAGCGCGCCGCCGGGAATCCGCGCGGTGGTGGGATGATTGACCTGGCGCGAGTTGCCTCCCCCGGCCGCCATATATCCGCCCAGCACCAGCGCTCCCTGGGCCTGGGCGTAGACCTGACCGTCGGGCCCGTAGAGCGGAGTCATCAGCAGGATTCCGCCCTCCAGCGAACGCGCGTCGCCGGCCGAGGAGACGGTAATGTCCATCTTGTAGCCGGGGCGGCTGAAGGGTGGAAGCGTGGCCACCACAAACACACCCGCCATGTTCTTGACCTGCATGTTGGCCACCGAGTTGTTGCCGGTTTGCGGCACGGTCACGCCCATCCGCTCGAGTGCTGAGATCAGCGTCTGCGCCGGGAAGACGGTCTGCGAACTGTCGCCCGTACCGTGCAGGCCCACCACCAGTCCGTAGCCCACCAGCTGGTTGTCCCGAATGCCCTCGATGGTGGCCACGTCCTTGACCCGCGCCGGGCGCGGCAGCGACTCGGGATGCAACACCGAGGCGGCCAAGAACAACGCCGCAGTCATCAGCGTCCACCAGCGGAGGCGGCTTGAGGCGGTTGGTCTCAGCGTGTTGTTGTTCCCATCCTGCATGGTCCCTGTCTCTCGGATTGCCACTGTGTGTTGCCCTGGTCCCTTGGTCCCCTGGTCCCTTGGTCCCCTGGTCTCCTGGTCCCCTGGTCCCTGCTGTTAGAAGATCAACAGCTTCTCAAGAAACCGCACCACCGGATTCTGCCGGTAGGTGGAGTCGTTAACAATGCCCTTGCCGGTGACTTCGAGCTCGAGGTCGGTCATGGCCGTCGACAGCACCTGGTTCTGCGCGCTCACATCCTCGGGCCGCACCAGACCGCGCAGCTTGATCAGCTGGGTCTGCTGCGAGAAGGTCAATTGCCGCGTAGCCTGCACCACCAGCATCCCGTTCGGCAGCACGTCGACCACCTCGCCGCCGAACGTCGTGGTCAGGCTGGAGTTGGTGGTGCTCTGCCCGGTTGCCGCCAGGCCCGAGGCCGCGGTCATGCCGACCAGATTTTGCAGCGCGTTCGACGTTTTGAGCGCGCCGAACAGCGAGGTCAGCCCGGAGTTGGCGTTGGAAGCACGGGAGTTCTTGACTCCGCCGTCGGTCTCTGCCACCAGGGCCTCTGAAACGACGATCGAGACCACGTCGTGCAGCCGTGCCGCCTTGGCATCGGTGCCCAGGCGCACCAGACGGCCCTCCGAGCTCCAGATCGATCCCGTCGTCTTGACTTCGGCCGCCTGCTGCGCGCGCACCCTTTCGATGTAGGCGTGCAGCGCTTCTTCCGGCGGGGTGGGCTTGGCGGCGGGCGCAAGCGGCAGCTTCTTCTTGTCGAGACCGGACAGCGGCGGCGCCGCCGCAACCGCGATGACGGACAGAAGGATCCATACCGCGAATCGTGAGCCTCTCATCGTTCCGACTCCTCGGCGAACCGGGCCCGGCCGGCAGAGAGCGCCACGGCCCGCACCAGGCCGCCGCCCATGAGCAGCCGCGCGCTGAAGGCGGCACCGGCGCGGGCCGGGCCGATCGCCACCGCTTCCAGGCGCGCATCGACCAGGCGGGAGTGCTGTTCCAGGATGATGCGGTCGCCGGAATGAACGATCGGTAGATTGACATCGAGGGGGACCGGCGCAGATCGATCTGGCCTGGGGCGCAGTGCAGCCTGAGCCGGCTCTCCCGCCCGCAAACTCGGATGCTGGTCACCTGCCAGTGCCTCGCTCGCCGGCTCACCGGTCACCGCAGCAGCGAGCCGCAGCAGTCCCGGGCCGCCAGGGTGTCCGGGGTCGCTTGTCAACAGCCAGCGGTTGCCGTTCCCGGGATCGTCGATCTCCTTAACGACCGCGCCGGCGGCCTGCCCACCGGCCCCGGCTGGCTTCATCGCAAGGGTCGCGGCGGGGCTGGACGACGCCATCAGGAAACGCTGCGTGGATGGGGGGGGAGTGGAGACCCTGGACGGTGTCAACGATGGCCGGGAGGGCACGCCCGACTGCGCCCACGCCCACGGCGCGGCCCCAACCAGAATCCCCATCGCCGTCTCCCTGATCCACCCCGATTGCATCATCGCGATCCTTCCTGCTGCCGTCGTTCCCGTCGCCCTCGCAGGCTTTGCCACCGTTGCTGTCGCGTGTGCGGTTCAATGCGTCATGTTATTGACCTGCGCATACATATCGTCGGCGGCCTTGATCACCTTGGAGTTCGACTCGTAGGCCCGCTGCGCCAGCACCATCTGCACAAACATGGTGACCACGTCGACATTCGAGTTTTCAAGGTACCCCTGCTGCAGCGTGCCGAGGCCCTCGGTGCCGCCGGGGTTGCCGGTAACCGGATTGCCGGAGCTGAGCGTGGTCTGGAGCAGGTTGGAGCCCATGCTTTCCAGGCCCCCGGGGTTGGGAAACGTGGCCAGTTGGAGCTGCCCCAGCTGCGATGGGTTCTGCTGGCCGGGAAGGGTCGCATTCACCACGCCATACTGGGTGATGGTGACAGCGGTCGCGTTGGCCGGAATGGTGATGGTGGGGATGATGGGATCGCCGTCCGTGGTGACGATGGTGCCCTGGTTGTTGAGCTGAAACTGGCCGGCGCGGGTGTACGCAATGGTGCCGTCGGGCCGCTGCACCTGGAAGAACCCGCTGCCCTCGATGGCCACGTCGAGCGGATTGGACGTCTGGTTGAGCGACCCCTGGGTCATGATCACTTCGGTTGCCGCCGACTTGGTGCCCAGGCCGATCTGCAACCCCGCCGAGACCGTCGACTGGCTCTGGGCCGCTCCCGGCGTCACCAGGTTCTGATACACCATGTCCTGAAACTCCAGGCGCAGCTGGCGAAAGCCGGTGGTCGAGGAGTTGGCCAGGTTGTTGGCAATCGTATCCAGGTTCAGCTGCTGCGCGCTCATGCCGCTGGCGGCCGTATACAAAGCTCGAATCATGGGGACTCCTTTCACTTGCCGAGGGAATAGGGATTAGGGAATTGCCGATTCGTAGCCTGCGGAAGATCTGGTGCTGATGCTCTGGCTTCGGCTCATCGTCACAGCCTTTCCTGTTGAGACTGCAACCTGTTTACCGGATGGACCTGTTCCCTGTTCCCTGCTCCCTGTTCCCTATTCCCTGCTTCCCTCATACCCGCGGCAGGTCCTCGGCCGCAGTCTTGTTGAACTCGGTATGGAAGACGGTCAGAGCGCGCTGC
>Ga0302275_10006540_pt1 | contig 11011 bp, 21 predicted proteins | sample III_Bog_N2_2_FD_200229 | JGI IMG/M metagenome (GOLD analysis project Ga0302275, IMG submission 200229) | Peat permafrost microbial communities from Stordalen Mire near Abisko, Sweden - III_Bog_N2_2 | ecosystem: Environmental > Terrestrial > Soil > Wetlands > Peat | place: Sweden: Abisko... | reverse complement strand
CGATTCGAGAAAGGCCTCTGATGCCAGGATTCCAGCTCAAAGCGATCCACAAGCCCTCCGGTGAGGCCGAGGAGTTCGGCCCCTACCCGTTCCTGGGCGACGAGATGAAGGACCGGCTCGCGCTGTCCTTTACTCACGGCTTCGTCCGCGGCGTGTTCGGCGAGCGGTACGAGGTGGGTCTCGAGAATGTCGACGACATCGAGATCGAGGTGTCCGACGTGCCGGACGGCCCCACAGTCGTGGGCAGCCTGGTCGCCGAGGCCAGCGCGTCGGTGACGCACGCCGACGGGACCGTCGACTGATGATCGATCCCGAGCAGCAGGCCGCATTCGCCACCCTGCTGGGTGTCTTCCCGTCGGAGGTCGTCGACATAGCACCGGTGGCATATCGGATCACGGTAAAGAAGCAGTGGGAGAGTGCGGACGGTAAGACCGGCAGCTCAAGCACCGACTACCACCGGCTAGAGATCAGCTGATGGGCCGGTTCGAGATCGGCGGCATGGAAGATCTGCCCTTCGGTAAGCCGTTCAGCTACACCGAGGACATCCCGCTGCTGAGCGAGAAGCGTCCCTGGTGGAAGTTCTGGGCCAAGAAGAGCAAGCCCCCGGCCGCCTGGATCACTCAGGGTGATGAAGATGGTGAGGGCAAGCGCGTGGGGCAGGCCTGGCTGGTGCAGAAGAACAGCGAGGTCAAGGTCACCCCGATCGAGCCCGAGATCCTCTGTCCGGTGAGCCAAAAGGAACTGGACGAGATCATCGCCAACCTTCCGGAGGAGTGCAATGGGTGAGCAGGGAGCTACCGCGATCGGCCGCTGCGGCTCGTGCAGCAAGCCGATCTATCAGATGACTCCGGTGGGTAACGTGCTCCTCGGCTTCCCGCCGCGGGCCTACATCGCCCACAAGGACTGCGCCGACAAGGTAGAGCTCGAGTCCCAGCCGGTCGTCGTTACGACCCGTGAGGAGATCCTGGACGGCATTGGCAAGATCGACGAGCTGCCGCCCGCGATCGAGTCATCCAAGCCGGTCGGCGAACAAAAAGGCCGCCGCCGTGGCAAGGTGGCCGGTCATGGCAGCGACTGACTTTGAGGTCGACCCGGCCACCCTCGACTCGAGCGACTGGGCGCTAGACGAGTTCCTGACGGCCTACGGGGATGGTCAGGACCCGATGACAACCAAGGAGATAGTGCAGTGGCTGATGTTGAGCCCGTCGGAACAGACGACGACCCAGGAACACCTGGAAATGATGGCGCTAATCTGCGCGACGGCGATGCAGAGGCTGTTGTGGATGGAGCGGACGACAGTCTAACCTCCCCCAAGGTTCTGGCCGCCCTGCCCGAGAAGTGGCAGTACGAGCCGCCTCAGGTCTCGTATGACCCCATCTACGGCGAGCCGGAGTACAAGACTTGGCCCACCGGTGAGATCACCAGCACCCAGAAGGTGGTGGGGTTCAAGGTCGAGCCCCCGTTCGGGACCGACTGGCCGCACCTCAAGACGCTGCAGCACTTCGCGGCGCTGATCGAGTGCCGCACCGGCCATAAGGTCCGGGTCACCGAGGCCGACTACAAGATCCTCGACGACGACGGCAACGAGCTCGAGGCGTTCGACGTCCTGACCGGCCACTCCACCACCGGCAGCCCGGCACCGTTCGAGGTGACCTGGGCGTGGCTTTCTGGGTTCGAGAACGGCATCCACGAGTGCCTCTGGAAGGCCTCTAGGGTAAAGAGATGAACCCGATGGACGATATCGCCGAACTTATCGCCGAGGCGCTAGTCCCTACGCTCGCCGCCGAGCTCGGCAATCCGCACGGGCTGCTTGTGCAGAGCATTCTTACCGCAATCAGGGATGAAGTTTCCAAGGGTTTGAATACCGTAAGAGAACTTCCCTCCTATTACGAACATATGAGCGAAGGAGGAAAGCAATGACCGAAAATCCATCCGCCCAGGTGTGGGTGTTTGACCCCGATCGCAGAATTCATCCGGACGAGCTGCGGCAGTTCACCGGGGAGGTCGTCTACAAGCGCTGGTCTCTCTATGGCCGCCCTGACCTGGTGCCCGCGTGGGCCGACCTGCCAGAGACCGAGCAGGTGCGGTGGTCCGCCCTGTCGCGCTGGGCAGAGACCGTCAACCTGCCGGTGATCGACGTCAACGAGAAGTACGGCGAACACCTCCGCAAGATCAACCCCAACCCAGAGCTGGCCGAGGCCGCCTACGACGACGAGGCTATCGCCGAAGAGGCCGCCCAGTTCTTCAACCTCGAGAAGAGCAGGTTCGAATCATGAGCGCTACCGTCCACCACGGCCCTGATAACCCCGTCACCGGCAAGGAGCTGTTCGGCAAGTGGAACTGGGACGTCCCGGTCGACGCCCACTGGGAGAAGCTGTCGCTGATCGAGAAGCAGAAGTGGAACATCTTCGCCCGCAAGGTCAACCTCAAGGACGTCACGCCCCCCGAGCCCGTAGAGCGCCGCACGAACGTCAACAACTTGACCGAGGCCGACCTGGACAAGGATCGGCTCGATCGCCTCAAGCGTCTGTGTCTGTCTCGGCGCGAGTCCGATACAGATGCCTACAGGCCGAAGCAGCGCGAGGAGAGGGTGTCAGCCACCTGGGACCGCAAGGACTTCGTGCTGATGCCGCGGGTGCAGGAGCCGATCGGCAACCCAGCCTCTAGGGAGGACTGGAAGCGGGACGCGGTCGACCAGGCCAAGTTCGTCAGGGAGCAGCCCGGTAGCCTCTATACCGGCCGCAAGGTCGACGCCGAATACGAGGGTAAGCCCGAGGACCTGCACGATAGGGCCCAGCAGGCCTTCAAGGACGCCGTCAAGGCCACCGCGGAGGACCCGGTGCTGGCCAAGCGCTTCATCGAGCAGTTCATCGGCAACTTTGTCGACGACGCGGCCCTCTTCCTCCGATGAGCATCCTCACCGAGACGCTGACCAATGCGGCCGCGGACCTCTTCGGTACTGGTGCCTATTTCTCCCTCTATGGCGAGGGCACTTCCAAAGAGACCATCCGCCCCAAGTGGTGGCAGTTCTGGCTCACGCCGGTCACTGAGGCTTATACCCACGATGTAGAGACCAGCCGAGTCTGGCTCGATATCACCAACGTCAATAGCCTCGACGGCCGGATCGACTTCTCAGAGGTCCCTAAGAGTTGGTCGATCTGGTTCACTGGCTATATCCATGGATATCGGTACTACTCCAAGGACGGCACTTTGCTGTGCTGGGGGAAGTTCCCCGTGGCCCATGCGGTAGTGCCCGGCGACGACCTCCAGGTAACAGATACTCCTTCCATAGGCTTTTGAGTCGGGTAGGCTTAGGCCTATGACCCCTGTCGTAATAGTCGCTCATCCGGAACGTGAAAGCCTTGTCGCTAACTTGGCCCTACAGGTCAATCCTGACGCCATCTGCTGGGATAGGGCTGGGATAGGTGCCGGTCGCAACCATCTGGCTGCCTGGGAGTGGCTGGCCGACTCTGGTGCCCCCTGGGGTGTGGTCCTCGAGGACGACGTGCTGATAGCACCCCGTTTCCGCCGCCAGCTGGCCCACGCGCTGCACTATAGCCCCGAGCCCATCCTGTCGCTCTACCTCGGCCGAGGGACGCCCGTACAGTGGCAGCAGCGTATCGCCCAGAAGATCACCTCGGACGTGAGCTATCTCACTGCCAACAGCCTCATCAGCGCCCAGGGATATGCTATGCGGACCGAGCTCTTCAGGGACCACGCCGCGGTGAAGTCGCTACTGAGCTATCGTTGCCGGATCGATAATGCGATATCCAAGTGGGCCCGCGAGGGTGGTGTCGGTGTCGCCTATTGCCGCCAGTCGCTAGTCGACCATATCGATGGCCCTACCCTTATCAACGATCACGGTGACGGCCGGAGGCGCAATGGCAAGACCGCGCTTATCACCACAGACTCTACTGGCGGCGAGAACTATCCCGAGATACGCAAGGCGTGGCTATTTGGAAGCGCCACCAGCGATTGGACCCGTGGTACTCTAAGTCTATGAGTGACTGCCGAGTCATACAATTCCCCTCTCATAGGGTAAAAGAATCAGATCCCGTCAATCGGACTTGCGAGTGTGGCTCGCAGTGGTTCGTCGCCGCGGTCGTCTTCAACAACGAGATGACCAAGATCAATGGGTGGCACGTCTCCGGCGGAGAAGATCCCATGGGCCCACAGTGCTACCAGTGCGGCCGATTGGCCTATCCGGAGTGAGCGCCCAATACGCCACCTTTCCTACCGAGCCGGAAGCTATCAAGCGCGATATCAAGCTGCGTCGCGAGGCCGTCCGGATGTGTATGGCCGAGATCACCGCGCTCCTGCAGCAGCTCCGAAATACGGTCACTCCCGTCGAATACCTGAAGTACCAGTCCGAGACGGCCGAGGAGGCCGAGGCCGACATCATGGGCGTGGCCAAGGAGAAGGCGGCCGCTCCTGACGATCCAGAAGATGCCGAGTGGCAGGAATACCTGAAGAGGGGCAAGGCGAGTGGCAAGTAGCTATAACAAGGACTGGCTGAAGAAGTGGCTGACCTGGGAGCCGCATCTCACTCTGTATCAAGAGGGCCAGGTCTATCTCGAGCGCCGGTACTTGATACCGAGAAACCAGCGGGCAAATTTCTACCTGCACAAATTCCTCAAGAGCGACGAGGACGAGGCCCTGCACGATCACCCGTGGAACTGGTGCTCGATCATCCTCAAGGGTCACTACACCGAGCACCGGCAGGACGGCACCTCCCGCCGCGGTCCCGGGAGCATTGTTCTGCGTAAGCCGGAGGTGGCTCACCGGGTGGAGCTGGATCGTGTGAACACCGGAGTCGTTTGGCAGCCTGGCCAGCGTCCGGAGTTTACGACCCGGGAGAAGCCCGTCTGGACCCTCTTCTTGACCGGTAAGAAGACCCGAGTGTGGGGCTTTCATTGTAGACTCGGGTGGGTGCCGTGGACAGGGTTTACTGCGGGCGAGAAGGGGGAGTATAGGGTTGGCTGCGGCGAATATGCGTAGTTGTCTTATCTGCCCCGACCAGCACTACGGTCTTGGTTTCTGTCGACTTCATTATCGGAGGAAGGTGAAGGGGCAAGACCTAAATGGTCTTAATCGTTTTTGTTCTTGGAGGCCGGTAAAAACTTCTCATACGGCACACAAGCGCGTGTATAGGTTGTGGGGTAAGGCTGCCCAGTATTCCTGCATCGAGTGTGGTGGACCGGCTAAGCAGTGGGCCTATGATGGTACCGACCCTACTCAAGGGTATGGGCCCACTGCCAGCGCTGGGCAGTACGGAAAGTATTGGAGCTTCTTTTCTTCGTACCCAGAGTTTTATATGCCCATGTGCAGTCGGTGCCACTCTCGGCGTGATGGCTCGAAGGCTCAGCAGGAGTTGAGGGAATATCGACTTTGGAAGCAGTTGACAGGGCTTTCATTAGCGGATTTGGAGATGCCATGAGCGAGACTAAAGCGACCAACCCCAAGGACGCTGTGGGCACGGGCAAGGTGCCCTTCTCCACAGTCCCTTCGCGGGTGATGGCCGAGACGGGCCTGGCGATGCTCGAGGGGGCCTTAAAGTATGGCCGCCACAACTATAGGGTCGCTGGCGTCCGGGCGAGCGTCTACTACGATGCCGCCCTGCGGCACCTGACGGCCTTCTGGGAGGGCCAGGACATCGACCCCGATAGCGGCCTGCCGCATATCGTGAAGGTCATCGCGTGCATGGTCGTCCTCCGCGACAGCCAGGTCCAGGAGAACTGGGTCGACGACCGGCCGCCGAAAACCCCCGGCGAGTGGGTTGCAGAGCTGAACGCGAGGGCCAAGTCCCTCTTGGAGAGGTATCCGGACCCCAAGCAGGCGTTTACGGAGCTCGATCAGATCCCGCTTGCCCTCGGTGCCGAGAGGTATCAGGCCGAGCTGCGGGCACAACAGAAGAAGTCGTGACCTGCGAGTGCGGCGACGAGAACTGCTGGTTCTCGGACGAAGACAGAGGGCGTGGCCGAAGACGAAGGATGGTGAGCTATGTGGATGAGTCGGTTCTTTATCTTCCTCCACGAGATGTACGTCCAATTGTGGACGTCTATCTTCCTGATGAATGAGACCCACTTGGTAGTCGGCTGCCTATCGGCTCTGGCCATCGTGGCGATATGCGGCATACTCGTATCGTTGGTGTTCGCGTGACGAGAGACGAGCTCATTGACCTCTTCTTTCCGGAGGAGTCTGACGACCCGGACGAGATCACTCGCGAGAGGGCCCGGGAGCTTATCCCTGAAGGGCCGACGGTCAGCTGTGCCCAGAGTTGGGACGCGATATATCAGGGCTATGTCCGGCCGCGGTACCAGCGGGCCGCCGAGATTATGTCCGAGTCGATCGGCGTGCCCATCACATTCGAGACGACAGACATCATGGAAGAGAGACGCAATGGCCTGGGTGGATAAGGAGTGGATCGCGGCCTGGGGAGAGAACAAGCCCCTGATCGCCACCGACTACGACGACGCGCTGCCCAAGCTCCCAGACAACTACGTTTGGATGGTCACCCGCCACCTCGTGGGGAGCTCTCCCAGCGTCCGCGTGGGCATCTTCTACCAGGGTGCGCCCGGGCGCAATGGCGAGGGCTGCTGCAACATCGATTACGAGATGGTGGACGTGAAGATCGATGGTGAAGGTCTAGCGGTAGTTGGGTGGGCCCAGACCATCCTCGACAGGAATGCCGAGGATATCGTCCCAAACCCGAAGGTAGCGGTGGGGGAATAAACCCCCGGGGTGTTCTGTTGGTATGGGCATGGCTAAATTCCAGATCGACTACCAGCGCATCGACGCCGAGGGCAAGACCGTACCGGGCAGCGTCATCTGTCGGGCCTCGCACATTGGGATCGCGATCGACGCGGCCATCGAAGAGCTGAAGGCGGACGACGACACCGTCTCTTACGTGATCGTCGCCGCGAAGACGGTGGCCTGATGGCTATCGATGACTACTTTTTGACCGAGCTGTCCGCGCGGCGGCCATAGAGTATGGCTGGGAGCCGGGCCCGGACGGAGGTCCGGGGTGCGACTACTACTTCCACAAGGACAAGGAGATCGTCGTCAACTTCTCCCGTAACGGCCAGGTCCGCTACGCCCGGCTGAACCGGTACCCGCTCACTGAGAGCGTGGCCGACACCTATCAGCACGGGAATCTCCCGATACCGCGCAAGGTGGGCGAGTATGGCACCGAGGTGGGCAGCGGTCCGGCCGAGGCCCTAGTCCACGTTCTCCGGCTCCTTCAGGACCACGGGAAGAGGTTCTAGGAAGGGGGGAATAGTTTCGGGAGTGCCGTGGTTGAATCTAGTATGACCACGACAACAGCCTCCACCACCGCCCGTACCGACGCCGAGCGTTACGCCCGCCAAGAGGCCATCCTCCGCGACGAGATCGCCGAACTGAATGAACTGCTCGGCCTCGCCGCCGATGCCCGCCACAAGGTCACTTTCGGTTACATCGGTAATTGCGACCCGAACGGCGCTCGGGACCACCGCTCATGGTCGGTGTTCCTGCCTCACCCGGGCCGCGTCGGCACCGACGCCCACCGCGTAGGCTCGTTCTCTACCGGCAACCTGGACGGCATCGTCGCTACCCGCCGCGCCCTCAAGGCAGTCGCTCAAGGCGTTCGGCTGGCACGCACGTCCCTCTCCTGACCTGTACCTCGAGCGGCCCCCGGCATAAATAGGTGAGAGAGCCTACATGCCCGGAGGTTATGGTGCCACGTATTCAGACTGAGGAGACTCGTCGCAAAATATCGGCAGCTATGCGAGGGAACAAAAACGGGCTGGGGAGCACTCATCCACACTCCATCGAGGCCAAGCGAAAGATCTCTGAGGCCAAGTGCAATGTCCATAGGAAGGTCTCCCGATGACCCTCCTCCCCAATACGCTCACCTTCCAATTTGCGAGGGCTGTGAGCTGGACTAACGACCAGCAGGTGCCCCAGACGATGGAGGTGTCGGTCACCCCGCTGGCCAACCCCAGCTTCCCAGACCAGGGCACGTTCGTCGGTGGGGTCCAGTCGCAGACGGTCCTCCTCACCGACGAGACGAACAACATCACGTTCAACCTGATCCCCAGCTACGCCGCGGGCCTGTCCGAACCGGTCCTCTACGTGGCCGAATGGCGTGAGGGCGGCATCACCGGCCGCACCTACACCCAGCAGTTCGCGATGCCCGCCCAGAACGTCACCTGGGACCAGCTCAACCTCCTGGGCGACTATATCTCGGGCACCAACTACGTCCAGCAGGACCAGGTCGGCGCTGCCTCTGGTGTGGCGGCCCTCAACAGCGCGGGTGAGGTGGTCGACGCTACCGGCACCCCGGTGGCCGCCCAGTCCGATCTGGCCGCCATCAACGCCGCGGTCGCGTCCGAGGTCACCAACCGACAGAGCGCCATTGACGCCCTGCAGTCCACCTTCTCGACGTCGCTGGCCGAGGACGTCAATGGCCTGGCCACCACCGTCGCCGCCAACCTCGCCTCGAACGTGGCGACCATCAACGCCACGATCGTGTCTAACTACGACACCCTCAACAACGCGATCACCGCCGAGGCTACTACTCGGGCGGCCGCCGACGTCACCTTCACCAACGAGATCACCAGCCTGACTACCACGGTCGGCACTATCAACACGGCGCTAGCCACTAAGGCCAGCCTGACCGACGGGGTTTTGAGCTTCGGCGAGATCCCTCCCTACCTGCTGCTCAACGCCTACCCGGTCTCTAACCAGGCCGGTATGTTGGCGCTGTCCAACACCGCGGCCAACGGCGGCCTCCCGCCGGTCCACTACGCCGACATCGCCATCTGGGCAAATGGCGCGGTCTATATGCTGTTGGGCAATCCGGCCAGCCCCACGCTCGACCCGGACCCTAGCCAGGTTGGCAACTGGCAGCTCCTGTCGGCGGTCTACGAGGTCAACGGCAAGCAGGGCAACGTCACCCTGACCGCTACCGATGTCGGTGCCGTCGGCAACGCAGGCAGCTCTGGAACGGTCACTATGGGTCAGGTCACCGGCCTGAGCGGCGCGCTGGCCACCTACGCCCCGCTGGCGTCCCTGAATACCCTGAGCACCACTGTCACCGGCATCCTGGACAACACCAACTACGTCCAGCTGGACACCTCAGGCCCGAGCGAGGGGTACATCAACAGCGCCAAGCTCGACACCGGTGTGGCCTACGTCAACAACCTCGGCGAGGTGACGCTCAAGAACGGTACGGTCATCGCTTCCGGGACCGGCACGATCCTCTCGGTCAACGGCTACGAGACCCCCAACGTTACCCTGACGGCCGCCGACGTCGGCGCGGTGCCGGTCGGTGGGAACGTCCCCGAGTCCGCGGTGACCGGACTGCTGGCCGACCTGGCCGCCCGGGTACTCTCTACCGACTCCCGGCTGACCAACGCCCGCACTCCCACCGCCCACGCCTCCACCCACGAGCTGAGCGGCAGTGACGCGCTGGTGCTGGACCCGAGCCAGATTACGGGCCTGAGCTCCTCTCTGGCGGCCCTCGCGCCCCTGACGACTACCGCTGCCCAGGCGGCCCAGATCAGCTCTCTGCAGAGCTCTGTGACCTTCCTACTGGGCGGTGGGTCGCCGAGCTCGAGCCCGATTAAGGCGGTCTGGTTCGACGGCCCCTCGACCTTCACCGGCATCACTAACCCGGCCGACTTCCAGAACGTCTACAACGTCCAGCAGAAGAGCCCCTTCGGCCAGTCGGCCACCGACGGCACCTACTACTACAACCCCGCGGGCGCGAACGCCAACGAGTGGGTCTACCCCACCATCACCCCGGGCGGTCACCTCAAGCTGGTCAAGTGGAACGAGTCCAACGCGGCCGACACGGTCTACGCCACCCAGGCGGCGCTCAACTCCACCAACTCCACTATCGCGACCCTGGCGACCGCGGCATCGGTGGCCAACCTGCAGAACCAGGTCAACGCCAGCGCCTCCCAGGCGTCGGTGAACGCGATCAACACCACCATCCAGGGTCTGGCTACCACCACCCAGTTCAACGCCCTAGCCACCCAGGTCGGAAATGCGGCGACCCAGGCCCAGCTCAACGCCACCAACGCGACGGTAGCCACGCTGGCCACCGCGTCCTCAGTGGCCAGCCTATCCTCGGCCATCACCGGCCTGGCGAGCCAATCGGCCCTGAACACCCTCTCGGCTACGGTGGTCGCCCACACCAACACCCTGGCTCTGAAGGCGGACCTGAGTGGCCCGGGCGGCACCGTTCCCCTCAGCGAGATGCCTCAGAACATCCCGATCGGGTATATCGCCAGCCTGCAGACCACCCTGAACGGTCTGGCCCCACTGGACGGCGGTGGCCACGTCCCGCTGTCCAACCTGCCCGCGTTGCCCATCTCGCAGACCACCGGCCTACAGACCGCCCTGAATGGGCTGTGCCCGCTGGTCGGCGGCCAGATCCCCAGCCAGTACCTGCCCTCACTGTCGGTCAACGAGGTCTTCGTAGTGGCCAACAGGGCGCAAATGCTGGCCGAGTCGTCGGCAGCCGTCGGCGACTTCTGTGTCATCACCGGCACTGCGGACGAGGGCACTTACGTCCTGACCAGCACCCCGGCGTCGACCTTCACCAACTGGACGCTGCTCCCGCTTGGCGCGACGGTTACCGCAATCAACGGCCAGACCGGTTCGGTGAACCTGACCGCGGCCAATGTGGGGGCCTTCGCGACAACCTCGCAGCTCCCGCTGAGCTCGGTCTATGACCTGACGACCAACCCACCAACCGCCCTCACCACCACCCTGCAGCTGCTGGCCACGACTGCCTCCGTCAACACCGCCCTGGCATCGACCACTGGCTACGGGACCGGCCTACAGTCGCAGTCGCAGGTCCAGGGCGCGATTTCGGGCAGCACCCCCGTTAAGCAGCTCGCGAACTACGTGGCCACCGTCTCCCTGTCGCTGGCCGGGACGCAGAACATCGACGGCGTCTCCTCTGTTCCGGTCAACTCTGTGGTCCTGGCCACGGCCCAGTCGGACAACCGCGACAACGGTC
>Ga0302275_10006537_pt1 | contig 11012 bp, 8 predicted proteins | sample III_Bog_N2_2_FD_200229 | JGI IMG/M metagenome (GOLD analysis project Ga0302275, IMG submission 200229) | Peat permafrost microbial communities from Stordalen Mire near Abisko, Sweden - III_Bog_N2_2 | ecosystem: Environmental > Terrestrial > Soil > Wetlands > Peat | place: Sweden: Abisko... | reverse complement strand
GGATGCGGCAGCAACCGTAACCATTTGCGCAGAAACGCATCGATCTCTTCCGCGCTGAGTCCGTCGCAGATGGCCTGCAGTTTTTTCGGGTCGCCGCATCTCAGCACTCCGTTGTCCAGAGCCTCGGAGCCGCGGTCCACGCAGTAGATGTAGAACTGGTTGACCATCACTGTCGAACGCACCAGCCACGGGTACGTTGCGCCACTCCAGTTCGCCCACAAACTTCTTGATGATCGGATCCATCAGGACGCTCGAAGCAAACCGATGACCCCGGTGCGAACGAAAGAACGTGGCCACTACCTGCTCCCGCTGCAACTGCGTAGACGTTCCGATACATCCGATCGATCCCTTCCAGCTCCAGGGTGACGTGCTCGTTCAGCACTCCGGCAACACTGCGTGGTGCGTTCATCTTTGGCTCCGGTTGACACCGGTCCTTCGGGACCACTCACCGCTTAGCTTAGCGGTCCAATGACGTAACCGGTTTCCAGTTCCCTGCTCGACCGGGGCCAACTCTCGGATTATCCGCCATCCCCGAGGTCACCGAAAATACATCTCGTCGGTCTGAGGCGGAGCCTGGCTAGAGTTAGAAATGTGTCTTCCGTCGGCACCAAATACCATAACGGAGGGACCTGCCGGTTCGCTTTAAGATGAAAGTCGACCCCGCCTGTTTTCTCTTAAACAGCTACCAGGCTGAAAGCCGGTAGATTTGACGGCGCGTGAAAGTCGTGGTTGCGGCTGAAGCCGCCTGAAGGGTGCTCCGGCTGAAGCCAGCTTAAGGCTCGGTGTGTGCGGTAATCTTGAATCCTGTCCGTCTTCATCCTGTTCCAGTCGCGCATCCAGCGTGACCAACACTCCACTGATGCTCTGTTAACCAGAGAGGGCAGGCGGGCACCGCGAACCAGTTTTCTGGAAGTGAATAGAAGCGACTTACCGGTATCTCCGGCCGTCGATTTGTCCGCATTTTCCTTCGTGTAGCTCTTGGGGCGCCAAGGTCGGCGTCTTCGACTTTCAATTCAATTGAATTGGCACTTAAGGAAATATGGATCTGGAACGGGTGCACCGCCCCGGATGGGACTGGTGAGTGACTCGTCCAGTTCAGGTTACGCCGCCGCCGCAGGGTCGGTGCCGTCGTCGCCGTTCCGGCGCAACACGCCGCGCCATCAGCGAAGTGCGGTCGCCAAGCCGGCAATTGAGTTTTGGGGAATTCTGCCGGACCGATGCGCGTCACAGGGCAAAGCCCGTAAGTCTATGAAGAATTGGTAGCGCTAACGGGAATCGAACCCGTATTCGCCGGGTTCTCGCGTTTCCTATAAGTTACTGAATTCGCGAACGCAGGATTCCCCGTGTTCGCAGGAATCTCAGGCCGTTTGTACAAAACATGTACACGAGGATCTGGCTCATCGACGCCGCGCCCCTGGTGCTCAATGAGCACGGATTCCGCGATCCTCCGGGCGCTATCCGAGTTCAGCGGCCGCTCTTGGCCTCGCGCTCCCAGTACAGGATCGCCCGCTCGATTTCCTTCATCGGTTGCGCGATGTCGGCTCGGGCGATCAATCGTGCTGCGGGGAACGCGGGCATCGCGCCGTCTTTGTCTCCCATATTCATGCGGTAACTATGTTGCTGGCTGACGGGATTGCGGACCAGGCTGCGATTTCCCATTCCGGATAGAACGCCATTCCAGTAAAAGCGCTGATGACGCTTGTAGGGGTCCTTATCGTCATACAGCGCCTGTGCGAATCGAAAGCTCGCCGTCAGCAAAGCCTCAACGCTCTCGATTGCGACGGTCATGATGTCCGCCAAGTCAAAAGAACTGGTCCGCTTCGTGCGGCCGGTCGCGTTCGTGTCGATCGTGACCACGCCATTCTCTCCGACCGCCAGCCGAACCCCCTGCCGGCCATCGCTCCAATTGTCCCCGAATTTCTGCTCAATGACGAGACTGTGTCCCTCCAATCGGGGCGACTCCTTGGCATAGCTGTAACCGAACAGCCGCACATCGCGGGAATGCCCGAGTTCCATCATCCGCTCCGCGAAATCGGGCGAGGCGAAATCAAGCGCATCGAATACCTCCTCTACGCGTTCCGGCGCGATGGCGAACCGTAGGCTTGTCTGGTCTGATAAACGGTGCGGCTTGAGAAGATGAGCTGCGATCGGATCATGGTCCATGGGTCGATTATTTCGTGTATCCACCAGGGCCTGCAGCGAGCGTTCGACCTGGTCCCGGAGTTGCGATGCGCCGCTGAACTTCACGCGGAAGTTGCCATCGACATAGTCGGAGAGGCCCGTCGCAAAGCGCTCAGCCTCAGCGTCGCGCGGCACATCTTCGAGGAACACCAGCACCGGAAGCTTGCGGGCACGGGCATGGTCGTATTCTTCCTCCACCACGAGCCGACCTGACGGCGTTTTCCAGCCGCCTCTCGCGCCGAGGACGAGAAGAAAAATGTCACAGCTGTCGATGGCGTCGAGGCAGGTGTTCCGCGACGAACTGGCCTGCGACGGGAAATCCTCATTGACGAGAATCCCTTCCCCGCTGGCCTGTTCGATGCCATCGCGGACGGCTTGCCGATATTCCGCGAATCCCTCAATCACCGAGCTGACGAACACTCTGAAACGCGGCACCGTCACGACCTGGCACCCGCGCCGGCCATCAATGACGCGTATCGAAACCGGTTGGATAGGTTATCGACCAACTTGTTCTCTGCCCTCCAACGTTCATAATCCGCGTGGTTCAATCCCGCGAGGAATGGTGTTGCGTCCAGCGTCTGCGACAACTCGCGCCCCAGGGTGAAATGAAATTGAAAGCGCTTGGTGCACATCAGGGTATTCCACTGCGGCCTGGCGTGCGCCCTGTCATCAAACAGGTGCGTGTCGCATCGCTTCATCAGTTCTCGGACCCACAGATCGGCGGCCTGGATTCCCGGCTCGACGCGGCTAGCGAAGCTGACTTTCCCGGCGTTGTCTGGCTTGTGAGCCGTAATCCACTGATACAGGAGACCGGCGTTATATTGTGTTTCCTTGCGCCGGTCGAACGTAAACTGGACTTTATCTCTCGGAATGAAATGCCCGGCGAAGTTCGACAGCTTTATGACCGTTTTTAGAAAGCAGTCATAGTAAGGCATGTCGGGGAAGTCTTTGAGCACCTCTGGCACAACGGCCCGGCAGCCCGCCAAGTCCATGACATGTCCGTACCCCATGAGGCCGCTCTCGGCGACCATCTTTGTGAGCTCGCGGTGGAGACTGTGCCGCTCAGGCTCCGGCATCCCTCGAAAATCACCATACCCTGCCTCGCACTCTGCGGCATGGAAAATCGATCCGTTCAGGCGATTATTCCACGCTTGCCGAAATGATGCCCATTGGTTTTCGTCGCCGAGCAATCCCGCCACCGCGAAGACCCGCGCTTTGGTGGGGTCGTGACTTTCGTCGCCGAAAACAGAAAGCATGGCTCTTCCTGGATCATCTCATTAGCCGCGCGCGGGTTTGTCATAGCTTTATTGAAGTAAACCTTAGGTTTACAAAATCGGCGTTATTTAAACTTGCCGACGGTTTGCAGATAGTGTATTTTGTAAACCATGGGTAGTCAAACTCAGGGAAAGCTAAACTGGCTTCAGCACACCCTCCCGGAAGGGATGGTTGTTGATTCCGGCTGGCTTGAACGTCACAACGTGTCGCGCCAACTTCGGCGCAAATACGTTATGAACGGATGGCTGCTCCTCTTGGCGCGGGGAATCTATTGCCGACCTTCCCCGTCTGAACAGCCTCCGCCGCTTCCATGGCAGCAACTCGTCATCTCGCTCAACGCGCTACAGAACCTTCCCGTAGCAGGCGGTGGAAGAACTGCGCTTGAGCTACAGGGATTCAGCCACTATCTCACCGCGAGCGGCGCGCGCGAAGCACATCTCTTCTCCAATGACGATTTGCCGGGATGGGTCTCGCGCGTACCGGTAAATACCCAACTTGTCCTTCACAGCGCGCGAAAGCTGTTCCGGAACCGAGATGTCCCACCGTTCTTCACGAAAGAGCCCGCGCCTCCGTCGCCGGAGGACAGCGGCTTCACTTCGCAATCCTGGGGACACTGGAAATATCCGCTCACCGTATCGACGCCGGAGCGCGCCATCCTCGAACTGCTGAACGAGGTTCCAAAGAGCGAGACCTTCCATCAAGCGGATGTGCTCATGGAGGGGCTACGCAACCTGAGCCCGCGCCGGCTTCAGGCTCTGCTCGCTGATTGCCGAAACGTAAAAGTGAAGCGGCTGTTCCTCTGGTTCGCCGAACGCCACAATCACGCCTGGCTGCAGAAGCTCGACCGCTCAGGCATCGACCTTGGTAAAGGCAAGCGCATGCTCGTGCGCGGCGGCAAGCTGGACACCAAATACAACATCACCGTGCCGGAGAACCTCGATGGCAGCATCTGAACAATACCGCCGCCAGGCCGCGTTGCTGGTCCGGACCATCCCGCTGGTTGCCACAGAAACCTGTTTCGCTCTCAAGGGCGGCACGGCCATCAATCTCTTTGTACGCGACATGCCCCGCCTGTCGGTCGACATCGACCTCACCTATCTGCCCGTTGAGGACAGGGCAAGTTCCCTCGCCAATATTGACGCCGCGATGCAGCGGCTTGAGAAGAAAATTCGCGAGGGCCTTCGCGGGGCCAGGGTGACATCGTCAACACTGAGGCCCGAGAACATCGTCAGCAAGATTTTTGTCGAGGCGGACGGTGTCCAGATCAAGATCGAGGTGACGCCCGTCCTGCGCGGCTGCGTCTACGAACCGAAACCCTTGTCAGTCTCGCGCTCCGTCGAAGCGCAGTTCGGTTTTGCCGAGATCCAGGTCGTGAGCTTCGCCGACCTTTATGCGGGCAAGCTTGTCGCCGCGCTCGACCGACAGCATCCGCGCGATCTTTTTGACGTCCGCGACCTTCTTGCGAATGAGGGGATCGGCCCTGATTTAAGAAAAGCCTTCGTGGTCTACATCCTCAGCCACAACCGCCCGATGGCCGAGGTCCTCGCGCCCGCGCGCCTCGACATCACGCAGGAATTCACGCGCGGGTTAGAAGGGATGACAGAGACCGCTGTTACGCTTAATGACCTGCTCCGCACGCGCGAAGAATTCATCGAAGAGCTCGTCCGCAAGATGCCCGATGAACACCGCAGGTTCCTTCTGTCCGTCAAGGAAGGAAAACCGGAGTGGAAGCTGCTGGATATCCCGCACATTGAAAAACTGCCCGCCGTTCAATGGAGGCTCCAGAACCTCGCGAAGGCTGACGCGAAAAAACGCGAGTTGCTCCTCGGCAACCTGCGCAAGGCGCTTGAGGTCGGGGAGTGATTTGCGATGAATCTCGCCCCCATCGACCTCGTCTCCGCGCACCGCTGGGAGCGCGTGACCTTCACGACCTATGCGCTCAGTCTGTCCTTCTTTGAGGCCGTTGTTCTCGATGCCCTCATCCGTGGTGGCGCGCGTCAGGCGCTCATCTTGGCCGATGTCCAGGGTGTCCGCGCGAGCCTAAGCGAACAGGGCGCGCAGCGTGTCGGCAAGGATTACAACGTGGAGCCCGTCGCCGTTTCTTACGGCCGGGCTTTCCATCCGAAGATTTCCGTATTTTCGGATAAGGACGAAAGCCACGTTTTAGTAGGCTCCGGAAACCTGACCTTCAATGGCTGGGGCGGCAACGTCGAAGTGCTGGAGCACCTGCATCCGAGCTTCGCCGCCGACGCGATTGCAGATACGGCGGAATTTTTCGAGTTGCTCCCGGTGACCGAGCGTGTGCGGTTCGGCGCTGAGGATGATTGCACCGCGATCGCTGCCGATCTCCGCCGTTCTGTGCAAGGCAAGCCTGCCAGTGGCAACATTCGCCTGTTGCACAATCTCGACAAATCGATTTCAAGTCAGCTCCTCCAGATGGTTGAGGGCCTCGGCGGCGCGACGCGGCTCATTGCCGCCGCACCCTTCTGGGACCAGGGCGCGGCCATCGACGGGCTCTGCAAGGGTCTCGGGCTGGACCATCTCTATATCCATTCACACCCTAAGGGGACGGTGGAGGGAACAGCAGGCTCCAACTGGCCCTTCGACTCTCGCAGCAGGGTCTATCCAATTCTGCTGGAGGTGATGGACGGCGAAACCGACCGAAAGCTTCATGCCAAGGCTTTCGAGGTCATGTGCAGGGAGGGACGCATTCTTGTCTCCGGGAGCGCGAACGGAACGGCCGCCGCCCTGGAAGAAGGAGGCAATATCGAAGCCTGCGTTGTCCGCATTCAGAGGGACAGCGCGAGCGGATGGAAGTTTAAGCCATCGGAGCCTCCCGAACCCTTGGCGGCGCTCGATGAGGAGAACGAGGAAGAAGGTGAGAAACGCGGTGTCTTGCGCGCCGTGCTGGATGGCGACGACATTCAGGGAGAAATTCTCACGCCTGCGATGAGCGGCGTCGTATCGGTGTTCTACATCTCCAATCTCGCTCCGGAACCGCTTGGCAAAGTCACGCTCTCGGCGGACCGCCGGTTTCAGATCAGCGCGGCGTCGCTGGAAAAGAAATCATGGCAGGCAGGCCGGCTCGTGATCCGTGTCGAGGGCCAGCACGGACGGCTGGCGGAAGGCTTCGTGTCCGTCGCGAGTTTCGCGGATATTTCCAAACGCGCGGGCATTGTCGCCCGGAGGCTCATGGCCGTGCTGAACGGGACGGAAACGCCCGCCGATGTCGCGGCCATCATGAGCTGGTTCTATGAAGACCGGAACCACCTCGCTGATGCGGCAGGTCCGGCGGCGATGGGCGGAGGGGGGAAAGATGGCGTTGCTCCAAAGACAGCCGAGGAGGTCGTCGTCGCCGACCTCTCGCGGACGGGTATGGCAGTGGCGGCGCAGGCGGCGGCCGGAAAGGGTGCCAACGCCAACTGGTCCCGGTTTATGGAACAGATCTTTGCGGCGTTCCGGGAGAAGCGCGGACCCTTTGGGCGGACCGGCGCCAGCGGCAAGGGTGATGATGATCGTGACGATGAAGAGCGCGACGGAGACGATGGTGATGATGATGATCGTCATGACGACGATCAAGGCGACGGAAAGCCGGAAGCGGATGTCGATGACCCGGCTATCGAGCGCTCGCTCGTTGCCTTCGCGAAGCTCTTCGAGCTGATGCTCAAACCCGGCGCGGCGGCACGGCATGTGGTCATGGCTTTCGATCTCGGGCATTACATCTGCGAGCGCCTGCAACCAGATGCCGCTCAGGCGACGCGCTGGCTTGAGAAGCTCATACCCGCCTTGCTGAAAGCAGGCGTCCCAACGGAGCGGCGCTCTGATGTCGCGGCAGCCGTGCTGGCGCTCTTGAGTGCTTCGCCGACGCCAGCGAAGCTGCGCTGGGCGAGGGGATGTCTGCTTCGTCTGGAGATTGATCCCTCCGGCGCTCCGCCAGCCGGAACGGACGGCCCGGGGTTTCAGTCCGTGTTGCCGCAGACGAAGACGCTGGACGAGCTTTGGCCGCAACTGCAGGAAATTCGCACGCCCGCGGAGCGGGTGCGCGCCTATATCGCAGCATTGAATAACGGCAGCACGGACGGCGATTTCGCGGAGCTGACAAAGGGGGCCGAAGAAGCCTGGCCGGTGCTGCAGCAGGCGCTCAAGACGAAGAAGGCTTTGAAGGTCATTGTGCTCAAGACACCGACAGAATATTGTCCGCGCCACCAAATCGGATTGCCGACTGGCGAGGTTGCAAAACTGCACTCCCTGGGCATCGGCGTGGCGAAGAACTGTTGCGGTTCTGTCCTTCTCTGGCCGGGAGATTGATATGGAGAAACTTTCACTCGTGGAACTGACAGCCGCAGCCGGGGCCAATGACGGGCCGGGGTTCCCCCCGCCCAACGCCGTGAAGTTTGGCGGCGTCGACCCGCTGGGCCTACGCCAGCTCAACTTCAATCTCATGGACGAGGTCCTTCCGGGGCTGAACAACGTGGCGCGGCATATCCGTCCCTTCGTTATAGTTGCCTGGGCATGGCGACGCGCCATCCAGCTTGCGCAATCGCGCGGGCTGGAGAAGATCCCACCCGACCATTTGCCGAATTTTGTCGACCGCATCGAGGTCATCTATGCCTGGTCGGAGCTTCTGAAAAGCACGAAAGTGGATCTTCCCGGCCGGCAGGCTCTTTGGCGCATCTTCAAAGAGAAGAAGCAATACAAGTTCGACGGCACTGGCTGGAAGAAGCTTCGAGACGACCGGCGATACTCTACCGCCCTCTCGGCGCCGATCAACTACGGGCCAGGGCTGAAGATGCTGGGCTGGGTGGAGCGGCATCCGAAATATCCGGGTTTCCTCATTCCGACAGAAATGGCAGGACCGGCGCTCGATGCTTTCGAGGCCCGGATGGAAAAGTATCTGGACCATCCGGTGTTCAAAGAGTTTGGCGCAGTGACCGTCACCGCCGATGAGGCCCTCAGTTGGCAAAAGGGCTGGGCATTGGATACGGTCACGCAATCCGAGGCCAAAACCATGGCCGGGATGCTGTTCGGCCGCGAAGCGCCAAAATGCAGGCAGCTCGCAGGAGAGATGATCCTCAGGGCTGTCGAGTATTCCTCGACGGCTGATACGGACCGTCTCCGGAGGACGATGGCAGGAGTTCCTTCCAAGTTCACTCCGTCCCAAAAGCTTCAGAAGACCTGGAAGGATTTCAGGACTCTTCAAGTGCGCCAATTGTTCCGCCTGACGCTGGAGGCGCTCTTCTACTGGATGCTGGGAAACCTCCACGACAAGCCGAGGGGGACGGATGCTCTCGTCGAAGCTTTCATTGCGGAACTCAAGCCAATGAACCAGCCCAAAGCGGAGGCCTGGCTTAAGGCCATGCTCCCCTCGGGGGCAGGACCCACGGAGCTGATGAAGAGAATTGAAGAAGCGATGAGCGCGCCGGCCTCAGGGGATATTGTTCCCGCGATAGGGGCGGGCCTTGCTTTCTGCCTAGAGGAGCCGCCACCCGAAGAAATCCGCACCGAGCGGCACGAGCGCTTGCCGCTCTCGCGGGCGCGCGCTGAATCGGAGGTCCAGAAGGATCGTTCTGTTCAGGAATTTCTCCGTCACGTACTCGAATCCTGGGTTTTGGCCCAGCATGTTTACTGGTCCGTCGGGCGGGGGCTCGCAGACGCGCGGGCGCAGGTCCGGGTGCTGTTGCGGCTCAAGGTGATTCTCGACGAAGGCGGATGGACCCTGTCTCCGGGTCTTTCGCGCGGAAGGCCGCCCGTGCCGACGGCTGACAGGCTTCGCACGGTTGTCTCTCTCGCGCAGGAAAGCGGCCTTATCAGCAAACCGTCATCTTGACGGCGGCTGAGCGAGGCCGCAAGACAACAGATCGCCACCGTTCTCGATGGAATTGAATGAAGGCGTGCCGCTATCGAGGCAACTCTAACACTGCCAGCAGACGAGTGAAGGCCATGAGCCAGAGCGCAGAGTCGCTAACTGGAACTGCGTCGTTGATCGGGTACGCGTGCAGGGATTCATCATATTTGACGATTACGGCCCCCATTTCGGCGATTTTCAGAAACAGATGTCGGAATGGTTCACCGCCGGAACGATCAAATACCGCGAGGATATTGTGGAAGGTCTCGAACGGGCACCCGATGCCTTCATCGGATTGCTCCAGGGAAAGAACTTCGGCAAGCTGATCGTGCAGGTTGGCGCAGCTAACAGTAGGTAACGGGGATAAACCCTATGCGCTTTCGGCCTGGGTGCGCTGGAGACAGTCCACATTGCTAAGGAAAACACGATGACACTCTCGCCGTCCGATTTGTCCCATCAGTTTCTTGGGTTGCCATGGCAGTTTTGGGCCGTTGGACTGACGCTTTGCCTGACTTTCTCGGCGCTGGGATTTAAACGGGTTGAGTATTTCGTCAGCCTTGGTTATGCGGCATCGGTTGCTGCGCAGGCAGTTGCTTTTCCGCTCCTTTACCGGGACACAATCAAAGGTCTTGCGTTGCTCCAGTCTGGTCTCCTCCTTGCGTACGGTTTGAGGCTGGGTATATTTCTCGCCTTTCGGGACCGGGTTCCCTCGTTCCAGAAGCAGCGAGCGGAGAGCACGGCTCGCGGCATCAAGGTCGGCGACCTGATGAAGATTGCAATCTGGGTCGGAGTATCGTTCTTTTACGTTCTTCTCTTCTTGCCGGCACTGCTCACGATGTCAGCGCAGGCAGGCGGAATGGCGTTGGCATCGGCGCCCGTGGGCATTTTGCTTATGTCGGCCGGCCTCGGCCTCGAGGCTTGCGCCGATTGGCAGAAATCCGGGTTTAAGACGCACAATCCGTCACGCTTTTGCGATGTGGGTCTCTATAAAGTAGTGCGTTTTCCGAACTACTTTGGCGAAATGGTGTTTTGGCTCGGTGTCTGGGTTTCGGCCATGTCAACCTATCGGACGCTGACCGCCTGGGTGGTCGGGAGCCTCGGATTTCTGTTCATCATACTCGTGATGGTCGGCGCCGGTCGCCGCCTGGAATTGAAGCAGAAAAAAATCTACGGCTCGGACGCCGCCTTTGAGTCTTACTCACGGAGAGTTCCGACTCTCTTTCCGTTCCTGCCGGTCTACTCGCGGCAAAGCCCGAAAGCGCCCAGGAGATGACAGCTCGCCGAGTCTGCGTCGCCGGGGCAACTGGCTACCTGGGTAGCCGACTCATTGCGCAACTGCGCGCACGGTCAATGCCGGTACTGGCAATATTGAAGGACAAATCCTGCGAAGCGGCTCAGGTCAAGCTGAATGCTCTGGGCGCAACACTCGCTTTTGTTGACGCTTCGCGCATAGAGTCCTATGCTCAGGCGCTGGCGGGCGCGGAGACCGCCATCTCGTGCATGGCATCGGGGAACCTGCATGTCGACTCGATCGACGACTTTTGGGCTATCGACCGGGATGCAAATATTCGCTTCGGGCTTGAGGCAGTTCGCGCCGGCGCAAAACACGTCATTCTGGTGGCGACCTTTGAGGGGCGTGACTCCAGGCGCCTGACTGAATTCAGCGACGCCAAAGAGTGCGCGGTCGATGCGATTGGCGCTGCGTGCCGCC
>Ga0302275_10006534_pt1 | contig 11017 bp, 6 predicted proteins | sample III_Bog_N2_2_FD_200229 | JGI IMG/M metagenome (GOLD analysis project Ga0302275, IMG submission 200229) | Peat permafrost microbial communities from Stordalen Mire near Abisko, Sweden - III_Bog_N2_2 | ecosystem: Environmental > Terrestrial > Soil > Wetlands > Peat | place: Sweden: Abisko... | reverse complement strand
AAGCGTCCGGCGGACAGGGCGAAGGATCAGACGTATTTTTTGTTCGGGCTGACGCAGGAGCAGTTGAGCCGCACGCTGTTTCCGCTGGGCGAGATGCAGAAGCCCGCGGTGCGTGAAGAGGCTCGGCAGCAGGGGTTGACCGTGCTGGCCGATAAGCCGGACTCGCAGGAGATCTGCTTTGTTCCGGGCGGCGACTACAAGGCGTTTCTGGACGCCTACATGGAAGAGCAGGGCGAGCGGCTGCCGGACCTCTCGGGTGAACTGGTGACGGTGTCGGGCGAGGTGCTTGGGCGTCACGAGGGCATCCACAACTTCACGATTGGGCAGCGCAAGGGACTGGGCGTGGCGACAGGTGTGCCGCTGTACGTGGTGGAGATTCGCGGCGACCGCAGGGAAGTGGTGGTGGGCGGCGCGGAGGCGTTGCTGACACGGACTCTGCGGGCGAAGAGGATGAACTGGATTTCCATTGCGCGGCTGGACGGGCCGATGCGGGTGGAGGCGAAGATTCGCCATCGGCATCCGGCTGCGGCAGCGACGGTGGAAGCCGTGGGCGAGGATGAGGTGCTTGTCACGTTCGATGAGGCGCAGAGGAGTGTGACTCCGGGGCAGGCGGTGGTGATGTATAGCGGGGACGAGGTGGTGGGCGGCGGGTGGATCGAGTAAGGCGACCCGACCCGTCCGCCAACGGTTCTGCAATTCTCGAAAATCAGCTTATGGGTAGTCCTGGCGCGTAGGACGGACGACGATGTCGCTGATGTGTACGTGCGGCGGCAGGGTGACAACGCTGAGGATGGCATTCGCGATGTCTTCGCCGACGAGGAGCGGACCGAACTTGTCATGGAATTGTTTGACCAGTTCGTCACTGTAACCGGCCACATCCTGAAAGCCGCTGATGACGATTCCGGGGGCGACGAGCGTCACGCGCACGCCGAGCGGTCCAATCTCGCGGCGCAGGCCTTCAGCCAGCGAGTGCACGGCGAACTTGGTGGAGCCGTAGACGGCGCTGAACGGCGAGACGTGGTATCCGACGACGGAGCCAATGACGACGATGTCGGCAGCCGACTGCGGAAAGCGCGTCTTCTGCATGGCGGAGAGGTGTTGCCCCGCCTTCTGCATGAGGGCAAGGGCTCCGACGACGTTGACCTTGAGCACGTCGGCAAAGTCGGCGCGATCGCAGTCCTTGACGGAGCCGCCGAGGCCGCGTCCGGCGTTGACGACGACGAGATCGGCATCGCGTCCGAAACGCTCATGGGCGGTTGTGAAGAGGCGTTCGATGACTGCATCGTCGGCCGCGTCACCGGCGACGCCGGCAAAGGCCGCGCCCAACTCCTTTTCCATCGAGGCGAGCTTGGGGGCGGTGCGTCCGCTGCCGACAACGGCGAATCCGGAGGCGAGGAACTTGCGTGCGGTGGCCTCCCCGATGCCGGAGGTGGCTCCGGTGACGATGGCAATGCGAGGATAGGAACTTGTCATGCGTGTCTCCTGAATGAAACTGAGAAGATTGTACGCCGGGAGAGTGTGGCGGGTGGTGGGGGCGGAAAGGGCGAGACACTATTCAGTTTCTAGCTCCAGCAGTAATTTCTTTGCCAGCTTTGGTTCAGCGGGGATATTAGAACCTCGAAGTGCCCTGTAGTGGAGGAATCGCGTGCAGGCTATGTTGGTCTGCCCAAACTCCGCACTCAACTCTTGAATTTCGTTTGCAAGCTCCAATACTCGCTGTGCCGCTGGCCACTTCCACCATTTGTGCTCGGGATCGATGTGGTCATTCTGTCCGAATAGTCCGTAACGTCCTTTTTCGCAATCGCGAAGGCAGGCGAAGAGCAGGGGCTCAAATTCTGCTTCAAGTTCGGAGAGTCGTTGAAGGCGAATTGTGCTGCTTCGGCTCATAATGGCTGATTATAGAGCTATTGCCAGAAGTGCCTCTGGAGCGGCGTGGTAGTTTTGAGCGGTGCTGGGGTTCTTCGCTTCGCTCAGAATGACCCTTCAAGATCAAAAGCGGCAAGCACGGCACGAAGCCGGGCCGCGTGACGGTGCCTTCTCCGGGCAAGGATGTGCCGCTCGGGACGCTGCGAAGCATCGAGAAACAGGCTGGCATCAAGCTCCGCTAGGGGGAGTTATGCAATATATCGCGTATCTGCATAAGGACAAGAAATCGGATTACGGAGTGAGCTTTCCGGATTTTCCGGGATGCATCACTGCGGGTTCGACGCTGGAAGATGCGCGGAAGATGGCGGTAGAAGCTCTTTCGCTGCACATTGCCGGAATGCAGGAGGATGGTGAGGAGATTCCGGAGCCTTCCACTCTTGACGATCTCCAGAACGATCCTGCGATGAAGGGCGCGGTGGCCTTCCTGGTGGAAGCGACCGAGCAGGAGAAGACGGTTCGCATCAACATCACCGCGCGCGAGAGCCAGATTGCGGAGATCGACAAACGAGCCAAGGCGGCCAAGTTGAATCGGTCTGCCTACATGGTGAATCGCGCGCTGGGAAGAACGGGGACGCGCTAAGCGCTGAACTGGTGAAAACGCTGGATCGTTACCTTTCGCGGCATGGATAAGCCATAAACACGGCGTGTTGCCAGAGATGCCTCCGGTGCGGCACGGGAGATTTGAGCGGCGCTGGGGTTCTTCGCTTCGCTCAGAATGACCCTTCAAGAACAAGAACGAAGCGACCCCTCAAGATCAAAGGCGACAACCACGGCAGAAATGCAAATGTGAAATGCTTTCCTTCCCCGTTTGCCAATCACCCTCCTGACGAACTACGATTTTTGCTTGCGCTTTCTGAATGGAAGCGCGTGAGGCACTCTTATGGCGATTGAAGTGGAACAGGCTGCTCGTGTTTATACTCCGCTGAAGGCGGCGCGCGGGTTGGAACTCTCCTGCAAGGGGTGGGCGCAGGAGGCGGCGCTGCGCATGCTGATGAACAACCTGGATGAAGAGGTGGCGGAGCGTCCGCGCGATTTGGTCGTCTATGGCGGGACGGGGCGGGCGGCCCGGAACTGGGATTGCTTTGACGCGATTGTGCGCTCGCTGAAGGCTCTGGAGAACGATGAGACGCTGCTGGTGCAGAGTGGCAAGCCGGTGGGCATTATGCGGACGCATGAGTATGCTCCGCGAGTGCTGCTGTGCAACTCGAATCTGGTGGGGCACTGGTCGAACTGGGAAAAGTTCAACGAACTGGAGCGCGCGGGGCTGATGGCCTATGGGCAGATGACCGCGGGATCGTGGATTTATATCGGCTCGCAGGGGATTATCCAGGGGACGTTTGAGACGTTTATGGCCGCGGCAGACCGGCATTTCGGCGGCGACCTGAGCGGGAAGCTGATCGTAAGCGGCGGCATGGGCGGCATGGGCGGCGCGCAGCCTTTGGCGGCGACGATGACGGGCGCGGCGTTCCTGGGAATTGACGTCGATCCGGAGCGCATCAAGAAGCGGCTGAAGAGCGGGTATTGCGACTTCATGGTGAACTCGCTGGACGAGGCGCTGCGGATTCTGAAGAACGCGGTGCGGAAGAAAGAGAACATTTCGGTAGGGCTGGTGGGGAATTGCGCGGACGTGATTCCGGAACTGGCCGAGCGCGGGGTGGTGCCGGATATCTTGACGGATCAGACTTCGGCGCACGATCCGCTGAATGGATATGTGCCAAACGGGATGACCTTTGAAGAGGCGCTGGAACTGAGGGCGCGCGATCCGAAGACGTATGAGGGGCGCTCGCTGGAGGCGATGGCGAAGCACGTGGAAGGGATGCTGCGGCTCCAGAAGATGGGCGCGGTGACTTTCGACTATGGCAACAACATCCGAACATTTGCCTTTCAGCAGGGAGTGAAGAACGCGTACGATTTTCCGGGCTTTGTGCCGGAGTATATTCGTCCGCTGTTCTGCGAGGGCAAAGGGCCGTTCCGCTGGGTCGCGCTGTCGGGCGATCCGAAGGACATTGCGGTGACGGACGACCTGGTGCTGGAACTGTTTCCGGAGAATCGCAAGCTGGCGCGGTGGATCGATCTGGCGCGCAAGCGGATTCGCTTCCAGGGATTGCCGGCGCGCATTTGCTGGCTGGGGTATGGCGAGCGCGCGGAGTTCGGACTGGCGATCAACGGGCTCGTCAAGCAGGGGAAGATCAAGGGACCGATTGTGATTGGGCGCGACCACCTGGACTGCGGTTCGGTGGCATCGCCTTTCCGCGAGACGGAATCGATGAAGGACGGCAGCGACGCGGTGGCCGACTGGCCTCTGCTGAACGCGCTGGTAAATACGGCAAGCGGCGCGTCGTGGGTTTCGATCCACAACGGCGGCGGCGTGGGCATTGGATATTCGCAGCACTCGGGGCAGGTGACGGTGGCCGACGGCACGGACGAGATGGCAAAACGCATTGAGCGGGTGCTGACGAACGATCCGGGGATGGGCGTGATCCGGCATGTGGACGCGGGCTACGACGAGGCGAAGACGTTTGCGAAAGCCAATGGCGTGAAGATTCCGATGGAAGGCCGGTAGGCATGGCGAACAGAGCGGGCGCGGAGGATGTTCGGCATGAACCGGGAGTGCTGCTGCATCGCATTTCGCAACTGGTGACGATGAGCGCAGGGACGGGTAACGCTGCGCTGCCGGCCGCAGGCGCTCGGCGTGGAAAAGCGATGCGCGAGATTGGGCTGATGAAAGACGCGTCGGTGCTGATCTGCGGCGGACAGATTGTTGCGGTGGGCGCGAGCCGCGAGGTGGCGCGGCATCCGTGGCTGAAGGAGCATCGCGCGGAGGTGATCGAACTGGATTGCCGCAGCAAGGTGGTGCTGCCGGGCTTTGTGGATTCGCACACGCATCCGGCGTTTGTGAGTCCGCGGCTGATTGATTTTGAAAAGCGCGCGGCCGGCGCAGGGTATGAGGAGATTGCAGCGGCGGGCGGCGGAATTCGCGCAAGCATTGAAGGCGTACGCGCGGCGAGCGAGGCTTTGCTGGCAGACCACGTTTACTCAGCGCTGCGGCAGGCTCAGTCACAAGGGACAACGACGCTGGAGGCGAAGTCCGGCTATGGGCTGGACGCGGCTTCAGAGATCAAGAGCTTGAAGGCGATCCGGCGGGCAGCCGAGCAGTGGCAGGGAACGGTAGTGGCGACATTCCTGGGCGCGCATGTGCCTCCGCCGGAGTTCAAGCAGGAGCCGGAAAAATATGTCGAGCTGCTGTGCTCCGAGGTGTTGCCGAAGGTGGCGCGGCAGAAACTGGCGCAGTACGTGGACGTTTTTTGCGAGCGCGGCGCGTTCACGCTGGCGCAGACGGAGCGGATTCTGCTTGCGGCAAAGCGGCACGGGCTGCGCGTGCGGGTGCATGTGGGGCAGTTGACGAACACTCCGCTGGCGGCAATTGTGGCGCATGACCCGGTGTCGGTGGATCATCTGGATTGCCTGGAGAAGGCGGACGTGGCGGCGCTGGCGAAGAGCGAAACCGTGGCGACCCTGCTGCCGGGAGCGAATTACTTTCTGGCGACGAAGAGGTATCCTCCGGCGCGCAGGCTGATTGACGCGGGCGCGGCGGTGGCGCTGGCAACGGACTACAACCCGGGGACTTCACCGACGATCAGCATGCCGATGATGTTGTCATTGGCGTGTACGCAGATGCGGATGACCGTGGAGGAATCGCTGACGGCGGCGACGATTAACGGTGCTCATGCGCTGGAGTTGGGCGCGCGGAAGGGAAGCGTGGAGGCGGGGAAGGACGCCGATCTGGCGTTCTTTGAGCTGGATGACTATCGCGAACTGGCGTATTGGTTCGGCGCAAATCACTGCGCGGCAGTGATGATGGCAGGGCGCTTTGCTGACCTGTTCTGAGATGATTCGGCGGAGAGTTTATCCACAGTGCGGGTTTGCGAAGTGATATCGGGCTGCTATAATCAATCTCGTTCCAGCAAGCAAAGTTTGCTTCTGCAACCCCTTCCGTAAGCACTTTCCCGGTGCGTTCAGGATGGCCAGGTAGCTCAGTTGGTAGAGCAGCGGACTGAAAATCCGCGTGTCGGGGGTTCAACTCCCTCCCTGGCCACCACTAAATTTCTTTAGTCATCGACTCCGACCCCATCATTGCCAGACAAATGAACCAGACGCCCAAGTGCGCTTACTTCTTCGGTTCCGCTTCCGGGCCTTCCATATCATCCTCTGGGGGCACTTCACCGGCGGCCTCATCCATCTTTGGCTCAGAGTCCCCGGCCTCGAACAGCGCCGCGATCCTGTATCCAGCCGCAGCCGCGGCCTTTATCGCCTCACCAATGGACTTGCCAATCGCCTGAATCTCCGCGCGCTGCGGCGCCGATTCAGCCGCCAGCTTGCAGAGCGCCGGAAGCTGGAGCCACCACAGCAACTCCTCGTAAGACTCCTTGATGAAGTACGAGTGCCCCTCGTCCTCATGCGTGCCCGTCAGCCAGCGAACATCCGGGTCCTGCCACAGCGCGGGCGACAGCACAGGCACGACCGTCCCATGTTGCGCCTTCGTTGTCTCTGGGATGCCGGGTGCCCCACCTTCGACGCGCCGTTCTTGCGCGGCTAAGGCGGGATGCAACTCCGTGTCCCCTACGCTCTCAACTTCCGGCGCAAACACCTTCGCCCCCACCAGCAGAGCTACCTTGATTCTCGCCGCGACTCTCCACGCTTCCTCGCCTGCAAAGCCCAGGGCTTCAAAGGCATGTCCAAGAGGCTCTCGCAGCCGCAGACGGTCAAACAGGTCCAGCGCCGCCCGCTCCGGATGCACCGCATCCACCGACTCTGCCAGCAGTTCCAGCGCGGACCACGCCAGCACCGGACCCCACATCGCCGTAGCCGTCAACTGCGGACTATGGCTCGGGAGCACGCGGCGTGCCGCCGCCGGCCAGCGCTCCGGGAAGAGATCTTCCAGCGCCGGAATCTGCATCGCCGCCCGCGCCCGCTCGCGGAACTGCTCCTTCAACTCCGCCGGATTGATAATTTGCAATGTCCCGGCTTCTCCGCGCGAACGGTAGAACGTCTGCGCCTCGCGCAGGAACTTCCTGCAGCGGTTCCATGCGGCCTCAAAGTAGTCTTCGCGCAGAATATCCAGCGCCTTCTGCTTTTCCGCTCCCAATGGCGCGGGCTTCGCCAGTTCAGCCACGTTGCGCACCATTGCCGGATCCAGCAGATGCCGCAGAGCGTCGTGCGCCGGTTGCAACTCCAGCTCAACCAGGGCGTCGTCAAGGTTCGCAACCCCGCGTCCCGCCAGCTTGTCGCACAGCGTATCCCACGGACGCTCGGCGGTAGCGCGCAGTTCGCGCCAGTCCAGCAATACGTGGCACTCGTAGGCGTGCAACTCCACCGTAAAGCCATGCTCGCTCAGCCCCACCGCCCGCCGCAGATACTCCAGCCCGCTCATCGAGTCGCGATATGCCAGGATCACCCCCGCATCGGCGTGCAGATCGAGCCCTTCCTTCAGCCGCCGCTGCCGCAATCCGCCGGAGCCCTTATCCGCGAATGCCGCCGAGTTATCTATCGTCCCGCGCGTCGTCGAGTAGCGGTTGTTGTACAGCACCAGCGCTCGCTGGTCTCCCCTGCGGTTGGAGTACGCGAAGACGTTCTCGTCCACGCTCCCATCCTCGCGGTAAAAATCATAGAGCAGGAAATTGCTGCTCTCGGCAAAGAGTGCCCGCCGTTTCAGCAGTGGCGCAATCTGCCGTTCGTGACGCTCCACCAGCCACGGGTCGGGATCTTCCTGGTAGCGCGGCCACCGGTACTCCATCCCGTACTTTTCCGTGTAGCCCTCAATTTGCCCATGCCCAAACATCGGCAGCCCCGGCAGCGTGGACATCATCGCCGCCACCCCGAAGCACTTGTCCCCCGTGCCAAACTGGTCGATTGCCGTGCGCTCATCCGGATTGCTCATGAAGTTCACGTACCGCTTCATGATGTCCGGATCGAACTCCAGAGTGTTCTTGATCACCGAGCGGTACTTTTCGTTTTCTTCGTCGCGCATCATGTTCATGAAGGCGCTGTTGTACACCCGGTGCATCCCCAGCGTGCGGACGAAATATCCCTCCATCAGCCAGAAAGCCTCGGCCAGCAGCAGCGTCCCCGGAACCTCGGCCGCCACCCGGTCCACCACTTCGCGCCAGAACTCTTCCGGCATGATCTTGTTGAACTCAGCGGTTGTCATCCCGTACTCGGCGCGTGAAGGAATCGCTCCGCTGCTCCCCGGATTCGGGAACCACAGCCGCTGAAAATGCCGCTTCGCCAGCGTCATCGCCGCATCAAACCGTATCACCGGAAACAGCCGCGCCACATGCAGAATCGTCTGGATCACCTGCTCGCGCACCGCCGGATTCAGGTAGTCAAGCTGCGCCGTGTCGTTCCACGGAAAACTTGTGCCGTCATTGCCGTGATAGATGTAGCGCGTCTCGCCGCTCTGCCGGTCCTTGCGCTGGAAGACCACTGCCGCGTCGGTCTGCTCGTAGTAGTGCTTCTCAATCTTGATCTCCACCCGCGGATCGGGCGAGAGGTCCGGCCCATCGAAGTTGTACGCCGGATACGGCAAATCCTTGCGCGAGATAAACCAGTCCGGATGCTCCACCACCCACGGCGAGTCAATGCCCATGTGGTTCGGCACCATGTCGCTCGCCAGCCGGATGCCCCTGTGATAGCAGCGGTCCCGCAGCCGCACGTATGCGTCCTCTCCGCCCAAGTCGTCGGCAATGCGGTAGTCATACAGCGAATACGCGGACGCCACCGCCTCCTGATTCCCGCACAACTGCTTGATCGTCTTCGAAGCCCGGCTCCGCTCCCAGATGCCGATCAGCCATAGCGAGTTCATCCCCCGCCGCGCCAGGTCGTCCAGGTCTTCGTCCGGAATCATGTCCAGCCGGTCAATCGCCCGCCCATACTTCCGTGAGAGCTGCGCCAGCCACACATACGTGCTCTTGGCGATCAGCACTACCGTCGGCATCCACGCCACGTCCGCGCTGAACTTCTCGTACTCGTTCATGGGATCACCAAACACCGGCACATCCGAATGGCTCGTCCCCGAGGGCCATTGCTGCGTTCCGCTCTCGCGCCGCTTGCGCGCTGCCTCTTCGGCAGCCTTCGCCGCCGCCGCCCGCGCCGCCGCCTCGGACTCCGCGTTCGGAGGATTGAAGCGTGCCCAGATTGCCAGCTCTTCCTCGTGCAGAATGTCTCCCGCCAGCAGCAGAGAGCGCTCCAGGCTCTCGCCCAGTAGAGACTTCCACTTCGTCCGGATCACGGAGAGCTGTTCGCTCAAAGACCCCGGCGCGGCCATCGCCGGAGCCCGCAGCAGATCATAAAGGCTGACCCGCGTCGCTCCCTCCACCGGAATCAGCGGCCGCGTCGCAAAGTACGCCGGAAACTGCTCGGCAACCCTGCGATAGGCGGTCTTCTCCGCCAGCTTGCTGTCCTCAAAAAGCTCTCCAAACGGCTGGAACGCTGCATTGCGGTTCGCCATCCACAGCAGCATCATCTCTTCAATCGCCGCTGCCCGGTGCGAGGTCCCATCGGTCGTCCCCGCCAGCCACTCCTTCGCCGTCTGGTCGCCGCGATAAACGCTCGTCCCTGGAAACTGCTGCACGAACGTCAGCAGCATCTTCTCCATCTCGCGCGGCCCCACCTGCTCGGAGAAAAACGAAAGCGCATCCACCATCACGTTCGGATCGAACTGCTGCCGGTAGCGAGCCATCACCGCATGGCTGGCCTCGTCGATCAATCCCATCACATAGAGCGCGGCCGCATTCACCGCCCGCTCCGGATGATTCTTCACATCGCGAACCATGTTCATGCGATAGGCAAACTGGCGGCTCGCCGCCACGTTCGCAAAGACAACATTGCCGGTAAAAGAGAACAGCGTTTCCGCAAACTGATAGCGGTTCCGTACGGCCCGGGAGATATGAAATTCCATCATTGCCAGTCTTCCTAATAAAAGCCTGCCAACCATCATGCCAGATGCGGCGCATCTCGGCACAATGAAACTCCCGGCTTCGTCTCAGGATAGTGGAAAACAACAGGGCCAGTGTATTTCGGAGGGGCATCCTGAGCAACTGCCGGGAATTCCACCTCGCAGTGAGAAGTTTCATTGTTTTTTCATCCTCCCTTCACCGTCCAGTGTGTGTATCCAGTCCAGCATGGGAGTTCGCTGAAGCGCGCAAGCCGGGCTGGCATTGACGCCCTGGAGTGCGACATCGCTTAGCGATTCCCGCGTAAGTCGTTGCGGGCCTGTCGGCGTTTCATTTTTGGGAGGAATACGTCAGACAGGAAAACTCAAACTTGAACGGAGAGGCAATGAATCAAGGACATTTGACTGTTGGAATTCTCGCCATTTCTCTACTCAGTGCGGTTGGTGCAGCGGCACAGCAGCAGACTGCCGATGCCTCTCAGCAATCCGCGCAGCAGCCCAAGATTCTGCACACGGAGACAGTAACCGTCACCGCCCCCGGTGAAATTCGCACTGAACAATCCGTGAGTGAAGCCGTCATTCAGGAATCGGCTCCCGGAACCAGTCCGGTCCGGATCATCTCGCAGTTGCCTAGCGTCAACTTCACCTCGGCTGACCCGTACGGAAGCTACGAGTGGGCTGTACGCATCTCTGTGCGTGGCTTCAATCAGAATCAACTTGGCTTCACCCTCGACGAGATTCCCCTGGGCGATATGTCTTACGGCAACTGGAACGGCCTCCACATCAGCCGAGCCGTGATGGATGAGAATGTTGGCCGCATCGTTCTCTCCCAAGGCACCGGAGCACTGGAAACCGCCTCCAACAGTAATCTGGGCGGCACCGTTCAGTTTTATTCGACCGACCCTTCGGACAAGCGCTCCTTCACGGTCGATCAGTCCTTTGGCAGCTTCAACGCCTATCGCACCGTTGGGCGCTTTGAAAGCGGACTGCTCGGCGGCAAGACCAAGTTCTACATCGCCGGCGTCAGCCAATTGTCAGATAAGTGGAAAGGCCACGGCGACATTGGACAGGACTACTGGCAGCTTAATGCCAAGGTCATTCACTACTTCGGCACCAAGGGCGTGCTCACGGCGTACATGG
>Ga0302275_10006519_pt1 | contig 11034 bp, 7 predicted proteins | sample III_Bog_N2_2_FD_200229 | JGI IMG/M metagenome (GOLD analysis project Ga0302275, IMG submission 200229) | Peat permafrost microbial communities from Stordalen Mire near Abisko, Sweden - III_Bog_N2_2 | ecosystem: Environmental > Terrestrial > Soil > Wetlands > Peat | place: Sweden: Abisko... | reverse complement strand
AGACTTGCCTGCGCCATTCGGTCCAAGCAACCCGTACAGGCCGCAGGGAATCGTAAGACTAACATTGTCGAGAGCGCGGACGCCCCCCTTATAGACCTTGGTCAGGCCCTGGATTCGAAGTTCCATTGCGGGGAATCCTCCAAAGATTGGAATTATGTTGTTGAGGAATGCGCCTTCGACAAGACGACGCGTGAGCTTGAGCTTTCAAGCATAATACGAGAAGCGGCAAGAAAAGTTCCAGCGTCCATCCAGAGATTCCCTGAGCGCCTTGTGGGTCATCTGTTTCGAGATACAGCACCTGTGGAACACCTGCAGTCTCACCGATTCTGGAGTCTGGCTCTTAGAGCGATTCCCACTGCCCCGACCGAGCGGACTTGAAGACCGCCTCGATGACTTTCATGTTCCCGATTCCTTCCTCTAGCGGAACCGGAATTTCGGTCCCCTCCAAAATGGCCTTCGAAAAAGCATCGCCCTGCGCTGTGTATTGGTCGCACACCGGAAACGTCTCGGTCGCAATTCCGCTGCCGTTCAGGTCGCCGCTCGAGTCGACAAAGAGGCGTGTGGGCCTGCCGGTGGGCGCATTGAAGGGGATTTCAATCTCGATGCGTCCGCACGTGCCGAGGAAGTGAATTCGCTGGTATGCGACCAGTTGTGTGCTGCAGGTGAAAACGGCATGACCGCCGGGAAAGTCGAGCATGGCCGATGTGAGCCGGTCGGTGTGCATCTCAGGATCGTGATCGATCAACGCCACCACGCGGCTGGGCTGCTGGCGGAAAGCGTAGCGCGAGACATGAATGAGATAGCAGCCGATATCGAGCAGCGCGCCGCCGCCGCACTCCGGCTGATTGCGGATGTTGGCCGGGTCGACATTGAAATAGCTGAAGAAACCAATCACGGATCGAATGTCGCCAATGCGCCCCTCGTCGAGCAATCGGCGCAGGCGCAGCCATTGAGGATGGCTGTCGATCATGAAAGCTTCCCCGATTTTGACTCCCGTAATGTCGCGAACCGCGAGCAGCGATTCGGCCTCCGCCACCGTCAGGCTCAGCGGCTTCTCGCACAAAACGTGCTTTCCCGCTTCGGCCGCCCTGGCGGTCCACTCCACATGCAGTTGATTGGGCAGAGAATTATAGACGGCGTCGATGTTGGGGTCCGCCAGCAGCTCTTCATACGATCCGTAAGCCGTGGGAATGCCCAACGCCATGGCCGCCTCGCGAGCTTTGGCCCCATTGCGGGATGCGATGGCGGCAATGGTGCTATATTCACCGTGCTGCATGGCGGGGATAACTTTTTTCAGGCCGATGGCGGCGGTGCTGAGTACTCCCCAGCGGAGTTTCTTTGGCATAGTGGTAATCATAAAGGCAGCAAGCACGAGAGAAAAGCGGCGCATCCAAACCGGTGTCGCTGCCAAGTGGGAAAGGAAACGAGAATGACCGGCATCGACCCTGAACATCTGCTGCAACAGTTTGCGAGCGACAATTACGCGGGCATCTGTCCCGAAGCCTGGGCTGCCACCGAAGCCGCCAATCGCGGACACGCGTCGGCATACGGAAACGATCCCTGGACCCAGATGGCGTCGGACGCTTTTCGCGAATTGTTCGAAACCGATTGCGACGTATTCCTGGTTTTCAACGGAACCGCGGCCAACTCGCTGGCTCTGGCCTCTCTTTGCCAGTCTTACCACGGAGTCATTTGCTGCGACCAGGCGCACGTTGAGACCGACGAATGCGGCGCTCCGGAGTTCTTCTCCAACGGCTCAAAGCTGCTGGTGGCTCAGAATCCCGAGGGCAAACTCACCCCGGAGTCTATCCGCGAGCTGGCCACCAAGCGCCAGGACATCCATTACCCCAAGCCGCGAGTCGCCACCATCACCCAGTCCACCGAAACCGGGCGCGTTTATACCGTGGCCGAGCTGGCCGCAATTTCTGAGGCATGCAAGGTTCACAGCCTCTATCTGCACATGGATGGGGCGCGCTTTGCCAATGCCTGCGCCAGCCTCGGCCGCACGCCGGCCCAGCTTTCTTGGAAGAGCGGTGTGGATGTTTTGTGTTTTGGCGGCACCAAGAACGGCATGGCGGTTGGGGAGGCAGTCTTGTTTTTCAATCGGGGGCTGGCCGCGGACTTCGATTACCGCTGCAAGCAGGCCGGCCAACTGGCTTCAAAAATGCGCTTCCTGGCGGCGCCGTGGGTGGGCCTGATGCAGAGCGGAGCCTGGCTGAGCAATGCCACGCACGCCAACCGTTGCGCCCAGCATTTCGCTGCGCTCGTCGCCGGCATCCCCGGAGTGCGGCTGACGCAGCCGGTTGAGGCCAATGCGGTATTCCTCTCCGCGCCTGATGGCGTGCTGCAAGCGCTGGAGAAGCGCGGCTGGCACTTTTACACCTTTATCGGCGGGGCTGCCCGGTTCATGTTCGCTTGGGACACCGACCTTGCTCGCGTCGATGCGCTGACCCGCGACCTGAAGGAGTGTGCGGCGCTGACACCAAGCTCCGGCGCAGCTTGAATTCCGGGGCCACGGGAATTCGATAACTTTCACGCACCCTTGACACCTGTTTTCGCATCCATCCAATCGTGTGACATTTACCACCATCCAACAACCGGGGGCCGCGGAAGTTGGGAAGACTTGGTATGCAGGCCGCCAGCGCTCACCCCTTATGCCTTATCGAGCAACCCAGGCCCCAGCCACTAACAGTACAATCCGAACGGAGGAGATTTCCCCTATGGCTTACGAACTCGCACCCCTTCCCTACGACTACGCCGCTCTCGAACCCTTCATTGACGCCGAGACCATGCATCTGCATCACGACAAGCACCACCAGGCCTACGTCAACAATGTGAATGCCGCCCTGGCCAGCCACCCCGATCTGGCCGCCAAGTCCGTTGACGACCTCATCGCCGACCTGGCCGCGGTTCCCGAAGACATTCGCGGAGTTGTGCGCAACAACGGTGGCGGACACTCGAACCACACCGCCTTCTGGCACCTGATGGGGCCGGTCGGTTCCGACGGTGTCGGCGGCGCGCCCTCGGGCGCAATTGCCGACCAGATTGCCGCCGACTTCGGCGACTTCGAAGCCTTCAAGAAGACCTTCAACGAAACCACCGCCAAGCAGTTCGGCTCCGGCTGGGGCTGGCTCGTTTTCACCGGCGGCAAGCTCAAGGTCATCACCACCGCCAACCAGGATTCGCCCCTGAGCCAGGGCCTCTACCCCATCCTGGGCAACGACGTGTGGGAGCACGCCTACTACCTCAAATACAACAACCGCCGCCCCGACTACCTCGCCGCGTGGTGGAACGTGGTCAACTGGCACGAAGTGAACAAGCGCTTCGCCAAAGCCAAAGGGTGAAAAAGACAGGGACTAGGGACTAAGAGAATAGGGACTGAGGGAATGAAAACACAATTCCGCAGTCAACAAATTCCTCGGTTCTTAGTCCCTAGTCCCTAGTCCCTCAGTCCCTGTTTTCTAGTCTCTGCTGTACATCGTCCGACTCTTCTCCCCGTGCCGCTCCAGCGCCAGCTCAATCAGCCGCGAAATAAGCTCCGTGTACGGCACCCCGGTCGCCTCCCACAGCTTGGGAAACATGCTGATCCGTGTAAACCCCGGCATGGTGTTTACTTCGTTCAGATAAATTCGCTTCTTGCCGTCCGGCTCCATCAGAAAATCCACGCGCGCCAATCCTGAAAGGTCGCAGGCCTTGAACGCCGCCACCGCCATCTCCCTTATCTGCTTCGCCTCGGCGCGGGTCAGCTTTGCCGGGATTACCGGCACCGACCCCTCAGACAGATACTTCGCCTCGTAGTCGTAAAATTCCTTGCCTGGAATAATCTCGCCGACCACGCTGGCCTGCGGCGAGTCGTTGCCCAGCACGGCAACCTCCAGTTCGCGGGCCTTGGCCTTTTTGCCGCCTACCCCCTGCTCCACAATTAGCTTGCGGTCGAATTTGGCCGCCAGCGTCAGCGCCGGACCCAGCTCCTTGCGGTCGTGCGCCTTGCTGATTCCAACCGACGAGCCCAGGTTCGCCGGCTTCACAAACACCGGATACCGGAGCGCCGCCTCGATCCGCTGGATGGCCTTGCGCGGCTGTTTCTCCCACTCAGCCCTCAACAGCGTAACGTGCTTCACGATGGGCAGCCGCGCCTGGGCAAAAAGGCGCTTCATCACGTCCTTGTCCATGCCGGCGGCCGACCCCAGCACGCCCGAACCCACGTATGCGATTCCGGCCAGGTCGAACAATCCCTGGATGGTTCCATCCTCGCCGAAGGTGCCGTGGAGGACCGGGAACACCACATCGAGATTCTGCGCCGGCGGTCGCGCACCGCCCAAGGCCAACTCCGAGCGAGTCTCGGCCGGCTCCGGCGCCAGCAGCGTGGGAATCCCTTCCTGCAGCAGCTTGGCTCCCGGAGTGGCTTCCAGGTCGCCGGCTCGCAACCGCTGCGCCACGGGGCTTTGGTCCCCATCGAGAAGGTGGCGCGCATCGCCGGCCGCCAGCCAGTGTCCGTCTTTGGTAATGCCGATGGGCACCACGTCGAACTTCTTGCGGTCGATTGCCTTCAAAACCGAGGCAGCCGACAGAAGCGAAACCTCATGCTCGCCGCTGCGCCCGCCAAAGAGAATGCCTACGCGGAGTTTTTTCGTCATTGGCCCAATTCTATTCGGATATGCTTATGTGACGTTCAGATCTAGTTCCGAATTAGATACCCCTGCAGCAACGGAGATTGATTTCAGAGTGAAGGAAAGGCGAATATAAATAGGATGAGTGCCGACTTAAAGATCGATGAAATCGGCCATTGGTCCGAAATCAAGCTGGGAATCTTGGCCGAGTATGCGCGTTTGTATAACCAAGTACTGCGCAGTAATCGGCTGAAAAGCGTCTACATCGACGGCTTTGCTGGGGCTGGACATCACAAGGCAAAAGGGAGTGACCGCATAATCGAGGGAAGTCCTCTTCGGGCTCTGAAAGTGCAGCCGGCCTTTGGAGAATATCACTTCATCGATATGGACCCGATGCGGGCAGGGGCGCTCGCTGGGCTCGGAAAAGGGGCCAGTAATGTTCACGTGTATGAGGGCGATTGCAATGAAGTTCTAGTGAACAAGGTATTCCCGCAGGTGCGGTGGGACAACTTTCAGCGGGCGCTCTGCATCTTGGACCCCTACGGCTTACATCTTGACTGGCAGGTGATCCAAACCGCAGCGAATTCGAAGGTAATCGAGATATTCCTGAACTTCCCGGTCATGGACATGCAAATGAATGTGTTTTGGGCAGACCCAGAGCGGGTCGCCGAAGAAAACCGAAACCGCATGACGAGGTTTTGGGGAAATGACTCATGGAAGGATGCGGCCTACACTCCAGTTCAAGGGCTCTTCGGAGAAATGCCGGAGAAGAACCCCATTGAGACAATAACGAAAGCATTTCAGACCAGACTCAAGCAAGACGCTGGATTTGAGTATGTCCCCGACCCAATTCCCATGAAGAATACCAAGGGAGCTGTCGTTTACTATTTGTTCTTCGCGGCGCACAATCGAACGGCCCACAAAATTGTGAAATACATTTTCGATCACTACGAGAAATACGGGGAGGACCCAAATGGCTGAGCATTCCGCGATCGAATGGACCGACGCAACCTGGAACCCCGTGCGCGGTTGCACCAAGATAAGTCCCGGCTGCAAGCACTGTTATGCGGAAGTGTTTGCCGAACGTTTTCGCGGTGTTCCAGGGCATCCGTACGAGCGTGGCTTCGACCCTCGCGTTGTCCCGGAAAAGCTTGGAGAACCGCTGCGCTGGCAGACTCCCAAGATGATCTTCGTGAACTCCATGAGTGACCTTTTTCACGACAATGTTCCCGACGAATACATTGAAGCTGTGGCCAAGGTGATGATCAAAGCCAATTGGCATACTTACCAAATCCTGACCAAGCGTTCGGCACGAATGGCAAGCCTTTTGCAGGGCCGTCTTAGCTTTGCCGCCTCAGCCGCACATATATGGTGGGGCGTCAGTGTTGAGAACAGAAAGCACGGGCTCCCACGCCTGCGGGACCTGCAGGAAGCACCGGCCTTGGTAAGGTTTCTCTCGGTGGAACCTCTGCTGGAAGGTCTGGGTCCTGTGAATTTGAAGGGTATCCACTGGGTCATTGTCGGCGGGGAGAGCGGCCACGGTGCAAGGCCTCTGAAGCGGGAATGGGTCACCTCAATTCGCGACCAGTGTAGCGACACTGGGGTGCCTTTCTTCTTCAAACAATGGGGAGGGGTCCAAAAGAAGCGGGCGGGCCGAGAGTTGGATGGACAAACCTACGATGGTTTCCCGGCCCGTATAAGCCAGCCGGCATCTCCGATTGCCACCGCTATGCAATGGGCGAGAGAGATTCAAGAGGAATACGCCGGCACGCGTGGTGAGCTTCTGCCGGTTCTGGCATAGCCAGTCATGGCATCTTCCTGCCAAAACGGAATACTCGCGTCCGACTGCCCGAGGTTCCCACTTGCGGGCATCGGAAGGCGATGAAACGACGGCGGGTTCTCCCCCGTTCGACCCCGTACCCCCCCGCTGCACCCGCAAGATGCAGATCCCATACACCAAAATGGTAATTACAAAAGAATTACTGCCGTGTAGGATTGTTGTGCGCCAAGATGCGGTGGATTTGATCTTCGAGCCGGAGCGCCGAAGAATCTCACTCCGGGTTGATTGAATAGCCGGTTTCTGCCGATAGAATATTCAGGAACCGGGCCAGGGAATCCGACGCGCAAGGTTGTTCTGCATGAAGAAGTGGATTTCAGCGGTGATGATGGTTTTCGGCTGCGCTGCTGGCGCCTGGGCCGCAGCCCCCTCCCCGCTCACCTCGCTTAGCGCCATCCACTTGTTGACCAATGACGAGGCCAGCCACGCAATTCCAGTGGCCTTCGAAGCCACAGTCACCTACTTCCGCCCTTACGAAAAAACGATGTTCGTCCAGGACGGCGACGTGGCCATCTTCGTTTCGGCCCCGACCAATGCCAGGCTGGTTCCCGGCGACCGCGTCCTGATTAAAGGAACAACCCACGAGAGCTTCCGCCCCTTCGTGGCCAGCGACAGCATCGCGTTGCTTCACCACGGCAGTCTGCCCAAACCCATTCCCGCTACACACGACGAACTGATGCACGCCGAACACGATTGCATGCTCGTCTCCGTGCGTGCCCGAGTCCGCGCCGCAGACATTACCTACAGCTCGGACGTGCGCAGTATTTACCTGCAGATGATTTCCGAAGGCGGACCGATCGACGCGGTAGTTGACAGCGACGACCCAAAGTTGCTCGAAGGCCTGCTTGACGCCGAAGTTGAAGTTACCGGGGCTGTTTCCGGAAACTTCGACGGAAAGATGCAGCAGACCGGGATCCTGCTCCACGTCCAAACGTTTGCCGGTGTCAAGGTTCTGAAACAGGCAAGTACAAGTCCAATGTCCCTCCCGGTTACTCCCATGGACCAGGTGCTGAGCGGGTACCACGTGGAAGTTCACTCCTCGAGAATCCGGGTGCATGGGACCATTACCTACTACCAGCCCGGTACCGCAATCGTTCTGCAAAACGGCGTCAGGAGCCTTTGGATACAGACGCGCTCAATTGCCCCGCTGCAACCGGGCGACGTGGCGGATGTGACTGGCTTTCCCGGCCTCCATGACGGCTTTCTAACCCTTACCAACGGCGCAATTCAAGATACCCATGTGCAGGCTCCGGTCACCCCCGTCAAGGCCACCTGGGGTCAGCTGGTATTGAGCCGCAACGTATTCGATCTCGTCTCGATCGAAGGCCAGGTAGTGACCGAGGTCCGCGAGGCCCACCAGGATGAGTATGTTCTCACAGCAGACGGTCAGCTGTTCTCCGTAATCTTCCGGCATTCTCCGGTTGGGAACCTGGTCTCCGGCCAGACACCACCCATGAAGCAGATTCCCCTGGGCTCCATCATTCGCGTCACCGGCATCTGCATGCTCGACGATTCAAACCCCTTCAACGCCCAGGTGCCGTTCACCATTCTTCTGCGTTCCCTGGATGACATCGCGGTCGTCGCCGAGCCTTCCTGGCTGAACATCCAAAACCTGATTCGAATTGTGACCGTGCTTCTGGTGGTGGTGGCCGCATCCGTCTTCTGGGGCGCTACCCTCAACCGAAAAGTACGCCGCCAGACCGCCGCGCTCTCTACCCGCATTGAAGCGGAAGCCGCCCTGGAGCGCCGCATGGCCCAGATGGAGCACCGGCGAAGCCGCATCCTCGAAGACATCAACGGAGACAAGCCGCTGGTCGAGATCCTGGAAGAGATTGCGGATCTGGCTTCGTTCAGCCTCGGCGGCGCGCCCTGCTGGTGCGAGATTGCCGATGGCGCAAGGCTCGGCAATTTTCCACCCGACGCCGAGTCGCTTCGACTCGCCCGCCAGGATATTCTCGCCCGCTCCGGGCCGCCCCTGGGAGTGCTCTTTGCCGGGTTCAGCCGGGATTCCAAACCTGCCGCGGCCGAAACAGAAGCCCTTACCGTGGGCGTCCGCCTGGCAACCCTCGCCATTGAGACGCGAAGGGTCTACTCCGATCTGATCCACCGCTCCAAGTTCGATCTGCTCACCGACATTCACAACCGCTTCTCCCTCGACAAGCATCTCGACGCTCTCATTGAACAGGCCCGCGCAACCGCCGGCATCTTCGGCCTCATCTTCATTGACCTCGATGAATTCAAGCAGGTCAACGACATCTACGGGCATCGTGTCGGTGACCTTTATCTGCAGGAGGTAGCCCGGAGAATGAAACGCCAGCTTCGCTCCCAGGACATGCTGGCTCGCCTCGGCGGCGATGAATTTGCCGCCCTGGTCGCGGTCGTCCGCAACCGCGCCGAGGCAGATGAGATCGCCCACCGACTGGAACGCAGCTTCGACGAACCCTTCGCCGTGGAAGGCCACATCCTGTGCGGCTCGGCGAGTGTCGGCATCGCCCTCTACCCTGAGGATGGATCCACCAAAGACAGCCTCCTCAGCGCCTCCGACGCTGCCATGTACGTTGCCAAGCATACCCGGCAAAAGAGCGCAGGTCTCCCGCAGGAACCCTCGGAGTCCCGGCACACTCCCAGGAACCGCTCATAATCCAGCCCCGGCTCGGCCGGTCCCATCCGCCCTCACCAGTCCTGCCTGCCCCCATCGCCCCAAGTGCCCCCCGACCACAGCCTATGTGTAACTTTGTCAGGACACAATACGCCCCCATGGAGTAATCTCTTTCTCCATGCGGGGCTGATCAAAATTCTCCCGTTGCCGATAGATGATTTCAAGGGCCCGGATTAAATGCGTCCGTCTTACCGGAATCTTCACCATGAAAAGCCTCATCCCCGCATTTGCGATCGTCCTTGGATTGACATCGGCTGCCGGCCCCGCGCAGCCCGCAATGCTGACCTCGCTTCAGGCCATCCATTCTTTGACCAACGAGGACGCGAAACAGGCGCACCCAGTCAAGTTTCAGGCCACTGTCACTTACATTCGAGCGTACGAGCATGCGCTCTTTGTTCAGGAGGGTGACGAGGCCATCTATGTGTCGGTCAGTCCGGATGAGAAGCTGGTTCCCGGAGATCGAATCCTGATTAAAGGAACAGTTCAGCCCAGCTTTCACCCCTATGTGCAAAGCGACAGCATCACGCTGCTGAATCACGGCGCGCTGCCCACGCCCCTGCCCGTAACCTACAACCAGTTGATGAACGACCCGCTGGATTGCAGGCTGGTCTCCGTCCATGCCGTGGTGCGCTCTGCCGACCTTGTTTTAAGCGCTGACCGGCCAAGCACCAACCTGGAATTGCTCTCCGACGGCGGAAACATCGAAGCGATTGTGAATAACGCGAACGGCGAACCACTCAGTGATCTCCTAGATTCGGAGGTTGAGGTCTCCGGAGCTGCCTCGGGACTATTCGACGGCAAGATGCAGCGGGTCGGAATCGTCCTCCATGTCCCTTCGCTTGCCAATGTCAACGTGCTCAAGCATGCCGGGGCCGGTCCCTGGACGCTCCCCATTACACCCATGGATCAGGTGTTCAACGGCTTTCGCGTCTATGATTCCACGCAGAGATTCAGGGTCAGGGGGACCATTACTTACTACCAGCCCGGCTCCGCGCTGGTGCTGCAGGATGGGTCCCGGAGCCTCTGGATCTCCACCCAGACACGCAGCCCTTTGAAGATTGACGACGTGGCGGATGTAACGGGATTCCCCGACATTCACTCAGGCTTTTTAGCCCTGTCCCGAAGCGAAGTTCAGGATACCCATGTCCGGGCCCCCATCGCACCTGTTCCCGCCACCTGGACGCAATTATCGTCCAGCGCCAACATCTTCGATCTCGTCTCGATCGAAGGACAGGTGGTGACCGAGGTTCGCAGGGCATTGCAGGATGAATATGTTCTGGCCGCCGATGGACGCCTGTTTACCGCCGTTTACCGCCATCCGGCCGCAACCAGCCTGCTCCCCCTTCCGCCCATGAAGGAGATTACGGTGGGTTCCAGAGTCCGCGTAACTGGCGTTTGCATCCCGGAAAACTCCAATCCGTTCGACTACGACAAGGCATTCAATATTCTTCTGCGGTCGTTCGACGACATTACGGTAGTTGCCAATCCCCCATGGCTGAATATTCGCAACCTCGCCCTTACGGTCATTGTGCTGCTGCTGGCGGTAATTTTGGTGGGCGCATGGGGCGTGGTGATGATGAGAAAAGTGCATGGCCATACCGCCGCCCTGGCCGCGCGCACCGAGGCCGAAGCATCCCTGGAACGCCGGCGTAGCCGCATCCTGGAAGACATTAACGGCTCCCGCCCCCTGGCCGAAATCCTCGAAGAAATTACAGATATGATCTCCTTCACCCTCGACGGCGCGCCCTGCTGGTGCGAGATCGCCGATGGCGCCCGCCTCGGAATGTTTCCCCCCGATCAGCATCGATTGCAGGTGGTCCGCACCGAGATTTCCGGCCGCTCCGGGCCGTCGCTGGGTGCCATTTTTACCGGGCTCAACCCTCTTTCCCGTTCGTCCGCCAAAGCACCTTCGCACCGGGAACTCTCCG
>Ga0302275_10006518_pt1 | contig 11035 bp, 10 predicted proteins | sample III_Bog_N2_2_FD_200229 | JGI IMG/M metagenome (GOLD analysis project Ga0302275, IMG submission 200229) | Peat permafrost microbial communities from Stordalen Mire near Abisko, Sweden - III_Bog_N2_2 | ecosystem: Environmental > Terrestrial > Soil > Wetlands > Peat | place: Sweden: Abisko... | reverse complement strand
ATTCAAGCCACGCGCCGAAAGCCCGTGTCCGATTTAACACTTAGTCATTGAAATCATTACAATAATTATATTGTCTGGAGCCTCTTTCCCCTGTCTCACAATAGCGATTGCTGGGGGGGGACCGCATCGCTATAACCCCCGCCTTCCGGACGGGCCTTGCCCGCCGATTCGTGACTGCCCGAAGGAGTATGCATGGGAATCCAGATCCCGGCCGACTACCGGCCGTCGGAAACCGAGCCCTTTATGAATGAGCGCCAGCGGGAGTATTTCCGCCGCAAGCTCAATGGCTGGAAAGACGACATTCTCAAGGAAAGTCGCGAGACGATCCAGAATTTGCAGGCCGAAACGGTGCCGCATGCCGATCTGGCGGACCGCGCCTCGACCGAGGCGGAGCGGCAACTGGAACTGCGCACCCGCGACCGCCAGAGAAAGCTGATCGCCAAGATCGATTCCGCGCTCCGCCGAATTGAAGACGGATCCTATGGTTTCTGCGAGGAGACGGGTGAACCCATCTCGCTCAAGCGGCTGGACGCGCGCCCCATCGCCACGCTTTCGATTGAAGCGCAGGAGCGCCATGAACGGCGCGAAAAGGTTTACAGAGACGATTAGACGGAAAATCCGCGCCGTTCTTTTGTTTCATTGCCGTGCGTCGCACGGCGGGGCGCGAAAAAGTCTATCGCGACGATTAATACGAATACACCGGCTTTCTCCTCCCCGCGCGGCACAGCCGCTGGCGTGGGGGTTCGGTAGCGACAGCGTGCCGAACGTCGCAGCGAAGTGTCGGCGAAGCTGACCTGAGCTGTGACAAAGGGGGAGATAAAAAAGACCCGGTCTTGTGACCGGGCCTTTTTATATCCCGGCTCAAAATACCTACCAGGGCATCAATATATCGAAAAGCTGCGAGCCGTAGCGCGGCTCCTGCACATTGCTCACCGTGCCTTTGCCGCCATAATTGATGCGGGCTTCGGCGATCTGCGACAGGTCCACCGTATTCTCGGCCGTGATATCCTCGGTGCGGACAATGCCCGACACCTGCATGTCGCGCATTTCGTTGTTGACCAGCACCTGCTGATGGCCGGAGATCACCAGATTGCCGTTGGGCAGCACTTGGGCGACCAGCGCCGCCAGCGTCATGTTGATGGCTTCCGAACGGTTGATGCCGCCGGCGCCGACATTGGAATTGTCGGACCCCATCTTGACCAGGCTGCCCGGGTTCATGCTTTTGGGCAGGGCATTTTCCAGGCCGAAGAAATTGGTCAAATTGGCGTCGTCGGAATTTGTGCGCGAACTGGTGGTGGTGTTCGACAGCTTGGCGGCGTCGGAAATCGAGACATTCACGGTAATCACATCGCCGACATGGGTGGCGCGGGGATCGTGAAAGAAGCTGCGCGCGCCCGGCTGCCACAGGGAATTGCCGACATGGGTGACCGGCGGCGGCTGGGGGATGGCCGCCACCAGCTGCTGGTCGGCAGGATTGCCCACCGGCGCCAGCTTGGGCGGCGAGCCGATATTCTCCAGCCGGTCCACGGCGGAACAGCCGGACAGGCACGCGCCCAGCAGCGACAGGGTGGTGATGGCAAGCAGCGATCTACGCATGACGGATCCTATTTCTGGGCAGTGAGCTGATTGGGCATACCGTTGGACAGCGGGCCGGTGGCACGCACGGTGCCCGCGGCGGTGACGACAGCATTGATCATGCGGAACGAAGCCGGATTTTGTACGGTGACGGTATCGCCGATGCCGCCCTCGCTCATGGCCCGGCCCATCGCAGTCAAATTCACGCCGGGCGCATCAAAGGTCATGGTGATGGTCTGGCCCCTGGTCACCAATATCGGACGGCGCACATCGGTGACTGATACCGCCTGTCCCGCGCGCAGCACGCGGCGGGCCTCCATGCCGCTCAAGGCATCCATGCTGGTGACCGTGCCGTTCATCAGCGCGGTGCCGGTGACGGTGCCGAAGGCCAGATCGGAATCGGCAATGACTTCGCCGCGAGCGATATCGCGCGTGGGAACCACGATTCGAATGTCGGCCAAGGCCGGACCCATCGTCAAAGCGGAGAAGGCAAGGACGGCAATCAGGCCGAAATTGAGAGAGAGTTTGCGGATCATGGTTTACTGCGCCATCTGGGAGGTTTGCTGCAGCATCTGGTCTGCCGCCGTGATGACCTTGGAATTCATTTCATAGGCGCGCTGGGCGGTAATCAGGGCCGTAATCTCGTCCACCGAATTGACGTTCGAGGTTTCCAGGAAGCCCTGCTGGATGGTGCCGTAGCCGGGCGAGCCGGGAACACCGGCCTGGGGGCTGCCCGAAGCAGGGGTTTCCAGAAAGATATTGCCGCCGATGGCATTCAGGCCCGCTTCGTTGGGAAAGCGATCCAGTTCGAGCTGGCCCACTGTCTGGGGCGTGGCATTGCCCGCCACCGTGGCATTGACCTGGCCCTGGGCGTTGATGGTGACGCTGACCGTGTTGGCGGGAATGGCGATGCCGGGCTGCACCACATTGCCGTCCTGCGTGACCAGCTGGCCCTGGGGCGAGAGCGCGAAATTGCCGGCGCGGGTATAGCCGTCGGTGCCGTCGGCCTGCTGGATGCGGAAATAGCCCGAACCCTGGACCGCCACGTCATAGGGATTGGAGGTGCTGGTCAGGTCGCCCTGGGTGGTGATGCGATAGGTCGCGCCGGTCTTAACGCCGGTTCCGATCTGGATGCCGGCGGGCGCATAGGTTCCCTGGCTGGAGGTCTGGGAACCCGGGGTCTCCACATTCTGGTAGAGCAGGTCGGTGAATTCCGCCCGCTGCTCCTTGAAGCCGGTGGTGTTCATATTCGCCAGATTGTTGGCGATCACTTCGACATTGGTCTGCTGGGCCAGCATGCCGGTGGAAGCTATGGAAAGCGCGCGCATGATCCGTTCTCCTAATTGGGCATCGCGCCAAGCTTGTCGATCGCCTGGCGGGTTAAATCTTCCTGGCTCTGGCTCAGCGACGCGGTCGCCTGGTAGGCGCGCATCACTTCGATCATATGGCTGATTTCCAGCACCGGCTGGACGTTGGAGGATTCCAGCGCACCCTGCTTGATGGTGCTGTCGGCGGCCACAGTGGGGGTTTGCATGGTGGAATAGAGATTGTCGCCCTGTTTGGTGAGGGCGCTGTCGTCGGCGAACGCCGAAACCTGCAGCTTGCCGATCTGGTTGCCGATGCCATTGACGATGCTGGAAATGGTGCCATCCCGGCCGATCTGGATATTCTGGTCGTCCGGCGTAATGGTGATGGCGCCGCTGTCGCCCTGCAGCGCATAGCCTTCGCTGGTCACAATCTGGCCGTTGGCGTCAAGGGTGAAGTGACCGTCGCGGGTGTAGCGCATGCCATTGGGCGTTTGCACCGTGAAAAAGCCTTTGCCGTTGATAGCCAGGTCGAGCGGCGCGCCGGTGGTTTCAATGCTGCCCTGGCTGATATCGCGGGCGACACCGGCATCCTTGACGAAGCTGACCGACTGCTGGCCGGTCTGGCCTTCGGAGGGCGCGACATGGGTGACATATTCTTCGAATTTGGCGGATTCGCGCTTGAAGCCGGGCGTCGAGACGTTGGCGAGATTGTTCGCGATCACGTCCATCGAACGATAAGCGGCCAATTGCTGCGAAAGACTAACGAGAAGTGAATTATCCATTGGGCACCTTGCGATCCTTTCTGGCCGCGCCAAAACAGGTGCAGCGAGCGTGCCAGCAGGAAAGCCGCTATTTACAAGGGTTTTTCGCATGCCGGCGGCGGCGGCGGAAAAACTTGCCGGGTCAGCCGATGCCCAGGCGGCAATTTCAACCGCTCCTTAACCACGTTTGCGTGAGGATGCTGCCGGACAATTGCAGAAAGCAGTTTGATGGCCAGCAAAGAAAAAGCGCCCGAAGCCGAAAGTGAACCCGAAACCCCCGCGGAGGGCGGCGACGCCGCGCCGAAAAAGGGGCTGCTGGGAAAACTGCTCAACAAGAAATTGCTGATGATCGCGGTTCCGGCCCTTGTTGTGGTGCTGGCAGGCGCCGGCGCGGGCACATATTTCTTTGTCATCAAGCCGCACAACGCCGAAAAGAACAAAATCGCCAAGGCCGACGAAATTCCCCTGACCCCGCCACAGGTGGCGTTCAGCGATGTTCCCGACATTCTGGTCAACATCCAGAGCAGCGACGGCACCCCCGCCTACCTTAAATTGTCGCTGTCGCTGGAAATGGACAATGACCTGGCCAAAGCGGGCATGACCGCACTGATGCCGCGCATGGTGGACCAGTTTCAAGCCTATCTGCGCGAGCTGCGTCTTGACGATCTCAAAGGCTCGGAAGGCGTGCTGCGCCTGAAAGAGGAATTGCTGCGCCGGGCCGAAATCGCGGCGGCGCCCTATAAAGTGCGCGACGTGCTGCTCAAGCAGATGATCGTTCAGTAGTCCGTTAGGTCGGGAGCGACAGCGACCGACGCGTAACGGACGAATACTACGGAAGTTGAAAATCATGGCCGACGACACGCCCCAGACCGAACTACAGCCCCAGGCCGCCCCCGAAGCGGCGCCGGTTGAGGCGGCGCTGCCGAGCGGTACCGAGCGCATCCTCAGTCAGGAGGAAATCGATTCGCTGCTGGGCTTTGATGTCGGCGGCGACCAGATGCAGGACAAATCGGGTGTCCGCGCCATCATCAATTCGGCGCTGGTATCCTATGAACGCCTGCCGATGCTGGAAATCGTTTTCGACCGCCTGGTGCGGCTGATGACTACCAGCCTTCGCAATTTCACCAGCGACAATGTCGAAGTCAGCCTGGATTCGATCACCTCGATCCGTTTCGGCGATTACCTCAACTCCATTCCCCTGCCCGCCATCCTGGCCGTTTTTCGCGCCGAAGAGCTTGATAACTATGGGCTTTTCACGGTTGATTCCAATCTGATCTATTCCATTGTGGACGTGCTTCTGGGCGGCCGGCGCGGCTCCTCGGCCATGCGCATCGAGGGCCGACCCTATACCACCATCGAGCGCACCCTGGTGCAGCGCATGGTGGAAGTGATTCTGCAGGATATGTGCGCCGCGTTCGAGCCGCTGGCGCCGGTCAGTTTCAGCCTGGACCGCCTGGAAACCAATCCCCGTTTCGCGGCCATCGCGCGTCCCGCCAATGCCGCCATCTTGGTCAAGCTGCGCATCGACATGGAGGACCGCGGCGGCCGCACCGAACTTCTGCTGCCTTACGCCACGCTGGAGCCGATCCGCAAACTTCTGCTGCAGCAATTCATGGGTGAGAAATTCGGCCGCGATTCCATCTGGGAAAGCCATCTGGCCACCGAGCTTTGGTCCACAAAGGTGGACATTGACGCCATCCTCGATGAACAGGTGATGCCGCTGCACCAGATCATGAATCTGGAAGTCGGCCAGACCGTGATGCTGGGCGCCACGCCGGATTCCCGCATTGAACTGCGCTGCCGCGGCGTGCCGCTGCTGACGGGGCGGATGGGCCGGGTCGGCTCCTCGGTCGCGGTGCGGGTGGACGCCGCCGTGGAACGGACTGACGCTTCTAAGGCGCTCTAGCGAGCGCGGGTGCCTGCACGGCACTTTAACGGAAAGAGATTGTTATGACCCTGACCTTTTATGTCGAAGTCGCGCTGGAAGTGCTGCTGGCCGCCACACTTTGCTATTGCATTGTGCTGGAGCGCCGGCTTGCCGCCGTCCGCAAGGGCCAGGAAGGCCTGTCGCGCACCATTGGCGAACTCAACATGGCCATCGCGGGCGCCGGCGCTTCGCTGCGCGCCCTCAAGGGCGCGGCCGGCGAAGCGGCCCAGACCCTGGATGAGCGTTTAAAGCGCGCCCGCCTGCATATTGACGAACTCTCGGTTCTCACCGCGTCCGGCGAGCGCATCGCCGGCCGCATGGAAAACGCCGCCGCATCGCGCGGGCGCGGCGAGATCACGCTTCCGTCGAGCAGCATCATGGGCCGGCTTGATGCCGCCAGGACGGCACAGTGAGCGCTTTCAGGCATAAATCGCGATATCTGCGCCTGCTGCCCGGCGTGGTGCTGATGTGCGGCGGCCTGTTGGTCCTGAAGACAACCGGCATTGTGCATGAAGCCTTCGCGCTGGAAGGCGCCCCGGCCGCCCCCGATGCCATGGCCGCGGCGCCCAAAGCGATCAATGCGGATTTTGGCGGCGGTGACAGCCAGATTTCCAGCGCCGCCGAAGTGGATGTGCTGACCAGCCTTTCCAAGCGCAGAGCCGCGCTGGACGCGCGCGAGGCACAGATTCAAAGCGAAGCCACAGTACTGGCCGCCACGGAAGCGCGGGTGGATACCAAGATTTCCCAGCTCAAGGACTTGCAGAGCCAGATCGCCGCCCTCTTGACCCAGCGCGACGCCGCCCAGGAAAAACAGGTGGCGGCCCTGGTGAAGACCTATTCGGCCATGAAGCCCAAGGACGCGGCCCGCATCTTCGACAGCCTGGATGACGCTGTGCTGGTGCCGGTGGCGGAGGAAATGAAATCGGACGTGATGGCCCCGGTGCTGGCGGCGATGAACCCCGACGCGGCCCAGAAACTGACCATGAAGCTGGCCAACAAGCTGGCCCTTCCCGCGCTGGCGCCGGCCGCCACCCCGGCCCCGGCGGCCGCTGCCGATCCGATGCCCAATCCGGCCGCGCAGGCCAAGACCGCCCCGGCGGCAACAGCCGAGCCCAAAGGCTAAGCCGGGTCCACCGTGAGGGCGCTGGGATGCGCGTTCAAACGTGCTTTACCAAAGGTTAACGCCGCCGCCCGATACTCACAGGGCCTGAAGGAGATATTCGGCTTGGCGACCATGGCGCACAGAATGGGCTTGATGGGGACGGCATTTTTGCTGGCCACATCCGCTGCGCATGCCGCCGATAGCGTTAGCGCCAGCAGCCAGAACGGCTATAGCCGCCTCAGCTTTGCCTTTGCGCCTTCGGGCCATGTCACCGCCGTCACGGATGGCAGTGTGCTCACCTTGTCCTTCGACCGCAAGACCACCCTCGATCCAGACGCCGTGGCACGGATGATGGGCGGCGCGGTGGCATCGGTGCGCGCCGATGCCGATGGCAAATCCTTTCACTTCGCCCTTAACCAACCGCTCAAACTGCATCAGAGCGCCGTGGGCGACCGCGCCGTTGTCGACCTGGCACCCGAAGGCTTCACCGGCGCTATGCCCGACCTGCCGCCGGTGGTGGCCGCCGCGCCAAAGAAGCTGGATGTCGCGTCCCTGCCGGTGCTGACGCTGCGCTCTGGCGCCTATGCCAATTTCACCCGCCTGGTGTTCGACTGGAACAAGGATGTTCCGTACACGGTATCTCCCGGCGCCGGGCGGATGACCATCAAATTCCAGGCGGCGGCAAAGCCCGATCTGTCGGCGATCGCCCGCTTCCAGCCGCCCTGGGTCAAGAATGCCGCCTGGCATCTGGAAGGCAGCGACACGGTGGTCGAATTCGAGACCGACGCGGATTCGGGCTACCATGATTTCAAGGACGGCACCAAGATTGTGCTCGACATCCTGGCGCCGAAAACCGACGCGAGCGCCTATGCCCCGCCAGGCACCGCAAAACCCCAGGCAACCGCAATCAGGCCCGGCGCCAGTACGGCCCAGGCTGCCGCCATCACCGCCACCGCCAAGCAGCTTCAGGCTCCGGCCACGGACGCCAAACCTGATTCCAAGTCGGCGGCGGCTGCGCCCAAGGCCGATGCCAAAGCGGATGCCAAAATCGCGACCGCGCCGCCGCAACCGCTTCTGCCCAAGCCCGATCCCAAGGCAGCCACAGCAAGCACTGCGGCCGCCAAGCCTGGCGTTCGGGTGGCGGCTCCAGCCGCCGCAGCCGCCGCAACACAAGCCGCGGCGAGCCCCACGCCTGCCGCGACTCAAGTCACGGAAAGCACCGTCACGCCCGCCGGGGTGATTTTGAATTTCAAGGGCGCCAATAGCCACCCCTCGGCCGTATTTGTGCGGGGCTTGACCGCCTGGATCGTGCTGGAGGACGCCGCCAATCTCGATGCCGCGACATTGAAGGCGGCGCTGGGCGGTTTCGCCAGCGGGATTGAGGCCTCGTCCAGCCCCGGCGTTTCCATCCTGCGCATCACCCTCAAAGCTCCCGCGCCGATCACCGCGCTGGATAATGGCTCCGACCTGAAAGTGGTCATCGGCAGCAAGACCGGCGTGGCGCCGGTCAGCATCGGCTTTGCCCGCGAGCAGGATGATCCGCTTCGCGCCGCGCTCTCCACCTTCCTGCCGCGCGCCGACAAAAGCTTCGCCCTGACCGATCCGGCGACCGGCGATATCCTCACCGTCATTCCCGGCAGCAGCGGTTACGCCATGCTGCAGCCGCGCGCCTATGCCGAATTCGCCGCCCTTGCCACCGCCAGCGGTCTGGTGATTACGCCCTATACTGACGATCTGGTGATTTCGGTGGCGGGTACGCGCATCCGCATTTCGCGCCCCGGCGGCTTGTCGCTGACGCCGCCGCAAGCCGTCCTTGGCGAGACGCCCCAGGCCATGGCGCAAGCGCAGAATGAGCCCAGTTTCATTGATTTTGCGGCCTGGGGGCAGATGACCGGCGGTTCTTTCCTGGCCACCGAGCGGCGTCTCGGCCAGTCGGCGTCTCGGCTGCCTGCCGGAACCGCCAATCATGCGCGGCTGGTGCTGGCGCGCTTTTATCTCGCCAACCATTTCGCATCGGAGGCGCTGGGGCTGATCAATCTGATCCAGGCCCAGGATCCATCGCTTGCGGGCGACACCCAGCTTGCCGTGATGCGCGCTGCCGCCGATTACATGATGGGCCGCTATCAAGCCGCACATAACGATCTGGCGGGCGGGGCGTTCGATTTTAATCCCCATGCCGCCTTGTGGCGGGGTCTGACCGAAGCGGCGCAGGAAAACTGGCGTACGGCGCATGACGACATGGTGCTCGCCGCACCGGTGCTGAAACGCTATCCCGCCGACTGGCAGGCGCGCGCCCATCTGGCCGACGCCGACGCGGCGCTGGGCATCGGGCGGCTGGAATTGGCGGATGCAGCGCTCACCCACCTGCCGCGCGACCTGCCCGCGCCCGACGCGCTCGAGGCCGAACTGGTACGGGCCCGAATCCAGGCGACCACCGGCAATTACGCCAAAGCCGTGCCGCTGTTTGCCGCCGTGCAGAATGGCGGCGATGAGCGCCTCGCCGCCCAGGCGATCTATTATCAGGTGGACGCCGGCTTGAATGCCCATGCCGTCACGCCCCGGCAAGGCATAGAGGTGCTGGAGCGCCTGCGTTTCCGCTGGCGCGGCGACGCGCTGGAAATGAAAACTCTGCGCCGGCTGGCGGGGCTGTACTTCGCCGGCAATCAATATCGCGAGGGCCTCAAAACCTTGCGGGTGGCGACGCAAAATTTTCAGAACAACGACGCGGCGCGCGCGGCACAGGACGATATGCGCGCCGCCTTCGCCAGGCTTTACCTCAAGGGCGGCGCCGACAAGATGGCGCCGGTGGAACAGCTGGCGCTGTTCTACGACAATGTGGACCTTACCCCGATCGGTTCGGACGGCGATGAAATGATCCGCCGCATCGCCGACCGGCTGGTGGCGGTGGATTTGCTGGAACCCGCCGCCACGCTGCTGTCCTATCAGGTGAACAAACGGCTTGATGGCGTTGCCAAGGCGCAGGTTTCAACCCGGCTGGCGGCGATCTATCTGATAGACCACAAGCCGCAGGACGCGATAAACGCCCTGCATGACAGCCAGATCACCGGCCTTCCCGATGAGGCGATTCACGAAAGGCTGCTGCTGGAAGCGCGCAGCTTTGCCGCCCTGAAGCAATGGGACAATGCCCTGGACCTGATCGCGGTCGACAATGACCCTGACACCAGCCGGCTGCGCGCCGATATCTATTGGGAAAGCGGCAACTGGGATGTGGCGGGCCAGAAGACGGAAGAGCTTCTGGGCCCGCGCGCCGGGGACGCAGCGCCGCTGAGTGATGAAGAACGCGCCCAGGTGCTGCGCATGGCCGTGGCCTATTCTTTGGCCAATGACGAGGCCAGCCTGGAACGGCTGCGCAAGAATTTCGCCCCCAAGATGAACGGTACGCCCGACGCCAGCGCCTTTGCGGTCCTGTCCCAGAGCATCGACCTGCATGGCGTCGCCTTCCGCGATGCGGCGCGCCAGATCGCCTCGGTGGACACGCTGGAGAGCTTCATGAAGGACTTCAGCAAGCGGCATGACGGAGCGACGACCCCGCGCAGTTGATGACGGTGCAACCGTTATCACGGAGCGGACAGGGCGCGCGACCAATCAAAAAACGCGACGACGCCGCGCTGCCTATGCGGCACTGTCAAATCTCGCTGAGCCAATTCAGCGCGCGATCGGCCACTTTTTCCCAGCCCGGTTCGCCGATCAACCAATGGCTCATGCCAGCAATATTCTCATAGGTGGCACGCTCCCGATAGAGCGCGGCGATACGCTGCACCGTGCCGGGTGGATTGACCCGATCTTCGCTTCCCGCCAGAACCAGCATCGGACAGGTCACTTTGCGCGCATCCACTTCACTGGCGCGGCCCATATCCAGGCCCCAATGCATGATCTCGAAGGTGGCGCGGCCCGATTCCGGGACAAAGCGGGCGAACATCGCGTCGCGCTCGGGCGGCGGCATCCGGTCCAGGGAATAATGGCCGGCGACATGCTGGTCCGGCTTGAGGATGGAATTCCAGAAACCGACATTCAGCAGCATGGCCTGGGCGCTGGCAATCTCGAACAAAGAGGCGGGCGGCACCCCCCAGGGCGCCGACGGCGCCAGCAGGATCGCGGCATGAACATCATCACGGCGCGCCGCCAGCATTTGTGCCAGCAGCCCGCCCATGGAATGGCCGACCAGGATGGCGGGCGCCTCCAGATCCTCAAGAACATTTTCCAGGTCGGCGGCATAGTCGGTCAGGCTGGTCTGCCCCAGATCCGGCGGCGGCTTTGCCTTGTCATGATGGCGCAGGCACGGCGCCTGCACCTCGTAACCGGCAGCGCGGAATTTCCCAGCGAAACCGTCCAGCGACCAGGG
>Ga0302275_10006515_pt1 | contig 11036 bp, 9 predicted proteins | sample III_Bog_N2_2_FD_200229 | JGI IMG/M metagenome (GOLD analysis project Ga0302275, IMG submission 200229) | Peat permafrost microbial communities from Stordalen Mire near Abisko, Sweden - III_Bog_N2_2 | ecosystem: Environmental > Terrestrial > Soil > Wetlands > Peat | place: Sweden: Abisko... | reverse complement strand
GCCTGCCCACGGAGGATGCCTGGGCCGAACAAGTGGCGCGCCTCTGCGGATGGGTGGAATAGATGCAGATTGTGCAGGCCGTCTACGGCGTCTTCCACCACTTCGAGCTGGCGCACCAGCTCCACGCGCGCCATCACCTGCGCCGCATCTACTCCACCTGGCCGTGGGCGCGTCTTAAGCGCGAAGGGCTGCCACGCGAACTGGTCCGTACCTTTCCGCTGGTTCATACCGCCGATTACCTGCTGCGCCGGACGCCTCTGTACTCGGCCGCGCTGGACGCGCGCTTCAATCAATGGAACTCGGACAGCTTCGACCGCTGGCTTCGCCACAAACTCGAACCCTGCGATGCGCTGATCGCCATCTCCGGCGCAGGCTTGACGACTGGCCCGAAGGTTCAGGCAGCGGGCGGCAAATTCATCTGCGACCGCGGCTCAACTCACCAGCGTTTCCAGGACGAAATCCTCGCTGAAGAGCACCGCCGCTGGAACGTGCCGTACATCGTGCCCGCAGCGCACATCGTCCGCCGCGAAGAGGCGATCTACGCGATAGCCGATGCGATCACGGTCCCTTCGACTGTGGCCCAGCGGTCGTTTATCGCAATGGGCATCGCCCCCGAAAAGGTCCACGTAATTCCCTATGGCGTGCGCCTGGACAAGTTCACTCCGGGCGAGACACGCTCTGCCGAAACCTTCGAAGTGCTCTTCGCCGGGCAGATTAGTCTGCGCAAGGGCATCCCATACCTGCTGGAGGCGTTCGCGCAGTTGCGTCATCCCAACAAACAGTTGACGCTCGCCGGAAGTGTGCAGGACGACGTCCGCCAACTCCTCGCGAAGCTGCCGACAGAGCACGTTACGTTTGCTGGCAACTTGTCCCAGCCTGAGCTTGCAGCCCGCATGGCGCGCAGCCACGTCCTCGCGATCGCCAGTGTTGAAGAAGGTCTAGCGCTCGTGCAGGGGCAAGCGCTCGCCTGCGGTTGCCCAGTGGTCGCAACCACAGCTACCGGCGCTGAAGACTTGTTTACCGACGGTATTGAGGGTTTCATCGTCGCGGACCGCGACAGCGCAGCACTCGCCGATCGCCTCCAGCAACTGGCCGACGATCCGGCACTCCGTAAGGAAATGTCCGCTGCGGCACTCGCACGGGTCACCACTCTCGGCGGCTGGGACCAATACGGCGATCAGTGGGATCGCCTGCTCCACGCTCTGACCGGCCAGCCCAAAGATCCGGAGTAACTCTTGAGGCATGTCCTGCTGGACGGGCGCCCTGCGCGGGCGTTCGCACGCCCTTTTACTGCTTCGCGTGGCCCTCCCGTTGGTCGGCACCTAATCTGAATTGCGACGACCGGGGGCACCATCGCGAAGCCCAATACGCGTCACGAAGTGACCGCCGCCCGCGTAGGGCGTTCGTCCGGCAGGACAGTATTGAAACAGATTCTCAGGAACCGTGAGCTACATCTTGTAGCGGCCCATGTCATCGTCGTTGAGATTTTCCAGCCAGCGCCGAGCCTCTTCGCCGTCTACATTCTGCGGACCTTCGGCGAGCTGTTTGGCGTTGTCCAGGACCGCGCGGCTCGCGTAGATGGGGCAATCCCAGCGCAGCGCCAGCGCAATCGCATCCGAAGGCCGCGAATCGATCACTACCGTCTCGCCGTCGTGCTCCATCCAAATCACCGCGAAGAACGTATCGTCGCGCAACTCAGAGACTACGATCTTGCGCACGACAGCATTCAAGCCGCGGGTGATATTCCGCAGCAGGTCATGCGTCATTGGTCGCGGAGTGGTTGACTTCTCCAACTCAAGCGCAATCGCATTTGCCTCGAAGATGCCCACCCAGATCGGCAGAACCGTGTCGCTGGCCACATCCTTCAGCACCACAATCGGCATATTGGTCAACGGATCCATCATCAATCCACGGATCTGCATCTCCACTTCAGCCCTGGCTGCTGCCGCCGTCGAATCGCTTTGTTCCGCACCAATCTTCATGATCCCGCCAGTGTCTCACCCACCAGGCTGTTGGGAAACGTCTGTGTAATCCTGACCGGCAGATAGCTCCCCATGGCCGGTAGTATAGGCTGCGCGATCGTAAAGTTCACAGTCTTGTTCTGCGAGCTGCGACCCACTACCTGGCCACGTGCGAGGTTGTGGCCTTCAACCATCACTTCCATCACCTGGCCCAGATGACGGGCGTAGCTTTTCCGCTGCACCTCGCGCTGGCGGTCAAGCAGCACCTGCAGGCGGCGCGCCTTCTCATCGTCGGGGATCGAGTCCGCCATTCCGATCGCCGGCGTATTGGGCCGCGGCGAGTATTTGAAGCAGAACACCGCATCGTACCCAACCTGTTCCAGCAGCGTCGCGGTGTCCTCGAGGTCCTGCTCGGTCTCTCCTGGAAATCCGACAATAATATCCGACGTCATGCTGATCTCGCGCTTGGCGGCCTTGATCCACGCAATCCGCTCCAGATACCAGTCGCGGGTGTACTCGCGGGACATGGCTTTGAGAATGGCGGTTGAACCGGACTGCACTGGCAGATGGACGTGATCGCACAGAGTTGGAAATGCGTCGATGGCTTCAACTATATCTTTGGTGAAGTCGCGTGGGTGGCTGGTGGTGAAACGCACGCGCCGGATGCCGGCAACCTGTCCAACGGCGGCGAGCAGCTCAGCAAACGTCATCTTCCGCGATGGGTCGCGATAGGAGTTAACGTTTTGCCCGAGCAGTTGAATCTCAGTGAAGCCCGCGTCGGCCATTCGGCGGGCTTCCGCCAGAACTGAGTCGGAGGCGCGCGAACGCTCTTTCCCGCGGGTGTAGGGAACCACGCAGTAGGCGCAGAACTTGTCGCAACCCTCGACAATGGTGATGTATCCGCGATGCGGATTACCGCGTGAGGTGAACTCGGTGTCGAACGTTTCCTCGGTTTGGCGGTCGTCGAGGCCGGTGATGCGTTGTTCGCCTGCCTCCAGCCGGACCAGCATTGCAGGAAGGTTGCGGTAGGACGCCGAACCGCTGACCAGCGATACGTACGGCGCGCGGTCGAAGATCTTTTCGCCTTCCTGCTGGGCGACGCATCCCAGCACGGCGAACTTCTTGCCTTCGCCCTGCAACCGCTTGTATTCATTTAGCCGGTGAAAGACCTTCTGTTCGGCTTTATCGCGGATCGAGCAGGTGTTGTAGAGGATCAGCTCTGCGTCGGCCTCATCCTCGACGCGCATGTAGCCTTCGTGCTCCAGCGTCCCGATGACTTTCTCCGAGTCATGGGCGTTCATCTGGCAGCCAAACGTCTCGATATAGAAAGTCTTCGCCACACTATCAGTATAGCGAGCGGTGGCAGTTGCGTGGTGTGTCTCAATTATTGAACGGCAATTAATGCAGTGTTTGCCGTCACATCGCAACCAGGGTACGGGCAGCTAGTCTTGTCTATGGGCCGCGCTGGTAGAGGTTGGCCGCTGAACCCGACCTGTAGGCAGGCGCGTATTCATTGCAAGCAATCGCACTTGCCTCATCGAAGTTTCCACGCGCTCGTTGCGAAAACTTCTCCTGTAAACTGCGATTTGAGATGAAAATGCCGAAAAACATTGATGTAACCGAACTGATTCTCCGGGATGCCCACCAAAGCCTGATGGCAACCAGAATGTCCATGGAAGACATGATTCCGGCATGCGCCGATCTGGACCAGGCGGGTTACTGGTCGGTGGAGTGCTGGGGCGGTGCGACGTTTGACAGTTGCATTCGCTTCCTGAACGAAGACCCGTGGGAGCGGCTGCGTACCTTTCGCAAGCTGATGCCAAATACGCGGCTGCAGATGTTGCTGCGAGGGCAGAACCTGCTGGGCTATCGCCACTATCAGGATGAGGTGGTGGAGCGGTTCGTCGCGAAGGCTGCGGAGAACGGTATGGACGTCTTCCGCGTGTTCGACGCGCTGAACGATATTCGCAATCTGAAGTGCGCAGTCGCGGCCGTGAAGAAGTCCGGTAAGCACGCGCAGGGCACCATCTGCTACACCACCAGCCCACTCCACACGACGGACCAATTTGTAGCAATGGCGAAGCGCCTACAGGATCTGGGCTGCGACTCGATCTGCATCAAGGACATGGCCGCGCTGCTGAAGCCGCAGCCGGCATATGACATCGTGAAGGGCATCAAGGAGAGTTGCGGACAGGATGTGCGCGTGCAGGTGCATGTACACGCCACAACCGGAGTCACGATGGTGAGTCTGATGAAAGCCATCGAGGCAGGCGCGGACTGCGTCGATACGGCGATCAGCTCGCTCAGTCTGGGGCCTGGGCATAACCCGACCGAAAGCCTGGTGGAGATGCTGACCGGCACCGGCTTCACAACCCACCTCGACAAGCAGCGGCTGCTGAACTTGAAGCGCTACTTCAATAAGGTTCGTCCGCGCTATGCGGAGTTTCTCTCCAACATCACCGGAGTGGAGACGGAGATTTTCGACAGCCAGATTCCCGGCGGCATGATCTCGAATATGGAAAGCCAACTGAAGCAGCAGGGAGCGGGCGACCGGATGCAGGATGTGCTGGAGGAGGTTCCGCGCGTGCGCAAGGATGCGGGCTACCCTCCGCTGGTCACTCCTTCCAGCCAGATCGTCGGGACCCAGGCCGTTTTCAACGTGCTGCTGGGGCGCTACAAGGTGCTGTCGGCAGAGTTTGCGGACCTGATGCTGGGCTATTACGGCGAGACGATCGGACCCCGCGATGCCGCGCTGGTCGCACAAGCAGAGAAGCAGGCCAAGAAGCCGCCAATCGTCATCCGACCGGCGGACCTGCTGAAGCCGGAGTGGAACGAGTTGCGCACGGCAGCGGCGGCGCTGACTGGCTTCAACGGCTCGGACGAAGATGTGCTGACGTATGCGATGTTCCCCGCAGTGGGAACCAAGTTTTTTGGTACCCGCAAGCAAGGCCCGAAGAACCTGGGGAGAGACCCAAATGCGAAGCCTCCTGCCATGCCGGTCGCACTTAGCTCGGCCAATGGTAACGGCCACGCCGCAGTGCGGGAGCCTGTGACGTACGACGTAAAGCTAAACGGAAACACGCATAAAGTGACTGTGACAACTGTCTAACGAGGGCGGATCCATGCCGATTCTGGAAGAAAAAGCAGTAAGCGCCATGCAAGCGAAGATCGATGACCTGAAGAAACGCCGCGCCAAAATTGCGCTCGGTGGCGGCGTCGACAAGATCGAGAAACAGCACAAAGCCGGCAAGATGACTGCGCGCGAGAGGATCGAGGCGCTGGTCGATGCGGACAGCTTTCTCGAGAGCGGCATGTTTGCCGAGCACCGCGCAACCATGTTCGGGATGGAAGGCAAGGAGATGCCCGCGGACGGAGTCGTTACCGGAGCGGCCTCGGTCGCAGGGCGGCTGATCCATCTTGCCAGCCAGGATTTCACCGTAGCTGGTGGAGCGGCCGGCGAAGTGCATTCGATCAAGGTTGCCGAGATCATGATGCAGTCCCTGAAGACCGGCTCACCGTTTGTCTTCATCAACGATTCCGGCGGCGCGCGCGTACAGGAAGGCATCGATTCTCTGTCGGGCTACGGCAAGGTGTTTCACGCGAACGTGAAACTGTCGGGATCGGTTCCCCAGATTTCTTTGATTTGCGGGCCATGCGCGGGTGGCGCCGCCTACAGCCCGGCCCTGACCGACTTCATCATCCAGACGCGCCAGGCACAGATGTTTATTACTGGGCCGCAGGTGATCAAGGGCGTCACCGGAGAAGAAGTAACCGCCGAAGCTCTGGGCGGTGCGGATGCGCACATGACCAAGTCAGGCGTTATCCACTTCATCGCCGATGACGATCGTCATGCCATGGAGCTTTGCCACAAGCTGCTGAGCTTTCTGCCATCGAACAACCTGGAAGATCCTCCACAGATTGAGGGCGACCCCAACGTGGACGCGGACCCGGCACTCGATGAAGTGGTCCCCACGGACGTGAAGCGGGGCTACGACGTGCGCAACGTCATCACGCGGCTGGTTGATTTCGCGGACTTTTTTGAAGTCCAGTCCGGGTACGCCGGCAACATCGTGGTGGGTTTCGCGCGCATCACCGGGCGCAGCGTCGGCGTCATCGCCAACCAGCCCAAGGTGCTCGCAGGCTCGCTGGACATCAACGCATCCGACAAGGCAGCGCGCTTCGTCCGCTTCTGCAATGCGTTCAACATCCCTTTGATCACGCTGGTCGACGTGCCCGGCTTTCTGCCTGGCACGCAACAGGAGTACGGTGGCATCATTCGCCACGGCGCGAAGATGCTGTTCGCCTATTCAGCGGCGACTGTTCCGAAGATCACAGTCATCATGCGCAAGTGCTATGGCGGCGCTTATCTGGCGATGTGCAGCAAGGACCTGGGTGCGGACCGTACGTTTGCCTGGCCGACGGCCGAGATCGCTGTCATGGGCGCAGAAGGAGCGGTGGACATCGTCTTCCGGAACGAGATTAAGGAAGCAACCGATAAGAAGGCAAAGCGGGCCGAATTGATCGAGAACTACCGCGAAGTCTTTGCTAATCCCTACGTCGCGGCCGGGCGGCGCCTGGTGGATGCCGTGATTGAACCTTCCCTCACCCGGCGTTATATATCGCAGGCACTGGAGTATCTGCAGACCAAGAGAGAGCTTCGGCCCACGAAGAAACACGGGTTGATCCCGCTATGAGAAGCCATGAGGCAGTACTCGACACGCAGGAAACTACCATGAGTGAACCTGTTCACGATTCCGTATCCGTTGCCGATTCCAAAGACCTTCGCGCCACGCTTCAGGACATTCTGCAGCAGCTCGCAGGCCTCTCCAACCGTCTTGCTGAGATGGAGAAGCTGGTTGCGACGGCCGGAGCGCCACTTGCGCCCACTGCGAACACCGGCAGCGTTGAAGCTCGCGTTCCAGAACCACCCCTCGCAACTACCTCTGTGGCGGCTGCGGCAGGAATCTCCGAAGAGGAATTCCTTGCCATCTCCGCTGCACTTGCAGCCTGGCTTGGAGTGCAGGCTCACATACGCCAAATCCGCCTGATTCACACCGGCGCCTGGGCTCAACAAGGCCGTGCGACCATTCAAGCGTCGCATCGGTTGTTCCTCTAAGAGATCCATGAAACTAAAAATCACAATCGATAGCAAGAATTACGAAGTGGATGTAGAGGTTGCGGAACCTGAAGCTGCCGGCGCGCCACCCCGCTTCCACCAGTCAGTGGAATCCTCTGCAGCGCGCACGCCTGTTGCGGTTGCCGCACCCCCGGTGGACGCGACGCCAGTGAACGAAGGGAAGGTTTGCCGGAGCCCCGTTTCGGGCATTGTGGCCAGCGTCGCGGCGAAGGAAGGCCAGTCGCTCGAAGTGGGCGACGAGTTGCTGGTGCTGGAAGCCATGAAGATGGAAACCCAGGTCACTGCATCAGCGGCCGGTCGCGTATCGTCAGTCAAAGTCAAAGCCGGGGACAGCGTTCAAGCCGGCCAGGTTCTCGTGGAGTTTGAACAATGAGTGCAGCAATGGAACAAGTACCTGGTTTTCTCTTCTTCGATCACATAGCGGTCTCCGTCAAGGCCGGCGAACTTGAGCCGCAAGTGCAGGTGTACAAGGCGATGGGCTTCAAGGAGTTGCATCGCGAAGACGTGCTCGGCGGCGACCAGGTACGGGAAGTGCTGCTACAGGTTGGGGATGGCCCGAACCTGGTGCAGTTGCTCGAACCGCTCAGCCCTGAGTCTCCCGTAGCGAAGCAGTTGGAGAAGAATGGCGGACGCGGCGGGCTGGCGCATGTGGCGTTCCGCGTCACCGACATTGGCAAAGCCTTCGACTATTTAAAGGAGAAGGGGTTCAAGATCATCGACAAGGCGCCGCGTAAAGGTTCGCGTGGAACCACGGTGTTCTTCGTTCATCCGAAGACGACCGAGACGGCGGCGTTTGGATACCTGTTCGAGGTGGTGCAGGAGGGCGCGCATGTCTAACGACCAAACGGGAACGGGGATTGGGACCGAGATTCTGCACCTGGCGCAGGACTTCCCGCCTGTGCCGACAGCCGCGTGGGAAGCTGCGATTCAGAAGGACCTGAAAGGCGCGGACTACGAGAAGAAGCTGGTCTGGCGGTCCGACGAAGGCCTCTCCGTGCGCCCGTACTACCGAAGCGAAAACCTCGCGGGTCTCGAGGCGCAGACCGCGTCAATCCCCGGTCGGTTTCCCTTTGTGCGAGGGAACGCCAAGGCGTGGGAGATTGATCAGGAAGCCGTCCCTGCGGCAGACGCGATTCGGGCTGATCTGGTGCTCGAAGCTGGGGCCGATGCGATTCAGCAGGTCGGGATTGCTCTTGCGTGGGGCGTAGAAAAGCTGACGAGCCTCTGCAACGATCGCCCGGTGGACATAGCCGCGCGCGAAGTGGATTTTTTGTTCGCGGTTGGCTCAACCTATTTCTTTGAGATCGCCAAACTGCGCGCCGCGCGCCTGGTGTGGGCCCAGGCGGTGACGGCGTTTGCCCCCGTTGACCCGGATTCCTGCAAGATGAATCTGCACGTGCGCACCTCGCGGATGAACAAGAGCACCTGCGATCCGTACACGAATGTGTTGCGCGTAACCACAGAGGCCATGTCGGCCATGATCGGCGGCTGCGACAAGCTGACCGTCGAACCGTTTGGCTTCGACGAACACATTGCGCTTGGCGTGCAGCGTGTTCTGGCGGAAGAGGCGCACCTGAACGCGGTAGCCGATCCGGCAGGCGGCTCCTATTACATTGAGGCACTTACCGCCTCCCTCGCGCGCGAGGCGTGGAAGCTGTTTCAGCGGATTGAAGCTGCCGGTGGCTATACGCAGGCTCTGACCGCAGGCTGGCTGGCAGAAGAGATTGCGAAGACTCGTGCCGCACGCGAGAAGGCGGTTTCGTCGCGACGTCGCGCCATGGTCGGAGTCAACAACTATCCCGACCTGACCGCGAAGGCCCCAGAAGCCGCGCCATCCTTTGCGAAGGACGCTGCCCCGTTCCCACAGTTCCGGCTGGCCGAGCCGTTTGAGAAGATTCGCGGACGTACCGCGCGCCATGTCCTGGAGACCAGCCACACGCCGAAGGTGCTTCTACTGAAGCGCGGCGATGTAAAGATGCGTACCGCTCGCAGCAACTTTGTGTTGAACTTCTTTGGCTGCGCGGGGTTTGAGATCGCCGAATCCGAAGAGTACGCCGGCGCGGACGCAGACCTGATTATCTTGTGCAGCTCGGATATGGAGTACCTGCCCTTCGCGCAGGAGGTCTGTGCGGCGGCGAAGGTTCCGGTTCTTGTCGCCGGCAATCCCAAGGAACAAGTGGACGTTCTGAAAGCTGCCGGCATACAGGGCTTCATACATATCGCAAGCGACGCCGTCGAGACCCTGACATACTGGCAGAGCCGGCTGGGGGTGAAGAACTAATGAAACCTGACTTCTCCAAAATCGAGTTTGCGTTGCAGCCCACAATCGCGGCCGAGTCCATCGCGGACGACCAGCAGGCCCCGTGGATTCCGCCCGAACTGATTCCCATCAAGCCCTGGTATACGGCTGACGATCTGCACGCCATGGAACACCTGGAGTACGCCGCCGGAGTTGCTCCCTATCTGCGCGGGCCTTATTCCACGATGTATGCCCTGCGGCCATGGACGATTCGCCAGTATGCTGGCTTTTCCACTGCCGAGGAATCGAACGCCTTCTACCGACGCAACCTATCGGCAGGGCAGAAGGGGCTATCCGTAGCCTTCGATCTGGCGACGCATCGCGGCTACGATTCCGACAACGAGCGCGTGGTTGGCGACGTTGGCAAGGCTGGCGTGGCGATCGACTCGGTCGAAGACATGAAGATTCTGTTCGGCCAGATTCCTCTGGATCAGATGTCAGTATCGATGACCATGAACGGCGCGGTGCTGCCCATCATGGCGTTCTACATCGTCGCTGCGGAGGAGCAGGGCGTACCAACTGAGAAGCTCAGCGGGACGATTCAGAACGACATCCTCAAAGAGTTCATGGTCCGCAATACCTACATCTATCCGCCGGCGCCTTCGATGAAGATCATTGGCGACATCTTCCGCTACTGCTCCGCCAAGATGCCGAAGTTCAACTGCATTTCGATCAGCGGGTACCACATGCAGGAAGCAGGCGCCACCGCGGACATCGAACTCGGCTACACGCTTGCGGATGGGCTGGAATACATTCGCACTGGTATCGCCGCAGGCCTGAGCATCGACGACTTTGCGCCGCGCCTCAGCTTCTTCTGGGCGATCGGCATGAACCACTTCATGGAGATCGCGAAGCTGCGGGCCGCACGCGTCCTGTGGGCAAAGATCATCAAAGAGTTCAACCCAAAGAACCCGAAGTCGATGGTGCTGCGCACGCATTCGCAGACGTCGGGCTGGAGCCTGACCGCACAGGATGTGTTCAACAACATTTCGCGTACTGCCGTCGAGGCGATGGCCGCGGCCCTCGGACATACGCAGTCGCTGCACACCAACGCGCTCGACGAAGCCATTGCCCTCCCCAGCGATTTCTCCGCCCGCATCGCTCGCAACACCCAGATCTACCTGCAGGAAGAAACGGGCATCACCAAGGTTGTCGATCCCTGGGCGGGCAGCTACTACGTGGAGAGCCTGACGCATGAGTTGATGCACAAGGCTTGGCACCACATCCAGGAGGTTGAGGCCCTGGGCGGGATGACCAAGGCGATCGAGACTGGCATTCCGAAGATGCGCATCGAAGAAGCCGCGGCACGGCGGCAAGCGTTGATCGATTCCGGCCGTGAAACGATTGTGGGCGTCAACAAATACAAGCTCGCACACGAAGAAGCATTGCCGGTACGCGAAGTGGACAACCAGGCTGTGCGCGAAAATCAGTTGCGCAGCCTGGCCGAGATTCGCAGGACGCGGGACGCAGTTGCCGTTGCCCAGGCGCTCGATGCGCTTACCGCAAGTGCCCGAAGCGGAGAAGGTAACCTGCTGGAGTTGGCGGTCAGTGCGGCACGTTTACGCGCAACGCTGGGCGAGATATCGGGGGCGCTGGAGAAAGTGTTTAGCCGATACCAGGCCGTAAGCCGTACTATCTC
>Ga0302275_10006503_pt1 | contig 11047 bp, 9 predicted proteins | sample III_Bog_N2_2_FD_200229 | JGI IMG/M metagenome (GOLD analysis project Ga0302275, IMG submission 200229) | Peat permafrost microbial communities from Stordalen Mire near Abisko, Sweden - III_Bog_N2_2 | ecosystem: Environmental > Terrestrial > Soil > Wetlands > Peat | place: Sweden: Abisko... | reverse complement strand
TAATGACTTTGACGCGCTCTGTTACATTGGGTGCTCCACGGCAAGCCAGACGAGTGATCCATTTACTATCCACGACGCTGCCTATGGGGCGATGAGAGGGAACTCTTTGCGATATGAGGAACTGACCCGTCAGAGCGACTATCGTGCCGACCTCTACGCAAATCCGTACCACTTTACAGAAGCATTGCCCTTCTATTCAGTAAAGGCGCTCTTCGTCTTAGCGATTCTGTGCCTCCACAATCTTGGAATTAGTTGGGCTTACACAGGACATGTGGTGTCCGCAGTTGCCTATATTGCTACTGGACTGCTCGGTGCATTCTGGATGAGCAAGTATGTAACTGGCCCTAAGTCCACATTTCTATGGCTCGGTATCATGGCTGTCCCCACGATGTCAGAAGCTGCCCGTCAATTTACTCCCGACGCTCTCTCCTGCGCGTTCGTAGTGTTTGCTATGTGGCTCATCCTTGAGAGGCAGCAGTACTGGTGGGGTTCGTCGGTTGCGGTGTTGGCGGTATGGATAAGACCGGACTACTTGCTATTCGCCGGAATGCTTGCGGCGGCGCTTTGGTCTATCCGGAGACTGAGCCTCGGAGAAGCGTCGGCCTTGGTTGGGCTGTCCCTTGGAAGCTACGCTTTCCTTATGCATTTTTCAGGCAATTACGGTTGGCCGCTGCTTTTCCGCCATGTCTTCATCGGATATCTGGCAGCTCCCGGGGAATTCGTAGTTACGTCGCACATTGTGCTACGTGCCTACCTGCATGTGGTACTCGCCTCCCTTCCACATGCGAGATTTCTGGTGGCTTATTACGCTCTAGGTGGATTCCTGTTGATGAGCGGAATTAAACGTGAGTACAAGGCAGTTTTGACCGCGACGCTGCTTTTTGGACTCGCACACATACTGATATTCCCAAGCTGGGAGAATAGGTTCTTTGGACCGATAGCGGTAATCGTGTCGATGTCACTGATCACAGAACTGCTCAACAAGGGGCACCTGCGAGTGTCGTGATTAATGTCTCGGATACATAGCTCGCCCCCAAGAAACGCCAATCTTCAACTGCAAGGTCAAACACCCCACTTCTGCCAAAAGAAGGCAGAAATGGGGCACCGGGCAGGACGGCTCAGCCCGCCGATCAACAGCCCCACTCAACGAAAAGAGCGTTGAGTGGGCCACCCTGAAGTGTGTTTGTGCTGCGAGGCGTTTGGCTGGGCACCGGCCAGCCACTGTGAACCAGATCATCGCGGGAAACGAAATCTTCGCTAGAGGCCGATGGCGGCTTGCAGGGCGGCGGCGATGGCGTCGACGTGTTTATGCATGAGGGAATCGCTTTCGGCTTCGATCATGACGCGGGCGAGTTTCTCGGTGCCGGAGTAGCGGACGACGACGCGGCCGTTGCCGTCGAGTTCCTGTTCGGCGGCGGCGATGGCGGCGGCGACCGTGGGGAGTTCGCGCATGGGGATTTTCTCGCGCACTTTGACGTTACGGATCTGCTGGGGGAAGACCTTGAGGTCAGAGGTGAGGTCATGCAGGGATTTGCCGGAGTGGGCAACGACCTCAAGGACGCGCAGGGCAGTGAGCAGGCCGTCTCCGGTGGTTGAGTCGGAGTCCATGAAGAGGATGTGGCCGGACTGTTCGCCGCCGAGAGTGGCTCCGGTTTTGAGCATCTGTTCGAGGACGTATTTATCGCCGACATCGGCGCGGAGCATCTGGATGCCGCTGGAGGCGAGAGCTTTTTCAAGGCCCATGTTGCTCATGGTGGTGGCGACGACGGTGTTGTGGGCGAGGGTGGCGCGAGCTTTCATGGCGCGGGCGGCGATGAGGAGGACGGCGTCTCCGTTGACGACGTTGCCGAGGGCGTCACTGAAGAGAGCGCGGTCGGCGTCTCCGTCGAGGGTGATGCCGAGATCGAAGTGGCCGGGACGGCGCTTGATTTCAGCGGCGACGTGTTCGGGGTGGAGAGCGCCGCAGGCATCGTTGATGTTGCGTCCGTTGGGCGCGATGTGAAGGGCTTCGGCGGGGATGCCGATGCGGGCGAAGAGCTCGGGAGCGACGGCGGAGGCGGCTCCGTTGGCGCAGTCGATGAGGACGCGAAGGTTGGTGAGGCGGGCGGCGTCCACGCTGGAGGCGAGCCAGGCTTCGTAGTCGGCACGCAGGGTGGCATCGCCGGGAAGAATGTTGGCCATCAGGCTGCCGGAGGCGGGCTGGTGGGCGGTGAGCTGGTCAATGTGCTCGAAGATCTCGGCCTCGATCCCATGCTCGATCTCGTCGGCGAGCTTCATGCCGTTGCTGCCGAAGAGCTTGATGCCGTTGTCCTGCCAGGGATTGTGCGAGGCGGAAATGACGATGCCGGCGGCGAATCCGTGGGTGCGGGTGAGGTAGGCGACGCCGGGAGTGGTGAGGACACCGGCGCTGGCGAAGGCGCATCCGGCATCGCGCAGGCCAAGGGCGAGAGTTTCGGCGATCCATCCGCTGGACTCGCGGGTGTCTTGCCCGAGAACGACTTTGGCCGCGCCGAGGCGGCGGACGAGGCGGGCACCGCAGGCGCATCCGATGGCGTAGATGGTGGCGCGGTCGAGGGGATATTCACCGGCGACGGCGCGGATGCCGTCGGTTCCAAAGAGCTGACGGTTGCTTGCCTGAGGGGGCGTTGCCAAGTTAGGGGACTCCAGCTTTCGAAGATGATTTCTGCGTAACGACGATGACGCGAATGGGTCCTGTGCCGGATAGATGCACGAGCGGGTCCGGAAGGTAGGCCATGGTTTGAAAGCTGGCCTGTCCGGCGACTCCGGTGACATCCACCGCATCGGTGACGGCGCGCTCGATGGCGCTGACGTGACGCGCAGGACCGGTGATGGTGAGCATGGACGGATTGGCAACCACGGACTGGACATGGTATCCGGGGGGCAGCGTGCCGACGATGCGCGGAATGACGGGAACCTGGCGGGTGGCGCGCGTGTCAAAGACAAGGCGCAGGCGGGTGGGCGTGACCTGCATGACTTCGACTTCGTGCGGAACCTGGATGTGGCTGGTGTCGAGGTCGTAGGTGCGCTCGCCGGGAACCGCGCCTTGAAGATCGATGACAGCATGCACGCTTTCCTGCGCGAGCTCGCGAAGGACGCGGGCCGGGCCGCGGAGACGGATCTGTGCCTGGGGGATGACATCCGACGAGTAGTCGAGGCCCTTGGGCGGACGGGAGAACTCGATGGGAACCTGCAAAGAGACTTCAGAAACGGGATCGCGCGCGACGCCGTACCACATGAGGACGGCAATGATGAGCGACGCCAGCTTGAGCGCAATGTGGTCGAAGAGAAGATGGCGGATGCGTGAGATCAAGGCTGTTCTCCACGGTCGCGGACGGCTTCGACGGAGGTGGACAATGCGTGCGAGCCAGCGTTGGAGAGGCCATTTTGCGGGCCGTAACGGCTGAGCAGTTCGCCGAGGCGCTGGCGCAGGCGCTCGGGAGTCATATCACGCTCGACCTGTCCGCCGACGGCGACACTGATGCCTCCGGTCTCCTCGGAGACGATGATGGAGACGGCATCGGTTTCCTCGGTGATGCCGATTCCGGCGCGGTGACGGGTGCCAAGTTGCGTGGAGAGCAAGGGGTTCATGGAAAGCGGAAGAAAACAGGCGGCGGCAGCGATGCGGTCCTTCTGGAGGATCACGGCTCCGTCATGCAAGGGCGCGCTGGGGCGGAAGAGAGTGGCAAGCAGGTCGTAGGAGAGATGCGCGTCGAGAGCGACTCCGCTTTCGATGTATGTGCGCAGTCCGATTTCACGCTCGACGACGATGAGCGCTCCGGTTTGATCCTGCGAGAAGGTGCTGGCAGCCATGACGATGTCATCGTAGGCATCGGCAGCACCGTTCTGCGAGCCGCGGGTGAGAGTGAGGTTACGGCCGAGGCGCGCGAGAGCCTGACGGATCTCAGTCTGAAAGATGACGATGAGGGCGAAGATGCTGTAGGGGAGGATGGTTCCGACGAGCCAGTCAAGAGTGCGCAGATTGCTGAGGTGCGCGATGTAAAAGGCGATGACGAGGGCGCCGACTCCGGTGAGCATGGGCACGGCGCGGGTGCCGCGGACGAGCAGCAGGAACTGGTAGATGAGAAAAGAGACGAGCAGAATGTCCAGAACGGATCCGGCCGTGAAGTGCGGCGAATATCCGGAGAGGTTCGGGAGCGTCGGCATGGTCTCCTTTCGAGATCGATTGCTGCTAGGCGCTTGTGGGCGCGACTAAGACCTGGAACTTTCCATTGTAAAGCAGGGCAGGGGGGAACGCAGCGATTGCGGGTTGCTCAAGTGGTTTCCAGGTGCGTTCGGCGGCGCAACATCGAAAAGAAGAGCAACTAGTCCACCCGGCCCGTGAAAGATGGACATTGCCGCTTTCTGGAGGGGTCGCTACAATCGCGGAAGACATGGCATATCTCTGGAAGTGGGCATCTTTTATCATCTTTGTGCCAAGCCTCGTTTTGGCACAGTCGGCAAGTTCAACCACCGCGCAGCAGAACGGCAGTGAACCGGCAAGCCCTACATCCGGCGCTTCCACGGGCGGCGCGGCGCCGATGCCGGAGCCAACAGTGGCGGACTCCAAGACGCTCGAAATTGTTGCCAGGCAGAGCGCTAAGTATCCCTTAGCCGCCCGTCGTGATGGAATTCAGGGTGAGGTGATGGTCGAGGTATTGGTTTCTGAGACGGGCGATGTGGAGAAAACTGAGGTACTCAGCGGCGATCCCATCCTGGCGGATGCGGCAGTTCAAGCAGCCAAAATGTTCAAGTTCAAACCGTTCTTCAGGAATGGGAAGCCTGTCAAGGTATGGACGAAGATGCCGTTTGATTTCCAATCCGGCGCACTGATGACTGACGCTTCTGGCGCGAAGGCGAACTCCGCGCCGTCCAGCGGAATGGCTGGTGACTCGTCACAGCGAGTGTTCCTCAGCGAAAAGTTGATAGCTGGATCAATCATTCATAAGGTAAGACCGATCTATCCTGAATTGGCAAAGGCGAGACGCGTCGAAGGGTCTGTTACGCTGGAGGCCGTCATTGGAAAGGATGGACGGATAAAGGATATTAAGCCCATTTCAGGGCCGAAGCTACTGATTCCGGCGGCGGTCGAGGCGGTGCAGCAGTGGATCTATAAGCCGTACACTTTGGGCGGCCAACCAGTGGAAGTCGACACACGGATCAACGTGAACTTCACGTTGTCAGGCGTCCAATTCTCGCGTTGAACCAGGATCGAGTGTGGACAATGATCCGTTGTTATGATGCTCGTTCTTGACATCGCCAACACGGAAACGAAGATGTGGGCCACCGCCGTTCAATCAGCAAGGGAAGAGCAACTAGGGCAATTCCGGGGGAAGACGTACCCTGCGACGTGGCTAGGCCAGGTTTGGGAAAGGTCATGGGAGCGGCTGGTTGAAGTGCCATCGAGGCGGCACAAGATATTTGAGCGGTGCTGGGATTCCTCGCGCGGCTCGGAATGACACCCTTAAGAAGAAATATGGATACAGCAACTCTAAAACTGCTCTAGCCACCCGCCAAAGGCAAAGCCCCCGCCCTAACCAACGGAAGCTTAGGACACCCTATAGTTTGTTTACACCACGAGCGATTTCCTGGGCCCCGCCACCGGTATCAGTATCAGTACAGGATTCGGGTTAGTGCGATGATTTTGGGTTGGTGGTATCGGGGGGCGGGGTGGAGTGAACGGATTGGACGGTGGCATGGAGTTCGCCGTGGGCGAGGCGGGCCTGGATGAGGTCGCCGGGGGAGAGCTGGGCGGCATCTTTTACGAGCGCGCCGTTGGCGTCAAAGATCAGTGAATAGCCACGCTCGAGGATTGCCACGGGCGAGAGGGCGGCGAGCTTGGCGGTGGCCTGCTCAAGGCGGGCGCGGCGGCGCAGGAGGTCGCGATGAGCGGCGGCGGCGAGCGCTTCAAGACGGGCAGAGAGCTCGCGCTCACGCGTCCTGAGCTGCTGGCGGAGGTCGCGCTGGCGGAGGCGCGAGGCTGCGAGATCGAGACGGCGGGAGGCGTCGGTGAGGCGCTCACGCATGAGGCTCTCAAGGCGGAAGCGAAGCTCGTCGATGCGCTGCTGGCGGCGGGCGATGGCGTCTTCCATGCGGGCGAAGACGCGATTCTTTTCGAGCGAGAGCAGGTTCTGGCGCTCGTAGAGGAGCTTGTACTGGATGGCGCGGCGGAGGCGCTCGTGCAGGGCGGCGACGCTCTCGGCGATCTCCTGCTTGGAGCGGATGACGATTTCAGCAGCGGCCGAAGGAGTAGGTGCGCGGAGGTCGGCGACGAAATCGCAGATGGTGAAATCCGTCTCATGGCCGACGGCGGAGATGACGGGGATGCGGCTGGCGGCGACGGCGCGGGCGAGCGATTCGTCGTTGAAGGCAGCGAGGTCTTCGGCACTGCCTCCGCCACGGGCAACGATGATGACATCAACGGCGAAGGCGGAGGGTGCAGGCTGCTCATTGAAGAAGCGAAGTCCGGCGGTGACTTCGGCGACGGCGCTCTCACCCTGGACCTGGGCGGGGTAGATGAGCACGTTGAGCGAACGATGGCGGCGGCGGAGGACGTTGAGTATGTCCTGAATGACGGCACCGCGCGGCGAGGTGACGACTCCGATGCGGCGGGGAAGCGTGGGCAGTGGCTTTTTGCGCGCGGGGGCAAAGAAGCCTTCGGCGGCGAGCTTGGCCTTGAGCTGCTCGAAGGCGACCTGAAGAGCTCCGGCACCCATGGGCTCCATGAATTCGGCGAGCAACTGCATCTCGCCGCGCGCTTCGTACATGGTGATGCGTCCGCGGACGATGACGGCGAGGCCGTTCTGCGGCTTGAAGCGCAGGAGACGGGCCTGGGTGCGGAACATCACGACGCGGAGCTGGGAGTCGCCGTCCTTTAGGGTGAGGTAGAGGTGTCCGCTGTCGGCAGGGCGGTAGTTGGAAATTTCACCCTCGACCCAGACATCGGGATAACCCTTTTCAAGATGATTGCGGACGGCAGAGACAAGCTCGCGGACGCCGTAGATGCGGCGCGAAGGCGCTGCGGCGGAAAACTCGAAGGCGAACTGAGAATCGTCCACAGAGGAAGTTTAGCAGGGGAGGGTGGGAAGGGGCGGGTGAAGGACAACAGACCCCAAAAACGGCAAATGTGGGGGACCAGGGAATTGGTGGCTGAGAAGCTTGGGGCTGCACAGCATATTTCAGCGGCGTAGGGGTCCTTCGCTTCGCTCAGGATGACCCATAAAAAAACAAATGCAACGGCAAGGTCAAGAGCAAGGTCAAGAGCAAGGTCAAGAGCAAGGTCAAGAGCAAGGTCAACTACCCCACCCTAGCCAAAAGATGGCTAGGATGGGCACCCTGAAGGATATCGATGAATGAAAACGTAGGCCGGGGCTCCGGACAGCGGCTAGGGTTTCACGGCGCGGATGAAGGCGCTCATGATTTTGCCATCGACTTGCGGGGCGATTGCGTCGGCATCGATGCCTTCGGCGGCCAGGAAGCCACGGGCATCTTCGGCGCGGTAGATGCGGGTGGGTTCGATGTCAATCTGCTGGAAGCCGGCGGCGGAGAGTTTGGCGCGATAGTCGTCCTCGGCGAGCGCTCCGGCGACGCAGCCTACCCAGAGCATCATGTTCTTGCGAATCTCAGGGGCGATTTCGCCGCGGGTCACGACATCAGAGACGGCGACGCGGCCACCGGGCTTGAGGACGCGGAAGGCTTCGCGCAGAACGCGGTCTTTGTCGGCAGAGAGATTGATGACGCAGTTGGAGATGATCACGTCAACGGTGTTATCGGGGAGAGGGATGTGCTCGATCTCGCCACGGAGGAATTCGACGTTCTCCGCCCCGGCCTTGCGCTTGTTTTCGTTGGCGAGGGCGAGCATCTCGTCGGTCATGTCGAGTCCGTATGCCTTGCCGGTGGGACCGACGCGGCGGGCGGAGAGCAGAACATCAATGCCGCCGCCGGAGCCGAGATCGAGAACAACTTCACCGGGCGCAAGTTGGGCGAGGGCGGTTGGATTGCCGCATCCGAGGGAGGCGAGCATGGCCTCCTCGGGAATTTGGCCGGCCTGGGTGAGGCTGTAGAGGTTGGAGGTGATGGGGTCGCAACCCATTCCGTCTGCCGCAGTGGCTCCGCAGCAGGAACTGCCGCCGCTCTTTACGCGGAGGGCAGCCTGTCCGTACTTTTCCTTGACTACGTCCTTGATGGTGGCGTCGCTCATGGTGTGTCCTTTCCTACTTTCGAATCTGGACGATCTCTGTTGGTTTGACGGCTTTGTTCCGGGTGCAGCACTCGGCGTAGAGGAATTGCAAGAGCCCCTGGAGAGACTCGGTGTTGGCGGTGTAGCGCAGGAATGTGCTTTCGCGGCGCACGCCGACGAGGTCTTCGCTCTTGAGCTTGTCCAGGTGATGGGAGAGGGTGGAGTTGGGAATGTCCAACTCGGATTGAATTTCGCCCACGACGAGGCCCTCGGGATGGGCGGAGAGCAGCAGTTGCATGATTCGAAGGCGCGGCTCGGTTCCCATGGCGGCGAACATATCGGCGAAGCGGGCAACGTCTTCGGGAGTCTTGCGGGTTGGAGCGGCTGTCATGTTTCGATGATTGCGGAAATACGGGAATATGTCAAGGGCGAAACGCGGAAGGAATTACGGGCGCTAGCGGCGGAAGCTGCGGAGCGTGAAGAACAACAGACCCACATTTGCGGCAAATGTGGGGTACAAGGCAATCCGGTAGAAATGGTGGTTGAAAAGCTTGGGGCCGCGCGGGAGAGTTAGAGAGTGCTGGGGTCCTTCGCTGCGCTCAGGATGACCCACAAAAAACAAGTGCAACGGCAAGTGCAACAGCAAGTGCAACAGCAAGTGCAACAGCAAGTGCAACAGCAAGGTCAACAGCAAGTGCAACAGCAAGTGCAACAGCAAGTGCAACAGCAAGTGCAACAGCAAGTGCAACAGCAAGTACAACAGCAAGTGCAACGGCAAGGTCAACAGCCCCACACAAGCCAAAGGAGGGCTTGTATGGGCCACCTGTCCTTGTAATGGGGCACCCGCACACCCTGCGAGAAAGTAAAGGCCGGAGCAGTTTGCTCCGGCCTTGGTTGCGATGAGTGAAATCTAGAAGTGGTAGACGGCCTGGATGGAAGGCTCGGGGACGTGGGCGCGCAGGTTGGTTCCGAAGGTGTTGGTCGGGTCACTGCTGGAGAGCTTGAAGTCCGGCGAGCTGCGAAGCAGGCCGCGATACTGGAGACGCACGGACCAGTGATCGGAGAGTTTGAAGTCGGTTCCGAAGCCGTAGGCGAAGGCGGGCTTGGTAACAGCGGCCGGAACGCCTCCGACGTTGTTGTCGTTATTCGGAGAGAAGCGAATCATGCCGCCGCCGAACATCGCAAAAGGCTTGACGCGCTCGTTGGAGGGGAGACGGAAGATGTAGGTTCCAATCATCTCCATGTTGTTGCTCTGCACCTTAGAGACGTAGCCGTAGGTGTCGGCGAAGTACTCGGTGTTGCGGTTGACGGTGATGGCGGCGCCGAGGGCGCTGTGGCGACCGAAGTCATAGCGAATATCACCAATGGCTCCGATGGAGTTGGTGGTGGACTGGGTCGTAGGATAGCCGCCCCCAAGGTAGGGCGCCTTGTTAAGAGTAGACGCCGGGAAGATTCCTTCGAAACCTGCACCGATCGAAAGATTGGAGACGACGCCCTGCGCGTGAGCCATGCTGGCAACGGCCAGAAGTACGGTGATTAAAGTCAGCTTGAGTTTCAAAAGTCTCTCCTTTTACTTAGGGACAACCGCGACGAAGCTAGGAACCAGTTCGACCGAGGCGGGGATTGTAGTTACGGTAGTGGTTTCCGCCAGGCCGGTAGTGGGATCAATCACCGGTTGGTTGGTCACCGGATCGAGAACGTCCTGCTGGACCGTGACCACATCCTCCGTGCCTGCCGCCAAATCGAAGCGACGCAGTAATGCGTGATTGGTAGCGTCAAGGGTTCCGATATACAACTTGCGGCCGTCATTGAGAACGCCGCCGCTAAGAGGCGCGACCGGAACCGGGGTGAAAGATGGGGTACTGGTGGTGCTGAGAGCGAGAGTGATTTCCTGCTGCTTGTTCAGATCGTAGCCGTGAATGACGTTCTCCGGACTGGCGCAAGAGGTGTTCACTCCGGTGACAAATGCCTGCTCCAGCGTGGGCGAAAACGTGACCTGGCTGGCGGTACACTGCAACGCGGATGGGGCCGTGAACGGAGTGTTGACCTTGACCGTGGAGAGGCAGACGTTGCCGACCGGGGTTGTATTGCCAGCCTGCGAGGAACTGGTCACGGAATAGTCGATCCACTGCTTTGGACTGGCACCGAAGCCAACCACCCGAGGCACTCCGTTGATGGCAGTGGCGGACAGATTGATGGGAGCGGGGCCGATGTTCAACTGCACCTTCTGCGGCAGCGGCGGGGTCTGGTAGCCGTCGTCACAGGTGGAGTAGTTGTTCAGTTGATCGCCGCTGGCGAAGTAGGACTGGCCATCAGGGGTCCACGCGAGCGCCTGCACGTTGGTGCTGGCGTTGGTCAAGGTCTGCACGAAAGCGTCAGTGTTGTAGACGTAAACACCGGACTTGCCTGCAATCCACATGTTTGAACCATCGTCGGCGAAGGTCACGGCGGTAATGTTGGGAAGCATGAAACGCACGGCGTTCTTGGCGGTGACGGTGTCGATGAGGAAGACGAGACCGTTGGCTACGTCAGAAAGGACGACGTAGCGGCTGTCCGGCGAGACTCCGATGACCGCTCCGGTGACCACATCTGTGCTGAGACCGCCAACGATGGGGAAGGCCTTCAACAAAGACTGATAGGAGGACAGATTGATGACCATCAGACCGTCGCTGCTGCCGACGTAGGCCGTGAGGCCGTTGGGAGCGACGACCAGAGAGTTCGGGAGATTGGCCAACTCGATGGTATGAGTGAGCGTCAAGGACTCGGAGTCAAAGGTCAGCAGGCGATGGACGGGAGTCGCACTATCCGCAAAGGTGGTTCCTGTTACGAGGACGGTGCTGGCCGTGGTTC
>Ga0302275_10006502_pt1 | contig 11048 bp, 5 predicted proteins | sample III_Bog_N2_2_FD_200229 | JGI IMG/M metagenome (GOLD analysis project Ga0302275, IMG submission 200229) | Peat permafrost microbial communities from Stordalen Mire near Abisko, Sweden - III_Bog_N2_2 | ecosystem: Environmental > Terrestrial > Soil > Wetlands > Peat | place: Sweden: Abisko... | reverse complement strand
GGCCCTTTCTTCAACTCCCGTTTTCGACTCCTGGCAGCTGCGTGTGGTAGAAATGCTAACGATCCATAATTCGATTTAGTAATTGCGGAACTTGCGGCGGATTGAATGGCGCACGATAAAGACTCCCGGGTACTTACGTTCGATGTTGGCGGCAGCCATATTTCAACGGCACTCTGTTTGGGTGACGATCTGACCTTTGGGCCAGTGGCAAGCGCGCAGTACGGAGATGTGACAAGCAGCGACGGCTTTGTGGGCCTGCTTTGTGACCTCGCAACAAAGGCCGTTGGTGGCAACGCCAAAGGCATCGGCGCCACTCTTGCGGTTCCCGGCCCCTTCGACTTTGAAGCCGGCGTGAGCCAGATGCGCCACAAGCTCGAATACCTATACGGAATTGACCTGCGTCAGGCGATAGCCGCGCGATTCGAATGCGATCCGAGCCAGGTGCGTTTTCTGAACGATGCCGACGCCTTTTTACTGGGCGAGGTGGGCGCCGGAGCCGCGAAGGGGTTTGCCCGCGCGGTGGGACTGACGCTGGGCACCGGCATTGGCTCAGCATTCGCCGTGGACGGCAGACTTGTTACCACAGGGCCGGGCGTGCCAAAAGACGGCGAGATTTGGAATGTGCCGTACGAGAACGGAATTGTGGAAGACTTTGTCTCGACTCGCGGAATCGCGGGCAATTACGGCCGGCGCACAGGAAAAACTATCTCAGTAGCCGAGATTGCCGCCGCCGTTCCCAGTGACGCCGACGCGCAGGATGCATTCGCCGATTTCGGACGTCATCTGGGACAGGTGATTGGTTCGCTGATCGCCGATTTTCGCGCCGAGGTGGTGGTGCTTGGCGGAGGCATTTCGCGCTCCGCGGACCTGTTTCTGCCGATTACGCGCGCTGAGATTCCCGACCCTGAGTTGCAGGTTCGCGTTTCAGAACTGCTGGATCGCGCGCCGCTGGTGGGGTGTGCAGTGGCAACCTTCGCCGCCCTGCAGGACGCGAAATCAGTTCATGCAAGCGGTGATTGAGCGACGCCGGTCACAGGTCAGTCGCATTGTTCAAGATAGACTCGTGTGGATGTCGCAGTCGCGCGCATTCGCGATGAATGTGGTGCGCGATTCCACTCATCGAGTGTCTCTTGTTTTAATTTCGGAGCCTTTCAAATGAATTCTGGTAGCGTTACTTGCTTTATTTCGCCGCGCAGTTTTGGCCGGTTGCTTTTGATTGCATTTCTTGTTGCGCTTTCACCGGTTTTGCTGACGGCGAAAACCGTTGTTTTCTGGCAGCGGGGATTTCCCACCGTCGATAGCTCGCCAGTTGACCACGATGCGCTCAGCAAGGCTTTAAGCGGCGCCGTATTTGCCGATCTCAAGACTTTGAACGATCCCGCGACATTGGACGGCGCCGATTTGCTGGTCTTGCCTTATGGCTCGGCGGTGTCCACGGATGCGTGGAAGGCCATAAGAGCTTACCTGCGTGCCGGCGGCAACCTGCTGGTGATTGGCGGCCAGCCGCTGCATGTGCCGGTGACCGAGGCCGACGGCAAATTTCGAGAGGACACGCCTCAAGACACCTACGCGCACGCGCTCCAGTTCAACCACACTTACGCGGTTCCTGTTTCGTCGTCAGCGCATTTTGCGTGGAAGCATGGCTACGCGTTTGATGAAACACCGACGATTCGGGCGCGGCGCTACTTTGCCGTCGAGGGCCATCTTGATGGCCTTGGCTACATGGTGGACTCCACTGGCTTGCTTGTGGCAGCCCCTGCAATTGTGGCCAATTATGGATGGGGGCCGTTGCAAGGCAGCCGTGTAGTGGCACTCGATTTCGATGCCGAGCCCGGCTACTGGCAAAGCGCTGACGGAATTGCGCTGATCAAACAGGCGGCGCTTTACGCAAGCCAGGGCGCGACGCAGTTTTCAGTTGAGTTGCAATTCTCGGCAATACGCCCCGGCGAAACGCCGCAGATCACGGTTCATCTCAAGAGCCCGCACCTCGCAAAAACCCAGACGAAACTTGCCGGCGAAGTGAAAGTGCAAATCAATTCTGAAAAGGGGCTCGTCGATTCGGCTACGCTCGCCGTTGCGGACGCAGCAACGGCCGATCTGCCTGTTCCTGCAAAGAGTGATCTCGCTCCCGGCTTCTACACGGTTACTGCAACTTTCAGCGCAGGCGGAAAACTTAGAGAGTTCTACCAGAATGGCTTCTGGGTTCAGCCTGAATCGGCTGTCAAGACCGGCCCGGTGATAGGCGTGCATGGCGACTTTCTTAGTGAGGATGGCCAGCCCTTTTTCCCAGTCGGCACTAACTACTTCACCACGGAAGAAAACGGGTGGGACTTTTCAGAGTCGCGGAATGCCTCAGTGTGGGAAAAGGATTTTGCGGAGATGGCGGCGCATGGCGTGAACTTTGTCCGCACCGGAGTCTGGTCAACGAACACCGGCTTTGTGGACAAAGACGGTGGCGTGAATCAACGCTTCCTGCGCAATCTTGAGGCGTATTTGCTGTGCGCGCAGCGGTACAAGATCGCGGTCAACTTTACTTTCTTTGCGTTCACGCCAAAATACGATGGCTCACTGCGCGGCAGCAAACCCGGTCCGCAAGTGGCGAATCCCTATCTCGATCCCGCATCACTCGGTACTGAGAAAGCGTATGTGCGCTCGGTGGTCGATCACTTCAAAGGTGTGCCGTTCCTTTCTTACGACCTGATTAACGAACCGAGTTTCTCGAATCCCTACCACGTATTTCAAGGCAGCTACCCGAACGGTGATCCGGCCGAAACCGCAGCATGGCGCAAATGGCTGAGCGAGAAATACGACGGCAAGCTTGATGCGTTGGCGAGCGCATGGCGCGTTACGCCCGATCGGCTTGCGAGCTTCGACGCGGTGCCGCTGCCTGCGCCCAAAGATCTTGCTGCCGGCGGCCAGGACGATCGCTATGGCAACGCGGATGAGGTGCGCGCTCTCGATTACAACTTGTTTGCGCAGGACATGTTCGGCGACTGGGTGCATTCGATGGTTGCGCTCATTCGCGGCACCGGCAGCAAGCAGCTGGTTGATGTGGGACAGGACGAAGGCGGCGTGACAGACCGCGTGCTGAACCAGTTCTACGGCAGCGCCGGAGTCTCATTCACTACCAATCACACTTACTGGCAAGACGATGCGCTGTTGTGGGATTCATTGGTAGCCAAGCGTGTGGGCCAGCCCAACATTACCGGCGAAACAGGCTATCAGCCGGTGTGGGCGGCAGATGGCACTTGGCGTTATGACGAGTTGACGGGCCTCAATTTGATTGAGCGCAAATGGGCGCTCGGTTTCGCTGCCGGATCGAGCGGGGCGCTGCAGTGGGACTGGGCGCGCGAGGCCGACTTCGGCATGCAGCGCAGCGATGGTTCGGCCAAGTTATGGGAGAGCCAGATGCAGGCGCTTGGAGAGTTCGCTCGCAAGGCTGCGCCGCTGGCAACGGGGATCGTGCTGCCGCAGGTTGCGATTGTGCTGCCGCAGTCGCTGCAATTGTCGGTTAGCAATTCGTTCGCTATCCAGGCGCAACAAACGGCGGTTCGCGCGCTGTATGGCTACGCGCGCAGCGAGGCTTACGCGGTTGGCGAATATCAGATCGATCAACTCGGTTCGCCGAAACTCATTCTGCTGCCGTCGCCCTTTGGACTGTCGGACGCGGCTTGGAAGGCGATTCTCGATCGCGTGCACGATGGAGCTGTTCTGCTTGTCACCGGGCCGTTTGATGGCGATGCGCACATGCATGCTACGGGCAGGCATTCTGATATTGGCTTCGAGTACCAAACTGTGCCGCTTACCGAACGCGAGCAGGTGATGCATTTTCCCGGTGGGGACGAGAAGCTTGTGTTCAGCGGCAGCAAGACGACTTACCTGAGCCGCGCGGTGATGAACGACGGCGGCGGTTGGGCTGAGAAGTCCGTGGGCCGCGGCAAGATACTGTTTGCGCCGCTGCCGATTGAGCTCAACGATAACCTGGCTGCGGTGGGAGATGTGTATCGCTATGCGCTGAATGCTGCCGGCGTAGGCGCCATCTACACCACATCAATCACCGATCCGGGAATCGTCATTTGCCCCACGCAGTATCTTGACGCGACGCTCTATGTCATTACTTCCGAATCGAACCAGAAGCAGGTGGATTTCATCGATGTGCGCAGCGGTAAACACCTCACCGGCACACTTGGGAACGGTGAGGCTGCGATTGTGCTCATCGGTAAGGATGGCAAGCTGATTTCTACTTATAACTGGGGCGGCGAATAACCGGCTTGCAGTGAAGCCCATAGCCAGCTTGGCTGGCGCAAATTCTCTTTAGAAATGAGCGCGGCGGCTACTGTGTCGTGCCCCGGCGACGACTGCATAAAACCGGTGTTAGAATTGCCGCCAGCATTCCAGAGCGGCGTTTGAATCGCTCGAATGTAAACGCATTCAAAAAGAATGTACTTGAATGGATTTAGGTGGGCCTGATGAACGTTTTTGAGCAGCTTGCAACACATGCGCGAATTTCGGCGGTTTGCCTTTTGATTGCGGCTTCAGCTATCTCCTCGGCCTCGCCGGTATCCGCGCCAGTTCCTCCAGTTACGCCTGCAATAGCCGTCACCCCAGGCGGTGCAGTGGTTATCGGAACCCAGCAGCAGTTCGTTGCGACCGCGACGGGTTTCGGCGATACAAGTACCGCGGTGAAGTGGTCAGTTTCGGCACCTTCGGGAGGTAGCCTGAGCCCTGGCAACATCAGCGCGACAGGACTCTACGACACGACTTATCCAGCTCCATCAACCGTCACTATTACGGCTATCAGCGTGGCCATGCCTGTAGTACGTGGCAGCGTGACCGTAACGCTGAATGAGGCGCCAGGCGCGGCCGGCCCGGCGCTTGCGGTTGATGCAGGCGACAAGACCCACGCCATCAGTCCGGATATCTACGGCATGAATGCGTTCTCAATGGCTACCTCGCTGGGCAAGGCTGTGAACCTGCCCATTGACCGCTTTGGCGGCGACGGAACTTCGCTTTACAACTACAAGCTGGATGTAACCAGTGCGGGCAGCGACTGGTATTACAAAAACAGCGTTGAGCACGGCGGCACGCAGGATAACAGTTCATTCAACCAGCAGGTAATGAACGACCGGTCGGTGGGCGCCAAGACTATGGGCACGGTGCCGATGGAGGGATGGGTTGCGGATAAGGGAACCGGCTGCAGTTATCCGAGGTCGATCTATCCGAACCAGGTAAAGTTCAATCCTTATGACCCGAAGTGCGGGAACGGCGTGTATCCCAAGGGAACCAACGGATGCGCCGAAGATAAAGGCTGCGATATTAAAGGCAACGATCCTACGCTGATTGCAGAGCCTATCGACAACGCCTCATGGGCGCAGGGCTGGGTTACGTATCTGGTGAGCAAGTTCGGGAACGCTGCGCATGGCGGGGTGGCAGTCTACTCTCTCGATAACGAACCGGCGTGGTGGAATGGTGGGCATCGCGATGTGCATCCCAATCCCTCAACTTACGACGAAGTAACTAACAACGGAATTGCGACGGCCAAAGCGATCAAGACCGCAGATCCTACGGCAGGGGTGAGCGGCCCGGTAGTTGATTTCTGGTTTAATTACTTTTATTCGAAGAAGGAAATCGAGCAAGGCTGGAAGACGGCTCCGTGCCATCTGGCTGGGAGCAATCCCACTGATCGTGCGGCCCATGGCGGCGTGCCGTTTGTTGAGTATTATCTGCAACAGTTCAATGCGGCCTCAACCGCATACGGAGCGCGCCTGCTTGACTATCTCGATCTGCACACTTACTTTGCCGGCAGTTACAACGGCCAGGACGTAGGTCTGGCTCCGGCGGGAGATACGCAGGAGCAGGAAGTGCGGTTGAACTCGACGCGCGCATTCTGGGATCCGACTTATACCGACAAGGAGCATCCGCAGCCTAACTACACCACTGACTCAAATTACACGTCATCGTGCAATGTTCCGCTGCAGGCTCCGCAGCTTATTCCGATGGCGCAGAAGTGGGTGGCTGCCGACTACCCAGGGACCAAGGTAGCTTTCACCGAATACAACTGGGGCGGGCTTGAGAACGTGAACGGCGCGGTGGCGCAGGCCGACATTCTGGGTATCTTTGGCAAGTACGGGCTCGATTTGGCCACGCTGTGGGGCCCTCCCGATCCAGTCAAGCAAGTTCCGGGGCTGATGGCTTACAAGATTTACCGTAATTACGACGGCAATAACTCAATGTTTGGCGATACAGCGCTGAGCTCGACCAGCGCCAACCAGGGGCAGCTCGCGGTTTACGGCGCAGTTCGGTCCTCTGACAAGGCCATTACCATTGTCGTCATCAACAAGACTTATGGGCCGCTCACGGCGACGCTCTCGCTTGAAAACTTCGCTTCAAAGTCCGGAACAGCGCAGGCGTATCTGTACAGCAACGCAAACATCAACGGGATTGTGCAGCAACCGGCGGTGACTATCACCGCACCCTCGGGAAGCGGAAAAGATGGCACGATCGGTTACACGTTCCCGACTCAGTCAATCACGTTGTTTGTGATTCCGAATTAGATACCAACAAGAGCTGGCGCGGTTATCCGGCTAGCCCGTCACTTGGGCGAATGAATGCAAATGAATTTTGGAGACGGTGAAATGAAACTCTTTGATCGGTTAGTGACTCTCACAATCGTATCGACGTCATGCCTGTGGGTTACGGCTTGCGGCGGCGGCGGCGGCAATAACGGCGGAGGTGGCGGCGGCACCGGCCCAGCGCCATCCATCACCAGTTTTACTGCGAGCCCAACAACCGTCAATGCTGGCCAAAGCGTGAACCTCACAGGCGTCTTCTCCGGAGGCACTGGCGTCATTACGCCGGGCAATCTGCCTGCAACCAGCGGCACCGCGGTAAGTGTGAGCCCGGCGGCCACAAACACCTATACCCTCACTGTAACCGCTGCCAATGGAACTGTAGCCAGCCAGAAGGCAACCATTACTGTCAATCCCATCATCACCATCACGCCTAACACTGCTGTCATTATCGGAACCCAGCAGCAGTTCACTGCGACCGGGACCGGTTTTGGCACCACAAGCACCGCGGTGGGCTGGACGGTGTCTGCGCCGTCGGGCAGCAGCTTGAGCGCCGGCGATATCAGCTCGACGGGGCTTTACAACACACCTTACCCGGCGCCCGCAACCGTAACAGTTACCGCAACCAGCACGGCCATACCCACGGTAAGCGGCAGCGTGACGGTCAACCTGAGTGAGGCGCCAAGCGCTAGCGGCCCGGCCCTGGCCGTTGACGCCGGCAACCAGACCCATGCCATAAGCCCGGATATCTACGGCATGAACGCATTCTCGATAGCGTCATCAATAGGCAAGGCCGTGAACCTGCCCGTTGACCGCTGGGGAGGCGACGCAACAACGCGCTACAACTACAAGCTCGACGTAACCAACGCCGCGAGCGATTGGTACTTCGAGAACAGCGTGTCTGGAGGAGGCACGCAGGACAACAGCTCGTTCAACGCACAGGTGCTAAGCGATGAATCAGTGGGCGCCAAGACGCTGGGCACGGTACCGGTAATGGGTTGGGTTGCGAAGAGCGGCACCGGATGCAGCTTCCCCAGTTCGACCTATCCGAGCCAGGAGGCGTTCGAGCCCTACGGCGATGGATGCGGCGACGGAATGTACCCCAGCGGGACCAGCGGCTGCACAAGTGCAGGCGGCTGCAATATTACCGGTAACGATCCCACCGTCTGCTGCGAAACGATTGACGACGCATCATGGGCAAATGGATGGGTTACCTACCTGGTGGGCAAGTTTGGCACGGCTGCCAAAGGCGGCGTTGCAATTTACGACCTGGACAACGAGCCGGCCTGGTGGGACGCTGGACATCGCGATGTTCACCCCGTGGCTTCAACATACGACGAAGTTACTAACAATGGCATTGCTACAGCCAAAGCGGTGAAGAATGCCGACCCTACCGCGGCGGTCAGCGGACCGGTGATTGATAACTGGTGGAATTACTTCTATTCAAAGAAGGATATGGAGAGCGGATGGGGCACTGCCAGCTCATGTTATCAGCCGTGGGATAACCCGACCGATCGCGAGGCTCACGGCGGCGTTCCCATGGTTGAGTATTACCTTCAGCAATTCAATGCTGCCTCAACCACTTATGGCGCGCGCCTGCTTGACTACCTTGACTTACACACGTATTTTGCCGGAACTTACAACGGCAACGGTGTGGGACTGAGCGCCGCCGGCGACACCCAGGAGCAGATTGTGCGCGTAGACTCAACGCGGGTATTCTGGGACCCAACCTATACCGATCCCAATTTTCCGCAGCCGAATTACACGACCGATGCGAACTACACGTCGTCGTGCAATGTTCCGCTTCAGGCTCCGCAGTTGATTCCGATGGCGCAGAAATGGGTTGCCGCCGACTACCCCGGCACCAAGATCGCATTCACTGAATACAACTGGGGCGGGCAGGAGAACATGAACGGCGCGGTGGCGCAGGCTGACATTCTAGGCATTTTCGGCAAGTACGGGCTCGATCTGGCTACGCTCTGGGGACCTCCCGATCCCACAACGCAAGTTCCGGGATTGATGGCGTACGAGATTTACCGCAACTACGACGGCGCCAACTCAATGTTTGGCGATACGGCTCTAAGCTCGACCAGCGTCAACCAGGGGCAGCTCTCAGTCTACGGCGCAGTTCGCAGCAGTGACGGCGCACTTACCATTGTCGTAATCAATAAGATGTACGGACCGCTCACGGCAACGCTGTCGCTTGAGAACTTCACTTCAAAGAGCGGAACCGCGCAAGCGTTCCTATATAACAATGCCAACATCAATGCCATTGTGGCGCAGCCGGCGGTCACTGTTACTCCGCCTTCGGGAAGCGGAACAACCAGTACCATCAGTTACACATTCCCGACTCAATCAATCACGTTGTTTGTAATTCCGAATTAGTGAGGTAAAAAGAGCTGGCGCGGTTGTCCAGCAAGCTCGACGCTCTGGCTGACAGGCGCTAATGAGTGTTTGGAGGCAGTGATATGGAAACCATTGATCGGCTAGTAACTCTTGCAGTAATTTCGGCGGCGTGCCTGTGGGTTGCAGCTTGCGGCGGCGGCTCGTCTGGCTCGTCAACTCCTCCTCCTCCGGTCACGCCTTCGATATCTGTCTCTCCCAGCAGCGCAATTATTGGGGCTCAGCAGCAGTTTACTGCGACAGCAAGCAATTTCGGCCCCTCGAGCACCGCGGTCACATGGTCGGTCTCCGCGCCGTCGGGCAGCAGCCTGAGCGCCGGCAATATCAGCGCGTCGGGGCTCTACAACACGCCCTACCCGGCTCCAACCACGGTTACAGTTACCGCAACCAGCACTGCCCTGGCTGACGTGAGCGGCAGTGCGACTGTCACACTCTCGGCACCGGCCACTGCAACAGGCCCGGCGCTCGCGGTTGACGTCAACACGCCCAACACTCCCGGCGAGAATCCCCATGCAATCAACCCTTACGTCTACGGCATGAATGCTTACGCGCTCGACCCGGTATCGCAGGCGACGGCGAACCCTTCAATTACGCGCTGGGGCGGCGATAATACATCGCGCTACAACTACAAGAACACATGGTCAAACTCCGCCGCTGACTGGTATTTCGAGAATCAGCCGCCGGGTGACGATGGAATGCCGGGCGATGGAACCTTCAACAGCTACGTAAGCACCGTCCATGCTGGTGGGGCGAACGTGCTCGGCAGCGTGCCCGTTAACGGATGGGTGTCAAACGGCCAAAGCGCTTGCGGCTTCCCGCAGACATTGTTTCCAAATCAGATGGGCGGAAATGGCAACGCAGCCTTTACCAACTATGGCAATAATGAGCAGTGCGGCTGGGGCTTGTATCCCAACGGCGTGAACGGCTGCACAAGCACCGACGGCTGCGCCATCCTGGTGGACAACACAACTGCCAATCCGGATGCAGCAACACAGGAAGCTGAAATCACCAGCATTCCCGCCCCCGCGCCCGACATCACCGATCCTTCAACGCCTGCGCCGGGTTCGGCGCCGGGCACCATGACTGCATGGGCCAATAGCACCTGGGTCGGCGGATGGATCAACAGCCTGGTGAACACTTCGGGAATTGGGCCGGGCAGCAACAGCAGCGGCGTGCAGGTTTGGGATCTCGATAACGAACCAACATGGTGGAGCGCCACGCATCACGACGTGCATCCGTACCCCTTCACGTACGACGAGGTTACCAATCACGGCATCGGCACCGCACTTGCCGTAAAAACGGCCGACCCCAGCGCGCAGGTAAGCGGTCCGATTATCGATTGGTGGTGGGGCTACTTCTATTCCATGCAGGACATATGGAACGGCTGGGGCGCGGGCCCGTGTTACGAGCCATGGAGCAGTCCCGGCGACCGCACCGCGCACGGCGGCACGCCAATGATTGAGTACTACCTGCAGCAGTTCAACAAGTATTCGCAGCAGTATGGCGTTCGGCTGCTGGATTACGTTGACATTCACGGCTACTTTGCGCCCACTTACAACGGCAACAGCTTGGGGCTCACCACCGCGGGCGACACGCAGGCGCAGATTGTCCGCCTCAACTCCACGCGGGTTTTCTGGGACCCCACGTACACAGACCCGAACTATTCGCAGCCGAACTACACTACCGATGCGAACTACACAACGAATTGCACGGTTCCGCTGCAGGCGCCGCAAGTTATTCCCATGCTGAAAACATGGGTCAAAAACGACTATCCCGGCACCAAGACCGCGATTGACGAATACAACTTCGGAGGGGTGGAGTCAATCAACGGCGCAGTCGTGCAGGCCGACATTCTGGGAATTTTCGGCCGCGAGGGTCTCGACCTGGGCGCCTTCTGGCCTTCAAATAACAGCGACACCCAGGAGATACCAGGCAACTTCGCCTTCGCCATGTATCGCAACTACGACGGCAAAGACTCGATGTTCGGCGATGTTTATCTGTACGCAACCAGCAGTAACTCGGGCGCAGATGCTGAGGGTCAGCTCTCGGTCTACGGCGCGCAGCGGAGTTCAGACA
>Ga0302275_10006498_pt1 | contig 11055 bp, 13 predicted proteins | sample III_Bog_N2_2_FD_200229 | JGI IMG/M metagenome (GOLD analysis project Ga0302275, IMG submission 200229) | Peat permafrost microbial communities from Stordalen Mire near Abisko, Sweden - III_Bog_N2_2 | ecosystem: Environmental > Terrestrial > Soil > Wetlands > Peat | place: Sweden: Abisko... | reverse complement strand
CGGCGCTGCCGCGGGCCTTGGGGGTGAAGCGCTTGAGGGTGGGGCCTTCGCCGACAACAGCCTCGCGGACGACGAGGGCCTCGGCGCGGAGGTTGTTGTTGTTCTCAGCGTTGGCAATGGCGCTCTTCAAAGTCTTGGAGATCAACGCGGCGGCCTTGCGAGGCGTAAATGCGAGCAGGTCCAGGGCAGCCGAGACCGGCAACCCCTGGATTTCGCGGGTCACTTCCCGCGCCTTGAAGGCGGAGATGCGCGCGTATTTGTATGTCGATATTACGTTCATATTAAAAATTTGGTTCTGGGAATCACATCCGCGCATCTACGCGCAAATTGTCCCCCACTTTTATTTTCTCTGACGGATCCAGACTTTGAATAACCGCTCCGGAAATATTTTCCCGAACGTCCACCACGCGCACCAAGGCGATCTGCCGCCCCTCGTGCCAGACCTGCAAAGGCATGCCGAGCTTTGCGCCCTGCTTGCGGCCGATATTTGCCACTACGAGAGCCAGTTCATCCTTCACGCTCAGGACGCGTGCGTCCGTAAGCGAGCCGGCGGCATCGTTGCCATCGGTGCCCTGGCCGGTGCCCGGCAGGCCGAGCAGCGCGGTGGAGGAGCGCATCTCTGTCTCGAGGGCCATGCGGGCATCGCCATCGACGCTGGAGGCGTTCTTGACGTAGCGGAGGATGGCCTCGTTGATGCGGATCAGCTGATCGGAGAGCTTGTCCTTCTGGTCCTGAACGATTTTGAGATCGCTCACGGCCTTGAGAAGGCGCTGCTCGAGGAGGGCTTTGTCCGGGCTGGCGGAGTCCAGGCCCAGGGCTTCGAGCCTGAGCTTGAGATCGCTGGTCTCCCGCTTGAAGACCTCGCTCTCGCTATTGGCGAGGACGAGGCTATCGGTGATGGAGGCCAGTTGCTGCCGGTCAAGAACGACCTGTTGGCGCAGATCGGCGTTCTGCCGTTCGGCGCTGTCCAGGGCTATTCGTGCCTCGGTGTATTCCATGTCCAAATCTGTCAAAGAACTGTTCGCTCCTGCCACCGCCTCATAACTGCCGAGGCGCATTCCGGCCACTGCCAACACTAAAACTGTTAGGTGCTTTCGCCGTCCGTGGGGGGTGGGTTTCATCGGGGATTGCCCCGCCTCACCATTGAACCTACGGGGCGGCGGATGCGTTATTTGGTCACTTTCGCGGTATGGGATCCGTGTTTCTTGAACACGCGCGTGGGCGAAAACTCGCCCAGCTTGTGCCCGACCATGTTTTCCGTGACGAAGACGGAGTTAAAAATCTTGCCGTTGTGCACCAGGAAGGTGTGCCCAACAAAGTCCGGGGTGATGGTCGAACGGCGCGACCATGTCTTGATCGGCTTCTTGGAGGAGGCGTCGTTGAGCTTGTCGATCTTCTCGAGCAGGTACTGCTCTACGAAGGGACCTTTCTTTAATGATCTGGCCATATGGGGCGCGTGGTAAAAGGGGGGTGGTTAGCTCTTTTTCTTGGATTTGCGGCGCTCGACGATGAAGACGTCGCTGGTCTTGTGCTTGCGCCGGGTCTTGAAGCCCTTGGCCAACTGGCCCCACGGGCTGACGGGGTGATGACGACCGCCACCGCCTTTGGACTTGCCCTGGCCACCACCCATGGGGTGATCGATGGGGTTCATGACCATGCCGCGGACATGTGGCCGGCGACCCTGCCAGCGGGTGCGGCCGGCCTTGCCACTCTTGACGTTCATGTGATCGACGTTGCCGACCTGGCCCATCGTAGCGTAGCAGGACTCCTGGATCCGGCGGATTTCGCCGCTGGGCATCTTCACGAGGGCGAAACCGGCCTCGCGGTTATTCAGGACGACGAGCTGGCCGGCGCTGCGGGCGATCTGGCCGCCGCGGCCCGCGGTGATCTCGACATTGTGAATGGCTGCGCCGAGCGGGATGGAACGAAGCGGAAGGGCGTTGCCGAGATCGGGAGCTACGTTCTCGCCGGCGATGACTTTCGCGCCGACCAGCAGGCCGGCGGGAGCGAGGATGTAGGCCTTCTCGCCGTCGGTGTACTGGAGGAGGGCGATACGCGCGCTGCGATTGGGATCGTACTCGATGGCGATCACTTCCGCGGCGATGTCGCGTTTGCGGCGCTTGAAGTCGATGACGCGATATTTCTGCTTATGCCCGCCGCCAATGTGGCGGGAGGTGAGCCGGCCACGGTTGTTGCGGCCACCGGTGCGCTTGAGGACCTCGACCAGGGATTTCTCGGGTGAGTCCTTGGTGATCTCGTCGTAGGCCGGGGTCTGCTTGGTGCGCTGGACCGGGGTTAGGGGACGGAAGTTTTTGAGTGCCATGATAGAATCGCTTGAAAGTGCTTGAAACGGATCAGGCGAGGTCGATGCGATCGCCTTCCTTGAGGGTTACAATGGCCTTTTTCCAGTGGGCTTTGCGGCCAAAATTCGCGGTGCGCTCGCGCTTCTTCTTGCCGGCGTAGTTGCACGTGTTCACGGCGATGACCTTCTTGCCGAACAACTGCTCGATGGCGTTCTTGATCTGGAGCTTGTTGGCGTGCGGCTTGACGCGAAAGACATATTTATTCTCCTTCTCGGAGAGGAGGGTGCCTTTTTCCGTCAACCGGATGCTGTCGATGATGTCGAAGGTATCGTTCATTACTTTGCGGTCCTCTCGGCCAGTTGGGGCAGCGCGTCGTTGGTGACGAGGATCTTGCGGTAGGCGAGCAACTGCTCCGTATTCACCTCGCGGGCGGTGACGAGTTGGGTGGGCCGGACGTTGCGGGCGGCCTTGTAGGTGTTGTCATCAAAGGCGGCGGCGATCACGAGGACTTTCTCCTCGGCGACGTTGGCCTTCACGAGATTGACGAACTGCTTGGTCTTGGGCTCGGCGACACTGAAGGTGTCCACGACCAGCACGTCGCCGGCGGCGATGCGTGCGGAAAGCGCCTTGCGCAGGGCCAAGCGGCGAACCTGCTTGGGAATCGCCTTCGAGTAATCGCGGGGATGCGGGCCGAAAACGACGCCGCCACCGACCCACACGGGGGAGGATTTGTAACCGGCACGGGCGCGACCGGTGCCTTTCTGGCGCCAGGGCTTGGCGCCGGAGCCATTGACGGTCGCCTTGGTCTTTACGCAGGCGGTGCCGCTGCGGCGCGCGGCCTGGAGGGCAACGACCACATCGTGAACGGCCTGGCCGCCGCGGGCGTTCTCGATCAACTCGAAGTTCGCGGCCTTGGCCTGGTCGATGGTGAATACTTTGGCGCTCATGGGAAATTATTTCTTCTTCACTGCGGTCTTTGCACCGGTCTTTGCGACGGAAGCCTGGCCGGTGCGAACCTTGGCAATGGCGCCTACCGGATGCTTTATGGCCGGGCGGACGATGACGTAGGAGCCGGTCGGACCGGGGACGGCGCCAGCGACGAGGAGCGCGCTGTCGGTCTCGCGCACTTGGACGATACGAAGATTCTGGACGGTGACCTGCTCATCGCCCATGTGGCCGGGCATGCTCTGGTTCTTCCAGATGCGGCCGGGGGTGGAACGCATGCCGATGGCGCCGGGACGGCGGTGCATCATGGAACCATGGCTGGCGCCCTGGCCATCGGCATTGTGCTTGCGCATGATGCCCTGGAAACCTTTGCCCTTCGAGCGGCCGATGACGTCGATCAACTGGCCCTGCTTGAAGACGGCGGGGGAAAGCGTGAAATCGGCGGCGGGCGTCTCATTGTCCTCGAGCCGGAACTCGCGGATGAAACGCTTCGGCTCGGAGCCAGCCTTCTTGAAGTGACCCAGTTCCGCCTTGGGCATGCGCGATTCCTTCTGCATGTCGAAGCCGGCCTGGACGGCACTGTACCCGTCGTTCTCGACGGTCTTGACCTGAAGCACGCTGTTACCGGTGACGTCAATGACGGTGACGGCGGTGGCGCGACCGCGGTCGTCATAGACGCGGGTCATGCCAATTTTCTTACCTAAAAGTCCGATTCTCATGGAGGCTAAAATGGGAGCGGTCAAATCTTGATGGTGATATCCACACCGGCGGGGAGATTGAGCTTCTTGAGCTCATCGACGGTCTTGGCGGTGGGTTCGACGATATCGAGCAGCCGCTTGTGGGTGCGGATCTCGAACTGGTCCATCGACTTCTTGTCCACGTGCGGCGAGCGGTTCACCGTGAAGCGCTCGATGCGGGTGGGAAGAGGGATGGGTCCAGCCACTTTCGCGCCCGTGCGCTTTGCGGTCTCGACGATCTCCGCGGAGGAGGCGTCGAGCATCCGGTGATCGAATGCCTTGAGGCGGATGCGTATGCGTTGGCCGGTCATAATTAAGGTGGGTTGGCGGTTGTGCCTTTGAGACTAGGAGCCCTTCTGCTCGAGGACAGCGTTTTTGACCTGCTCAGGAACCTGCTCAAAGTGCGACGGCTCCATCGAGTACGATGAGCGCCCCTTCGAGAGGGAGCGGATGGCGGTGGCGTAGCCGAACATTTCGGCCAGGGGCACTTCGGCCTGGACGGTGGTGAGGCCGAGCTTGGACTCGAGCGAATTGATGCGCCCGCGCCGGCGGTTGAGATCGCCCATGATGTCGCCCTGATACTCGTCCGGGGTGATGTTCTCGACCTTCATGACGGGCTCGAGGAGGATCGGCTTGGCGTTCTTGACGGCATCCTTGAGGGCGAAGATGGCCGCCATCTTGAACGCGAGTTCGTTGGAATCGACATCATGATAACTGCCGAAAACGATGTCGCATTCCAGGTCGATGACCGGGTAGCCGCCGAGCACGCCATTGAGCACGGCTTCCTCGATGCCCTTCTTGACGGCTGGGATGTATTCCTTCGGGATGGTGCCGCCGACGATCTTGTTGTCGACGGTGATCCCCTTGCCGCGCTCGGACGGGCGGACATCGACCTCGACGTGGCCATACTGGCCGCGCCCGCCGGATTGCTTGATCAGCTTGCCGACGCCGTGGGCAGCCTTGGTGATGGTCTCGCGATAAGCGATCTGTGGCTTGCCGGCATTCGTATCGACTTTGAACTCGCGCAGCATGCGGTCCCGGAGAATCTCGAGGTGAAGCTCACCCATGCCGGCCATAATGGTCTGGCCGGTGTCTTCATTGGTGTATACGCGGAAAGTGGGGTCTTCCTCGGCCAGCCGCTGGAGGGCGATAGCCATCTTCTCCTGGTCCACCTTGGTTTTCGGCTCGACCGCCATCGAGATGACGGGATCGGGGAATGACGGGGGCTCAAGCAGGATGGGAAAATCTTCGTCGCAGAGGGTATCACCAGTGGTGATGTTCTTGATGCCGACGATGGCGGCGATGTCGCCGGAGTAACAGGTATCGATATCGAGGCGCTTGTCCGCCTGGATCTGGATCAGCCGGGAGATGCGCTCCCGCTTGTTTGTGCGCGGATTGTAAACGGTGTCGCCCTTGCTGAGGGTGCCGGAGTAAACGCGGAAGAAAACGAGCTTGCCGACGAAAGGATCGCTCCAGAGCTTGAACGCGAGCGAACAGAATTTCCCATTATCGTCCGTGGCGGCTTCCATCGGGGCGTGGGTGTCCGGGTTCATCCCCTTGGTGGGCGGGATATCGACCGGGCTGGGGAGATAATCGACAACCGCATCAACCAGGTATTGGACGCCCTTGTTCTTGAATGCCGACCCGCCGATGACGGGGACAAACTTGTTCGCAATGGTCTGGCGGCGAATGCCGGCCTTGAGAATCTCTGGGGTGATCGGTTTCTCCTCGAGGAAATACATGGCAACTTCCTCATCGAGGTCCGAAATGGCGCCAACCAGGTCGTTATACGCGTTATCGACAATATCCTTATGATCGGCCGGGATCTCCTCGATATCATAGGTGGACCCCATGACGTCGTTATCCCGGTAAATGACCGCCTTGCGATTGACGACATCGAGCTGCCCAAGGAGATGATCCTCCGCTCCCAGCGGAATGAGCACCGGCCACGCGTTCGCATGGAGCTTCTTGCGCATCGAATCGATGGCCGCGTTAAAGTCCGCCCCGACGCGGTCCATCTTATTAATAAATGCAACCCGGGGAACCCCGTACTTGTTGGCCTGCCGCCAGACAGTCTCCGACTGGGGCTGCACGCCGGCCACCGCGTCGAACACCGCGATCGCGCCGTCCAGCACGCGAAGGGAACGCTCGACCTCCGCCGTGAAATCGACGTGGCCGGGGGTATCGATGATGTTCACCCGCTGCTTGATGGCCTCGAAAATCTTGTAAACGCCCTCTTCCTTCCGCTGCGTCCACGAACAGGTGGTGGCGGCGGAGGTGATCGTAATGCCGCGCTCGCGCTCCTGCTCCATCCAATCGGTCACCGTGGTGCCCTCGTGCACCTCGCCGATCTTGTGGATCATGCCGGTGTAGAAAAGGATGCGCTCAGTGAGCGTCGTCTTGCCCGCATCGATGTGCGCGGCGATGCCGATGTTGCGGGTCCGCTCCAGCGGAAACGCGCGGTCGGGCGAATTCGGGTTCGTGGACAAGGGTTTTTCCAGAGTTGCGGAGGCCATGGTGAATTCGCCCTGGGGGGTTGCTAGAATCGGAAGTGAGCGAACGCGCGGTTGGCTTGCGCCATTTTGTGGGTATCGTCGCGTTTCTTGATGGCCTGTCCCTGGCCGGAGGCGGCATCGCGCAGCTCATTGGCCAGCGCCTGGGTCATCGTGGTCCCTTTGCGGGCGCCAGCGTAACCAACGATCCAGCGCATGGCGAGCGCGATCTGACGGCGGGCGGGAACTTCCATCGGCACCTGGTAGGTGGCGCCACCGACGCGGCGTGACTTGGTTTCGAGCCGGGGCTTCACGTTATCGATGGCCTTGTGGAGGGTCTCCAGCGGATCAACCACGTCGCTCCCCTGCCGGGACTTCTCAATGGCGTGGTAAACAATGCGCTCGGCGATCGATTTCTTGCCGGAACGCATGATCGTGTTGATCAATTGGGCCACGAGCGGGCTGCCGTAACGGGCATCCAGTTTTTCCGTGCGTTTAATGACTCTGCGGCGGCGTGACATGAGAGAAGGAAGGAGTTTGAGGTTTCAGCTTGGAATCAGTCGGGCTATTTCTTCTTGCCCTTGGCGGGTGCAGCGGCTTCGCCACCAGCCTTGGGACGCTTGGCGCCGTACTTGGAGCGGCTGCGGCGGCGGCCATCCACCCCGAGGGAGTCCAGCGTGCCACGCACTATATGATAGCGAACCCCGGGCAGATCCTTCACGCGGCCGCCACGGACCAGGACGATCGAATGCTCCTGGAGGTTGTGTCCCTCGCCGGGGATGTAGGCGATGACTTCCTGGCCATTTGTCAGCCGCACCTTCGCCACCTTCCGCAGCGCGGAGTTCGGCTTCTTGGGGGTGCGGGTCATCACCTGCACGCAGACGCCACGGCGCTGGGGACAATTCACAAGGGCCGGTGATTTTGATTTCACCGCGACCTTTTTGCGCCCTTTGCGGACAAGCTGATTGATCGTTGGCATTGCAGTTCTGGTTTAAAGTCTGGTTCTAAAATTTCTCCGGCTCTGTCTTCCGGCTGTCTGGCTGGACCCTTCGGCCCCAGGGAAAACCCGCCCCCTCCTCCCGGCCACTCATGAAGGCCGGGTCATGGGACGAAAAACCCGCTTCGAGCGGGTCGTTTTCGAAACCCACTGGATGCGGGGAGCGCGAAGGTAAACGAATCCACCGGTCGCGCAATCGTTATTTCTCTGGAGCGCGAATACGGTTCTACCACATCGCGCGGGAGGGAGAATGTAGGGAAGTGCCTGCTTGCTGGCAAGAGGAATTGTTATTTTTTGGTGAAATCTGGAGGATGCCAGCCCAAATTGCACCGCCGGGCACGCCTTCGCCAGCCAGGGTGCGTCCGCGAAGACCGCCTTCACTCCTTCGGTTGCCCGTGAATGTATTGATCCAGATTCACCGCCAAATCAGCCGGCATATCATCCGCGGTGCCAATATAGTAGGCTAGGCCGTGTGACGTTCAGCGAACGAGCGCGGCGCAGCGGAGTCCGGCGAAATCAATTGAACTTCCGCTCCATCCGGCAACTCAAGTCCGGCCGGTAACGAAACCGCTCCATTGACTACTTTGACGGCGAAAGTCATGTCGCGTTATGGTCCCGGCACGGCGAAAAGGCAAGGCGGGCGGATGCCGCAAACGGAGCGCTCACCCCACCGGCCACAACCCGTCCGTCACCCGTTGCGTCTCCACCGCCAGCTCCTCGATCCTCCGGTTCACTGCCTCATCTCCAAACGTCCCCTCATCGATATGCGCCGGCGCCGCGTAAACGAATCGCGGGATGATGTGGCACCGGTAATCCAGCATCAGGCTGTTCGCGAATGGCATCACCGACATATAGCTCCCATGCCCGCCTGCAGCGCAGATGAAGCCCACCACCTTCCCCTCCCATGCCTTCCCCGTCAGTTCCAGGAAGTTCTTCGCCGCGGCGTTCACATCATAATTATAAATCGCGGCCGCCACGATGATCCCCTTCGCGTTGCGCACCTTCGTCCCCAGCTTCTTGACGTCAGGATGCCCGTAGCACGCCCCCCCGTCGGAGAGCGGCAGATCGTAATCCTGCAGGTCCACGTACTCCGCTCCGCCCGGCCGCGCCGCCAGGTGCTCGTACACGATCCGCGCCAGGATCCGGCTCCGGCTTTCCGGGTTGAGACTGCAGGAGAGCACGAGGTAGCGCATGCGATTGCCTCCCTTTAATGAGCCTCGCGCCCCCAGCGCAAGGGATTTTCCCACCACCGCCCGTCAATTGGTCTGCGGCGGCACACCAATCCGATTCGTCTGGTGCGTCATCGTGCCGGGGGGCGGCAGCCCGCTTTTATCCACATTGATCGGGCCATTATCCATCGTCAGGCTCTGTTGCTGCGCCTGTTGCGCCGCCATGTAGGTCATCGCCGCGGGGTCCGATCCCGGGAGCAATTTCACCCCGTCAAACCCGCTCGGCACCCCCACATGGATCGCATTCATGTTATAATGCCCATTGCTTGTGACCACGGGAGTCCCGTTGCCCATGGGCATCCGCCTGGCAAATGTGGCCGGGATATTCGGCTGCTGGCAGTAATAAGAGGCCGCCTGCGCAGCCGGGGCGGCTGCGGCGGTTGGTGCGCTCGCGATCGGCTGGGACCCGCTTGTCACTGCCGGCGCGGCCTGCTCCTTATGCCCGGAGAACAACAGCGCCAGCATCAGAACGCCAATCCCGATATAAACAATAGTACGTAAATCTTGCGACTCAGGCATGGAATAAAAAATCCGGGGTTTCAATCATGGTATGCTCGGGTAAGTGGTTGGCGTCGAGGCGTTCTGTACGTAACTCGAGTTCCAGGAATTCGGCATCACTTCAAAATTGCCCGTTATCGGGAAAAACGGCGGTGTCCCGCCGGCCTGCGAGACCCGCTTGTCCCACAGTTCCGTCTGAGCAAGACCATTGGTAATGCCGCTGCCGTTATACAGCGCCCAGCTCAAATTCACGTTCTGGATCATGCCGCCAAGGAAATACGCCTGGCCCGGCGGACGGGTCAGCTCATTTTGCACCCCAAAGCCTCCGCCCCCGGGGGTCGAGGTACTCACGCCTGTCGCCATCACGATGGCATCGATGTAGAGGGGATTTGACGCGCTGGCCGCGATCGGATTTCCGTATAAGTCATTCTGTTGAATCATCACGTTCCCCTCGGACACAATTCCGAGGATGTCCGTGACGCTGTTGAGTTGGGACTGAAGTGTGGTGACAATCGAGTTATTCACCGTGCCATTCGAATTGATCAATGTGGAGGGATTGGGATATTGGAAACTCGGATTGCTGACCTGGGAGTTATACACCAGGTTGCCGGTGATGTTGACATTCCCGCCCGACGGATCCGAGGAGGCAGCCAATGCCGCAATCGTCAATCGTCCACTGAGCGTGCCCGAGAGCGAGACGATATTCCCCTTCACAACCAGATCCCCGTTCGCCGCGTTGACGGTGGTTGTCTGCGTCGGTCCAAAAGAGGGCGCCCCATTTTTCGTTCCCAGATACTGCTGCACGGTGATTGTACTGTTGCCGGCAGTGGCGCCATTGGAAAGCGTCACCGCGAAGTTCGGACCTGCCGAGGAACTATATCCAGTGTAGCCATCGGGCAATGTCAGGCCCGCGTTGGTTACCAGCGGGGCGGACCGCGGGTCCGTGGTCAGGCTGGTGGGGAGCGCAATTGGCGTCGGCAAGATGGATAATCCGCCATAAAACTGTGGCGCGGTCGGGTAAGTCGAATCCCAATACTGCAGAATATTGACAGCGTTATTCGCTGCGCTGCTTCCATAGACGCTGCCAACATAAGAGTTGTAGTCGCTATAAACATTAACTCCGCCGGAGGCCGCGCTCGTGATCGGGCCGAGACTCCAGAAATCCGGCCAAAACGCCACACCCGAGTTAATATTGATCGGTCCCATGTACACCTGGCCCAATCCCATGAATTGCAAGTAGCCTGGCGTCCATACTCCGCCGTAGTTATTCGTAAATAGTTCGTATTTCGCGAAGTTCTGCTGCTGGATTGTTACCTGCACCCGCCGCGCAAATGGCGTCCCCCGCGTCAGGGTTCTGTCGCAGACCGCCGTCGAGGTAATGGTCCAGTATCCAATCGTATTGGCAGTCTGCTGGTGCACCGCTACTGTCACGTTCTCAAACGGAGCAAACTGCGCCGAGGGCAATGTGTAGGTTTGCGTGATATCGGAGGTCGGCAGCGTTGCCATGTTCACAAGCGTCCCGGTTTCTTCCGCCACTCCGGCTTCCGCCGCCATCAGCGCCTGGTCGTCCAGCATCCGTTGCCCCTGGATTCGCCGATAACTTCCCAGGTCTTGCAGGTAAGTGCCAAGGCCCAGCGCCAATACTGCCAGAATCATGATCACCATGATCAGCGTGCTCGCCTCCTTGCGTCCCATTGGCCCGCCGCACGCGGTCACGTGAGGCAGCCACGCGCCTTCGCCGCGTTGGTCCCCTTTTTTCGTGATTCTGGCCGTCATGGTGTTGGTTTCGGTAATGGTTTGCTCCGGCGTCGTTAGTTGCGCGGCAGGTTGCTGGTGCTGAATCTCACAAGGTCA
>Ga0302275_10006497_pt1 | contig 11056 bp, 9 predicted proteins | sample III_Bog_N2_2_FD_200229 | JGI IMG/M metagenome (GOLD analysis project Ga0302275, IMG submission 200229) | Peat permafrost microbial communities from Stordalen Mire near Abisko, Sweden - III_Bog_N2_2 | ecosystem: Environmental > Terrestrial > Soil > Wetlands > Peat | place: Sweden: Abisko... | reverse complement strand
TCGCAAGTCTCCCTCTAGGCATCGAGTTTCACGGGGCTGGTGCGTTGCTGTCGGCCAACTGCTACGCGCCGCAGAAATACGTTAGAAAATGGTCGTGGGAGATTTTTTGGCTTGCTCAGGCTTCCTGGTGCTGGCTGATTCTTCCCTTCGCAGGCGCTTTTATTACCATTCCTCACCTGTGGATGGTCCTGGCTTCCGCACCGACCAACCTGATGTTTTACGGGTTCCTGATGGGAATAGCTTACGGCGTTGGAGGCACCGCATTTAATATTTCCATCCGCTACATCGGGTTTTCTCTGACTTACTCAATCGCGGTCGGTCTCTCCAGCATTCTCGGTACAATAGTGCCCCCGCTGGTTCGCGGGCAAGCGGCGATGATCCTGGCCCGCCCCGGGTCACAATGGGTTGTGGCAGGGCTTGTGGCCGGTGCGCTCGGAATCGCAATATGCGGTGCGGCTGGCAGGATGAAGGAGCGAAACCTCGAAGCTGCATCGGGCAGGCGCAGCGAGTTCTCACTGGTCGTCGGACTGGCATTGTCGCTAGTGGCCGGCGTCTTCTCAGCCGTATACGGACTTGCGCTCGAGGTAACCGCGCCCATCGCCGATTTGGCGGAGCACTACGGGGCCGGGGTATGGAAGGGCAACGTCTCCTACATCTTCGTCAATTCGGGCGCATTCCTCACCGCAATAATCTACTGTCTTTACCTCGCACGGCGAAATCATTCACTAGGTGAGTTGGTGGCTTTGCCTTCCGGCGGCGGGTCGAAGCGTATCGTACGGAATCATTTGCTGGCCCTGCTGACCGGCACACTGTGGTACGGACAGTTCTTCTTCTATAATCTCGGGCATGTTTACCTGGGAGCGCAATACTCATTTTGCAGTTGGGCCATTCACATGATCATGCTGGTCCTTTTCAGCAATCTGCTGGCTATCATTTTCAAGGAATGGAAAGGCAGCGGCGGCGGCACTCGTCTCACAATCTTCCTTGGTATCGTAGTCCTTGCTGCGGCAATCATTATGCTTACCTGGGGCAACCACCTTGGTGGAGTTATCTAATCAACTGGAGCGCCGATATGGAACGAAAAGCGAATTGCATCTCGAAACTGACCCGAATGAAAGCGGCGCTATCCCATCGCGAGGCAGACAGGGTGCCTGTCAGTGACTTTTTCTGGGGCAGCTTTCTCAAGCGCTGGCGCGAGGAATTCGGGCTAGGGCCCGAAGCGGACATCTACCGTTACTATGACCTCGATTGGATGCAGTTCAATCCCAATGTGGATCCCCATATCAAACCGTTCGAAATTCTCAAGGAAACCGCGGAGGAAGTGGTCGTTCGCACCGGCTTTGAGGCGGTGCTATTCAAGAAATTCGATCAAGCCATGCCGGCATTCCTGACTTTCGACACGGATACGATCGATAAGATGAATGCCTTCAAGTTTGATGATCCGTGGGATCCCCGCCGCTACTTTACCCAAGGGGACGACCAGATAAATGGAGTTGGAGACACATTTACCCGTAACCTGCCATCTTTTGTCGATCGCATAAATTCGGCTTGGGAAGATTTCCCGGTTTTCGGCGGCGTTTGCGAAGCTCATGAAATGATGTGGCGTATTGTCGGCTCGGAGAATACCTTGTGCTGGATGGGCATGTACCCGGACGAGATTGCACGCTTTGCGCATCGGTTGAACGAGTACGCTCTTGAGATTGTCAAAGCACAGATCAAGGCTGCCGATGGGCACCTCGACGGGATTGTCATCTGGGGCGATGTGGCCTACAAGAAAGGAATCATGTTCTCTCCCGCGTTCTGGAGATCCCACTTCAAACCCGGAGTAAAGGCGTTAATCGATGAGATTCACTCACATGGCATTCCGGTGATTTACCACGGCTGTGGTAACGTGAACAAGATCTTTGAGGATTACATCGAGATCGGAGTGGATGCCTACAATCCCCTGGAATTCAAGGCCGGAATGGACGCGGTGGACTTGCGTCGGAAGTTTGGTCATCGAATCGGCTTCTGTGGAAACATGGATGTTCAGTTGTGGGCGTCCGGAAGCCGCGAGCAACTCAAGGCAGCGACGCTGACCAAGCTGAACGCTGCCAAGGGAGGCGGCTTCATCTTCCAGTCAGATCACTCAGTACCGGGCAATGTGCCGCCGGACAACTACGACTACGTTGTCAATTTGGTGAGAAAGTTCGGCCGGTATCCACTCAGTCTTGGGGATTTCGATCTTCCCGAACTCGAGAGTTTGACCAACTGCTGACCTCGAGTTTGCTGTGCAACTTGAAACCGTTCAAGATGAAAAATCTTCAATTTGTTCCAACGTTGACCCGCGCCGGGGAATGAAAACAAAATCGCTATTCGACCGCCTTAAGCCGATGCAGGGAGATACGGTCTGCGGTCGGGAAATCAGGAGGGATCGGGATGGTCACCTGGCCGCTTGCAGCCCACTGAACGCCACGCGCGAATAGCGTTTGAAAGCCGACGCACTCGAGATCGGGACTTGGCTCGTTGGCCCATGTGTGACCCAGCATGGTGGTGTAGACGCGGCCCTTGCCGTAGCGATGGACCCAGTCCATCGGCTCGTTTTGGCGGGTTACAGGAGAGGTCGCATAAGTAAGAAAAGTGAAGCCCTCGATCGGGCCGTGCTGTCCGTGCGTGAGTTGTTCTGATGGGTGAAGCCAGACGCGCGGCATTCCCTGAGTGATGGGATGGCCAGTGTCTCGGACATGGATCTGAAAGTCAAAGCGCGGAGGGTGATTCGGCTGAAATCCTTCGCCCTGTGGCACTACGATCACCTCGTCACGTTGGCCGATATGCACGCTCGGCCCGTAGGAACTCGGCCGCCATCCCATGCCGATCATCGCGTTGTATTCCGGCCACATTAAGAAGGCGTTGTTTGCAGCATGGTAGCTGACCATCCCGCCGCCATCGCTTATATATTTTACGAAGGCCTTGCGCACCGGTTCGGGCCAGAGCATCGCGTTTGCATCCTGGCCACTATTGAAGTTGACAATGACAGTGTCGTAGCGAAAGAAGTCTGGACGCCAACTGTCCCAGGCAGAGGCCGGGGCATCTCCCGGCGGAGTTGTCGAAACGTCGACGATGAAGAGACTCGAGCCTTCGAGTATTTCGCGAATAGCCGCGGTCGCGATCCGCCAGGTGTGATTGTTCATACCGTCGACAACCAGGATCTTAATTAGCGCGAGATTATGTGCTGCGGCAAGCGGTCTTGAAGCCGCGAGCGCCAGTGCACTATTCGTGAACTGCCTTCGAGAAATGTTCATCGTTACTTTGTCTCGTCAAATATAGGTGCTCAATCCTACTGAATTCGGATGAGCTGTACGGTCCGGATAATCTCAATCTCTCCTCAGTGCGATTGCACCAGGAACTCAAACCGGCCCGGTCAAATATCAAAGGAACTCATCGAACCCTCAAGCTTCAATGTGTACGGAAGATGTGCTACTGCGGTTTCAAGCGCGGGGACCGTGCAAATTAACCCTTCTTCACTTTGCTTGAATGGCACCGGCTTGGCCCCGTCGACCAGAGTCACGCGCTGAATGTTGGCATGCCCCTTCCGAAAAGTGGCAAGCTTGATTTCGAAGCTCGCATTGTTGTTTTCCGGCGGCACTAGGCCGGTGGCGTAGAGATTGCCGTGATTGGTCGTGAACCGAAAATCGGCGGCCGTGGGCGGCGGAGGATAATGGCTGATTGCCTTGCTCGGAATGCCCATACCCGTGGGCCAGCCTCGCCACTCCTGGGGCGCAACTTCCGGGACGCCGGGTCCTTCGCCAGGCCTGAGCCACGGCTTGGAGCCATAAACAGCCTCCCCGTTTCTGTGCAGCCACTCGCCCATGGCCAACAACGACGTCTGCTGATCATCGGGAATGCTGCCGTCACCCATTGGAGCCACATTCAGCATGTAGTTGCCGCCGCAGCTCGAGAGGGTGATCAGTTGCCGAACCAGCGCCGCGCCATCCAGAACGCGCAGTCCGGTAATGTACCCCCACGAATTTCCAATCGAAGTGTCGCACTGCCACGCGCCAGGATTAATCCACTCCGGCGAGCCGCCCATGCCTTCGGCCACTTGAACCGATCCAGCCAGATAGGCCCATTGTTTGCTGCAGATTGTCGTCTCGTAGCCCGCTTCGCGCGCACGGTTAAACAGGTATGCGGCGGCGCGCAGCTTGATGGGATCGTACTCACGTGGATTGACCCCGTTATCCATGTAGAGAATTTCAGGATGATATTTGTCGGTAAGCTCCTGAATGCGAGCCAGCCAATCGCCCTGAAAAGCAGCGCTTGCATTGGGACCGTTCATATCAACGTCTTGGATTGGCGGCCCATAGAAGCCGGCATATCTGGAATCGAACTGGTCGTTGGGTACGCCAGGGGCAGGATACATGAAGGTGTGGTGCTCCATGCGGTGGGTCGAACAACCCCAGATCATGTTTTGCTTGCGAGCGGCCTTTTCCAGTTCCCCAATCAAGTCGCGTTTGGGGCCCATCTTGCCGGCGCACCAAGGAGTGATGGCGCTGTCCCACATGGCAAACCCATCATGGTGCTCCGCAACTGGGCACATGTAGCGCGCTCCCGCCCGCTGAAATAGATTGACCCACGCATCCGGATCGAACTTCGTGGGCTGGAACAGTGGAATGAAGTCCTTGTAACCGAATTTGTCGGGCGAACCGTAGTGCCGGGTGTGCCACTCGACGTCGGTTGTGTACATCCACTTCGAATACCACTCGCTCTTGTGCGCGGGAATGGAATATAGACCCCAATGGATGAAGATGCCGATTTTCGCACCTTGGAACCAACTCGGCACTTGATAAAACTCGCGCACACTTTCCCAGTTGGGAAGGACCGGCCCTGGCAAATCGGACTTCGGCTGGGCATACGCATCCGGCGCGCCCGCCGCGGCGCCGCTCTGCCCAAAGAGTTCGCCGGGCAGCAGAAGTTGAAAAGCTGCCGAATTAGCGAGCATACCCGCGGTCAGCAAAATGTTACGGCGAGTTACGAGTGGGCGATGGTCGTTAGAGGTCATGAACAACCTTTATTTGCGCCGCACGGCGTGTTAGCAATGGGCTTAATAGGGAACGTGTAGCTTTGACCGCCATTTTAGCGCCACGGCAGAATTCTTTTGCGCTGAACGTATTTCGTCAAATTCACAGCTTATCAAACGATTTCGGCCGGTCCAGTAAGCCAGCATCGAGTCAATATAACTGAGAAACCCTCTGTTGGAATAGTGCCAAGTTGGCGAGCCGGGACGCAACCTTTCAGTTCACTGGCGAATTCGACTTGTGGGGTGCGGATCCTGAAGCTGTTGGCAGCCCGAAATAACGGACCGTCCCATGGACAGGAGAAAGGGGGCCGCAGCGATCACCTTGAGAGCGGCCGTTCATTATCACCTCGCGAGCCCCGGTGAAGTGCTCCTGGTGTACCGTCTCTTAAATGTCTAGACATATACAATACGATGTGATAGATTGCGATGCATGGAGCCAGCCATTGCCGAAATCGTGTTGAGCGAGCCGGATCGGAAAGCGTTGGAACATACGGTCCGCATGAGGACCTCGGAACCACGCAGCGTTTTGCGAGCCCGGATTGTGCTTCTGTCGGCGGCCGGCGTCGCGGATTTGGCTGTGGCACGGCAGCTTGGGGTGAACCGTCACACGGTGCGCTTGTGGCGTCAACGCTTCCGGGAACAGGGTTTAGCGGGGCTGGAGGATGCGCCGGGAAGAGGGCGCAAGCCGGTTCTGGCGAGCAAGGTGAAGGAAGCCATCCTGACCGGGGCCGTTCAGCCCCCTGCCAGCCGCACGCGCTGGAGTTGCCGGTCGATGGCCAGAGCGCAAAAGGTATCTCCGAGCACGGTGCAGCGGATTTGGTCCAGCAACGACATTCAGCCGCACTTGACGCGGACCTTCAAAGTTTCCAACGATACCCGGTTCGAGGAGAAATTCTGGGACGTGATGGGACTGTACCTGAATCCACCCGCCAAGGCGCTGGTGTTGTGTTGCGGCGAGAAGAGCCAATGCCAGGCTTTGGAGCCGACCCAGCCCGCGCTGCCACTGGGCGTAGGTCCTATCCGCACTGCCACTCACGACTACGTCCGTCATGGGACGGTGACGCTGTTCGCGGCTCTGAACTATCTGGAAGGAAAGATCGTTCCCATGCTGGCCGATAAGCACCGGCATCGGGAGTGGCTGCGGTTTCTGAAAAGAATCGACCGCCAGACCCCCAAGGGCCTGGACCTGCATCTGATCGTGGACAATTATGCCACCCACAAGCAGCCAGAGGTGCGGAAGTGGCTGGCCAAACATCGGCGCTTCCATCTACACTTCACGCCCACCTCAGCTTCGTGGATGAACCTTGTCGAACGCTTCTTTCGCGACCTGACCGAGGATGTGGTGCGAGAAGGTAGCTTCCGGCACGTGAAACAACTGAGCGATCGGATCATGGCCTACCTGGGGGAACGAAATGCCAACCCGACACGCTACACCTGGAACGCCAAAGGCGAAGACATCCTGCGCAAAAATCCAGCGAGCAAAACAGGCACTGCCTGTATAGTCATTTCGGAAACGGTACCGATATCAGCTTTCCATCTTGCAAATCGAGCTCTCACTGACCCAGGTGCTCGACCGGCCGGTCAGCGGGCGGATTTTCTTCGAGGGAAGTGATGCGTGAAAACCTGGGTGTGGGACGCCCTAAGCAAGTGCAACTGATCTTCGACCGTTGAGTTACCCGAGGCACCCCGGGGGCGTTTCGCACGCGGGTGATCACCGATGGAGTGATTCCCTCGTTGCATATCGGCTACAAGAAAACGCGCATCAAGCAGTACCACAAATAAGGCCGCGCCTTGCGCACCGAAACCACCATCAACAACACACGGGATTTCTATATCGGCAAGAGTTTGCGCAACTTGCCGGCGCTGCGGACAATCGGCTTCCAGGCCAACCGCCGTTTGCTCCAGGCGGAACAAATCAGCCATGACTGCCTGCTCTCCGAAGAGGCTTTCCAGAAAATGAACCGCCCTGTTCAGATAGATTTGCAGCGGGCTTCCGTTCTCCGCTTCGGCGATCCACAAGTCCAGGCCTTATACCGGGCAATGTTGTTGTTCCAGATGTTGCCCACAGGCTTTTCCAACCGCAATCTACGCGACAACCTGGCTCCTTTGCTCGGACTGCAACCCGTCGAACTGACCCAAGGCAAGATGACTTACCAACTCCGACGCCCGCGGCTCCATGGAATGATCGAGCGTATCCCGCAAACTCATCGCTACCGCTTGACCTGTCTCGGCTTGCGCACAGCTTGGTTCTTCAGCCGAACCTATGCCCGTATCCTTCGTCCCGGATTGGGCGCCGTCCTGCCTAAACTCTCCGCACCAAATACAAACCTCCGCCGCTGTTTCGACAAAATCGATCGGGAACTCCATGCCTGGACTGAAAAAGCAAAACTGGCTGCCTGAAAACTTGACTCATTTACAACAAGTTCTTCACTTCAAAACTTCTAGATCAGCAGTAGATGGCCGAGAACAACTTGCGGCTCGTCATGACGCTGCGAGCGGCATGCGGAAACAATTTGTGTTACCCAACACAATGAAGAGCGGTTGCGCGAATCCTCTGATCGGTCTGGGCCACAATCAAATTGGCGAAAATCGAACTCTCCACCTGGCGCTGCAACCGGCACACCGTAGCTTCCCGTCTGGTGATGGCGTGAGCATTTTCAACATTTTCTGGTCGATCTGAAGGAGAGCTTCTGGGGCGATCTGGAAGGTAGAACGAGGCTTGCCTGGAAGCACTTTTTTGAGGCTGAGTCGGAGCGGCTGCGTGACCGGTACGCTGTGCTGGACAGCTATGAACGCGGGCCACGGCGGCCGTCGCAGTACCGCAACGGCTACTACGAAAGGGACTTTGTGACTCGCTTCGGTAGCCTGCGGCAGCGCATCGCCCGTGCCCGCGATCGCAGCTTTCTTCCTCCGGCGATCGAGAAGTTCCAACGCCGGGCGCCGGAGCTGGCCATGCTCATCCGCGAGGCCTTTCTGCGCGGCATCTCCACCCGTCAGGTAGGCCGTGTGGTGGCCACGCTGAGCGGCGAAACGGTCAGCGCGCAGACAGTCTCCAACCTGACTCGCGATCTGGATCACGCGGTGAGGGAGTTCCATCGCGCGCCGCTCAGGGACGAATGGGCCTATCTGTTCCTGGATGGGGTAAATCTCAAGGTGCGCCGGCCGGCAGGACGCCAGTGCGTGCAGATGCTGGTGGCCTACGGCGTGCGTCAGGATGGAACCCGGCAACTGCTCGGTTTTCTGCGCACCAAAGGCGAGAGTCAGGCTCACTGGGAAGCGCTGCTCAACGACCTCTACCGGCGCGGCCTGAAGGGCGACAAACTGCTGCTGGTGGTCACCGACGGTTGTCCCGGATTGGCTGCGGCTATCCAAACCGTCGATCCCCGCGCTGCACACCAGCGCTGCTGGGTACACAAGATGCGCAACGTCCTGGAGAAGGTCCGCAAGCGCGACTACGATGCGGTCAAGGACGATGCGCAGGCCATCTACCTGGCCGATGGCCGCCGCCAGGCCGTGGCTGCGGCCCGCGCCTTCTGCCGACGCTGGCGAAGTGAATATCCGACTGTGGTCAAGCAACTGGAGCGCGACCTGCCCGAACTGCTGGCCTTCTTCCGATTCCCAAAGCACTTATGGAGAAAGCTGCGCACCACCAACATCATCGAGCGCTGTTTCGCTGAAGTCCGGCGAAGAACACGGCCCATGGTCTGCTTCGTCAACGTGCAATCCGTGGACCGGATCATCTACTCCATCTTCCAGAGATTCAACCTGGAATGGAAAACTCGCACCCTCCGCGTATTTACACAAGCGGCTTGACATCACCGCGGGGCTGTTCGCACTGTTGCACAAATGATGGGACGCCGTACAATACAGATGGCGATGCGCTATGCGCATCCGACTCCTGAAAACGACCAGGAAACATTCGAAATTTGGTATTACCGTAGAATGCGGTGCCGACTAAACTAGCGACGACCCCGTTTACTATCAGGGATAGACGATGCATTGATCGATCTAGCCTGCAGAAAAGTTTGCATTTAAAGAGTGCCGGGATGGCGGAACTGGCAGACGCAGCGGACTCAAAATCGGCTTTCCAAGAATCTATACCACTATAAACAATTGAATATAAATATCTTACGTTGACGCAGTACACGGCGCAGGACTTGCGCAACTCTTGCACACTTTTGTGCTTCTATAGAGAAGCAGGAGGTGCAGCCGCATGGCAGAGCATCACACCATCCTCGGTGGCAAAGTTCACGTCTACAAGCGTCCGAACAGTTCGAGTTGGCAATGCGCGACCTACCTGGCCGGAAGGAACCGGCGCACGACGACCAAAGAAGACAGCCTGTCGAAAGCGAAGGAGTTCGCGGAAGACTGGTATTTGCAGTTGCGCGGCAAACTCCGCGACGGCGAGTTGAAGACCGGCAAACTGTTCCGCGACGCTGCGAAGTTGTACCTGCGCGAGTTTGACATCATGACGCAGGGACAGCGCAGCGCGAAATATGCGAGCGGGCAGCACGCGCGTGCCAATGGCTATCTGATCCCGTTCTTCGGCAGCATGGTGCTACCTGAGATCACGGCGGGCAAGGTCAACGAATATCGCGTCCATCGACTTGAAGAGTGCAAGGCCTTGCGCGGCAAACCTCCAGCGCGTAGCACTATGCACCAGGAGATCGTGACGCTGCGGCAGATTTTCAAAACGGCTCTGCGGCACGGATGGGTCGATCATCTCCCGGATTTCTCAGCGCCATATCGCGCGTCCCCGAAGATTTCCCATAGAGCATGGTTCTCACCGGAAGAGTACAGGCAACTTTATGAGGCAACGCGGAAACGTGTCCAGGACCCAAAGCAGCCCCGTTTTCGTTGGGAAGCGGAACAACTTCACGATTATGTTCTGTTCTCCGCTAGCACCGGACTCCGCCCCGATGAGGCGAGGCGTCTTCAATTCCGCGATGTGACGGTGATCGAAGACGAGGGGAGCGGCCAAACCATCCTTGAGATCGAAGTACGCGGCAAGCGAGGCGTTGGCTACTGCAAGAGCACTACAGGTGCCGTGCATCCGTTCGAACGGTTGAAAGCGCGCCTGCGTCCAGATGGAGGGCCGGGAAGAGCAGGCAGCCGCACTGCGTCAATGGCCAACGGTGAGTGGCACGCTCCCGGACCTACCGATCTTCTGTTCCCGAAATGGCCACGCGAGTTGTTCAACGCAATCCTTGAGGAAGAGAAGCTGCGCACCGACCGTGACGGCAGGCCGCGAACGGCGTATAGCCTGCGCCACACCTACATTTGCCTGCGCCTGCTTGAAGGAGCCGACATCTATCAGATTGCCAAGAACTGCCGGACCAGCGTGGAGATGATTGAGAAATACTATGCGGCGCATTTGAAGACGCAGCTCGATGCTTCCGCTATCAACATCATGAGGCCACGGTCGAAGAAAAAGACGGTTCCCAGGAAAGGCCCCGGACGAGTCGAGGCGGTTCGTTTGGCTGAAGAAGCGTAGACCGGCACTGCTTGTTTTCTGATGAACTTAGAGATCTAGTGAGCCAGGATGGAACCATCCTGGCATGGTTGTTGGGCCGGAACCGGCCCCACTCCGGCCCGGAACCGGGCCAAGCACTGTCAATCGCTTGCATACGAAGGTAAGTCCTGACTCTCAGCGGCGTACGACGAAGCGCGCTGTCGATTGTATTCTTTGGAATATCGGACTTCATGCAACGGTTGACACAACACGACTTCCTTCTGAGATCGCGCAAAGCGCACGGCAAGAAATACGATTACAGCCGAACAAAGATCGTCAGCGCCACCGAGAAGGTCACCATTGTCTGTCCACAGCACGGCCCATTCGAGCAGGCACCTTACGTCCACTATCTGATGGGATTGGGCTGTCCGGCTTGCGCCGGAAAGCGAAAGCTGACGATTCGAGACATGCAGCTCTTGGCGCAGCGGAAAGGCGGGGCCTGTCTTTCCAAAAAGTATACGAATAGCATATCGAAACTCCGTTGGCGC
>Ga0302275_10006496_pt1 | contig 11056 bp, 6 predicted proteins | sample III_Bog_N2_2_FD_200229 | JGI IMG/M metagenome (GOLD analysis project Ga0302275, IMG submission 200229) | Peat permafrost microbial communities from Stordalen Mire near Abisko, Sweden - III_Bog_N2_2 | ecosystem: Environmental > Terrestrial > Soil > Wetlands > Peat | place: Sweden: Abisko... | reverse complement strand
ATCTTCCTGCACCCATTTGCTCGCAGCGCTCAAGTAAAACTTCACGCCCGGAGCAATCCTCTTGCCCTTGAGCACGGAAGCGGCTGCCACCAGGTCCTCTGTCCGCGAGTTAACGCAAGAAATCAAATAGGCCTTCTGGATTGCGACCTTCTTGTCCTGAATCTCGGCCAGCGACTGCATTGTCTGTAACGTATCCGGACCCGAAACGTGCGGCGTCACCTGCGCGAGATCCAACGTGATACGCGCCGAGTAGACCGCATCGGTGTCGGGACCCAACGGATCCTCTTCCCAACCAGCAATATCACTTTCGCTACAGCGCTCGACTCCCAGCTTTTTCAACCGTGCATGGACGCCGCGCAAGTGTTCAATCGTCACGGCATCCACGGGGAACCAACCGACCAGCGGACCCCACTCCGTCGTCATGTTCGAAATCGAGAGCCGCGCATCCATCGACAGCGACTCCACCCCAGGCCCCGTAAATTCAACCGCCGCATTCAGACACTCATCGTGGTTGTAGAGCCCGCACAACGTGATGATGATGTCCTTTCCAGTGACGCCTTCGCGCAACTTGCCTTCGAGCAAGACTTCGATCGACCTCGGAATCTGCCACCAGAATTCTCCCGTCGCCCAAACCGCAGCCGCGTCCGTCCGCACAATCGGAGTTCCAATTGCGCCCAATGCGCCATACATATTCGAATGCGAATCGGATGCGACCACGAAAGACCCCGGCACTACATACCCGCGCTCGACCATGATCTGGTGCCCAATGCCTGATCCCGCCGGATAAAAATCTACGCCCTGCTCTTTCGCGAACGCCTCGATCGCCCGGTATTTTTTTTGATTCGCTTCGTCCTTATTCTGAATGTCGTGATCGAGCGCGAAAGTAAGTTGGTTCGGATCCTTAACCTTCTTCGCGCCGATCCCTTTGAACTTGCTCATCACTGCCGATGTATTGTCGTGCGTCATGCACCGGTGCGGACGGATCGACAGGAAATCTCCCGTCCGCAGCGGCCGCGACGGCCCTTCGGTCATATGTGCTTGCGCGATTTTTTCAACAATCGTCTGACCCATCACAACCTCGAATTTATTGTCACCCTGAGCAGAGAATGAATCTCCAATCTCTTGTCTTCCTGAGCGTAGAATGAACTTCGCAAAGCGAAGTTCGTTCGGAGTCGAAGGACCCCTTCGTTGCCACGGTTTTTATCTCCTGCTCTTCCACTCAAATTCCAGATACATCATTTGCCCGATGTGATGATGCAAATGCGTTGCACACGAGAGCATCATCCCGAATCGATCCGTGGCATCCGCCCCCACGCCCTCGTAGGGCTTCGACCAATCTTCCGCCGACTGGCTGTTGATCGTCCCAATCACCATTTCGATCGCCTCATCGAATCTTGCCAGCACATCGGCTTTCGATGCCTGAATAGCATCCGCAAACTCTGTCGGACGGTCGCGCACATATCCTGTCGCCGCAATCTGCGCTCCAATGTAATAATTCAAGTTGCCTGTCAGATGCAGGACCAGATGTCCAAAGCTGTTGCCAAAGGGGAATGGCTTGGCCCAAAATTGCTCGTCGCTCAGCGGTGCAGCCCGATCGTGGACGATTCCCGCGAGCTTGCTGTATCGAGCCGTCAAGTCCGATGCGATTGTGGATTTCAAATCTGCCACGAGTTACTCCTAAAAAGGGCGAGATTTCGAACGCTTCTTAGTCGCCCTTCCGTGTGTCTTCTTTCTGACGTCCGCCTTCATCAGCCCCATCAATTTCGAGACCGATCCGACCTTCTCCAGATTCCAAATCGCATCGATCAGCTTGTTCTGCGCCCCTCCTGAAAGCACTCCCTCCGCCAGTGCCCGAAACTTCTCTTCGATCTCTGCATCGCTCAGCGGATTTCGCGGATCGCCCTTGGGATAATCCAGCTGTTTCGAAAACTCCCGGCTGTCGGTCGTCGTGATCTTCACAATCACACGCTGCAGCGCCGGGAAAACTTTCTCGATCTCGGGATCGCCGAGGACCTCGACCTTCTTCAACTGCGCTCGAATCGTCGGATCCATAATCTTATTCATTTCGAACTGTGCCGGCGTCACCTGCCGGTCGACCAGCGCGGCCGCAATCACATAGGGCAACGAATGATCCGCCGTCTCCTTCGTTCGCGGGTCGTACTTACTCGGATCGGAAAGAATGTCCGCCGCTCGCGCCAGTGACCGAATCTGGATCTTCCGCACTTGTTCGGCTCGCAAATCGTTCGTCTTGACCAAATCCAGCACCGCCGAAATCGGAGTGTGTGTCAAGGCTTCGGTCGGGAAAAACTTCATTCCGCATTGCGTAATCCGCCACGATTCACCTAATCCATCGGTCAACAAATTCGGCTTCCAGTCCGGACCGAAGCATTGGAACAATCCTTCTTTGCCATCGATCACGTGCTCGGGACCGCTGTATCCTTTTTCGGCAAGCAGCGCCGCGAAAACGCCGCTCTGCGTCGCCATCGGATCGACCGTGTTTTTCATCATCGTCAGCTTGCCGGCTGTCACCGCGCCCAACGTGCAATGACGCGAAGCGGAGATGCCGATCGCATGCTGAATCTGCTCCCAGCTCAAATGCAAAGCCCGCCCCGCAACAATCGGCGAAACAAACGCCGTCAAAGTCGCATGATGCCAGCCGCGCTCACGAATTCCCGGAAACGCCGCCTCGCACAAGCGCATTTCAAATTCGTGGCCAAGTACAAATCCAACAATCAGTTCTTTGCCATCGCTCTTCGCCCGTTCGCTGCACGCCATGGCCGCCGGAAAAATATCAGACGGATGCGATGGATCCTGCTTCCAATAAATATCGTTGTAATCCATGCACCGGATCATCAGCGCATTGGCCAGCGACGCCGAAACAGCATCGATTTTTTCGCCGGTCCCAATCACGGTTGCCGATCCGCGTCCCGCAATTTCTTTCAGCACCGAGAGCGCTATCGTCACGTCGTGCTGCCGGTATCCGCCGAGCGCGCATCCTGCCGAATCGAGCAAGAAGCGTTTTGCCTGATAAACCGCGTCCTGCGAAATCTGTTTATACATAAGCCCCGCAGCCCAGCGGGCCATGGTCGCGGTAATAGTTTCTTTGAAAGTTGTTTTCGGTGTCGACAAGGCCATCTCCTCTATGTAGCTCTCAGCCTTCAGCTCTCAGCCGTCGTTCAAATCTCGAGCCCTTGTGATCCAGAACCCGAGATCTAAGGTCCAAGACATGACACCTAAGTCCTGCTACCCGTCCGCACATTCTTCGGATTCTTAAATGGCAGAAATGCCATGAAATCCGCGTGATGCACAATAAAAGCCTCAGTCGTACGCTTTACCAGATCGCCCTCAGCCGCGTGCGCCGCAATAATGTGGCAAACCGCATCAGGCACGCCACACTCCATAGCCAGCGCAACTCCTGTAAACGGATGCCGCAACGCTTCTCCGCGCTCACTCTGCCGGCTCTTTCCATCCGGACCAAGTTCATATTCCAGCAACTTCCCGACATCCGCCAGAATTGCGCCCCCAATGACCACATCGACGTCGATTGGAAGCGCCCGTCCCATGAATTCCGTCATGGCCTTCGCGCTATCACGAGCGATGTGCACGACGCAGCGTTTGTGCTCCATAAATGTGATGGGGCAATTCGGAACCAGCAGAGTGAACGGAATCTGATTCAAATCATCCGGCTTCAGCGGACTCCGTTCCAGCGCCTTGATCCAGACCTGCGTCACCTGCTCGCGCAGCTTCGCGTCCCCGATCCATTGAATTTCCGGCCACAACCGTTCGACCGCCTCCCGCATGCGCAGGACCTCCTCGTACGAATGAGACACACTAGACTATCGGAGTCGATGCAAAGCGTCGAGCGAGTCGCATTCCTGAGCCCCTGACCCATCTGTCATTCCAAACAGTCTGTCATCCTGAGCGCGGCAGCTTCGTTCGCGAAACGAACGAAGTTGCGAAGTCGAAGGACATCTAACAGACAACCGCTGTCAGCAGCGCAACGGCATCAATTCTCGACCGGCAGCAACTCCACGCTGCACCCGGCGGCCGCGCAGCTCACCAGCGCCCTCCGCACAATCTTGACCGACGACACATCCGGAAATCGCACGGGAAAATCCTTCTCGCGCATCTGCTCCCCAGCCGGGCGCAGCCCCTCGTCCCCGTCCACAAATTCGGCCCTCTCCGGACGCGGCGAACTATCAAACACAAGATTGAAGCGCGCTGTGGCCGATTTTCTTGTGATCGCTCCAAGCTTCAAAGTCCGCGCCTCGACTAACTCCGCCGAAGCCGCCGCAATTCCTTTTGCCGCATCCGCTGCGCCGCCCGCAAGTTGCCCCAGCCTCGCCCTCGAATCGGAGACTTCGCTCCCGCCCGCTGCAACTGCCAGCGCATACATATGCCGCGCTTTCTCCGCCTGACCTTGCTTTTCGAAAACCTGCCCTAACCGGTTTGCCACCGTTCCCGACTGGCTCAAAAGCCACGCCGATTGCAAAAACTGCATCGCCGGAAGATTTTCCCCTTGCTGAAATTTCGCCCAACCCGTCCGCGCCCACGCCAGCGCCACCAATCGCATCGACGAAAACGCCGATGGCCCCAGCCGCTCCATTTCACCCGAATCGAACTGGCCTCCAATGTCATAAAGAATCTGCTGCGCATCGTTTTCCGTCTGCGTCGGATCAATGTCGTTCCGCAGCGCCGCCGCAAAAATATCCTGCCCCGAATCGCCCGTCGCTCCCCCAGTCAGGCTTTTCATCAGATCCTGCGCCAATTGCTTCTCACCCAATTGCCCGTACACCTGTGCCAGCCCCATCTTGATTTCAGGGTCATCCGGCGGCATCGCCACCGCCGCTTCCAACTGAGTCCGCGCCTCCGCATCCCGCCCTACCTGCGCCAGCAGCAATCCGAGATTCTTCAGCGTCGCCTTGTCAAACGGAGTGGCTTCCAACTGTTTTCGATATGCCGCGATCGCCTCATCATTCTTTCCGGCCTGCTGGAGTTCCATCGCCAACTCGCCGTTCGCGTTCTTGCTCTGTGAATCCTGTTCGAGCTGCTTGCGAAACGCGACGATCGCATTCGTGTGATCATTGGCCCCGGAATAGGCCAGCCCCAGGTCGTACCATCCATCTTTCATCCCCGGATTCGTCAAGCTAGAATCGGCATCCACAGCACGTTTCAGCAAGTCAATCGCGGTCCGATAGTCCTTGCTCTGCAATGCCCGCACTCCCGCCGTATGCAGTTCCGCCGGACTTCCGTCCATCTTCGCAGCCGGCGACCGCGTCCCTCCCGCCGGCGCCCCTATCGTGCATGATAACAACTGGTCTTCATCGCTGTGCGCGGCGTTCCGAAACGATTCGTAATCCGATCGCCGCGAAGCCGCGACCTCATTCATCTTCACCACAAGTTTGCGCTCGCCCTCCAGCACTCCCTTGCTCAGCGAATAGGTTGATGAGTAGTCTCCATAATCGCGAGACATCTTCACGGGAATTGGAGTATGCACTACATAGTTGGCTGGAAATTGCAATCGCACGCGATAGTCCATCTCACCGGCTGGTCCGATGTTCAGTGGATCTGCACTCCTCTCCGCCGTGTGAATCGCGGGCAATCCCAGAGGCGGGATCGGTCGAAAATTTACGCTGGCCGACGGCACAACGAAGTATCCATCTTCACGCAGGTGATACTTCAGATGAAAAGGCTTGCTCGTATCTTCAATCGGATCGAGATGAATATCGTCCACATCCCCCGGCAGGCCCCATCCGGCAGAGAGCGCTTTTACAAATTCCTTCCACTGCGCTTGCGACACGCGGCGAAAATTCGCGCGCAGCGGCCAATCGCGATCACCTTGCGCCGTAACCTCCAGCGTGGCATCGAGCGCCCCATATTCACTGAATTTTCCATCGAGCGCAAAATGCATAAAGCTCTTTATGGGAGAATCTGCCGGTGTCCTCTGCAGCCCGCCCTCGCTATCGTCCGACGCCAGCACCGCTTGCTTATTTCTTAACTGATAAAGAATGAGTCCGTAAGGTGTCACTTCAGGAGTCGTATCAAGCCACGTCAACCCCGCTCCAGGGCCAACTCGCGCCGCCGTGATCACGTGATCGAATTGCGCGGGTGACGGAACATCCGGATCCAAAGTGCGCGAACTGTCAATCAGCACCGGATAACTCGAAATTCCCTCCGCCTTCAGCATCGCAGAGAACAGCGTGTGCTTATCTTTGCAGTCGCCGTAACCGTTCGCCAGAACGTCTGCCGCCGAATGCGGCTGGTAGCGCCCGATCCCAAGCGAGATGCTCACATACCGGATGCCCAGCGCAACGAAATCGTAGAGCCGCCGCGCCTTCTCGATTGGCGTGTCTGCTCCCTTCGTCAACTCATCGGCTTTCTTGCGGACACTCTCATCGACTGTCATGCGATCGCCCTGCAGCTTCGCGTACCACCGCGCAACTTGCTTCCAGTCGGTGAAAGTCGTTAGTTGGACGTCCGGCCCCGTCTCCTCACCTTCTTCATCTCGCTTCTTGTCGCGGTCCGGCTGAATATCGTTCACCACCCATGTGTACGTACGTCGATCGCCTGCGTCGTGAGTCTCCGGAGCCCGCTTCGGCGTTTTCAACTTAATCTCGCGATCCTTCGGAACATCCAGCTCCAGACGATCTTCGTTGACCGCAATTCCCTTGGGGAATGTGTACTCATACCAGAAATTTCCCGCCGCCAAGGGAGTTAGAACGCGCGTCACCGTCCGATATTCCAACACGTCACCAGGCGCCAGCGCTGCCACCGAAATGTGCCGCTGCCGGTAGTCGCTATACATTGGAGCTTCCCGCATCACATCCGGAGCAAAATCCTGCGCCGTTGATTCTGGAGTCTCCACCACCCGCCCATCGGGCTTGCGCACGCGCACATATTCCACTTCCAACTTCTCGGTGGCTGAGGAATATCCGAAGACGAGTTGGCCGAACTCTTCCACTCCCGCCTGGCTCTGGACACGAACCACCGCCTCGGTCTGGCTCACTTCTGTGCCGTCGTTCTCAAAGCGTACCCGGTTCAGGATCCGTTCAAAGATCGCTCCTTCATCGGCATTGGCCTGGGGTTTGGACGGCGATGGAATCGGCGACTGCGAAGGAGATGGAGTCTGCGGCGCAACGGGCGACTGCTCAGGCGATGGCACCCTAGCCTGCGCCCGTGCTTCCACCCCTATAAAGAGGAGGCAGAGCAGGGAACACACGAAGACACGACGAACGGTTGGGCGCGAAAAACAATAAGGCATCTTGCAGTTCTTTTACGCCGTGCCCAAGGTAAAATCAAACTGCGGGGATGTTCGACGGATCCACGATGACTTTCAAACTAGCGCTTTGGACGGCCGCCGTTGTGATGATCTGCGGCACAATGCTGTCGGCGCAAACCCCGCTCGCCGTCGTCGAGGATTCACTCCCAACGCTGGTGAACGGAGTCGAAATACACACCCAACTCCACGCCCGCGGTGGCCAGCCACCCTATGTCTGGAGCATCGCCAGCGGCGAACTCCCGGAAGGCATCACGCTCACCCCCGAGGGTCTGCTGCACGGAAAACCGACGAAAAGCGGCACATTTTCCCTGGTTCTCAAAATCGAAGACTCCGGCCGCCCCGCTCACACCATTAACAAAGAGTTCAAAGTCGTGATCGCGACCTCCCTTCTGCTGGAGTGGAACCAGCCTCCGAAGGTTCACGACAACCGCATTGACGGTTCGGTTCAGGTCTCCAACGGATCGTCCGACACCTTCGATCTCACGGTCGTCATTGTGGCGGTCGCCGAAAACGGCCGCGCCACCGCCATCGGATACGAGCATTTCGATCTCAAGCCAAGTCCCGACAGCACGAAAATTCCTTTTGGCAACACCTTGCCAAGCGGAGCCTACGTCATTCATGCCGACGCCATCGCCGAAATCGCGGCCAAAAATGCCATCCTGCGCCAGCGCCTGCAAACTCCCCAGCCGTTGCACGTAACAGTAGGCCCGTAAGCCGGAATCCGGCACAAAATCTTGCTCGACGGTTCTGACTTGAAATTTGATTCGAGACTTTGACTCGAAATTTTGTCTTGGAACTTCTGTCTTGGAAAACGAGAAGCTCTCGCTTACTAATGCCCGGCGCTCACCGTACCTTTTTTCCCCACTGTTTTCTTCAGAAGAAACACTATCGGCACGCACCCGAAACACGCCAGCGCCATATACCGGAAGTCGTCCACATAGGCCCACAATCGTGCTTGGGCGCTGAGGTCTTGTCCAATCAAAGCGTAAGCTCGCTGCATCGCGGTACTCGGAGATGCGCCTTGCGCGCTCAGATACTGCTGCATCCCTTGAATCGATCCCTGGACGGTGATGTTGCCCGGATTCAATGTCGCGACCAGTTCGTTGCGATGAATCTGCTCGTGCCTAGCGACAATCGTGTTTACTACAGAAATTCCGACGCTCCCACCGATATTGCGCAGCAGATTGTAGAGTCCGGAGGCATTGCCGATTTCCTCGTTCTTCAAAAATGCCATCGTCGTTGTCGACAGGGGAACGAAGACACATCCCGACCCAAATCCACTTATTAGAATCGCCCACAAGAACGACCACTGCCCGATCGCCAGATTGACTTCGCCAAACCACAAGCTAGCCGCGCCAAACATCGCGAAGCCGAATGCAATCAGCCACCGGTTATCCATCTTTGCCGTGAGATAGCCGATGATCGGCATCGCGCAAATTGCGCCAATGCCGCGCGGACTTACTGCCCATCCTGCAGCTAGCGCCGTGTAGCCCAGCAACTCCTGATAAAACAGCGGCAGCAGCGTTATCAGTCCATAAATACTGGCCCCAAACAGTCCGATCAGTATGCATCCGACTGCAAAGTTTCGATGCCGGAAGACACGCAAATCCACCAGCGGTTTATCGTGCCGAAACTCGCGAATCAGAAACGCCACAAAGCTCGTAACCAGAATCGCAGCCGCCCAGCGAATCCAAGTCGCGCCAAACCAGTCATCTTCCTGCCCTTTATCGAGGATGATCTGCAACGATCCGAGCCACACAGCCAACAGTCCCAAGCCGATTCCATCGAACTTTCCCGGATGCGCTTCCTTTATGTACTGCGGATCCTCCACATACTTCGAAATCATGAACATGGCAAACGCGCCCACTGGGATGTTGATATAAAATGCCCAGCGCCATGAATATGTATCCGTCAGCCATCCTCCCAGCGTCGGCCCCAGGACCGGAGCGACCACAACGCCGAGCGCGAACACAGCCATTGCGAGCCCACGCTTTTCAGGAGGAAAGGTCTCCAGCAGGATTGACTGGGACAGCGGTTGCAATGCTCCGCCGCCTGCGCCCTGCACCGCCCGCGCGATCAAAATGAAAGCCAGGCTCGTGGCAGCTCCGCAAGCAAAAGAGGAGATCGTAAAAATTAAAATGCAGGCCAGCAAGAATCGTTTTCGCCCAAAACGCAGCGCGAACCAACCGCTCGCCGGCAATATGGTCGCGTTGGCGACCAGGTAGCTCGTCAGCACCCACGTGGCCTCATCGTTGGTCGCAGAAACGCTGCCCGCGATGTACGGCAATGCAACCGCCGCAATGGAAGTGTCCAGAACCTCCATGAACGTCGCCAGCATGACTGCGACTGCCACCAGCCAGGGATTCTTCGCGGGGGCGGGAGCCGATACAGCAGCGCTTGCGGAAGATTGTGGGGGCATGTGCTTGATTTCCCGAGGCGCAAACCTTCGGATCAAGCATCTAGAGATGCAGCGGCACCGTCAGAGGTTTCTGTTAATTCGTTGCCCAACGGGAAAGTTTCGGTTGCCGTAGCCGGGATGCAGCAGCTACTTCTCGATCTCGCCACCGCATTGCGATTTTGCTGTGGAAGTTCTAACCCGGTACTCAGGTCACTTGCAGTCAGTATGCTATCCTGAGTATCTTGAGGTAGTTAGATCCAAGTGGGCGGGAGTGCATTGCGCCTCACTTGTTGATTTGCTATGGAGCTTTTTCTCAATCTTTGTTGGCTTTCTCTTCTGGTGCCAGCCTATTTTCTCTGGCAGCGAAAGAACGCCACGACGGGTACGAACCACGCGCCCGCATCGGCCCATCCTGTGGGCTTCGTGTGCGCCCTCGGCTGCGCCTTCGTTCTTCTGTTTCCTGTAATTTCGGCCAGCGATGACCTGCATGCCATGCGCCCCGAGATGGAAGAATCGGAGTCTTCCCTTCGAGGCGCCAACCGCGTCTGCACTTCGCACGCACTTGCCCATTCCGCGCAGGCCATCTTGCCGGCTGCCGCCTCCCTTATGGACGAGTTCGAACAAACTGGAACTGCCCTGCCCTTCGAACGAGCGCCGCTCGGATTCTTTTTTGCTCCCGTTCCAGCAGGCCGCGCTCCCCCCGCCAGCCCCGTGACTTCGCTCTAAATTCGAAGTCCTTCTTGTTTCTTTACGAAAATTCCTGAACCATCTTGCCTTCACGCGCATTTGGGTTTGCCATTTCACCCTCTCGCGCACGGAGTACGCGATGTCAAAGTTTCACAATTTCTGTCGGCTCGCCGGCTTGTCCCTGTGGTTTCTAACCGCAGTCGAAGCCAGCGGCTCGGCCCAAACATCGCTCAATTGGGAACAGGTCCGGCTGCGTTTTGAACAGAATAATCCCACTCTATTAGCCGACAGCCTGAACATTGACGAGTCGAAAGCCCAGGAGATCACCGCCTATCTCCGCCCCAATCCGACCCTCGGATTGCTCTCCGACCAGATCACCCCATTCAATTTAGGCCCGTCTCATGGCGCACTCTCTTACCTGCTACCCTCCGCGACCGTTGATTACCTCCACGAACGTGATCACAAACGCGAGTTGCGCCTCGAAAGCGCCAAGAAAGGTACCAGCATCTCGACCTTCAATCACGCGGACACCGAGCGCAGCCTCCTCTTCAGCCTCCGCAGCGCGTTCGTTTCCACGTTGCAGGCCAAGGCCGTTTTGCAGTTGGCGAACGACGATCTCGCCTATTACGACCACTTGCTCAAAGTAAGCAAAGATCGTTTTGACGCCGGCGATATTGCCCAAATCGATCTCG
>Ga0302275_10006486_pt1 | contig 11063 bp, 9 predicted proteins | sample III_Bog_N2_2_FD_200229 | JGI IMG/M metagenome (GOLD analysis project Ga0302275, IMG submission 200229) | Peat permafrost microbial communities from Stordalen Mire near Abisko, Sweden - III_Bog_N2_2 | ecosystem: Environmental > Terrestrial > Soil > Wetlands > Peat | place: Sweden: Abisko... | reverse complement strand
GTTAGCCGGTTGAAAGTCTTTGGGATCGGCGTGGGTGATGTAGTGGACGAGCGAACCGAGAGCGCTGGAGCGCGGCGCGGGGATGGGTTCCTCACCACGCGCCAGTGCGGCGGCGTAGAGGCCGGCGAGCAGACCGGTGGCGATGGATTCGGTGTAGCCTTCGACACCGGCGAGCTGGCCGGCGAAGAGGATGGTTGGCGCACGAAAAGAAGAAGCAGGTCCTTCGACTCCCTTCGCTACGCTACGGTCGCTCAGGATGACAGCATTTTTGTTGAGTGCGGCCTTGTTGGTTGCGGCGGCGCAGGGATTGAGGCGGAGACACTCGTCAAGGAGCAGCGGCGCCTGGATGTAGGTATTGCGATGGATCTGGCCGTAGCGCAGGAAGCGCGCGTTTTCCAGGCCGGGAATCAGCCGCAGCACGCGGGCCTGTTCGCCGAATTTGAGATGGTTTTGGAAGCCGACCAGGTTGTAGCTGTCGGCGCGGACGTTTTCTTTCCGCAGTTGCACCACGGCCCACGGCCTCAATCCGGTGCGCGGGTCGCGCAGGCCCACTGGCTTCATGGGGCCGAAGCGCAGCGTGTCGCGCCCGCGGCTGGCGAGGACCTCAATGGGCAGGCAGCCCTCGAAATAGTCGAGCTTCTCCCACTCTTTGGCTTCGGCGGCCTCGGCGGCCAGCAGCGCATCGAGGAAGCGTTCGTACTCCTCGCGGTCCATGGGGCAGTTGATGTAGTCGGCGGTGCCCTTGTCCCAGCGCGCGGCCATGTAGACGCGGTCCATGTCGATGGAATCGGCGTCGACGATGGGGGAGATGGAGTCGTAAAAGGCCAGGCGGCCGGAGCCGGTGATGCGCTCAATCTCCGCGCTGAGCGCATCGGAGGTGAGCGGGCCGGTGGCCAGAATCGTGCAGTGCTTCGCACCGTTCTCGTCCTGATTAAGAGTCGTCACTTCCTCACGGACGACGCGGATCAGCGGCTCGGCGGCGATGGCCTCGGCGATGCGGCGGGAGAACTCGACGCGATCGACGGCGAGGGCGTGGCCGGCGGGGACGGCGGTCTCATCGGCGATTCGGAGCAGAGCCGATCCGGCTCGGCGCATCTCCTGCTTGAGGAGCCAGGGCGCGGTGTTGGGCGACTCGCTCTTGAGCGAGTTGGAGCAGACCAGTTCGCCGAATTCGGTCGTCTGGTGCGCGGGAGTCAGGCGCGGCTTGCCATCGACCATGGCGCGCATCTCGTAGAGGTCCACAGGACAGCCGAAGCGCGCGGCAGTGAGAGCGGCCTCAGGGCCGGCCAGTCCGCCGCCGATGACGCGAATTCTCACTGCGCAGCCTTTCTCGAGTTACCGGCCAGGTGCGCCAGTGCCTCGCCGGACACGCGCACGGTGCGCCACTCGTCCATAAACTCGGCTCCCATGGCGCGATAGAAGTCGATGGCCGGCGTGTTCCAGTCCAACACCGCCCACTTGAGTCGCGCGCAGCCTTTTTCCTGAGCGATGACGGCCACCTGTTTGAGCAGCGCCTTGCCGATCCCCAGGCCGCGAAACTCGGGATGCACGAAGATGTCCTCGAGATAGATTCCGGAGCGGCCAAGCCAGGTGGAGTAGTCGAAGAAGTAGAAGGCAAAACCGGCCGGCCGGCCTTCCTGTTCGGCTATAAGGCAGTAGTAAAATGGGTTAGGACCAAAGCCATCGCGCAGCAGGTCCGCTTCTGTGGCAATGACGGCCTCGGGTGCGCGCTCGTAGGTGGCCAGGGCGCGAATGAAGGTGAGAATCAGGGGCACATCCGCAGCGGTGGCGGGGCGAATTGTGGTTGCCATTCTCTTATTCTAGGGTGTGATCGAGGCCACAGGCGGCAGCCCCTCGGCACGCTACGATAAAAAGAAGATCGTGGCGGAGCAAACGGGCGTGGAGTCCGGGCCGCCAAGGCTTTGCAACTTGCGGAGGGGCTGGGCCGTCCTTTCAGTTTGGCCCTTCGATTTGGCTCCTTCAATCGGGCGCGAATGCGGGAGGATATGCGCATTTCCTCACACATACTCGCCCTGCGCTCTTGTGTTGGGCAGTCCATTGGATTTAACTTGAGTCCTGCAAACCGGAACAGATCGCAGGCGTGTTATGACGCGGCGACTGTTCGTTCTTGAGTTCAACCGGCCTGCGGAGCGTACACGCTGCAAGAGTTTTCTGGAGCACCTCCGGTAACCGGCCGCAAGGGCACACGTTCTGGAAATGCGACCTTCGAGGCGCACAGGGCGTGGGCCGCAAAAATTGAGACGTTTTTGAGCCCGCGGGCAGCACGTTCGCGCCGCTCCCAAGGAGAAGAACATGAAACGCAATCTTTCACTTTGGCTGGGCCTGCTGGCATTCGCACTCATGCCCGCGCTTGCGCAGGCGCCCACCGGCAAGATTCACGGCCACGTGACCAATCCCACCGGGGCATCGACAACCAGCGGTTCGGTTAGCCTCTCAACCGACGGCGGCCACAACGCGAAGTTCACTTTCCCGGTAGACGCAAACGGCGACTACAAGGGTGAAGCGCCCCCAGGAACATACACGGTGGTGTTTCGCCAGCCGGACACGCCTGCAGACAAGATGATCGACTCCATCGATAACGTCAAGGTTGTGGCAGGCCAGGACGTGCTGCAGGATGTCGATATGTCCCGCAAGGAATACATCGACAAGCTCGCTCCCGACCAGAAGAAGCAATTGGAAGAGCTCAAGAAGCACAACTCGGAAGCGATGCAGGCCAACCAGATTATCAAGGGCATCAATGCCGACCTGAGGACCGTTATCCAGGACTTCAACGACGCTGACGCCGCGTCAAAAGCCGCAGTCCAGGCTCTTGGCGCAGCGGCGAGCAGGGCCGATCTCGAAGCCAAAATAGAGCAGATCAAGGCGGCGAAATATACCGACATCGAAACCCTCATGCTCAAGGACACGGCGGCTAAGCCCGACGCTTCTGTTCTGTGGGCGGAACTGGGAAAGGCGCAGGTCGGCCTCAAGAAGTACGATGCGGGGGAAGTGTCGCTGAAGAAGGCCCTGGAAGTGGATGCCGCTTCGAAGAAGCCAAATATCCCAGTACAAGGCTCGGCCAACGCCGGCCTGGGGGAGATCTATGCGCGCGCCGGCAAGGTTCCCGAGGCGAATGCGGCCTATGATACGGCAGCCAAGGTGGACCCCACAGGGGCGGGTGTTTACCTGAAGAACGAAGCAGTGATCTTCTCCCAGACGGGCAACGCGGATGCCCAGGCGGCCGCTGCGGACGAGGCTATCAAGGCCGCTCCCAACGATCCCCTCCCCTATTACCTCAAGGGCCAGGGACTGATCCAGAAAGCTACCTTCGACTCCAAGACGAACATGATCGTTTTGCCTCCTGGATGCGCAGAGGCTTACCAGAAGTACCTCGAGTTGGACCCAACCGGTCAGTTCGCCGGTGACGTCAAGGGAATCCTGGCACAGGCCGGCCAGAAGATTGTCTCCACCTACAAGGCGCCCAAGAAGTGAGCAAACCCGCTGTCGGTGCGAGGAAGGGCGTTTCCGGTCTCCGGGAACGCCCTTCTTCCTGCTGCCTGGAGCGCTCTTCATGCTTTTGCCCGCCGAACAGTTGCTGCGCACTGTGTTAGCAACCTTCTACAATCCAATCCATGAACTCCGCTGCGCGCAGCCCCACCGTGCCTGGGCCGCCTTTACTGGGCTACGAGGAAGCTGCGGCGCTTGTGGCCGCCTACGCTGCCGGCCTGGGCGGTTTGCGGCGCGCAGCCGAACGGGTGGATTTGGCAAGCGCGTTGGGCCGGGTGCTTGCCCAGGACCTTTGCGCCGACCGGGATCAGCCTCCCTTCACCCGCTCCACGCGCGACGGATTCGCCTGCCGCGCTGCTGAAGCCTCTGCGCATGCATTTCTGCGCCTCGCCGGAGCATCGCGCGCGGGCGATGCTCCCGCCGGGCCGCTGCCGCCGGGCACAGCCTGGGAAATCATGACCGGCGCGCCGGTTCCGCTGGGCGCGGATGCCGTGGCAATGATCGAGCATGTTGAGATTGTCGGCGCGAAGGTCCGGCTGCTGCCGCCGCGCGCTCTGGAGCCGGGCGAGAATATCGTGCCGCAGGGAGCACAGGCGCACGCAGGCGACGAGCTGCTTGCCGCCGGGGGCGTGATCCACCCCCAGCAGATTGCCCTTGCCGCGACCTGCGGCTACGCGGCGCTTGATGTGTACATGCGGCCGCGGGTGGCGATTCTTGCCACGGGCGATGAACTTGTGCCGGTGGAGGCCGAGCCGGCCGCCGGACAAATCCGCAACTCGAATGCGCCGATGCTGGCCGCGATGGTGGCGGCATCCGGCGGTGAGCCCTGGATTCTGCCCCGAGCCGCAGACCATGCCAAGGCGCTCGACGCGGCGCTCGCGCAGGCTGCGCAGGCTGACCTGCTGGTCATTTCGGGGGGAGTGTCGGCAGGCAAGTTCGACCTGGTCGAGCCGGCGCTGGCGCGCATGGGCGCGAGCTTCCACTTCACCGGGGTAAAGATTCAGCCGGGGAAACCGCTGGTTTTCGGGGAATTGCCGAAGGGGCGCGGCGCGTCAAAAGAAAAGTCGCGGGAAAAGTTGCGCGCCGTGCCGTTTTTCGGGTTGCCGGGGAATCCCGTTTCGTCGGCGGTAACGTTTTTGCTTTTTGCTGCGCCGGTGCTGGCTGCGCTCGGCGGCAGCATGGGGCCCGGTACGCGATTTGCGCTGGCGCGGCTTAAGTCAGCGTCAGACAAGCACGGCAAGCCGGGACTGACGCGTTTCTTGCCGGCGCATTGTGATTTTGGTGGAACCATTCCCGAGGTCGAACTGGTTCCATGGCAGGGATCGGGCGACCTGGCGGCTCTGGCGCGCTCCAACTGCTTCCTGGTTGTGCCCGAAGAGGCGCATCGTCTTGAGGCGGGCTCAATCGTCCGCATTCTACTGGCTTCGTGAGGAGTACCTGTGTCTGAGCCTTCGCATTTATCGCATTTCGATTCGTCCGGGCAGGCGTCCATGGTGGATGTGAGCGCCAAGCAGGCCTCGCGGCGCACCGCAACGGCCTCGGCGTTTGTGGAGCTTTCCGCGGCTGTGCTGGCCGCGCTGCCTGCCAATCCCAAAGGCAATCCGCTGGAGGTGGCGCGCTTCGCCGGCATCCAGGCGGCCAAGCGCACCGCCGATCTGATTCCCATGTGCCACCCGCTGGCGCTGACGCATGTGGACGTTCAGGCGGAGATTGTTGCGGGCGGCGTGCGCATCGTGGCGACCGTGGCGACGGTTGGGCCGACGGGCGTTGAGATGGAGGCGCTGACCGCTGCCTCCGTCGCCGCGCTCACGGTGTATGACATGACCAAGGCGCTGGACAAAACCATCGTCATACGGAGCATTCAGCTCGAAGAGAAATCGGGCGGCAAGAGCGGGTATTTTTCCCGCGACGGCGGGCGCGCATAATCCACAGCGGTGGGCTTACGCAAGCTACGCAAATGAACTACGATTCTCCTTCCGACTCAAGGAGGCTCCATGCTGCGGTCTGCGCTCGTCACTGCTTGTCTTGCACTTGCTGCTCTCGCCGCTACCTCCTCCGCCGCGCAGTCCATCACGGTTTACCAGACCACTCCGGACCTGCTTGAGGCTCTCTCGCAACGCGAGACGCTGCATCTCTCAAAGAAAGCGGCACAGTCTGAAACCGTGCCCCTCATCACCGTCGACGAGACGCAACGCTTTCAGGAGATCGACGGCTTTGGCGCATCGCTCACCGACGCGGCGGCCTGGCTCTTCCAAAAAAAGCTAACCCCCCAGCAGACCGACGCGGCCTTCAAAATGCTCTTTGCCCGCAAGGACGGCATCGCGCTGAGCTTTCTGCGCCAGCCCCTCGGATCGTCCGATCTGGCAGTGACGTTCTACTCCTATGACGACCTGTGCCAGCAGACGGCAAAGGCCTGCACTACGCCGGCCGGCATGACGGACCCCAACCTCGAGCACTACTCGCTCAAGCACGACAAGGAATACATCCTGCCATTGCTCAAAAAGGCAATCGGCATCAACCCCTCAATCCATGTGATGCTGACGCCCTGGAGCCCGCCGGGATGGATGAAGACCAGCGGGTCGATGCTGGGTGCGAGCGCGGACGAAAAAGTCAAGTCGAGTTTGAAGCCGGAGTTTTATCCCGCCTTAGCCGGCTATCTTGTCAAGACCATTGAGGGTTACCAGGAGGCCGGCGTGCCGGTGTGGGCGCTGAGCGTGCAGAACGAGCCGCTCTACGCACCGCCCACTTACAGCGGCATGCAGATGCTGGCAACCGAGCAGGCTGCCTTCTTCGGCGACGCGCTCGGACCGGCGCTGGCTGCGGCTCACCTGAGTCCCAAGGTCATGGCCTATGACCATAACTGGGACCGGCCGGATTACCCCGAGACGGTGCTGAAAGATCCGAAGGCCGGCGCCCTGGCGGCCGGTACCGCATGGCATCACTACGGCGGCGATCCGTCGGTCATGACGAAGAATCATGAGGAGTTTCCGCTGAAGGATCAGTGGGTGACCGAGTCGAGCGGAGGTGCATGGCAGAAGGGTAATGTCTTTGCGCAAGAGGCCGCTGAGCTCATCGCCGTGACCCGCAACTGGTCGAGGAGCTATGTGCTTTGGGCGCTGGCCACCGACCAGAACCACGGCCCGTTCGTGGGCGGCTGCGACAAGTGCCGCGGCCTGGTTACCATCGACCTGACCGACCCGGATCATGCACGGGTGAAGCCGGAGCTGGACTACTATGTGCTGGGCCAGGCAAGCAAGTTCCTGCTGCCCGGCGCGGTTCGCATTGGCTCGGACGAACCGGCCGGAACGCAACTGAAGGATGTGGCCTTCCAGAACACGAATGGAACTATCGTGCTCTACACGCTCAACGCCGGAACCACGAGCGAGGCGATCGGCATCGGCTTCCACGGCAAGAAGGCCGTGACCACCGTGCCGGCAGGAGCAGTGGCCACGTTCATCTGGAAGCCGTAGCCATCGAAGAAATCTGATTCCTGGACGCTACCTCGCCTGAGGGGTGGTTGTTCCGGTAGGCGGCTGCGCTTGCGGCGGGCGCGGGCCGTCGTGATCGTCCGGCGGAATGACGAACGGCTCGGGTCCGAAGTGGCCGCGATGGCAGGTCCCGCAGGTGACCGGCACCTCGGAACTGGGGACTTTGGAGACGTAGTTCACGTTGATGTCTTCGGTCATTTTGAACATCAACCGGGCGGTAGCCTTCTCCGGCTTGGAGTCGTCGGCGTAGTTGAGCCGGGGACGGCCGTTGGGGCCGATGTTTTTGGGGTCGGCGGCGTGGCATGTGCTGCAATGCACTCCCAGATAGGCCTCCCACGTTTCCATGATCTCGTGCACCTGGTCGCCGGTGAGGTTCTTCGGCAAAACCTGCAGGTTGGTGGGCGGGGTGTGCGGATGGTTATGGTGTTCGGCCGCACTGGCCGTCGCGGGCGCTTGCGTTGCGGGCGCTGATGTTGCGGGCGTTGGAGTGACAGGAGTTTGCGGAGCCTGGGCAACGGTGGTGACGGCGAAGACTGCGGCGGTGAGAAAAGCAGTAACGGCGACGGGCAGAGAAACGGACGATGGCTTCAAGCGAAGAACTTCCTCGTGGGTTGGAATCGATTTCACTCGTTTGACGGAATTTTACAGCAGAAGGACGCGGCTGCCTGTTAAACGCTTCGGGCCGGAGACACACTTGTGCTCAGGCAGGACGAAACGCAGCGGCCAATCCACGGCATGCTTGATGCCGATGCGGGCCGTGACCAGCATTTCGGAGACGATAAAGCCGTCGTCGCGGACCTGAAGCGGGGATGCGGGATCGAGCAGATCGATGCCATTGTGCGCTGGTCGCGAGAGGCCGAGCGCCTGGCAAAGACGGCTGGGACCTGAGGTGAGTTGACTGGGCGGCGCGCCGGGTTGGAGGCCGCGGTTGAGGGCCATCGCGGCGAATTCCGCGCTCCCCGGCGCTGCCAGCGGCTCAAGGGCGCGCAGTAAAACGCAGCCGGCAATGCCATCAGGCTCGCAGGTAATATTCATGCAAAAATAACGGCCGTAGATGGCATAAACATACGCGTGTCCCGCGGGGCCGAAGATGACCCGGTTCCGGGGAGTGGGGCCGCGATAGGTGTGGGCGGCCGGGTCGGGCGGGTCGTTGTGCGGGCCGAGATAGGCTTCGGTTTCGACGATGCGGCCGGCCAATATACCGTTGCGGGTTCGGTGCGCGAGAACTTTGCCCAGAAGGCGCGGGGCCACCTGCTCCGGCGCCGCTTCGAGGAATGCGCGCGAGAGCAGGCGGCCATGGAATCGCTTGGCTTTACTCGCTACTTTTGCGCTTTTTTCCATTCCTTGATCAGGGCGAGCACTTGTTCGGCATGTCCTTCAGGGGTGACCTTGGGAAAGATGTGCAGCAGGGTCTGGTCAGGGCCGATCACAAACGTGGTCCGCTCGATGCCCCACACCTTCTTGCCGTACATGTTCTTTTCCTTCATCACGCCAAACTGATTGCACACTTTCTCGTCTACATCAGCAAGGAGTGTGTACGGCAGGTCGTATTTTGCCCGGAATTTGGCCTGGGCTTTGGGCGTATCGCGGCTGATGCCGAGGACTACTGCGCCGGCCGCCTGGATCTTCTTGAAGGTGTCGCGGAAGCCGCAGGCCTCGATGGTGCAGCCAGGAGTGTCCGCCCTGGGGTAAAAGAAGAGTACAACAGGCTTGCCGGCATAGTCCGACAGGCTCGCGGTTTTGTTCTCGTCGGTTTCGAGCGTGAAGTCGGCGACTTTCTGATTCAGTTCCATGGGGATTTTCCTCGTATGGTAGATACAGGGTCCGGATTGGCGATTCCTTCTGATTATTCCCGAGGTGGGCGGCAAATGTCATTGCGCAGAGCGCGGTTATTGTTGATGTCACGAACGGTTGCCGTGGTGCTGGGTCTGACGGCCGCGATTCCGGCCAGTGCGCAATACCCTGGGCAGATTGTCAAGACAGGCAAGGAAACGCCGGAATTGCGGTCCATCGCCGTGCTGGAGTGGACTGGCGACCTGGGCAAGCCCAAGACCAGCCGCCTGGTTCCCGTAGCCGTGCTGGACGGCGGCGAATTGCAGGACGGCGGCATCTATCTGGCCCGGCCTGAGCCGCTGGCCCTGGCCGGCGAGGTGGAGTACGAGCTGGATCAGGACGGCAAGCCCGTGGGCCTGTACGACATCAAAAATACTGGGCAGGAGCAGGGTTCGTGGGTGGGCTACGGGTGGTGGAAGCCGATGCCCGTCGAGCGCCCCAGGCGGCCCGCACTGGACATGGCCAAATTCGACGACGATGCCAGGAGCGATGAGCCGGTCCTGCACCGCAAGCATCGCGCCGGCGACGCGCCCTCGGGAGGCGGCACGAGCGGTAGCTCAGGCTCCGGCTCGGCTGGCTCCGGCTCGTCTGGGTCCGGGTCATCGGGGCCCGCCGCCGACAGCGATCCGGACCGGCCTACGCTGCATCGGTCGCCTTCAAGCGGCAGCGGCGATGCGGGCACGGCCGGTACGACGCCCGCTGGCACGACGAACACAGGTTCAACTTCTTCGTCCAACGAGCCGACCTTGCACCGCAAGGATTCTTCCGACAGCACCGGGACCGGAAGCGGGTCTGGCAGCAGCGCATCGGGGTCGAGCAGCACAACGGGTGCGGACGATCCCGACCGGCCAGTGCTGAAGAAGAACCATAAGAAGCCGCCTGAGGACGTGGCTCATGTCGACTCGGTGCCCAACGACGCCGACCCCGACCGCCCGCGGCTCAAGCGGGGCCGGTCGAACGCCGATAACCTCAAGGTAACTCCCAGCCTGATGGGTCTGCCGCCCGACATGCAGCAGGCCGTGGCCGTCTCCGACGCCAAGACCCACCCCGTGCATCCCTGGGATTATCAGTGGGCCAATCCGGACGATGAGACAAAAATGAAGTCAGCTCTGGAGGATATTGCCCGCAACGCTCTGGGCTTGAATCCGCCTCCGGCCCCCCCCGCGCCGAAGAAGACGGCCCAGAAGACGGCGACCCAGAAGACAACGACGCGGAAAACGGCCAAGCTGGTTGCGCCTCCCGCGCCCGCTCCGCTTCAGGACGAGAAGTTTCGCGTCTTCGAGCTCTCCTACGGCGCGGGCGCAACGCTGGTGTTGTCGGCGCACACCGCCGGCCCGCTTGCTCAGGAGAAGTTTGTCACCCTGGTGGCCCAGCCGGACCTCTACGGCAATGTGCTGGTGCTGCTGAAAAGCGTGACCGATGGCGCACACCTTGACGACACTCCGCGGATGCGCCTGGTGGATGCGGTGGACGCGCTGGCCGATAATCGCGGCGAGCTGCTGTTTGAACTGCGCGGCGCAACACAGCGCCAGTTCGCCCTCTACCGCGTGCTGCGCGGGCAGGCGGAGAAGCTGTTTGTGAGCGGTGGCGGAGACTTCGGCGTAGAGAGCAGCGAATAGCGAACGCTGGCTGCCCAGGGCTGCGAAGGCCCCTGCGGTCGAGTGCCTGGTTGTGAGCAAGACTGCTCACTTATGGCCGGTTCCTGTAGTTTTGCTTACAACTAAAGCGTCGCCGGGCTTGGCTTGAACCTGGCCTCCTATACAATGAGATTAGAGTGGGCGTGTTGCCACTCCACAAGGACCTTGATTCAATATGGCCTCAGTCGTCACCGCGCTTCCTCCTGAAACCGCCGTCGCAAGCCCACCCGTTTCCATTCCTGAAATTTCGGAGACTTCCGCCTCCACGGCGGTTCATGCGGTGGCCGCCCGGCAAGAGATTCGCATGGGCCGCGCCGCATCCATCGGCCAGGGAATCAACTGGCTGACGTTCGGTGTGATCGTTGCCTTCCACCTCGGCGCAATTGCGGCGTTGTTCTTTTTCAGTTGGCAGCGGCTTGTGGTGATGCTGGTGCTCTACGTGCTGGCCATCAATGTCGGCATTGGCATGTGCTATCACCGCCTGCTGACGCATCGCGGCTACCAGGTTCCCAAGTGGCTGGAGTATGCAATGGCCGTCTGCGCCACGCTTTCGCTTGAGGGCGGCCCGATCTTCTGGGTGGCTACACATCGGGTCCAT
>Ga0302275_10006473_pt1 | contig 11084 bp, 9 predicted proteins | sample III_Bog_N2_2_FD_200229 | JGI IMG/M metagenome (GOLD analysis project Ga0302275, IMG submission 200229) | Peat permafrost microbial communities from Stordalen Mire near Abisko, Sweden - III_Bog_N2_2 | ecosystem: Environmental > Terrestrial > Soil > Wetlands > Peat | place: Sweden: Abisko... | reverse complement strand
AATCATCATGCTCGGCTCCTTTCCTCCCGAGCTCGTGGTCGTTTCGCAGCAACCAGTCTACTCAGGTCGAGGGAGCCGACGCTGTCATGTAATCAGCCTCCAGACCGGCTGTCGTGCGGGCGTCCACGCCCGCATTGGTTCTGGATCCATTACCAAATCGCACAGACTGGGTACTGGTCGCCGAGTCAGGTCCGACTTGCCTTCTGAGCAGGCTGCTCTTGGCTCCCCTCCAGGAGGGAGGCAGCGAGAATAGCCCAGGGCGAAGCCCTGGGAATGCGTTTTACGCACATGAGCCCGCCCCGGACGGGCGGATCGAGTCACGATGAAGATCGGAATTCCGTTCCTGCAATCGCCCTGCGCGGGTGCGCGGGTGCCCCATCCTTTCCGCGCCCTTTGCGGAGAGGGTGCGGGAGCACGATGAAGGTCGGGCTGGCCCACATCTGAGCGGCAATCCCTCTGATCAATCCGATGATTTGAAAGCCACGGCCAGATACCGGGGCGCCCTCTGGGTCAGGGTGCCGTGCCGCAAATCGCAATCAAATCAATGCGGGCTTCACAGGCTGCGGAGAACTCAATCGGGAGGGAGGCGGGGTTTCAACCCCCGCATGAAGCCACCAGAATCAGCGGACCTGGTAGGGATGGGTTTCAACCTATCCATTTATCCCCTGAGGGGATGCCGAGCCGAGAGTGAGACTTGTTCAGAGGCGCCCAGGATCGCCAGTCGGACGCTCGCCCCAGCAGCGCCCGACGGTTTCCAGCTACGTCCACCGTCGACGAGAGAGGAATTACCGAGTGGCCGGTCAACCGCCCGCAACCGCAGATTGCCGCTCCAGGGTGCTCGATCAGCGCCTCGGCGATTTCTCGTCATTCCAGAATTGATTCCAGGGCAATCGCCGTTTCCGGGGACCCATCCGTGGAACTCCAACTCTGCGCCGAGTGAATCGGGGATTTGCAGAAATCTGAGCAGAGAACCTGCCAAACTGAACGATTTCACAGATGTGGTTCGCTTAAGGGCAAGGGGGGATGAAATGTCGTCCCATGATTTCAGGATAAATATCCGAATGTGTTCCACGAGAGCGCATTGCTATTGTGGGTCGGATAGACATTTGAAGTGATGGTTCCGCCTTCAAACTCTTCTTGGCTTCAACTGCGCGCCAGCCGAGGTAGCGATTCAGGCGCAGGTTCGCGCCGCCGCCCGCCATCCAGGCGGCGTCGGACATGCTGCTCTCGGTGCCTCCACTGGCCGGAAAAGCGCTGTGCTGACCCCAAACCTCTCCGGCCAGAAACTGGCCATAGAAGCTGATCTTCTTATGGCGCAATTGCCACGTGTAGCGCGGGCCGAAGGTGGCCGTGACCAGATCCAGTCCCACGCCGGAGTTATGGTCAGCGAGATCGTTCCGCCTGGAGTATTCGCCGGAAGTTGCGCGGAGGGTGGCAGGGAACTCTCGCCGCCTATGGCGGAACAGCGGAATGCTGCTGAATGCCGTTCTCGATCCAAACCGGGCGGATCAAATGGGTATTCCCCGTCTCTGCTAACCTCAACTTCTCGAACCGCCGGATGCGGACCCGCTTGTCCGGTGGGGCGGCAGGGGCGGAGAGGTGACTCTCCCCCCCTATGCCGATGCCGGGCGAAGATCGCCCGGCATGGTTGAGTGGCGGTCTACTGAACCGTCAAGGTGACGACGCTCGAGCTGGAGGCCGACGACTTGGACCCGGTGGTGCTTCTGGAGCTGCCCCCGCATCCGGTGGTGGCAAGCATGGTTCCAGCGAGAATCGCCAACGCCATGCAGGCGGTGATCCACGCGCCCTGGATCTTCAACTTCTTGCGCAGGAACCAAAGCGGCAGCAGCAGGAAGGGCAGGAAGATACCGGCCGTAGCTGCTCCAGCGACCGCCTCCGTGAAGACCACCGTGATCTGGTACGTGCCCTTGGGGGTTGTCGACGCGGTTGCAATGGTGACCGTGTTCGTCGAAGACGCATAGCTGCACGTGGCGCCTGTGGGCAGGTTGAGACAAGCGACCGAGGAGATCGTCGTCGTGGATGGAACCGTGACCGCAAAGCTCGCCGTGGTTCCCGCCGTAACCGTTGCCGTGGTCGTAGCGATGGTCGGCTCGTTGGAGCTTGTGCTGTTGGCCGAATCCACTTCGAACTGGTAGGCGCTCGAGGTGGTTCCGCTGGACGAAGTCGCGGTCACTTTGTCGGTGCCCGCCGTGGCGATGGCCGCGGCGGTGACCTGTACCGTCAACTGCGTCGAGCTGACGTAGGTTGTGGCCAGGGCGGTTGTGCCCCAGGAGACGACGGAGTTGGCGTCGAAGCCCGTGCCCTTTACGGTCATCGAGAATGCGCTTCCTCCGGCGGTGGCCGTGGCCGGCGTGAGGCTGGCAATGGTGGGCGTGATGGCGTCCACCGTCAGCGTCAACTGCTGGGTTGCGGTCCGGCTGTAAGAATCCTTGACCTGGATGGTGAATGTGGAGTTGCCCGCCGCGGTGGGCGTGCCGCTCAGCAAGCCCGTTGTGCTACTCAGGCTCAGACCTGCGGGCAGGCTGCCGCTCGCAACCGACCAGGTGAGGGAGGTTCCCGTCGCCGCAATGCTCTGGCTGTAACTTGCGCCCACGGTCGCATTCGGCAGGATGGTGGTCGTAATCGCCGGGGCAACGGGCAGAACCGTCAGCGTGTAGTTCCGGTTTCCGGTGAAGCTGTTGGCGTCTGTGGCCTCAAAGGTAAAGGAGTAATTGCCAGCCGTGGTGGGCGTGCCACTCAGCACTCCGGTTGTACTACTCAGGCTCAGCCCCGCAGGCAGGCTGCCGCTCACAACCGACCAGGTATAAGGCGCTGTGCCGCCGCTGGCGCTGAAGGTCGCGCCGGTGTAGGCAATGTTGACGACGCCGTTGGAAAGGCTCGCCGTCGTGATGACGATGTCTACGCCCGTGCCGCTCAGGCTGATCTGTTGCACGTTGTTGGGAGCAACTGCATTGAGACTGTTGTCGGTAAGATTCACTGTTCCGGCCAGCGATCCGCCAACGGTGGGTAGAAACTCCACGTCCAGCTCACAGATACGCGCTTGTTGCCGCCATCTACAATGAAAAGATCGCCCGCGCCATCCACCGCCACGCTGCGGGGGCGGCACAGGGCCGTGGTGGTGCATGAGCTGCCGCTGGGAGCAGTCAGGCTACCGGTGCTCAGCACGCTGGCCACGCCCGTCGCCGTCACCTCCACCACGCGGTTGTTGCCGTAGTCTACAATGTAGAGATCGCCCGCGCCATCCACCGCCACGCTTTGGGGGCCAGCACAGGGCCGTGGTGGTGCATGAGCTGCCGCTGGGAGCAGTCAGGCTGCCAGTGCTCAGCACGCTGGACACGCCCGTCGCCGTCACCTTCACCACGCGGTTGTTACCGTAGTCTACAATGTAGAGATTGCCCGCGCCATCCACCGCCACGTTCAGGGGCTGGTTCAGGGTCAGGCTGCCGGTGCTCAGCACACTGGCCGCGCCCGCCGCCGTCACCTCTACCACGCGGTTGTCGCCGGTGTCTGCAATGTAGAGATTGCCCGCGCCATCCACTGCCGCCCCGCTGGGAGGCAAGGCTTCACTCCCGATGACCGTATCGCTCGCAATCGGCACGCTGCCCGTGCCCGGCGAAAAGGCCACCTGCGGTCCCGTGCCTGTGCCATAGAGATTCGCCGTGGCAATCACCGCGCCTGACGTGTTCACCAGGTTGACCGCTCCCATGCGCGTTCCGGCATACTTCGGCGCGAAGTTCACTACCACCGTGCAGGAACCCGTGCTTTGGGCGGGAGTGGTGGTGCAGGTGCCCGTGCCCGCGTCCGTATAGTCGAGATTCGGCGCGCCCTGCGTCAGCACCTGCGGCGCGCCGATCGTGCCGCCAGAGGTGATGGCAAAGGTCAGCGTCTCGGTCGCGCTGCTGCCCACGTTGACCGAGCCGAAGTTGAACGACTGCGTGGAGATTTCATAGACTGCGGAGTCGGCCAGATTCACACCCTGACCGTTCACAGCGACGAAGATGTTCCCGTTGCCATCCAGTTCCGCAATTGCCCGTCCTCATACACAGCATGTACCTGGAGGAACAATACGCCACGCGCGCCAAGACTCTGGGAGCGGTCGGCTATCTGAGCAAGAATGCGCCGGCAGCCAGAATTCTGGATGCGGTCACATCAGCCGCGCGTGGCAAATACGGCTTCTCCAACAGCCCTGACTCGCTCCCCTCATAAAGCAACAACGGTCAAAATATCGCGCGTTCGTTCAGACTCTCCCGATATTCCAGGTTTATACAGCGGTCCGAATCGGTCATTGACGGGCTCTTCTAGATTCTGTTTTGAACCGGGATAGCGCTCCGTAGTCAGAACAGATGCATGGCCCAGGAGAAACTGAATCTGCTCAAGCTCTCCGCCGTTGGAGTGGCACAGCTTGGCGCAAGTGCGACGCAGATCGTGCGGCGCAATGTGCTCAAGGCCCAGACGCTTTGCGCATTCGCGAACGACACACCAGACAACGTTCTCGGAGATTCCTCGACCCCAGCACGAGCCGTGCCGGCTTACCGCGCGGAAAATACGGTCATGCTGTAAGTATCCACCGGCAGAGCCGGTGGCTTTACGGTTGCTGGCCCCTCAAACGGGCCTTTTCGCAACCGTCCGAAGCAAAAGCAAGAACAAAAGCAAATGCCTCGTACTGCTGTCTTCACTGCCGCAGCACAGGCAATTCGAGGGAGAACATACTCCCGGAATTCTCAAAGTTCTACTGCCACCCCGGCAGAGCCGGGGGATCTCCTCACCCTTTAGGAGTTCAGGCTGTCATCTGTTGGTAACAGGTCAACGCACGCAACGAGCATCTCCGCCATTCTTTTCGGCCCCTGGGTGACGGGGGAGCGGGGGAGCGCAGACGGAGGGAGCAGGGGCCTTCAGGCCCCTGAACTGTGCGGGGGAAATCAAGCGGGCTTTACAGGCTGCGGAAAAACTCAATTCAAAGGCAAGAAGTGTCAGGGCACGACTTTAGTCGTGCCGCAAGCCGCACAAAATAAAGGGCGGGCTTTAGCCCCTGAGGGACGCTTTTCACGCCCTTCGCCGTTCATTCATAGTCTTTCCGCAGCCTGTTTAGCCCCGGGCCTGAAGGCTTCCGATTTGGCGGCCGAATTTCGTGGGGCTGAAGCCCCACGCTCCCTCCGCCGATCCGCTTGCAAAGCTCCTCTCAACCAGGAAGCGTGCTGCTCCAAAGCCTGCTTTGCAGAGAATTATCCCCCCTTGGCGCACACTACCAATAGAGCGAAACCTCGATGCCTCTCGAAAGCCGGACCAAGCGTACCGTCAGAGACATCGCTGCAGCCGTCGCGCCCGAACTCTGCCGCGCCAGGCAAAAAATCCGCCCTGTACGCCTGCAATGCCACTCAACCCATTTTATTTCAGCAGCTTGCGGGATAAGAATCGATGCCCGTACAAGATAAGTGTTTCAGTATTCCCACCATAAGGGCATCATTTCAATGGGCTTGCGAGCCATTTTGCAAAGCGCGCATTTCCACCCCTGTATGCCAGTAAAAACGCCCTTGGTTCCGCAGAAATCCAGGAAAAATAACCACTTATCCGGCCAGCAATCCGCAGAGCTTTCGCGCAGAACACACGCGTTCAGCCGCGGCATGTTCCCAAGCTTCCCGTTCTGCTGAGGAACAGAAGAAACAGGATCAGGGCTGTAAGAACAATCAAAGCGTGGGAACAAACGGCACTTCGCTGGCACTTCGCACCGCTTCGATCGCCCGCTCCAGGTGGACGCCGCGCGAGCCCTTCACCAGCACCACATCGCCGGGCCGCAGATTCTGGCTGAGCCAGCGGCCGGCGGCTTCGGCATCGGGTAGAAACAGAGAAGCGACTCCGCCGGTGGCGGCGGCCGCGGCCAGGTGCTCGGCGTTGCCCTGGACGCCGGCCACCAGGTCCAGTCCGGCCTCGGCGGCGGCGCGCCCGCAGGCGGCGTGCAGCGCCGGGCCTTGCTCGCCCATTTCAAGCATCTCGCCGGCCACCAGGATGCGGCGCTGGGCCGGACGCGCGGCCAGGGTGCCAATCATCGAGCGCAACGCTTCGGGGTTCGAGTTATAGCTGTCGTCCAGGATGGTGGCGCCGCGGATTTCGATCACCTGTCCGCGCTTGTCGCCGGCGGTGAGCGAGCCGAGCGCGGCAATCGCCGCCTCCAGATCCACTCCGGCCTCCAGGGCTACCGCCAAACCCGCCACCGCGTTGGCGGCGTTGTGCGCGCCCAGCATGTGCAGCGTGAATTCTCCCTTGCGCTCCCCGGCGCGATAACTCACGTGCAGCCCCTCCAGGTCCTCTGACACTTGCAGCAGTTGCGGATTGGCGCAGGGGCCGGCGCCGAAATAGACAACGCGGCCGAGAAAGTTGCGACCAAACTGCGAAACGTAGGGGTCCTGGCAGTTGAGGAATACCACGCCGTTGGAGGGCAGCGCCGCCACCAGCTCAAACTTGGCGCGGGCAATGCCGGCCTGGCCCTCGGCAAAGTTCTCAATGTGCGCGGTGCCGACGTTGGTCACCAGTCCCCAGTCGGGCGAGGCGATGCGGGCCAGCGCCGCAATCTCGCCGGGGTGGTTCATGCCCATCTCCACCACCGCAAACTCGTGTTCCGGCTCAATGCGCAGTAGTTGCAAGGGCAGGCCAAAGGCGTTGTTCAAATTGCCCTGGGACTTGAGGACGTGGAACTTTGCCCCCAGCGCGGCAGCTACCGCCTCCTTGGTGGTGGTTTTGCCGGCCGAGCCGGTAATGGCCACCACATGCTTGCCCCACTGCCGGCGCACATGCCCGGCCAGGCCCTGCAAGGCAGCCAGCGGATCTTCGGCAATCAGAAGCGGCGCGGCCAGAGCGGCGTCCGGCAGGGCGGCCACGCGGGCGCGCGAAACCACCGCCGCCACCGCTCCCCGCTCAAGGGCGGCAACCACAAAGTCGTGGCCGTCAAAGCGATCGCCGCGTACGGCAAAGAAGAGCTCGCCGGGGGCCACGGTGCGCGAGTCGATGGAGTATCCGCCCGCCACCAGCGCGCCTGCATTGGTGACGCTGGCGGGGGCCTCAAGCACAGCTCCAGCGCCAATAGCCGCCTCTGCAAGTGAAAGTTTCATTGCACATCACCATAGCCCAAATCGGCCAAGGCAGAAAGCGCAATCTGCGCGTCGTCGAAGGGAATGGTGCGGCCGGCCAAAATCTGTTCCTTCTCGTGGCCCTTGCCGGCGATCAGAACCACGTCTCCGGCTTGAGCCGCTTTGAGCGCCAGCGCAATGGCCGCGGTGCGATCCGGCTCGACGGTGTATTGGACGCCACTGGCTTTCAGTCCCGGCTCGATCTCCGCCAGAATGGCCAGCGGGTCCTCGCTGCGGGGATTGTCGCTGGTGGCCACCACCAGGCTGCTTCCCTCCCCCGCGGCCTGGCCCATCTTGGGGCGCTTGCTGCGGTCGCGGTCGCCGCCGCAGCCAAAGACCGTAATCACGCGCTTGCCGTTCTTCGCCGTCATCTGGCGGGCCAGGGCGGTCAGGTTGCGCAGGGCGTCGTCGGTGTGGGCGTAGTCCACAATCACCGTGAAAGGCTGGCCGGCATCCACCGGCTGAAAGCGGCCCGGAACCGGCTTCAGTTGCGGTATGGCTGCGGCCAGATCAGAAAAAGACACGCCGCGCGCGTGAGCCGCCGTCAACGCCGCCAGCAGGTTCAGGATGTTCACCTCGCCGGCCAGGCGCGAAGTCACCTGGGCCGAACCCGCCGGAGTTTCAAGATCGAGAACAGCGCCGCTGGGAGTCAGCGCGTAGCTGGCGGCGCGCCAGTCTCCCTGCCCGATGCCATAAGTGCGAACCTCCGCCCCCGCCTTGCTTGCGGCGGCGGCCAGTTCCTGAGCGCGGGGATCGTGGGCGTTCACCACCGCCACCCGCGGCGCCGGATACACCGAGCCGTCGAAGAGCAGCCGCTTGGCCGCGAAATACTTTTCCATGGATTGGTGGTAGTCGAGGTGATCGCGCGTCAGGTTGGTAAAGACGGCCACGTCGAAATTCACGCCCGTCGCACGCCCCTGGTCCAGCGCGTGGCTTGAAACCTCGGTCACCAACTCGGTGGCTCCCCTGGCCACGCCCTCGGCCATCAACTCGAACAGGTCGCGCGACTCGGGCGTAGTGTGCACCGAGGGACGCACTTCGCCGGCCACGTGGTATTCGATTGTCCCCACCAGCACGGTGGTGCGGGCAGCGGCATTGAGCAGTTCTTCCAGCAGAAAGGCCGTGGTGGTCTTGCCGTTGGTGCCAGTGATGCCGGTGGCCGCGAGCTTGCGCTCGGGATGCCCGAAGAAGGCCGCGGAGGCCTGCGCCAGCGCGCGCCGGCCATGCTCCACCTCCAGCACCGGAACCCCCGGCTGATACACCAGCAGATGGTCAAAGGTAGGCGAGGAGTCGGTAATAATCCCTAGCGCACCGGAGGCAATGGCCTTCTCCACATAGCGGTTGCCGTCGGTCGAGCCGCCCTTCATGGCCACAAAAACGGCGCCGGGCCGCACCCGCCGCGAGTCGTATTCCACGCCCGTCACCGGCTGTTCCGCGCCGCCTTCAGCGCCCACAGCCACGATTTCATCGATCAAATCTTTCCACTTCATCACGAGTTCGATTGTAGATTGCCCGGCTGCAAAGGTTCAGTGATACTTCGCTCACGCTTTCGGCGGCAGAGACGCGTTACTTTCATCTTCGCGTTCGGGAAACCGCTGCTTTTCCTGCGGCCCGCGTTCCCCAAAGTCGAATCGCGCCGCCAGTTCTGCCATGCGTTTCAGACCGACAGGTGCATCGCGCCGGTCCATGAACAGTTCGACAATCGTGAAGCAATCGCAGGCTCCGACCTCGCACAGAGCCAGTTCCAACTCTGCCTCGTTGGCCGCCGTATAGCTGCGCACCGGCTTTCCCGGAGCAAGGACGGAGGGCAAATCCACATAGCGCCAGTTCTGCACATCGTTGTAGGCGGAATCGGGGCCAAGAATCTCGCGCTCGATGGTGTAGCCGCCATTATTGATGATAAAGATAACTGGCTTCATGTCATGGCGCAGGATCGTCGATATCTCCTGTGCCGTAAGTTGAAAGGAGCCATCGCCAATGAACAGGAGATTCCGGCGGCCCGGAGCGGCGAGCATCGAACCGAGCACGGCCGGCAGCGTATAGCCGATCGAGCCCCAGGTGGCCTGGCTGATGAAGGTCGAATGGGCAGGCAGGCGAACCTCGGACAATCCGGCCTGCGAAGTCCCATTCTCCGCAATGAGGACATCGCCTTCGCGAAGAAAGCGCCCGATGCGCGGCCACAGGCGCGCGTGCGTAAGCCGATTGCTTCCACCAAAGTTATTCGCGACCGGCGACGCATCGATCGCAGCAAGAGTTGTACCCGCCGTGTGCGGAAGCCTCTCCAGCAGGCCAGCAAGCACCTCGCGCGCCGTCACTCCTTCAAATACGCGATTCCCCACCTTCACCGAGAAGGGATCGATGACAATGGTTTCTTCGCTGGAGATGCGATGGCTGAAGTATCCGCTCGTCGCATCGAAGAAACGCACGCCGATCATCAGAAGACAGTCGGAGCCCTCGACAGTTTCAACCGCCTCTGAAGCGCTGGAGGTTCCTGCATAGATGCCGCGATAGAGCGGGTGCTGCTCGTTGAAGGTGCTCCTGCCGCTCAGAATGCTTGCGAAAGGAATGCCGCAACGCTCGCCCAGAGCGCAGAGCGACGGGCGAAGCCCGAAACGGTGCGCATCGGCATCCACCAGCAGCGCGGGGCGCCTGGCCTGCATAACCCGGCTGGCAATCAGTTCCACGCATTTTTCCAACTGCAGCTTGTCGGAGGTTTCCACCCGCATTTCCAGAGGCCACTGCGGAGCGTCGATTTCAAGGTAGGAGATATCGGAGGGAAGTTGAAGATAGACAGGCCGCTTTTCCCGAAGGCATGTGGATAACATCCTGTCTATCTCGACCGCAGCGTTTGCCGGAGTGATGCGCGCCTGGGCCGAGGTGAACTGGGAGAGGCAAGTCATCACATCGCCAAAGTCGCCGGTCCCGGTGGTGTGGTGCAGTATCTCGCGGCGATGAATTGCGTGCAAAGGAGGTATGCCGCTGATGCAAATGACGGGAACGTGTTCGGCATAAGCTCCCGCGATTCCATTCAGCGCGCTCAAGTCGCCAACCCCATAAGTTACGAGCAGGGCCGCAATGCCTTTCATGCGTGCGTAGCCATCGGCGGCGTAGGACGCATTCAATTCGTTGCAGGCCCCAATCCATTCAATCCCGTCGAAATCGAGAAGCTGTTCGAGAAAGCACAGGTTGAAGTCTCCAGGCACGCCAATCAGATGGCGCACTCCAATCTCGTAAAGGCGTTTAAGGAGATAGTTTCCAATAGTTATTCTTGGCATGGGGATAGAGCTCCTGCAACTTACTTGGTTTCCGGTCTGCACGCATTGAATTTGGCGCGTTTTCAAGGACAGTGTAAGGAACTGGGTGCCCCATCCTTTTCGCGTTCTTTGCGAAAAGGGTGGGAAAGCAGGAGGCCAGCCTCACAGAGACGGTGAAAATGCTCTGGCCGCAGCGATCGGGGAGGGCGGCATCGCAGATGCAGTTCCAGACTAGCATGGCTTCGATGCGCGATGAAGCTGGCCTGAACTAGGGCGGCGCACGCTTCAAACTGCACTCGCGCCGCGGCCTTGGGATCTATCGCAGGTCACCGCAAATAGGGTCATTTACAGAGGCCCGTGAGTGGGCTGAATTCCTGGAAGCGGCTTCCCTCAGGGGCTAAAGCCCTGCTCATTTTGGGCCGTGTCCAGCCGGGCACTTCCTTTACATTTCAGACCGGGCAGATGGTTTACACATTGGTCCGGTTTTGGGGGGTTGTTTTTGACTCATCTGCCCGCCGTAGTCGTGCCTGTGGGAAGGTGGGAATCCCCGCTTTTGGGGATTTCCTCCTTTCCACTGGCTTCAGCTTCACTGGTCCGATCCTCCTGCCACAGCTTTTCCACTCGCATGGTCCTGGTATCCAGCCGGGCGATCGGATACCAGGCCAGGTAAATGCGCAGGTAACGGTCA